>BNJU01000476.1_pt1 | contig 156317 bp, 220 predicted proteins | sample 8539281 | NCBI WGS metagenome assembly BNJU01 (sample SAMD00202456, study PRJDB9452) | human saliva metagenome | isolation source: human saliva | place: Japan
CATTATTCTTGTTTCAGGTAGTGAAAAGGTAGTGATTCCGGTTGATTTATATTGCAATGTAGTGAAATTTAGAATTTCAGGGTACTTAAAATCAAGGTTTCTAACATCTATTGACGTGTGAGTGAACCCCTGTTTCACCTCTGTAAACACAACGTGTTTGCGAAGTTTTGGTGAGTATTTCTTCAATTGAAGACGGTCTGGAGTGTTACGTTTGTTTTTAGAAGTAAGGTACAAGCGTTCACCAGATTCTTTGTGTTCAAGTGTAATATTTACGCGCATGGTATCTCCTTCTATTATTCAGCTGATGCAGCTTTAGCGATCTTACGTCCTTTGTAGTATCCTTTAAGTGATACACGGTGTGAACGTGAGTAATCTCCAGTTAGCTTCATCAAAGTTTACAGATGGAGCTGTTACTTTGTAGTGCGTACGACGTTTGTTTTTCTTCGCTTTTTGATGTGCGACGTGCAGGTACTGCCATTTCGTTTTTCTCCTTTTTAAGATATAAATTCAATTAGGTTTTGATTTTCATCAACTTTAACAGTATAACAAAAACTTTTTTTGTAAAGTAAAGTTACTTGACATTGAAATTTTTCGAAAAGTATATCTTCTCACTCGTCTGATCTCTAAAAGTCCTTGCTCTATCTTTGTGGCCTCTTTTATGCTATAATGGTAAAAAATGAAACGAGAGGAATGACATGACAGAATTAGACAAACGCCATCGTAGTAGTGTCTACGATAGCATGGTAAAATCGCCCAACCGTGCCATGCTTCGCGCGACGGGAATGACCGATGAAAGTTTTGAGAAACCGATTGTCGGAGTGATTTTCGACATGGGCGGAAAATACCCTTGTAACATCCACCTCCATGATTTTTGGAAAATTGGCCAAAGAAGGTGTGAAAGATGCAGGAGCTTGGCCGGTCCAATTTGGGCACCATTACAGTTGCGGACGGGATTGCTATGGGGACACCAGGGATGCGCTTCTCCTTGACGTCTCGTGATATCATTGCGGACTCTATCGAAGCTGCTATGGGCGGTCACAACGTCGATGCCTTTGTAGCCATCGGTGGCTGTGATAAGAACATGCCTGGTTCCATGATTGCCATTGCCAATATGGATATCCCAGCGATCTTTGCCTACGGAGGAACCATTGCACCGGGTAATCTGATGGCAAGGATATCGACTTGGTTTCTGTTTTCGAAGGGAATTGGGAAAGTGGAATCACGGCGATATGACCGCTGAAGAAGTGAAGCAACTAGAATGTAACGCCTGCCCTGGCCCTGGTGGCTGTGGTGGGATGTATACAGCCAACACCATGGCGACAGCGATTGAGGTCCTTGGGATGAGCTTGCCAGGTTCCTCTTCTCACCCTGCTGAATCAGCTGATAAAAAAGCCGATATCGAAGAAGCAGGTCGTGCAGTTGTCAAAATGCTTGAAATGGGACTCAAAGCCATCTGATATCTTGACCCGTGAAGCCTTTTGAAGATGCGATTACAGTGACCATGGCGCTGGGTGGATCTACCAATGCAACCCTTCACTTGCTTGCGATTGCTCATGCGGCTAACGTTGACTTGACGCTGGAAGACTTCAACGATTTCCAAGAGCGCGTGCCTCACTTGGCGGACTTGAAGCCTTCAGGGAAATATGTCTTCCAAGACCTTTACAATGTCGGTGGTGTGCCAGCCGTCATGAAATACCTTCTTAAGAATGGTTTTCCTTCACGGGGATCGCATCACATGTACTGGTAAAACAGTAGCTGAGAACTTGGAAGCCTTTTGCTGATTTGACACCAGGTCAAAAAAAGTCATCATGCCACTTGAAAATCCTAAAACGTGCGGATGGTCCATTGATCATCCTGAAAGGGAACTTGGCTCCAGAAGGGGCAGTTGCCAAAAGTATCAGGTGTGAAGGTCCGTAACATCACGGGTCCCTGCTAAGGTCTTTGACTCTGAAGAAGCTGCCATTGAAGCCGTTCTTTCAGACGAAATCGTGGATGGCGACGTTGTTGTTGTTCGTTTCGTAGGGTCCCTAAGGGTGGTCCTGGTATGCCGGAAATGCTGTCCTTGTCATCCATGATCGTTGGGAAAGGCCAAGGAGACAAAGGTAGCCCTCTTGACAGACGGACGCTTCTCAGGTGGGTACTTATGGTCTCGTTGTCGGTCACATTGCGCCTGAAGCTCAGGTTGGTGGCCCAATCGCCTACCTCCACACTGGGGATCTGGTGACAGTTGATCAAGATACCAAAGAAATCACCATGCACGTTTCAGACGAAGAGTTAGCGAAAACGCAAGGCTGAAACAACCTTGCCACCACTGTATAGCCGTGGGGTTCTGGGTAAATACGCCCACATCGTTTCTTCAGCATCACGTGGTGCTGTAACCGACTTCTGGAATATGGAACAGTCTGGTAAACAGTAATTGCAAGGACGACTTTGTCCAAAGAGAGGTGGGACAGAAATCGGTAATTCGTTAGAATTCGATTTCGTCGTCCCACCTCCGCACAGTTGAGTAGGGCTGTAAAAGCTGATGAAATCAGTGTAGTAGAGCCCACTCAACCACTGCGTCTTGCTCGACAATCCAAAAATAATTGAGAGGCTAGGACTTTTGTCCCAGCCTCTTTTTTGGCTCAAAGTCGCTATTTTTCAACCCTGTCGCTGAAAGCGTATGAATATTACTTTTTGGGGGATTTGAGTGTATCATCTGTCATTTTTTTCTTGTAAATCCGTCTATAATTTGCTATAATTGTGACTAATCGAATCAATCCTTTAATACTGTCCAGAGAGGCAGGCAAGGAGCTATGGAAATGAAAGGCCTGGGAAGACCAGCCTATATTTTTGTGTATCTCCTTGTTGTGGGGGATTTTTGTATAGTTGAAAAGTGGTTTGATGAAAAAAAGAAATCGTCGATGATGGAAGCAGGGAGTGCGTCCTTATGATTTGGTCATCGAAGGTAGACGTTTTTGTTCAGCCATAGCTTGTCGCATCTTAATTTTAGGAGGTTTTTACGATCGTGAATGACGTTAAATATGATGTGAATGATATGCCAAAACCTGGTTTATTGGTTGGTTTATCTTTCCAGCATTTGTTTGCCATGTTTGGGGCGACAGTGCTGGTGCCGATTTTGGTTGGGATTGATCCTGCCATTGCTTTGTTTCTCATCTGGTTTGGGAACCTTGGCTCACTTAACCGTGACCAAGTATAAGATTCCCTGCCTACATGGGGTCTAGTTTTGCTTATATTGCAGCGATGCAAATGCTGATGAAGTCAGATGGGATCGCGGCAGTTGCCCAGGGTGCTATGGCGGGTGGTTTGGTCTACTTGTTTGTAGCTCTGATTGTTAAGCATGCGGGTAAAGATTGGATTAATAAGGTCCTTCCACCAATCGTGGTTGGTCCCATTATCATGGTAATTGGTTTGAGTCTTGCGAAGAATGCCGTCACTGATGCGACAACCTTAAATAAAAGCTACAGTGGCTATGCTCTATTGATTTCGATGGTGACCCTCTTTGCGGTTATCCTATTTAACATGTATGGCAAGAAGATTGTCGGTGTCGTCCCAATTTTACTTGGATTAATTGTGGGCTATATTTTCTCATTGGCTCTTGGTTTGCTGACAGGACATAGTTTTGTCAATTTCTCAGAGGTAAGTGCGGCGCATTGGATTCAAGTTCCAAACTTTGACATTCCATTTGTGGATTATAGCTTTTAAAGCTCTATCCCAAGTGCGATTTTGACCATGGCTCCGATTGCCTTTTGTGACCATGACGGAACATTTTGGTCACCTCATGGTTTTTGAATAGTCTGACTGAGCGTGATTACTTCAAGGATCCAGGGCTTGACCATACGCTTACTGGTGATGGCTTGGCACAGATTATTGCTGGATTCTTTGGAGCTCCTCCGGTAACTTCTTATGGGGAAAAACATTGGGGTGATGGCCCTGAATAAGGTCTACTCAGTTTACGTTATTTCAGGCGCAGCAGTGATTGCGGTTGTCATGAGCTTTTATTGGGAAGCTATCAGCACTCTTGCACTCTATTCCAACTCCTGTATTGGGAGGTTTGTCTATTGCCCTCTTTGGGGTTATCGCTGCTAGCGGTTTGAAAAATTTTAGTTGAAACATAAGATTGATTTTGATAATAAAAAGAATCTCTTGATTGCAAGTGTGATCCTGGTATCAGGGATCGGTGGTTTGATGATTGACCTCGGTGGTCTTCAAATCACTGGTGTCGCAACGTCAACCATTCTTGGGAATTGTGTTGTATCAAATCCTTCCAGAACCAAAAAGCTGATCGAGGCTTAGTCCATTCTGGTAGTGAAAAAGTTTGAATGGATTTCAAAACATTATAAAAACGAGGAACAAACTCTGATGGCAGAGTCGGTGTTCCTCGTTTTTTTATTATGGATTGGATTTCCAAAGAGGCTTTCCTTCATTAAGTTGACTGCGTTTCTTAAATGGTAATGATTGTTATCGTGGTGGAAGACCAAGGGCGATGCGCCCGTATCGGCTGATTCGTGTAATTTTCCAAGCGGGTGACCAGGTCACTTCAACCTTGACATCTTCGATCCCCTCGATTTCTTTTTAGGCGAGCGACGATTTTCGATCGGAAGGCTCTCAGCACAGCTACAAGCCGTATCGGTAAAGGTCATAACCACCTTGCAAGTGCCGGCTTCATCTAGATGGATCTCGTAGATCAGTCCCAGATTATAGACATCTAACTCAACATCGGTATCAAATACAAGCTCCAATTTTTCGATTAACGACTTCTCTAGTGCCAGGGCGCGGTCATTGATTTTGATATCCTCTCTCATCGCAAGATCCTTTTCAGTGTAGTATGGCTTCCATTTTCTCATAATTCGGCTGATAAGGCAAGAAGAGAAAGAGGTTTTGAACGTGTCGATCGAAGGAAATTCGAGTCCAGCCTCCATTTCTCTTCGAATTTGTGGTAAAAATAGAGGCAAAAAGTAAGACAAAGGATGAAGGCTATGAAATTACAAAAACCAAAAAGGGACCCAGGATATCCTTCCTGGCGATTCAGCGAAATGGCAATATGTAGAAGGCTTTTGCACGCAAGGTCTTTTGCGCGATACCATTATGATGAAATCCGCACACCGATCTTCGAACATTATGAAGTCATCAGCCGTTCAGTAGGGGATACGACGGATATCGTTACCAAAGAAATGTATGACTTTCTATGACAAGGGAGACCGTCATATCACGCTTCGTCCAGAAGGAACAGCTCCTGTTGTCCGCTCGTATGTAGAAAAATAAACTCTTTGCGCCTGAGGTACAAAAAAACCAAGTAAGTTCTATTACATAGGCCCAATGTTCCGCTACGAACGTCCTCAAGCAGGTCGTTTGCGTCAATTCCACCAAATTGGGGTAGAATGCTTTGGATCGAGCAATCCTGCAACGGATGTCGAAACCATTGCCATGGCAGCGCAATTCCTGAAAGAACTAGGAATTGACAATGTGACCTTGCACTTGAACACCTTGGGAAGCCCTGCCAGTCGTCAGGCTTATCGTCAAGCCTTGATTGATTACCTCTTGCCAATGAAGGATCAATTGTCTAAGGACAGCCAACGTCGCTTAGAAGAAAATCCGCTTCGTGTCTTGGATTCAAAAGAAAAAGAAGACAAGGCGGCGGTTGAACAGGCTCCTTCCATCCTAGACTATCTTGATGAAGAAAGCCAAGCGCATTTTGATGCGGTTCGTCGGATGTTAGAAGACTTGGGGGTAGCCTATGTCATCGATACCAATATGGTGCGTGGCTTGGATTACTACAACCACACGATTTTTGAGTTCATTACAGAAATTGAAGGCAATGAATTGACAGTCTGTGCAGGTGGTCGCTATGATGGTTTGGTTGAATACTTCGGTGGCCCTGCGACAGCTGGTTTTTGGATTTGGTATCGGTGTGGAACGGATCCTTCTCGTTCTTGAAAAAGAAAGGCATTGAATTACCGATCGAAACAGGCCCTAGATGCCTATATCGCTGTCCCTAGGAGATGAGGCCAATGAAGCAGCGCTTAGCTTGGTTCAGGCCCTTCGAATCCAAGGTTTCAAGGCAGAACGCGACTATCTTGGACGCAAGCTCAAGGCACAATTTAAGTCAGCAGATGTCTTTGCGGCCAAAGCCTTGATTACCTTAGGAAGTAGTGAAGTTGAGAGCGGTCAAGTTACTGTGAAAAATAACCAAACTCGTCAAGAAGTAACGGTAGCTCTTGAAAGCTTGAAGAAAGACTTCCCATCTGTTTTAGCAGAGTTGGGATTGGCTTGATCAAGTCTTTCAGACACCTGAAAAACAGATTCGCATGGGAGTAGGAGCAAAGTCGTTGCGCCTGCTCTCTTTTATCTAGCTTTCTGTTTGCCGACCTTTGCCAAGATTTGGCGAAAAGCCGTTAAATTTTTCTGACATTTATGATATAATGAGAAGACTACTAGTAAAGGAATGAAACAGTCATGACATTAGTTTACCAATCAACACGAGATGAAAAAAATACTGTAACAGCTAGTCAAGCCATCCTTCAAGGATTGGCGACAGATGGCGGTTTGTTTACTCCAGTCTCTTATCCTCAAGTAGAGCTGGATTTTGATACCCTCAAAGACGCTTCTTACCAAGAAGTGGCCAAGCTTTGTTTTTGTCAGCCTTTTTGGACGACTTTACAGCAGAAGAGTTGGACTACTGTATTTCTCATGCTTATGACAGCAAGTTTGATACCCCAGCTATTGCTCCTCTTGTCAAACTCGATGGGCAATACAACTTGGAACTCTTCCACGGTTCCACCATTGCCTTTAAAGATATGGCTTTGTCGATCTTGCCTTACTTTATGACAACAGCAGCTAAAAAAAGCACGGTTTGGAAAAATAAAATTGTCATCTTGACGGCGACTTCTGGAGATACTGGAAAAGCTGCCATGGCAGGTTTTGCTGATGTTCCAGGGACAGAGATCATTGTCTTTTATCCAAAAAGATGGTGTCAGCAAGGTGCAAGAATTGCAAATGACGACTCAAACGGGGAGACAATACCCATGTCATCGCGATCGATGGAAACTTTGACGATGCCCAAACCAATGTCAAACACATGTTCAATGATGTGGCGCTCGTGAAAAATTAGCAGCCAACAAGATGCAATTTCTCATCAGCCAACTCTATGAACATTGGCCGTTTGGTGCCTCAGGTTGTCTATTACGTATACGCCTATGCGCAATTGGTGAAGACAGGCCAAATCACAGCGGGAGAAAAAGTCAACTTTACCGTCCCAACAGGAAACTTTTGGAAATATCTTGGCAGCTTTCTATGCCAAACAAATCGGTCTTCCAGTTGGGAAATTGATCTGTGCGTCAAATGAAAACAATGTCTTGACAGACTTCTTCAAAACACATGTCTATGATAAGAAACGTGAGTTCAAGGTGACCACCAGTCCATCGATGGATATTTTTGGTCTCTTCAAACTTGGAACGCTTGATTTTTCCACTTGGTAGGCAATGATGCCACAAAGACCAAAAGAATTGATGGAAAGCCTTGTTGCAACAGGTCAGTACCAATTGTCCAACTTTGATGCAGACATCTTAGATTTGTTTGCGGCTGCATACGCAGATGAAGCAGAAACTGCTGCAGAGATCAAGCGGGTCTATGAAGCGTCTGATTACATCGAAGACCCTCATACAGCCGTAGCATCAGCCGTTTATCAAAAATACCGGACCCAAACAGGGATACTGCTAAAACAGTCATTGCCTCTACAGCAAGTCCTTACAAATTCCCAGTTGTGGCAGTAGAAGCGGTGACAGGGCGAGACAGGTCTAGGTGATTTCGAAGCCTTGGCTAAATTACACACATCTCAGGTGTTCCTGTGCCACCGGCTGTAGACGGCCTTGAAACTGCACCGGTTCGCCATCGTACAAGCGTGGCAGCTAAAGACATGCAAGCAGCCGTAGAAGACTACTTGGGACTTTAATTCTTCCGTATTAGAAAGATCAAAAGAGCCGTTTGGCTCTTTTCTATACGCATGAATTCATACAAAAAAATCTTAAACATCGCCCTTCCTGCCATGGGTGAAAATTTCTTACAAATGCTGATGGGCATGGTGGACTCTTATTTAGTGGCTCACCTGGGCTTGATTGCCATCTCAGGTGTTTCCGTCGCAGGAATATCATCACGATCTATCAAGCCATCTTTTTGGCACTGGGTGCAGCAGTTGCCAGTGTCATGTCCAAAAAGCTTGGGTGAAAAAAATCAAAGCCAACATTGCCTACCATGCGACAGAGTCACTGAAGGTGACCTTGTTGTTGAGTGCTCTCTTAGGAGGGGCTTCGCTGTTATTTGGACGCCAGATGATTTCGCTGTTGGGGACTGAAGCTGCAGTAGCCGAAAGTGGGGGGATTTACCTTTTCCTTGGTTGGCGGGACCATAGTTCTCTTAGGATTGATGACGACCTTGGGCTCCTTGGTTCGGGTGGCCAACAATCCACGTATTCCTATGTATGTGAGCCTGTTGACCAATCTATTTAAACGCTCTGTTCTCCTCTGTGGCTATTTTCCTTTTTTTGGTTGGGGCATTGTTGGAGCAGCTTTGGGGACGGTGCTGGCCCGTCTGGTGGGCGTCATCCTCTTGTGGCAAAAGGTCCAGCTACCCTTTGCCCCCTTCGTTGGGGGATTGGATCGTAAGCTCTTGAACTTAGCACTTCCAGCTGCCGGAGAGCGGCTGATGATGCGGGCTGGAGATGTGGTAATCATTGCGATCGTGGTTGCTTTTTGGGACCGAGGCAGTCGCAGGAAATGCTATCGGAGAGACCTTGACCCAGTTTAACTACATGCCTGTGTTTGGGAGTGGCCACAGCGACGGTCATGCTCGTAGCACGGAGCCTGGGTGAAGGTGATCTTGAGCAGATTGCCCGCCTTCGAAAGCAGTCTTACTGCTTGTCCTTTGTATTAATGTTACCCATTGCCTTGGGAATCTTTTTTGGGGGCACCCTTCTGACCCATCTCTACACACAAGATACAAAAGCAGTAGAAGCTAGTTTATCGGTTGTCCTCTTTTCTTTGTTAGGAACGCCGTTTACAGCAGGAACGGTCATCTATACAGCTGTTTGGCAAGGCTTGGGAAATGGGAAGCTTCCATTTTATGCGACGACGATTGGCATGTGGGTCATTCGAATTGGAGCCGGTTATCTGCTTGGAGTAACCCTTGGCTTTGGCCTTCCAGGGGTCTGGACGGGGACACTGCTCGACAATGGCTTCCGTTGGCTATTTTTGAGTCAACTTTATAGACGAAAAGTAGGAGAGAAAAAATGACAAAACGAGCCTTTATTTGGGATTTGGATGGGACCTTGCTGGATTCCTATGATGCTATTTTAGCAGGTCTTGAGGAGACCTATGCAACTTATCAGCTTCCCTTTGACCGAGCCAGCATTAAAGATTTCATCTTGAAGCATTCGGTTCAAGATCTTTTAGTAGCCGTGGCGGAGGAGTATCATCTGGATGTGACGGACTTGAATCATCGCCGAGCAGAAAGTCTGGCGGAGAAAAATGCCCAGGTCCTTCTGATGGATGGGGCGCGTGATGTCCCTATCCTGGGGACAAGAAGCTGGAATTGAGCAGTTTGTCTATACCCATAAGGGAGAGAATGCCTTTGTCATCCTGCGGGACTTGGGTTTAGAATCTTTTTTTACAGAGATTTTGACCAGTCAAAGTGGTTTTGCCCGCAAGCCTGACCCAGAAGCTGCCATGTATCTGATGGAGAAGTACGGGTTGGAGCCAGAAAAAGACCTACTATATTGGGGATCGGAGCCTGGATATTGACTTTTGCAAGAAATAGCCAGATTCAGAGTATCAATTTCTTGACGTCTGACTATCAAGGCAATCATCAGATGAACACCTTACTAGATATCCCAGCTATTTTTAAACGCTGAAAAAGAATCTGTAAAGAATTTGTTTTCATTTTGAAATAAAGTCGTAAGCTTTTCTTTAAGAAATGTCCGCTATAATAGAAAGCATAAACAAAGACCTCCTAACTTTGTTTAGAAAAAAATCCTAAAACTTTTTCTTTTTTTCATAATAATCTCCCTAAGAGTCGCCAAATCAGGCGGCTTTTTTGTGTGAAAAGAATAGTGCAAGCTCTTTTTCTTGCCAGAGGATATGAAATGTTTTATAATTGATTAGTCAATTATTGATTTATCAAAAAAATGAATAGAGGAAGGACATGGCAGAAATAAATGATTTGCTCTACCAACTACGCTTGGCAGATCAATCAACTACGCAACTTTTTGAAAAGCGCCTAGGGATTAGCTTAACACGTTACCAAATCTTGCAGGATTTATTAGAACAAGCGCCTTGCAATCAGATCGCGGTTCAGGAGCGCTTGCAGATTGATCCAGCGGCTTTTAACCCGGCATTTCAAAAATATTAGAAAAGGAAGGATTTGTCCATCGGAGTCGAAATCCAAAAGAATCAGCGGGAAATCTTAATTCATTTGACGGATACGGCCTATAATCGTTTGGTCAAACATCCCCTCGCCATCATGTGGCGGTGAAAGAACAGATGAGTCGGATTTTGACTGCTCAAGAACAAGAGCAATTTTTCTTACCTGCTGGACAAATTAGTATCTGGCATTGAACAAATAACAGTTGAATAAAAAGGAGAATCTACGATGTCATTACTGACGATTATTTTAGCAAGTCTTGCTGCACTGGAGCATTTGTATATTTTTTATTTGGAGAGCATCAGAACCACATCTGATACCACAAGTCGGGTTTTCAACATGGATAAAGAAGAACTCGCTCGCCCATCTGTGACCTCTTTATTTAAGAATCAAGGGATATACAATGCCTTGATTGGTGTCTTCTCTTGTATGGATTGTTTGTCTCTAAAAAAATAGTGAAGTTGTTACGATTTTTTTGTGCTTTTTATTATTGGAGCTGCAGCCTACGGTGCGATGACAGCCAATAAAAAGATTATCTTGACCCAAGGTGGTCCCTGCAATTTTGGCTTTGTTGAGTATCCTATTGTTGGGATAAAAAGGACGGGCCGCTAGGGCTCTTTGAGCTGATTTTATTAAATTAGTGTAGAAAAAAGTATAAAAAAAGACTAAAAATTTTATTGACTTTCTAAGAAAAAGGGTTATAATGGTAGCAACAGAAAAGTAATGAGTCAGCTATTTTCAGGGAGCTTGTGGGAATTGTGAACAAGCAATAGCGACTGATGAAAATTGGACTGTTATGATCAATGAATTCTAACCCATGTGAATTCGGTTGGCACCCCTTACCGTGCAACTCCTTGATAGAGGAGATAGAGATGTAGGGAAAGACCAGCTATTTTTCCCTATAAAAGAGGTGGCACCGCGGACACTACGCCCTCACACAGTTTTTGTGTGAGGGCTTTTCTATGTGCCTTAGCAAGCGAAGCGAGCTTAGGCACATTGATCCCAAAGTGCAAATAGAGCGATGGGATACCCTTGATCGCCTTAGCAAGGTGACGTTGAATTCATTAGAATAAAAGAGTTCTAAAAGAGAGGTTTCTGATATGAAAAAAAGTTTTTATCTGCTGATGTGTTGAGTCCAATTTTTGGCTTATATGCGTTTGGATGCGCCCCATAAAAATGATCTTGGAGTCGATCCCTCGTGAAAAAAAGAGAATGCGCGTTTTTTTCAATTGTAGCCTATCGGCCAGTCAGTGAAGTCAAGTTTGAAAAATGGCATCCTCTATTACAATGATCAAATTGTTGAAGAGGATCCTTTGGACTTTTTTGAATCGCATCACGGTCAAAACGAAAAACTTCAGAAGAGCTTCCTTTTAACGGTGGGAGCGATTGGATTTGTCGGCTATGACTTGATTGGCCTCTATGAGAACATTGGTTCCATTCCTGAAGATACGATCGGCACACCAGATCTTCACTTTTTTTCTTATATGAAAGCTATGTGATTTTTTGATCACAAAAAGGAAAAAGGTCTATGTGGTGGAAGAGAACCTCTATAGTGGACGGAGTGAAGCAGAGCAAGCGTCGAGCTTGGAGCAAGTATTAGCACAATTGGCAAGACCTGCAAAAGAAGAGTTTCAGGACAAGGACTCAGCATGCGCTTCATTTCCACAATCATTTGGAGCAAAAAGAGTTTGAGGAAATGGTAGCCCTAGCGCGGGACTATATTCGAAAAGGAGATATGTTCCAATGCGTGCTCAGTCAACGTTTTTCAGCTGATTTTTCAGGAAAACCATTGGATTATTACCGCAATTTGCGCGTGACCAACCCTTCGAATTATCTCTACTTTTATGATTTTGGGGAGTACCAAATTATCGGTGCCAGTCCAGAAAGTCTGGTGTCGGTCAAGGATCGAGTGGTGACAACCAATCCCATTGCGGGCACACGTCCCAGAGGGATCGATGAAGAGGCTGATCGGCAATTGGCAGCTGAGTTGACAGGGGATCCAAAAGAAGTCGCAGAACACCGGATGTTGGTGGATCTAGGGCGAAACGATATTGGGTCGTATCGCTCAAAAATGGGATCAGTTGAAGTGACCAAATATATGGAAGTGGAATTCTTCCGTTATGTCATGCACCTGACCAGTGTGGTCAAGGGGCAATTGCTTCCTGGACTAGCCTCCATTGAGGCTCTGAAGGCAACTCTTCCAGCTGGGACCGTTTCGGGGGCTCCCAAGATTCGAGCCATGAAGCGAATCTATGAGGCAGAAAAAAAGAGAAAACGAGGCGTCTATGCAGGGGGCTATTGGCTATCTCTCTGTGACGGGGGATCTTGATTTTTGCTATTGCGATTCGAACCATGATCCTCAAAAAAATAAGAAGGCTTATGTGCAGGCCGGAGCAGGAATCGTTTATGATTCGATCGCTGAAAATGAATACCAAGAAACCGTCAATAAGGCAAAATCGATGACAAGGATTGGAGAAGAAGGATGATTTTATTAGTCGATAATTACGATTCATTTACCTACAATTTAGCACAGTATATCGGAAAATTTGATGAGGTCCAGGTGCTTCGAAATGATGATCCGGATCTGTACCAAGTTGCCCAAGAAGCAGATGCCTTGGTCTTTTTCTCCAGGTCCAGGTTGGCCAAAGGATGCGGGCAAGATGGAGGAGATGATCCGAGATTTTCGCAGGGGTCAAACCAATCTTGGGGATTTGCTTTGGGGCATCAAGCGATTGCGGAAGTTTTTGGAGGGCGCTTGGGATTGGCCCCACAGGTCATGCATGGCAAACAAAGCCAGATCCAGCTAGAAGCTCCCTCTCGCTATACGCGGGTGTCGCAAAAGAAGTCCCAGTCATGCGCTACCATTCGCTGACGATTGAAGACATGCCAGAGGATTTTGTCATTACCTCTCGGACGACGGATGATCAAGCGATTATGGGGAATTCAACACCGTAGCTTACCGATTTATGGTTTTCAATACCATCCAGAAAGTATCGGGACGCCAGATGGGCTCAAGACCATCGAAAATTTTGTCAAACTAGTCAAGGAGCGGAAGATGAAACAAGTGCTTGCAAAAAGTAGCGGAAGGAATGGATCTAACCAGTGCAGAGTTAGAAGCTGCCATGGAGGAAGTCGTTGCTGGTCGTGCTTCAGAAGCACAGGTGACGGCCCTTCTTCTAGGTCTCAAAAATGAAGGGAGAAACGGTTGAAGAGCGGACGGCTATTGCAAAAAGTGATGCAGGCCTATGCAGTCGCTATTCCTACAGAAGTTCAAGGAGCAATGGACAATTGTGGAACGGGGGCGATCGTTCGTATAGTTTCAATATTTCAACAACAGCTGCCTTCGTCCTTGCTGGTGGTGGCATCAAGATGGCGAAAACACGGAAATCGTTCGATCTCTTCTAAATCTGGTTCTGCGGATGTACTAGAAGCTCTAGGGATTAACCTTGATTTGGGTCCAGAAGATTTGGGACGAGTGTTTGAAAAGGCGGGAATTGTCTTTCTATTTGCTAAAAACCTGCATCCTGGCATGCGCTATATTATGCCCGCTCGCTTGGCGCTAGGGGTGCCAACGGTGATGAACTTAACCGGTCCTCTTATCAATCCGATTCCTCTAGAAACCCAGCTATTGGGAACCAGTCGTCCAGATATGCTAGAAAGTACGGCGGAGATTCTAAAGAATTTGGGTCGGAAACGCGCAGTGGTGGTGAGTGGTCCACAAGGTTTAGACGAGGCAGGCCTTGATGGGGAAACCCAGCTCGCTATTCTGGAAAATGGACAGGTTACCTTATCCAGCTTTCAACCAGAAGATATCGGAATGGAGCGCATTGAAATTGATCAAGTACGAGGTGGAGACGCCAAACGCAATGCAGAAATTTTGCTCAGTGTCTTGAAGAATGAAGCAAGTCCCTTCTTAGAGGTGACGGTCTTGAATGCTGGCCTTGGTTTTTATGCCAACGGCAAGGTAGATTCTATCAAGGAGGGGATTGCCTTGGCACGTGAAGTGATTGCCAGTGGGGCTGCCCTTGAGAAATTGAGATTATTACAGGAGTATCAAAAATGAGTCGAGAATTCTTACCAAAGATTCTAAAGGAAAAGGCGCGTGAAGTGGCTGCGATGAAAGAAGAGGAACTCCAACCTTTGCGCGAGACCTACCGCCTGTATGATTACCTAAAGAGTCATCCAGAAAAGCTTCAGGTCATTGCGGAAGTGAAAAAGGCTAGCCCGAGTCTGGGAGATATTCATGTCGATGTGGATATCGTCGCGCAGGCTAAGACTTACGAAGAAAATGGGGCCGTGATGATTTCTGTCTTGACTGATGAAGTGTTTTTCAAGGGCAGTATCGAGTATCTCCGGGAAATATCTAGTCAAGTACGTATCCCCACCCTCAATAAAGATTTCATTGTGGATGAAAAGCAAATGATTCGGGCGCGAAACGCAGGGGCGACCGTGATCTTGTTGATAGTTGCAGCCTTATCAGAGGCTCGTCTGAAAGAACTCTTCGATTTTGCGACCCATCTTGGCCTGGAGGTCTTGGTGGAGACCCATAATCTGACAGAACTAGAGGTCGCTCACCGGATTGGGGCTCAGATCATCGGGGTCAATAATCGCAACTTGGTGACCTTTGAGACAGATCTTCATACTAGCCTTGAATTGGCGACCAGCTTTTGAACAAGAACCGGTTTACATCTCTGAGTCTGCTATTTTCACAGCAGCAGACGCGCGCATGCTGGCTCCTTATTTTAATGGCATTCTCGTTGGGACAGCCCTCATGAAGGCAGACAATGTGGCTGAAAAAGTAAAGGAGTTGCAGATTGACAAAGGTTAAAATTTGCGGATTGTCCACTCCGGAAGCCGTCCAGACAGCTGTTGAAGCCGGTGCGGACTACATTGGTTTTGTCTTTGCACCAAGCAAACGGCAAGTCACGCTGGAGCAAGCTCGGGAGTTGGCTACAGGGATTCCAAAGGGGGTTCAAAAAGTCGGTGTTTTTGTATCACCACAAAGAGAAGAAGTGGAGCAAGCTTGCCAAGTTGTGGGCTTGGACCTGATACAAGTGCATGGGCCGATAGATGATACCATCTTGCAAGACCTTCCCCAACAAACGATTCGCGCTGTTCAAGTGGGGAAAGATATAGCTCTTCCTGAGACCAGTGCCGATTATCTGCTCTTTGATGCTCCTGTAGCAGGAAGTGGAGCAGACCTTTGACTGGCAAGAACTCGAAACCCAAAACTTCACAAAGCCCTTCTTTATTGCAGGAGGCTTGACGGAAGACAATGTAGCAGATGCCATTCGCTTCTTTCATCCTTATGCGGTGGATGTATCCAGTGGGGTCGAGACAAATGGAATAAAAAGATCAAGAAAAGATAAAACGATTTATAGAAAGGGTCAAGCATGGCATATAAACAACCAGATAAAAACGGATTTTACGGGCGGTTCGGGGGACGATTTGTCCCTGAAACCTTGATGACAGCAGTTTTAGAATTAGAAGAAGCCTACAGAGAAAGTCAAGCAGATCCTTCTTTTCAAGCAGAATTGGATCAGCTTCGAAACAATATGTCGGTCGGGAAACACCGCTCTATTACGCTAAAGAAATCTTACCAAGTATGTCGGTGGAGCCAAGATCTTTCTTAAAAGAGAAGACCTCAACCACACAGGGGCTCATAAAATTAATAATGCCCTAGGACAGGTTTTATTGGCACACCGGATGGGCAAAAAGAAGATCATCGCAGAAACAGGGGCTGGACAGCACGGTGTTGCAACGGCAACAGCTGCTGCTTTATTTGATATGGAATGTACCATCTACATGGGGGAAGAAGATGTCAAACGCCAAGCCCTCAATGTCTTTCGGATGGAATTGTTGGGCGCCAAGGTTCAATCAGTAACAGATGGGTCACGGGTTCTCAAGGATGCGGTCAATGCTGCCCTTAGAGCCTGGGTAGCAAATGTGGAGGATACCCACTATATCATGGGTTCTGCTCTAGGACCTCATCCATTCCCAGAAATTGTCCGTGATTTTCAAAGTGTCATCGGTCGAGAAGCCAAACGCCAATTTGCAGAGCAAAATGATGGTGCGCTACCAGATGCAGTCTTAGCCTGTGTAGGAGGTGGATCGAACGCCATTGGGCTCTTCTATCCTTTTGTTGAGGATACCTCTGTTGCCATGTATGGGGCAGAAGCTGCTGGGCTTGGAGTGGATACAGACCAGCATGCAGCAACCTTGACCAAGGGGCGTCCGGGAGTCCTTCACGGCGCCTTGATGGATGTTTTACAGGATGCGCATGGACAGATTTTAGAAGCTTTCTCGATTTCAGCAGGTCTCGATTACCCAGGGATTGGGCCAGAGCATTCTTATTTCCATGACATCAAGCGGGCGACCCTATGTGCCTGTGACAGACCAAGAAGCGCTAGAAGCCTTTTCAATTGCTTTCAAAAGTAGAAGGAATCATTCCAGCTCTGGAATCGAGCCACGCTATCGCCTATGCGGTGAAATTGGCTAAGGAGATGGGGCCTGAAAAATCCATGATCGTTTGCTTATCAGGTCGTGGGGATAAAGATGTGGTACAAGTCAAAGACCGCCTAGAACAAGAGAGAGGAGAGTAAGATGGGAAAGACCTTAACAGAGCATTTACAAAAAGCTGAAAGACCAGCAGCAAGGGATCTTTTGTTCCTTATATTATGGCAGGAGATCATGAAAAAGGCTTGGCAGGTTTGCAGGAAACCATCCAATTTTTTTGGAGGAGCTTGGTGTCTCAGCTATTGAGGTTGGCATTCCTTTTTTTCAGATCCGGTGGCAGATGGTCCCTGTGATTGAAGAGGCAGGGACTACGAAGTTTAGCCCATGGGACGACGACAGAGGAACTGGTGCAAACGATCCAGCATCTGGAGACAAGTGTTCCTTTGGTCATCATGACCTATTTCAACCCCTTGTTCCAATATGGGCTCGAAAAACTTCTTTTAGAGATGTAGAAGGAACAGCGGTCAAAGGGAGTGATTATTCCGGATCTTCCTCATGAGCATGCGGATCTGGTAGAGCCTCTATTAGTGGATAAAGACATCGCTTTGGTGCCACTAGTGAGCTTAACCACAGGAATCGAGCGCCAGAAAGAAATTGATCCAAGATGCAGAAGGATTTATCTATGCCGTTGCTGTCAATGGAGTGACGGGGAAAGCTGGTAGCTATCGAGATGATTTGGATCACCACTTGGCCCAATTACACGAAATAGCGTCCATTCCTGTTTTAACAGGTTTTGGAGTTTCCAGCATGGAGGATGTTCACCGTTTCAACAAGGTCTCGGATGGAGTGATTGTGGGGTCCAAAATCGTTAAGGCTCTCCACCAAGGGGAGACAGACGCCATCGCTCGTTTTATTTCTCAAGCAGTGAAGGGCTAGAAGCTTCATTCCATTCATCATCAGCTTGATTCTCCTAGATCAAGCTCTTTGTCTACTATTTTAAACATTCCCCTCGTTTGGTCTTTACAAACGAGGCTTTTCTCGTTACAATAGAGGTAGTAACAAGAAAAGAGGAGAAGAGAATGATAAGCCTTGAAGAGATTGATCAAGTTGTCCAGTCAGGTCCTTTTGAACCCAACCTGGGACTCTCTTAGCCATCAAGTCTGTCCAGATTGGTATCGAGATGCCAAATTTGGAATGTTTATCCACTGGGGCGTCTACAGTGTACCTGCCTTTGGTTCGGAATGGTATTCATGAAATATGTATATCCAAGGGAATCCTTGCTATGACTATCATCGAGAGCATTTTGGAGACCAGGCTAGCTTTGGTTACAAGGATCTCATTCCTCTTTTTACAGCCGATCGTTTTGATCCGGCATCTTGGCTAGATCTCTTTCAAAAAGCGGGAGCCCAGTATCTTTTTCCAGTTGCGGAGCACCACGATGGTTTTTCAGATGTATGCCTCTACTCTCTCGCCTTATAATAGCTTTAGAAATGGGGCCGAGACGAGATGTCTTAGGAGAGCTGAGGGAGGAAGCAGAAAAAAACGTGGCCTGCACTTCTGTACGTCCTCTCACCGGGCAGAACACCAGTTTTTCTTTTCACATGGCAAGGAATTCACTAGTGACATTCCGCAAGAAGTCCCAAGAGACAGCCTTTATTGGCCAGCCAAGCCAGAGCCCAAGGATCATTTTGATCTGACTTCCAAGCCTTATCCAAGTAAAGAATTCTTGGAAGACTGGCTTTTGCGAACCTGTGAACTGGTGCGGGACTACCAGCCAGAGCTCCTTTATTTTTGACTGGTGGATCCAGCATGAGAGTTTCCGTCCCTACTTGATGCGCTTTTTTTGGCTTATTATTACAATCTAGCAGCACAAGAGGATCGCAAGGTGGCTGTTTGTTACAAACAGGACGCCCTCCCTTTCGGTTCAGGAATCGTCGAGATGGAGCGGGGAGGATACGGAGAGACGCAAGCCTTTCCGTGGCAAATGGATACCGCGATCGCCCGTAATTCTTGGTGCTATACCCAGGATCTAGCCTACAAGACCAGTAAGGAATTGCTGCAAAATTTAGTTGATGTTGTGGCAAAAAATGGCAATCTTCTGCTCAATATTGGGCCCAAGGCAGATGGCACTATCCCTGAGCAAGACCAAGACATCCTCACAGAGATCGGGGACTGGCTGGCGGTAAATGGAGAAGCCATTTATCAGAGTCGGCCTTGGCGGGTGTCATCGGACGGACCGACCGAGGCCCAGGAAGGTTCCTTCTCAGACGGGCAAGCGCCACTCTATACCAGCCAAGATTTCCGCTATACCATGCGTGAAGGCCTGCTTTATGCTATCCAGCTGGAACCAAGTGGAAGGACAGAAGAGCTGACCTTGCCGTCTCTCGCCTATGATCTCAAGCAACCGAGAATTCTTCATGCGCGCATTCAAAAGGTAGAGCTCCTTGGAGAAAGTCAGCTTCTTTCTTGGAGCCAAGATGAGACAGGGCTCCATCTTCAGTTACCAGCTTGCAGCAAAAAACAACCGCGTGTTTTGCGCCTCAGCTTTTAGTTTTTCTTGAAGCTTTCTATAAGGAATCGTTTAGGTTTTCTCTTGTATACTGTACTCATCCAATAAGAAATGAGGTACAGAAAATGAAAAATCTCAGTTAATTATCCAAAAACGCTTTTAAGAAATTGCCACAACAAGGTTCTTGTTACGGCGAATAAACACTTCTCTTCATTTTTTTCATAAGAAACTCCTAAAGAAGGCTCTACCCGAAAGGGTAGAGTTTTTATGTACCAGAGACCTTGTGATTCGTGGTATAATAGGCCTATGGAAAAAAAGAATAAATTACTACTCATCGACGGGTCTTCCGTCGCTTTTTCGTGCCTTTTTTTCGCACTCTATCATCAAATTGATCGCTTCAAAAAAATGCCAATGGTCTGCATACCAATGCGGTCTATGGCTTTAATCTCATGTTGAGCCATATCTTGGAGCGCATCCAACCAACCCATGTCCTCGTTGCTTTTGATGCAGGAAAGACGACTTTTCGGACGGAGATGTATGCCGACTACAAAGGGGGCCGTGCAAAAACTCCAGATGAGTTCCGTGAGCAGTTTCCCTTTCATTCGTGAGCAACTGGATCATTTGGGGAATCCGCCATTATGAGCTAGCCCAGTATGAAGCGGATGATATTATTGGAACGCTAGATAAGATGGCAGAAACTACCTCGGTGCCCATTTGATGTGACCATTGTCTCTGGGGATAAGGATTTGATCCAGCTGACAGATGACAATACGGTGGTTGAAATCTCCAAAAAAGGGGTAGCAGAGTTTGAAGAATTCACTCCAGCCTATCTCAAAGAAAAGATGGGACTGACACCAGAGCAATTTATCGACCTCAAGGCCTTGATGGGAGATAAATCGGATAATATCCCAGGTGTCACTAAGATCGGAGAAAAAGACCGGGATCAAACTACTCCTAGAGTACGGCTCTCTCGATGGCATTTACGAGCATATCGACGAGATGAAGGCTTCTAAGATGAAGGAAAACCTCATCAACGACAAGGAGCAGGCCTATCTGTCTAAGACTCTCGCAACCATCGATACTAATGCGCCCATTGAAATTGGCCTGGACGATATCACCTATACGGGCCCTCATCTAGAAAAATCTCGCCAAGTTTTTATGAGGAGATGGGCTTCAAGCAACTCCGTCAGGCCTTGGATCTCAGTGAGAAGAAGCAGCTCCTGTAGCTATTGACTATACAGAAGTCGAGCAAGTCACTTCAGATATGCTCACGGAAGATAGTTTCTTCCATTTTGAGATTTTTTTGGGGACAATTACCATACGGAACCCATCATCGGTTTTCGCATGGGGACCAAAGGTCAGCTCTACGCGAGTACAGATACTGGTCTTTTACAAACACCGATTTTCAAAGAATTTCTCGAAAAAAACGCCCCTCAAGGTCTATGACTTCAAGCGGGCCAAGGTCTTGCTCAGCCACTTGGGCATTACCCTTCAAAATCCCGCGTTTGACAGTCGATTGGCCAAGTATCTCTTGTCGACCGTAGAGGACAATGAAATTTCAACCATTGCGAGTCTCTATAGTCAGATTGCGCTACCGCTGGACGAAGTCGTTTATGGCAAGGGAGCCAAAAAGCTATCCCAGAAAAGGCGGTCCCTATTAGAGCATTTGGCACGGAAAGTCGCTGTTTCTACTGGATACCGAAGAGCCCATGATGGAGCAGTTGCAAGCCCATGACCAGCTAGATTTGCTCTATGATATGGAGCAACCACTAGCAGCTGTTTTTGGCCAAGATGGAAATCGCGGGGATCAAGGTAGAGCGCCAGACCCTAGAAGACATGCAGGTGGAAAACGAAGTGGTCTTGGAGCGCTTGACCCAAGAAATCTACGAGCTTGCAGGAGAAGAGTTTAACATCAATTCTCCAAAACAATTGGGGGTCATCCTCTTTGAAAAATTGGAACTCCCTCTTGAATATACTAAGAAGACCAAAACCGGCTATTCAACAGCCGTTGATGTCTTGGAACGCCTGGCTCCAATTGCACCGATTGTGTCTAAGATTCTTGAATACCGCCAAATTGCTAAGATCCAGTCGACCTATGTCATCGGTCTTCAAGATTGGATTTTGGAAGATGGGAAGATCCATACCCGCTATGTACAGGATTTGACGCAGACAGGCCGTTTGTCCAGCGTGGATCCCAACCTGCAAAACATTCCTGTCCGTTTGGAACAAGGCCGTCTCATTCGTAAGGCCTTTGTCCCAGAAGAGGAAAACAGTGTCTTGCTGAGTTCGGACTATTCACAGATCGAACTGCGCGTCTTGGCCCATATTTCGGGAGATGAGCATTTGATTGATGCTTTTAAACATGGGGCAGATATCCATACATCGACTGCTATGCGAGTCTTCAATATTGAAAAACCAGAAGATGTGACGCCGAACGACCGTCGCAATGCAAAAGCAGTAAACTTCGGTGTGGTTTATGGAATTTCCGACTTTGGACTGTCTAACAACCTAGGGATCAGTCGAAAAGAAGCCAAGGCCTACATTGAGACCTACTTTCGAACGCTACCCTGGCATCAAGGACTATATGGAGAGAGTGGTACGGGAAGCGCGTGACAAAGGCTATGTGGAGACCCTCTTCAAGCGTCGTCGGGAGATTCCAGATATCAATTCTCGCAACTTCAATGTTCGAGGCTTTGCGGAGCGGACAGCTATCAACTCACCCATCCAAGGATCTGCAGCAGACATCTTGAAAATTGCCATGATCCACTTGGACCAAACGCTAGAAAGAGGAGCATACAAGACCAAGATGCTTCTTCAAGTGCACGATGAAATCGTTCTGCAAGTGCCAAGTGATGAACTGGCAGCGATCAAAGAACTCGTCAAAGAGACCATGGAATCCGCTATCGAACTTGCAGTACCACTGGAAGCCGATGAAAAACGAAGGCAAAACATGGTATGAAGCCAAATAAAGATTGAGTTTGTTCAAAACAGAAAGCGGTAGGAGACTTTTCAGTTTCCTACCGCTTTTAACTGACAAACACTTGCAATGCCCTTCCGTATTGTTATACTATTTAAAGAAAGGAAACGCATACAAAAGGAGATTCTTATGGCTTATTCATTTCGCAATCCTAGTGATGGCATTATCAAACATTACCTAGAAACCAGCAAGATCATCGCTGTAGTTGGATTATCTGATCGTGAAGATACGACCAGTCATCGTGTCAGCAAGGAGATGCAAGAGCAGGGGCTATCGGATTATTCCTGTCAACCCTCGTGCAGCTGGTGGCCAGATCCTTGGAGAAACGGTGTACGCTAGCTTGCAGGAGATTCCTTTCCCAGTAGATATCGTCGATGTATACCGTCGCAGTGAGTTTTTACCAGATGTGGCACGTGATTTTATTGAGACGGATGCGAAAAATTTTTCTGGGCACAATTGAGCTGGAAAAATCAAGAAGCAGAAGAAATCCTTCGTGGAGCTGGACGAGAAGATATCGTCATGAACCGCTGTATCAAACGGGAACACACCCGACTGATCTTAGGAGACTCCCTATACGGTTTATAAATGATAAACAATTGAATAGAAGAAAACCCCAGCTTGCTGGGGTTTTCTTCTTACTCTTATTCAGTTTCATGGCTTGGATGGCCTGTGAAAATGGCGCGGCCCTTGTTTAATCTGCTTGATTTGATCATAAAAAGGCAATTTGGCAGTTGATAAAGTAAGGCATGGTATAAAAGCCGATGACATCGCGCGTGAAGTAATTCAAGAAGTACCAACCAATCAAGGTTAGATCGAGCACCAAGCGATTGCTGCGGAACCCTTTCATGGTTTCACGACTTTGGCGAAGGACTCCAAAGGCTCCCTTGTAGTCGCCGTCTCGTAATTGCTCATAGAGGATCAATTCGACCAAGCTGAGACTGTAGTATTGTGGCAGATAAAAGAGGAGGCCAATCAGGCCCAAGTACGACACCAGCAGTCATCAGAGGCATTTGTTGCATGAGAGATTGGAATTCAGGACTGGAAGCACTCAGAGTGCTAGGGTTGCTCACCTTATCGTAGATCGCCAAAAATCGAATGCTGGCGTAGGTGCTGATGAGACTCCCCACATAGAGGATGAGTCCCCATAAAAAGAGGACGACTTGCTTCAAGATCAAGGTGGCAAATACAGAGGTAAAAGCGATCTTGTTTAAAGATATCTAAGACGCGTGTTCGGTGTTCGATCTTGGGATTAATCGTATCTAAATAGCTAAAAGTCGCACCGACCACTAAAAATGGAGATGACAAAGGAGACGACAGAAGGAAAGAGCTGCCGCTGGATCATGTAGATACTTGCTTGCTGCAAGGTCATATCCGGTAGTAGATCGACCAGATCTTGCCCACTTAAGAGAAAGTTAGCAAGAATGGTCAACAGGACCGGAAGAGCAAAAAGGATAGCTAAGCCCGGTTGCTGGACTTGCATGGTACGTGCCCGGAGGCGAATCAATTTAAGGTTCATAGATGACACTCTCTTCATAGTAGTACTTTTTATTATAACATAAGTCCGTGACAGAGCCGGTAAAATTTGGTACAATCGTACAGGTGCTCACAGGAAAACTGTGACAGGAATAAGAAGGCTGGGACTGTTTTTCCCAGTACGGAGGTAACCATGACAGATTCACCGATTCAATATCGATTAATCAAAAAAGAAAAGCATACAGGTGCTCGTCTGGGAGAAATTATCACCCCTCACGGGACCTTCCCGACCCCAATGTTTATGCCTGTAGGGACTCAGGCAACCGTTAAGACCCAATCGCCAGAAGAACTCAAGGAAATGGGTTCCGGAATTATCTTGGCCAACACCTACCATCTCTGGCTTCGTCCCGGGGACGACTTGGTCGCAAAAAGCAGGAGGACTGCACCAGTTCATGAACTGGGACCAGCCCGATTTTGACAGATAGTGGAGGCTTCCAGGTCTATTCATTAGCGGATACCCGCAACATCACCGAAGAAGGGGTAACCTTTAAAAACCACCTCAACGGCTCGAAGATGTTCCTCTCTCCAGAAAAGGCCATCTCCATCCAAAACAATCTAGGAAGCGACATCATGATGTCCTTTGATGAATGCCCTCAGTTCTATCAGCCCTATGATTATGTGAAAAAATCGATCGAACGGACCAGTCGTTGGGCAGAACGTGGCCTAAAGGCTCACCGTCGCCCCTCATGATCAAGGTCTTTTCGGGATTGTCCAAGGGGCTGGATTTGAAGACTTGCGCCGTCAGTCTGCTCAAGATTTGGTCAGCATGGACTTTCCAGGCTATTCCATCGGTGGCTTAGCTGTTGGGGAAAGCCATGAAGAGATGAATGCCGTGCTGATTTCACAACTCCGCTCTTACCAGAGAACAAGCCACGCTATCTCATGGGAGTAGGAGCTCCAGACAGTCTGATTGATGGCGTTATTCGTGGAGTGGACATGTTTGACTGTGTCTTGCCGACGCGGATTGCGCGAAATGGTACCTGTATGACTAGCCAAGGACGCCTAGTAGTGAAAAATGCGCAATTTGCAGAAGACTTTACACCGCTGGATCCCGAATGTGATTGCTACACTTGTAAGAATTACACCCGAGCTTATCTTCGCCACCTCCTCAAGGCAGATGAGACCTTCGGCATTCGCTTGACCAGCTACCACAACCTGTATTTCTTGATCAACCTCATGAAGCAGGTCCGTCAAGCCATCATGGATGACAATCTCTTAGAATTCCGTGAGCATTTCGTCGAAAAATATGGCTATAACAAGTCAGGACGGAATTTCTAGAAATAGATTAATAGGAAGAAAAAAGACTACAGCCATCTGAGAATAATAGGAATAACTTCTAGACGCAGTGGTTGATTGGTATCTTTGTTCGCTTGTTAAGCTCCAAAGATAACCTAATCAATCTGTGGGGCGAGACGACGAACAAATTGGATATAAATTTGTTCTGTCTCGCTCCCTTTTTCCTATATAATAGCAACTTTTTTAGCACGCTTTTTCTTTCGAAAACACTTTCATCAAAAAAACGAAAAAAATCTTCTCAAATCCCTTGCATTGGGCCTTTGTTTGTGTTAAACTACTATGGTGCTGTGAAAAAAACAGCTATTAGCTTTGATGCAAGAGGTTGCGACACGCTCGGTTGCATTGCCACGCAACGCGCGTCGGTTTTTCTTGTGGAGCTAGCCTATTATCTTAAATAGACGAAAAAGGAGAAAAAGATGGCAAACAAAAAAATCCGCATCCGTTTGAAAGCGTACGAACACCGTACACTCGACACAGCGGCTGCAAAAATCGTAGAATCAGCTACTCGTACAGGTGCACAAGTTGCGGGTCCAATCCCACTTCCAACTGAGCGTAGCCTCTACACAATCATTCGTGCGACTCACAAATACAAAGATTCTCGCGAACAATTCGAAATGCGTACACACAAACGTTTGATCGACATCATCAACCCAACTCAAAAAACAGTTGACGCTTTGATGAAATTGGATCTTCCAAGTGGTGTAAACGTAGAAATCAAACTTTAATCTAAAAGCTTGATCCAGAGCATAAAAAAACGCTCGTTAAAAACTTTTTTTGAATAAAAAAACTATAGAAAAGGAACTATTTTTCTCATGACAAAAAGGAATCTTAGGGAAAAAAAGTGGGAATGACTCAAATCTTCACTGAAGCTGGCGAATTGATCCCTGTAACAGTTATCGAAGCAACTCCAAACGTTGTTCTTCAAGTTAAAACTGTTGAAACAGATGGTTACAACGCTATCCAAGTTGGTTTCGATGACAAACGCGAAGTATTGAGCAACAAACCTGCTAAAGGACATGTAGCAAAAGCTAACACGGCTCCTAAGCGCTTCATTCGTGAATTCAAAAAAACGTTGAAGGCTTGGAAGTTGGTGCTGAAATCACAGTTGACACTTTCGAAGCTGGAGACATTGTTGATGTAACTGGTACTTCTAAAGGTAAAAGGTTTCCAAGGTGTTATCAAACGCCACGGACAATCACGTGGACCAATGGCTCACGGTTCTCGTTACCACCGTCGTCCAGGTTCTATGGGACCCTGTTGCACCCTAACCGCGTATTCAAAGGTAAAAAAACCTTGCAGGACGTATGGGTGGCGATCGTGTAACAATTCAAAACCTTGAAGTTGTACAAGTTGTTCCAGAAAAAGAACGTTATCCTTATCAAAGGTAACGTACCAGGTGCTAAGAAATCTCTTATCACTATCAAGTCAGCAGTTAAAGCTGGTAAATAATAAGGAAAGGGGAATACAGTCAAAATGGCAAATGTAACATTATTCGACCAAACTGGTAAACAAGCGGGCGAAGTTGTTCTTAACGATGCGATCTTTGGTATCGAACCAAACCAAGCAGTTGTATTTGATGTGATCATCAGCCAACGTGCTAGCCTTCGTCAAGGAACTCACGCAGTTAAAAAAACCGTTCAGCCGTTTCAGGTGGCGGACGCAAACCATGGCGTCAAAAAGGAACTGGACGTGCTCGTCAAGGTTCTATCCGCTCTCCACAATGGCGTGGTGGTGGAATCGTCTTCGGACCAACTCCACGTAGCTATGCGTACAAACTTCCTCAAAAAGTTCGTCGCCTTGCACTTAAATCTGTTTACTCAGAAAAAGTTGCTGAAAACAAATTTGTAGCCGTTGATTCTCTTGAATTTACAGCTCCAAAAAAACTGCTGAATTTGCAAAAAGTTCTTGCAGCTTTGAGCATCGATTCTAAAGTCCTTGTTATTCTTGAAGAAGGAAACGAATTCGCAGCTCTTTCAGCTCGTAACCTTCCAAACGTGAAAGTTGCGACTGCTACAACTGCAAGTGTTCTTGACATCGCAAATAGTGACAAACTTCTTGTTACTCAAGCAGCTATCTCTAAAATCGAGGAGGTTCTTGCATAATGAATTTGTATGATGTTATCAAAAAAACCTGTTATCACTGAAAAAGTCAATGGCTCAACTTGAAGCAGGCAAATATGTATTCGAAGTTGACACTCGCGCTCACTAAACTTTTGATCAAACAAGCTGTTGAAGCTGCGTTTGAAGGTGTAAAAAGTTGCGAATGTGAACACTGTAAACGTAAAACCCTAAAGCAAAAACGCGTTGGACGTTACACTGGTTTTACTTCAAAAACTAAAAAAAGCTATCATCACGCTTGCAGCTGATTCTAAAAGCAATCGAGTTGTTTGCTACTGAAGCTGAATAATCTAAGGAGGAAATATCGTGGGAATTCGTGTTTATAAACCAACAACAAACGGTCGCCGTAATATGACTTCTTTGGATTTCGCTGAAATCACAACAAACACACCTGAGAAAAACTTTGCTTGTTTCTCTTAAAAAAACAAAGCAGGTCGTAACAACAACGGTCGTATCACTGTTCGTCACCAAGGTGGTGGACACAAACGTCATTACCGTTTGATCGATTTCAAACGTAACAAAGATGGAGTTGAAGCAGTCGTTAAAACGATCGAATACGATCCAAACCGCTCAGCTAACATCGCGCTTGTACACTACACTGACGGTGTGAAAGCTACATCATCGCCCCTAAAGGTCTTGAAGTAGGTCAACGCATCGTATCAGGACCAGAAGCAGATATCAAAGTCGGAAATGCTCTTCCACTTGCTAACATCCCAGTTGGTACTTTGATCCACAACATCGAATTGAAACCTGGTAAAGGTGGAGAATTGGTACGTGCTGCTGGAGCTTCTGCTCAAGTATTGGGTTCTGAAGGTAAATATGTACTTGTTCGTCTTCAATCAGGCGAAGTTCGTATGATTCTTGGAACTTGCCGTGCTACAGTTGGTGTTGTCGGAAACGAACAACATGGACTTGTTAAACCTTGGTAAAGCGGGACGTAACCGCTGGAAAGGTGTTCGCCCTACAGTTCGTGGTTCTGTAATGAACCCGAATGATCACCCACACGGTGGTGGTGAAGGTAAAGCACCAGTTGGACGTAAAGCGCCATCTACTCCTTGGGGTAAACCTGCGCTTGGTCTTAAAACTCGTAACAAGAAAGCGAAATCTGACAAACTTATCGTTCGTCGTCGCAACCAAAAATAATCATAAGCAACTAGCTTACACTTTCCGCCAGCTCGGTAGCGCTGCCTAGCAGCGCAAGCCGCTGTGGTACTAAATTTTAAAGGAGAAAATTACAAAATGGGACGTAGTCTTAAAAAAGGACCTTTCGTCGATGAGCATTTGATGAAAAAAGTTGAAGCTCAAGCAAACGACGAAAAGAAAAAAGTAATTAAAACTTGGTCACGTCGTTCAACGATCTTCCCAAGTTTCATCGGATACACTATCGCAGTTTATGATGGACGTAAACATGTACCTGTTTACATCCAAGAAGACATGGTAGGTCACAAGCTTGGTGAATTTGCACCAACTCGTACTTACAAAGGTCACGCGGCAGACGACAAGAAGACACGTAGAAAATAAGGAGAACATAAATGGCAGAAATTACTTCAGCTAAAGCAATGGCTCGTACAGTGCGTGTTTCACCTCGTAAATCACGTCTTGTTCTTGACAACATCCGTGGTAAAAGCGTAGCCGATGCCATCGCTATTTTGACATTCACACCAAACAAAGCTGCAGGGATCATCCTTAAAGTGTTGAACTCAGCAGTAGCAAACGCTGAAAAACAACTTTGGTTTGGAAAAAGCTAACTTGGTAGTATCTGAAGCATTCGCAAACGAAGGACCAACAATGAAACGTTTCCGTCCACGTGCGAAAGGTTCAGCTTCACCAATCAACAAACGTACAGCTCACATCACAGTAGCTGTTGCAGAAAAAAATAAGGAGGTAAACTCGTGGGTCAAAAAGTACATCCAATTGGTATGCGTGTTGGTATCATCCGTGATTGGGATGCCAAATGGTATGCTGAAAAAGAATACGCGGATTACCTTCATGAAGATCTTGCAATCCGTAAATTCATTCAAAAAGAATTGGCTGACGCAGCCGTTTCAACTATTGAAATCGAACGCGCAGTAAACAAAGTTAACGTTTCTCTTCACACTGCTAAACCAGGTATGGTTATCGGTAAAAGGTGGAGCAAACGTTGATGCACTTCGTGCAGCTCTTAACAAATTGACTGGTAAACAAGTACACATCAACATCATTGAGATCAAACGTCCTGACTTGGATGCTCACCTTGTTGGTGAAGGAATCGCTCGTCAATTGGAACAACGTGTTGCTTTCCGTCGTGCACAAAAAAACAAGCGATCCAACGTGCTATGCGTGCTGGGGCTAAAGGAATCAAAACTCAAGTATCAGGTCGTTTGAACGGTGCAGATATTGCCCGTGCAGAAGGATACTCTGAAGGAACTGTTCCACTTCACACACTTCGCGCTGATATCGATTACGCTTGGGAAGAAGCAGACACTACTTACGGTAAACTTGGTGTTAAAGTATGGATCTACCGTGGTGAAGTTCTTCCAGCTCGTAAAGACGCTAAAGGAGGTAAATAACCAATGTTAGTACCTAAACGTGTAAAACACCGTCGCGAATTCCGTGGTAAAATGCGCGGTGAAGCAAAAAGGTGGAAAAAGAAGTAGCATTCGGTGAATACGGTCTTCAAGCTACAACTAGCCACTGGATCACAAACCGTCAAATCGAAGCTGCTCGTATCGCCATGACTCGTTACATGAAACGTGGTGGTAAAGTTTGGATTAAGATTTTCCCACACAAATCATACACCGCTAAAGCTATCGGGGTACGTATGGGATCTGGTAAAGGGGCTCCTGAAGGTTGGGTAGCACCAGTTAAACGTGGTAAAGTGATGTTCGAAATCGCTGGTGTATCTGAAGAGATCGCACGCGAAGCACTTCGTCTTGCTAGCCACAAATTGCCAGTTAAAAACTAAATTTGTGAAACGTGAAGCAGAATAAGGAGAGGTCATGAAACTTACAGAAGTAAAAGAATTTGTTAAAGAACTTCGTGGTCTTTCTCAAGAAGAACTCGCGAAGCGTGAAAATGAATTGAAGAAAGAATTGTTTGAACTTCGTTTCCAAGCAGCTGCTGGTCAATTGGAACAAACTGGACGTTTGAAAGAAGTGAAAAAACAAATCGCTCGTATCAAAACTGTTCAATCAGAAGCTAAATAATAGACTAGGGAAGGAGAATTTCAATGGAACGCAATAATCGTAAAGTTCTTGTTGGACGCGTTGTGTCTGACAAAATGGACAAAACAATCACAGTTGTAGTTGAAACTAAACGTAACCACCCAGTCTATGGTAAACGTATCAACTATTCTAAAAAATACAAAGCTCATGATGAAAACAATGTTGCTAAAGAAGGCGATATCGTTCGTATCATGGAAACTCGTCCGCTTTCAGCTACAAAACGCTTCCGTCTTGTAGAAGTCGTTGAAAAAGCGGTCATCATCTAATCATACCTGAAAGGAGAAAACGTAAATGATTCAAACAGAAACTCGTTTGAAAGTCGCTGACAACAGTGGCGCACGCGAAATCTTGACAATCAAAGTTCTTGGTGGTTCAAAACGTAAATTCGCGAGCATCGGTGATGTAATCGTTGCATCTGTAAAACAAGCTACTCCTGGTGGTGCGGTTAAGAAAGGTGACGTTGTAAAAGCTGTTATCGTTCGTACTAAATCAGGTGCTCGTCGTAAAGATGGTTCATACATCAAGTTCGACGAAAATGCAGCAGTGATCATCCGTGACGACAAAACTCCTCGCGGAACTCGTATCTTTGGCCCAGTTGCACGTGAATTGCGTGACGGTGGTTTCATGAAGATCGTATCACTTGCTCCAGAAGTACTTTAATCAATAAAAACAAACACAGTCCCCTGGCTCAGCCAGGGTGCCCATCGGGCGTAAGAATAAAAAGGAGAATAAAATGTTTGTAAAAAAAGGCGACAAAGTTCGCGTTATCGCTGGTAAAGACAAAGGCGTAGAAGCTGTTGTTCTTACTGCTCTTCCAAAAAGTAAATAAAGTTGTTGTAGAAGGTGTAAACATCATCAAGAAACACCAACGTCCAAATAACGAAAAACCCTCAAGGTGCAATCGTTGAAAAAGAAGCTCCAATCCATGCTTCTAACGTTCAAGTTTTTGGACAAAAAAACGGTGTTGCTGGACGTGTTGGCTACAAATTTGTAGACGGCAAAAAAGTTCGCTACAACAAAAAATCAGGCGAAGTGCTTGACTAATCACGAAGGAAAGGAGAAGTATAATGGCTAATCGTTTAAAAGAAAAATACCTTAATGAAGTAGTACCATCATTGACTGAACAGTTCAACTATTCATCAGTTATGGCTGTGCCAAAAGTTGATAAAATCGTTTTTGAACATGGGTGTTGGTGATGCAGTATCAAATGCTAAAAACCTTGAAAAAAAGCTGCTGAAGAGCTTGCTTTGATCTCAGGTCAAAAACCATTGATCACTAAGGCTAAAAAAATCAATCGCCGGCTTCCGTCTTCGTGAAGGTGTTGCGATCGGTGCAAAAGTTACCCTTCGTGGTGAACGTATGTACGAATTCTTGGATAAATTGGTAACAGTTTCACTTCCACGTGTACGTGACTTCCATGGTGTTCCAACAAAATCATTTGATGGACGCGAAACACACTTGGTGTGAAAGAACAATTGATTTTCCAGAAATCAACTTCTGGATGACGTTGATTGTTCTGTATCTTACATCGCGTCGTAACAACTGCCAACACTGACGAAGTAGTCACGTGCATTGCCACAGGCCTCGGAATGCCTTTTGCAAAATAACAGGAGGTAAATCTAATGTATAAAATCAATGATTGCTAAGAACAAACGTCCAGCGAAGTTCTACTCAAGCTTATACTCGTTGTGAAAAATGTGGTCGTCCACATTCAGTTTACTGCAACTTAAACTTTGCCGTGTTTGCTTCCTGCAACTAGAAGGCTACAAAGGACAACCTGTGTAACAAAAGCATCTTGGTAATTTAAGAACAGAGTCAAACCTAAGTAGTGAATTTGACGAAGAACTGTGCTCTAGGAAAGTTTATCTTTTCACACAGAGTTTAGCCCGGGTTCAGTTGGGTCACATTCTGAACACGAGTTAGCTTTATAAAAGACCAATTTTCTTGGAGCATCGCTCCCGCATCAAATTGCCTATTTTGCTCTTTGCTGTTACGCTCTTGTATCATGTATTAACTAGCAAGTAAACTTGCAAACATTAGTGCTATAAGAAAACAAAATGGCTATGACTGACCCAATCGCAGACTTCAACTCGTATTCGTAACGCTAACCAAGCTAAACAAAGCAGTTTGAAGCACCTGCATCAAACACTCAAAAAGGATTGCTGAACTCAACGCGAAGGCTCAAAAACGTTGAAATCATCGAAGATGCATAAACAAGGCATCATCCGTGTATTCCTTAAATACGGACCAAACGGTGAAAAAGTTATCACTAACTTGAAACGTGTTTCTAAACCAGGACTTCGTGTCTACAAAAAACGTGAAGATCTTCCAAAAGTTCTTAACGGACTTGGAATTGCTATCCTTTCAACTTCTGAAGGTTTGCTTACTGACAAAGAAGCACGCCAAAAGAATGTTGGTGGAGAGGTTATCGCTTACGTTTGGTAATATTTAGCTCAAAAGTCTGTAGAACTTAGTTATCAGTCTATGCCCAAAGCCCAAAGTTATGCTGACGAGACAATGCCTAGATTCACTTTTGCAAAGTTCGTAGAGCGTGTTCAGTTCAGCTTTTGAACTAAATAAGTATCTTAACCCCCGTGAAAACTGGCCGTTATAGGCCTGACAATCTAACAGGAGAAAATAAACATGTCACGTATTGGTAATAAAGTTATCGTGTTGCCTGCTGGTGTTGAAATCACTAACAATGACAACGTTGTAACTGTAAAAGGACCTAAAGGAGAACTTACTCGTGAGTTCTCAAAAGATATTGAAATCCGTGTGGAAGGTACTGAAGTAACTCTTCACCGTCCAAACGATTCAAAAGAAATGAAACTATCCACGGAACTACTCGTGCCCTTTTGAACAACATGGTTGTTGGTGTATCAGAAGGATTCAAGAAAGAACTTGAAATGCGCGGGGTTGGTTACCGTGCACAACTTCAAGGATCTAAACTTGTTTTGGCTGTTGGTAAATCTCATCCAGACGAAGTTGAAGCTCCAGAAGGAATTACTTTTGAACTTCCAAACCCAACAACAATCGTTGTTAGCGGAATTTCAAAAGAAGTAGTTGGTCAAACAGCTGCTTACGTACGTAGCCTTCGTTCACCAGAACCATATAAAGGTAAAGGTATCCGTTACGTTGGTGAATTCGTTCGCCGTAAAGAAGGTAAAACAGGTAAATAATGTTGAGTGGTTGATTCTCAACCACCAACCTATTTTCCAACTTTGTGCATAGCACACGATTTAAAACTAAAGAGGTGAAAACTGTGATTTCAAAACCAGATAAAAACAAACTCCGCCAAAAACGCCACCGTCGCGTTCGCGGAAAACTCTCTGGAACTGCTGATCGCCCACGTTTGAACGTATTCCGTTCTAATACAGGCATCTACGCTCAAGTGATTGATGACGTAGCGGGTGTAACGCTCGCAAGTGCTTCAACTCTTGACAAAGAAGTTTCAAAAGGAACTAAAACTGAACAAGCCGTTGCTGTCGGTAAACTCGTTGCAGAACGTGCAAACGCTAAAGGTATTTCAGAAGTGGTGTTCGACCGCGGTGGATATCTATATCACGGACGTGTGAAAGCTTTGGCTGATGCAGCTCGTGAAAACGGATTGAAATTCTAATAGGAGGACACTAGAAAATGGCATTTAAAGACAATGCAGTTGAATTAGAAGAACGCGTAGTTGCTGTCAACCGTGTTACAAAAGTTGTTAAAGGTGGACGTCGTCTTCGTTTCGCAGCTCTTGTTGTTGTTGGTGACCACAACGGTCGCGTAGGATTTGGTACTGGTAAAGCTCAAGAAGTTCCAGAAGCAATCCGTAAAGCAGTAGATGATGCTAAGAAAAACTTGATCGAAGTTCCTATGGTTGGAACAACAATCCCACACGAAGTTCTTTCAGAATTCGGTGGAGCTAAAGTATTGTTGAAACCTGCTGTAGAAGGTTCTGGAGTTGCCGCTGGTGGTGCAGTTCGTGCCGTTGTGGAATTGGCAGGTGTGGCAGATATTACATCTAAATCACTTGGTTCTAACACTCCAATCAACATTGTTCGTGCAACTGTTGAAGGTTTGAAACAATTGAAACGCGCTGAAGAAGTTGCTGCCCTTCGTGGTATTTCAGTTTCTGATTTGGCATAAGAAAGGGGATAAAATGGCTCAAATTAAATTACTTTGACTAAGTCTCCAATCGGACGCATTCCATCACAACGTAAAACTGTTGTAGCACTTGGACTTGGCAAATTGAACAGCTCTGTTATTAAAGAAGATAACGCTGCTATCCGTGGTATGATCACTGCAGTATCTCACTTGGTAACAGTTGAAGAAGTAAACTAATGAATTTTTAGGGGATGTGCACTATACCATCCCCTAAAACTAGATATAGTCATCTATGATGACGTCGTATAGGCGAGTTGATGGGGGAGACAACCTTTTCTCCCTTATCGGCGCTAGCATTTTACAAAAGAGGAGAAAATAAAAATGAAACTTCATGAATTGAAACCTGCAGAAGGTTCTCGTAAAGTACGTAACCGCGTTGGTCGTGGTACTTCATCAGGTAACGGTAAAACATCTGGTCGTGGTCAAAAAGGTCAAAAAGCTCGTAGCGGTGGCGGAGTTCGCCTTGGTTTTGAAGGTGGACAAACTCCATTGTTCCGTCGTCTTCCAAAACGTGGATTCACTAACATCAACGCTAAAGAATACGCAATTGTGAACCTTGACCAATTGAACGTCTTTGAAGATGGTGCTGAAGTAACTCCAGTTGTTCTTATCGAAGCAGGAATTGTTAAAGCTGAAAAATCAGGTATTAAAATTCTTGGTAACGGTGAGTTGACTAAGAAATTGACTGTGAAAGCAGCTAAATTCTCTAAATCAGCTGAAGAAGCTATCACTGCTAAAGGTGGTTCAGTAGAAGTCATCTAAGAGAGGTGACCTATGTTTTTTAAATTATTAAGAGAAGCTCTTAAAGTCAAGCAGGTTCGATCAAAAATTTTATTCACAATTTTTATCGTTTTGGTCTTTCGTATCGGAACTAGCATTACAGTTCCTGGTGTGAATGCCAATAGCTTGAATGCTTTAAGTGGATTATCCTTCTTAAACATGTTGAGCTTGGTGTCAGGAAATGCCATGAAAAACTTCTCAGTTTTTGCTCTTGGTGTTAGCCCCTACATTACGGCCTCTATCGTTGTCCAACTCTTGCAAATGGATATTTTACCCAAATTTGTAGAGTGGGGTAAACAAGGGGAAGTAGGTCGAAGAAAATTAAATCAAGCTACTCGTTATATTGCTCTTGTTCTAGCCTTTGTGCAATCGATCGGGATTACAGCTGGTTTTAATACTTTGGCTGGAGCTCAATTGTTGAAAACAGCTCTTACTCCACAAGTCTTTATCATGATTGGTATCATCTTAACAGCTGGTAGTATGATTGTGACTTGGTTGGGAGAGCAAATTACAGATAAGGGATACGGAAATGGTGTTTCTATGATTATCTTTGCCGGGATTGTTGCCTCAATTCCAGAGATGATTCAGGGCATCTATGTGGACTACTTGTGAACGTCCCAAGTAGCCGTATCAACTCATCTATCATTTTCGTAATCATTTTGATTATTACTGTATTGTTGATTATTTATTTTACAACTTATGTTCAACAAGCAGAATACAAAATTCCAATCCAATATACTAAGGTTGCACAAGGTGCTCCATCTAGCTCTTACCTTCCTTTGAAGGTAAACCCTGCTGGAGTTATCCCCGTTATCTTTGCAAGTTCGATTACTGCAGCGCCTGCGGCTATTCTTCAGTTTTTGAGCGCTACAGGTCATGATTGGGCTTGGGTAAGAACAGCACAAGAAATGTTGGCAACAACTTCACCAACTGGTATCGCCATGTATGCTTTATTGATTATTCTCTTTACATTCTTCTATACGTTTGTACAGATTAATCCTGAAAAAGCGGCAGAGAACCTACAAAAGAGCGGTGCCTATATCCATGGAGTTCGTCCTGGTAAAGGTACAGAAGAATATATGTCTAAACTTCTTCGTCGTCTTGCAACAGTTGGTTCCCTCTTCCTTGGTGTGATTTCTATTTTACCGATCGTAGCAAAAGATGTTTTCGGACTTTCAGAAGCAGTTGCTTTTGGAGGAACCAGTCTTTTGATCATTATCTCTACAGGTATTGAAGGAATCAAACAATTGGAAGGTTACCTATTGAAACGTAAGTATGTTGGTTTCATGGACAGAACAGAATAAAAAGTAATTTACTGAATCAGTAAATGCTGAGGGAGTGGAGGTTTAACTCTAACATTTGTGAGAGTTTGGTCTCCCCTCTTCTATTTTGTTTTTAAATAGGGGTGAAAAGACTTTTTGCTTCTATTTAAAAATAAAATAAGGAGATCAAATCATGAATCTTTTGATTATGGGCTTACCTGGTGCAGGTAAGGGAACTCAAGCAGCAAAAATCGTAGAACAATTCCATGTTGCACATATCTCAACAGGTGATATGTTCCGCGCTGCTATGGCAAATCAAACTGAAATGGGTGTTCTTGCTAAGTCATACATTGACAAGGGTGAATTGGTTCCTGACGAAGTTACAAATGGAATCGTAAAAGAACGTCTTTCACAAGATGATATTAAAGAAACAGGATTCTTGTTGGATGGTTACCCACGTACAATCGAACAAGCTCATGCCTTGGACAAAACATTGGCTGAACTTGGCATTGAACTAGAAGGTGTTATCAACATTGAAGTGAATCCAGACAGCCTCTTGGAACGTTTGAGTGGCCGTATCATCCACCGCGTAACTGGAGAAACTTTCCACAAGGTCTTTAACCCACCAGTTGACTATAAAGAAGAAGATTACTACCAACGTGAAGATGATAAGCCTGAGACAGTAAAACGTCGTTTGGACGTTAATATTGCTCAAGGGAGAACCAATCATTGCTCACTACCGTGCCAAAGGTTTGGTTCATGACATCGAAGGTAATCAAGATATCAATGATGTCTTCTCAGATATCGAAAAAAAGTATTGACAAATTTGAAAATAAAAGCGTTTTTTTCACACTTGCAAAAATCCGCTACAAATGTTATACTGAGATAGTCTGACTTATAATTGTTGTCTCTGTGTCTAGAGGCATCGAATCGAAATTTATGGAGGTGCTTTTGCGTGGCAAAAGACGATGTGATTGAAGTTGAAGGCAAAGTAGTTGATACAATGCCGAATGCAATGTTTACGGTTGAACTTGAAAATGGACATCAGATTTTAGCAACAGTTTCTGGTAAAATTCGTAAAAACTATATTCGTATTTTTAGCGGGAGATCGTGTTACTGTCGAAATGAGTCCATATGACTTGACACGTGGACGTATCACTTACCGCTTTAAATAATCGAAAAAAACTTGGAGGGATAAGAAATGAAAAGTAAGACCATCGGTCAAACCAATTTGCGAATACTGTAAAGTTATTCGTCGTAATGGTCGTGTTATGGTAATTTGCCCAGCAAATCCAAAAACACAAACAACGTCAAGGATAAGATAGAAAGGAGAAAAACATGGCTCGTATTGCTGGAGTTGACATTCCAAATGACAAACGCGTAGTAATCTCATTGACTTATGTTTATGGTATCGGACTTGCAACATCTAAGAAAAATTTTTAGCTGCTGCTGGAATCTCAGAAGATGTTCGTGTACGTGATCTTACATCAGATCAAGAAGATGCTATCCGTCGTGAAGTGGATGCAATCAAAGTTGAAGGTGACCTTCGTCGTGAAGTAAACTTGAACATCAAACGTTTGATGGAAATCGGTTCATACCGTGGTATCCGTCACCGTCGTGGACTTCCTGTCCGTGGACAAAACACTAAAAACAACGCTCGCACTCGTAAAGGTAAAGCTGTTGCGATTGCTGGTAAGAAAAAATAATATAGGAGGTAAAAAGTCTTGGCTAAACCAACACGTAAACGTCGTGTGAAAAAAAGAATATCGAATCTGGTATTGCTCATATTCACGCTACATTTAATAACACTATTGTTATGATTACTGATGTGCATGGTAATGCAATTGCTTGGTCATCAGCTGGTGCTCTTGGTTTCAAAGGTTCTCGTAAATCTACACCATTCGCTGCTCAAATGGCTTCTGAAGCTGCTGCTAAATCTGCACAAGAACACGGTCTTAAATCAGTTGAAGTTACTGTAAAAGGTCCAGGTTCTGGTCGTGAGTCAGCTATTCGTGCGCTTGCTGCCGCTGGTCTTGAAGTAACAGCAATTCGTGATGTGACTCCAGTGCCACACAATGGTGCTCGTCCTCCAAAACGTCGCCGTGTATAATCATCGCATTACACTGCTTTTCGTTTAAGAGGAGTAACTAAATGATCGAGTTTGAAAAAAACCAAATATAACAAAAAAATTGATGAAAAATAAAGATTATGGCAAGTTTGTAATCGAACCACTTGAACGTGGCTACGGTACAACTCTTGGTAACTCTCTTCGTCGTGTACTTCTAGCTTCTCTACCAGGAGCAGCTGTGACATCTATCAACATTGATGGTGTGTTACATGAGTTTGACACAGTTCCAGGTGTTCGTGAAGACGTGATGCAAATCATTCTGAACATTAAAGGAATTGCAGTGAAATCGTACGTTGAAGACGAAAAAATCATCGAACTAGATGTTGAAGGTCCTGCTGAAGTAACAGCTGGTGACATTTTGACAGATAGCGATATTGAAATTGTAAATCCAGATCATTATCTCTTTACAATCGGTGAAGGTTCTTCTCTAAAAGCGACTATGACTGTTAACAGTGGTCGTGGATATGTACCTGCAGATGAAAATAAAAAGGATAATGCACCAGTTGGAACACTTGCTGTAGATTCTATTTATACACCAGTTACAAAAGTCAACTATCAAGTGGAACCTGCTCGTGTAGGTAGCAATGATGGATTTTGACAAATTAACCCTTGAAATCTTGACAAATGGAACAATTATTCCAGAAGATGCTTTAGGGCTTTCAGCACGTATTTTGACAGAACATCTTGATTTGTTTACAAATCTTACTGAGATTGCTAAGTCAACTGAAGTGATGAAAGAAGCTGATACTGAATCTGACGACCGTATTTTGGATCGTACGATTGAGGAACTGGACTTGTCTGTGCGTTCATACAACTGTTTGAAACGTGCCGGTATCAATACTGTGCATGATTTGACAGAAAAATCTGAAGCAGAGATGATGAAAGTACGAAATCTTGGACGCAAGAGTTTGGAAGAAGTGAAACTCAAACTCATTGATTTGGGTCTTGGATTAAAAGATAAATAAAGGAGGAATACATGGCTTACCGTAAACTAGGACGCACTAGCTCACAACGTAAAGCAATGCTTCGCGATTTGACAACTGACCTTTTGATCAACGAATCAATCGTGACAACTGAAGCTCGTGCTAAAGAAATCCGTAAAACTGTTGAAAAAATGATTACTCTAGGTAAACGTGGTGATTTGCATGCACGTCGTCAAGCAGCTGCTTTCGTACGTAATGAAATCGCATCTGAAAACTATGATGAAGCAACTGATAAGTACACTTCTACTACAGCACTTCAAAAATTGTTCTCAGAAATCGCACCTCGTTATGCTGAACGTAACGGTGGATACACTCGTATCCTTAAAACTGAACCACGTCGTGGTGATGCAGCGCCAATGGCGATCATCGAATTAGTATAAAATCATCAATTTTGTTGAGTGTTATGATGATGGAGTCTTGTGCTCTTAGTCTAGCTCTGGTCTACCGCTAGGATTTCGGTCCTAGCGGGAACACTCATCATAAGTTGGGATAGTAGACGCTTGTTTACGAAATTGTTTTTTTCTTAAGAACAACTTCGTAAGCAGGCGTTTTTGAGTATTTTAGTTAGAATTATGCTATACTATTTGAAAAGAATCCTGTTTAATGTTCAGGTTTCCTATTAAAAGAAGAATTGGAGTTTGCTTATGAAAGCGATTATCACTGTTGTTGGTAAAGATAAATCTGGAATTGTTGCAGGTGTTTCTGGTAAAATTGCAGAATTGGGTTTGAATATTGATGATATCTCTCAAACTGTCTTGGATGAATATTTCACGATGATGGCTGTCGTCTCTAGTGATGAAAAACAAGATTTCACTTATCTTCGTAATGAATTTGAAGCTTTTGGGCAAACTTTGAATGTGAAAATCAATATTCAGAGTGCAGCGATTTTCGAAGCTATGTATAATATCTAGGAGGTGCACATGGATATTAGACAAGTTACTGAAACCATCGCCATGATTGAGGAGCAAAACTTCGATATCAGAACTATTACCATGGGTATCTCCCTTTTGGACTGTATCGATCCAGATATCAATCGTGCTGCGGAGAAAATTTATCAAAAGATTACGAGCAAGGCAGCTAATTTAGTGGCTGTTGGTGATGAAATTGCTGCTGAGTTGGGAATTCCAATCGTTAATAAGCGTGTATCGGTGACACCCATTTCTCTGATTGGGGCAGCGACAGATGCTTCGGACTACGTGGTTCTGGCAAAAGCGCTTGATAAGGCTGCGAAAGAGATTGGAGTGGACTTTATTGGTGGTTTCTCTGCCTTGGTACAAAAGGGGTACCAAAAGGGAGATGAGATTCTTATCAATTCTATTCCTCGTGCTTTGGCTGAAACGGACAAGGTCTGCTCGTCAGTCAATATCGGCTCAACCAAGTCTGGTATCAATATGACGGCTGTCGCAGATATGGGACGAGTTATCAAGGAAACGGCAACTCTATCTGATATGGGGGCAGCTAAGTTGGTTGTATTCGCTAATGCTGTTGAGGACAATCCATTTATGGCGGGTGCCTTCCATGGTGTTGGGGAGGCAGATGTTATCATCAATGTCGGAGTTTCTGGTCCTGGTGTGGTGAAACGTGCCTTGGAAAAAGTTCGTGGACAGAGCTTTGATGTAGTAGCAGAAACAGTCAAGAAAACTGCCTTTAAAATCACTCGTATCGGTCAATTGGTTGGTCAAATGGCCAGTGAGAGACTGGGTGTGGAGTTTGGTATTGTGGACTTGAGTTTGGCACCAACACCTGCAGTTGGAGACTCTGTGGCACGTGTCCTTGAGGAAATGGGGCTAGAGACAGTTGGTACGCATGGAACGACGGCTGCCTTGGCTCTCTTGAACGATCAAGTTAAGAAGGGCGGAGTTATGGCTTGCAACCAAGTTGGTGGCTTGTCAGGTGCTTTTATCCCCGTTTCAGAGGATGAAGGAATGATTGCTGCAGTGCAAAATGGCTCTCTTAATTTGGAAAAACTAGAAGCTATGACGGCTATCTGTTCCGTTGGTTTGGATATGATTGCCATCCCAGAAGATACTCCTGCTGAAACCATTGCAGCTATGATTGCAGATGAAGCTGCAATTGGTGTCATTAACATGAAAACAACGGCTGTTCGTATCATTCCAAAAGGAAAAGAAGGCGATATGATTGAGTTTGGTGGCCTATTAGGAACTGCGCCTGTTATGAAAGTCAATGGGGCTTCGTCTGTTGATTTCATCTCTCGTGGAGGACAAATCCCAGCACCAATTCATAGTTTTAAAAATTAAGAAAATAGGAGAAATTTTAAGTTCTATTTAAGGTTAGATGTGTATACTATAATCATTAAATAAAGACCTCCTAATATTATTTGAAACAGATAACACTGATTTAGTTTGAATTTGATTTTCATCTAATATCTTTATTTAATAGAACTCCTAAACTTTTTCATAATAATCTCCTGCAAAAAGTCGCCTGTCTGGGTGGCTTTTTGTTTTATCATCCATGATATAATAGAAGCAAACGGAGGACGGAAAATGGTAAAAAGTACGATTGTATTTGGTACGTCATGGCAAGACCATGTTTAACACGATTGGTCGCGCGCAAGGTTGGAGCGATACTCCCTTGACAGCTGAAGGTGAACGAGGGATTCAAGAATTAGGAATCGGTTTGCGAGAATCTGGTCTGCAGTTTGAGCGCGCTTATTCCAGTGATTCAGGGCGCACCATTCAGACAATGGGAATTATCCTTGATGAACTTGGCTTGCAGGGGAAAATCCCTTATCGCATGGACAAGCGTATCAGAGAATGGTGTTTTCGGTAGTTTTGATGGAGCTTACGATGGTGATCTTTTCATGGGCATTATTCCTCGTATCTTTAATGTGGACCATGTTCACCAATTGTCTTATGCTGAACTGGCTGAGGGCTTGGTAGAGGTCGATACAGCTGGTTGGGCTGAAGGCTGGGAAAAACTCAGTGGCCGAATCAAGGAAGGCTTTGAAGCGATTGCAAAAGAAATGGAAGAACAAGGTGGAGGTAATGCCCTTGTCGTCAGCCACGGAATGACCATTGGAACCATTGTTTATCTGATTAATGGCATGCATCCGCATGGTCTAGATAATGGTAGCGTGACGATCCTTGAATATGAGGACGGCCAGTTTAGCGTTGAAGTTGTCGGCGACCGTAGTTACCGAGAACTAGGACGGGAGAAGATGGAGGGAAGCCTCTATTTAATCAGTCTAGACTTGCTTGCTATGAACTAGGGATTTGATAGGAATATCAAGATAAGAAAAAACAGCCGAGGGTAATCCTTTCGGCTGTTTTTGATGGGGAAAACTAAAGTGTAATGCTATTGCTTTTAGAGATTTTCATAAACAAGAGCAAGGAACCTACTGTTAGAACAGTCAGGATAGTTGACAAGGCTGCGGCTACACCGTAATTTCCTCTGAGAACCTCTGTATAAATGGCTACAGTCATTGTTCTTGTTTTGACATTGTAGAGGAGGATAGAAGTAGAGAGTTCTGAAATCATTGTGACCCAAGATAGGATGGCTCCAGAAATAATACCAGATAGCATCATTGGAGTTGTAATCTTGGCAGGTATTGAGACGGCTACTTCCTAAGCTTTCAGCAGCTTCTTCAATACTTGGGGCTATTTGTTGCAAGCTAGCAACAGATGAGCGAATAGTATACGGTAATCTTCTGACAGATAGGGACATAATTAAGATGAAAGCTGTCCCTGTAATCATAAGAAATCCACTTCCAAATAGACCGGTATTGAAGGAAGAAATGAAGGCAATCCCTAGAACAGTTCCGGGTACAATATAAGGGACCATACTGAGGCTGTCAATTAAGTTTGTAAACAAATTCCGTTTTCTAACGGCTAGGTAGGAGATAAATGTTGCGAATAGGACAACTAGAACTAAAGCAATCAAAGGGATACGAATAGTATTGAAAATAGCAGACCCCATACGATTGAAAGCTACCTTGTAACTGTTTAGAGAATAACCTTTGACAAATACCATACCTGATGTTTTTAGGAAAGAAGTATAAATCAAGTAGACTTGAGGTAGAACAGAGAACAAGATAATTCCGTAGACTGTTGCATAAATGGCAGCCGTTTTTCCTTTTGTAGTTTTTTTAGGCTCAATTGGATGGAGCGAATTCATGCTGAAACTGTAGCGATTTGAAATGTATTTTTGGATAAGGAAAATCGCCAAGGCAATGATAATCGCCATAACTGCTAAAGCAGATGCAAAAGCAGAATTTCCTCCAACCTCGCTAATAAATTGGGTATAAATCAAGACCGGGAAAGTCCGATATCCTTCACCAATTAACATCGGTGTTCCAAAGTCTGAGAATGCTCTCATAAATACAAGCAGGGCAGCCGCTAGTAAGGTTGGAACTAGGAGAGGTAAAACAACCGTTACGATACGCTTAAATCCGAAGGACCCCATGCTTTCAGCTGCTTCAAGTAGAGAATTGTCAATACTTTTCATTGTCCCAGCAACGTATAGAAATACCAGTGGGAATAATTGTAGTGTAAAGACAAGTACAATTCCTTTGAATCCATAAATATCGATAGCTGGAAGATGAAGGGCATTTGTCAGGAATTTAGTGATGACCCCATTTCGTCCCAGCAAGAGAATCCAGGAGTAGGCTCCCACGAAGGAGCTGACATGGAAGCAATGATAATCAATATTTGTAGAAATTTCTTTCCCTTGAAGTCATACATGGAAAAAAGATAAGCTAATAGGGTTCCTACAACTAAGGAAGTGACAGTAGCGGTAATGGAAACCTTGAAACTGTTGACAAGTGTCTCAGAGTAGTAGGCTTTACTAAAGAAAGTGACAAAATTAGCTAGTGAGAATTGTCCTTCATGTATGAGTGCTTGCTTGAGCACGGTAACGATAGGATAAACGAGAAAGACAAGATAGGTAAGAAAGATGAAGAAAGAGGAGGCTGTCCAAATATTTAGTTTTTTACGTTCCATGGTTGACTCCTTTTATCAGGTTTTGCGAACCATCTGCAGAAAAGACGTTTAATTTTTGAGTATTGATTCGTAGACGAATACGATCGCCTTTTTGTAGATCTTCTTCAAAAGTTGATTCTTCGCTAACCTGAATTTTTGAGGCAAAGCCTGTTTCAATGAAATACTCCGTATTTAGTCCAAGATAGACGCTATCGCTAATAGTTCCTTCAATATCTCCAGATTCATCTTTGATAAACTCTTCAGGACGAATGCTTACATGAATAGCTTGTTCCTCAGCCTGATCAAGAGCTGGCATTCGAAGAGCATAGCCATCTGAAAAGACGATATAAGCGCCGTCGCTCCGTTTTTCAAGAGTGGCAGGGATAATATTTGTGCGTCCGATAAAGGTTGCTACAAACTCATTAGCTGGTTTATGATAGAGTTCTTTTGGTCGACCGATTTGTTGGATCACTCCCATCTTTCATAACAGCAATTTGGTCTGAAATAGCCATGGCTTCTTCTTGGTCGTGGGTCACATAAACGGTTGTAATTCCCACTTCGTGTTGGATTTCTCGAATGGCTTGACGCATATCCAAGCGAAGTTTGGCATCTAGATTACTAAGTGGCTCGTCCATGAGGAGAACACTTGGATTAACAGCTAAGGCACGTGCCAAGGCGACACGTTGTTGTTGTCCACCACTGAGTTTATCGGGCTTTCGATCCGCATATTGAGCAATTTGCATGAGTTCAAGATACTTTATTGGTTTGTTGAATCAATTCTTCTTTTGGAACCTTCTTTTGCTTGAGACCAAAAGCAACATTATCTCGGACAGTCAAATGTGGGAAAATAGCGTAGTTTTGGAAAACCATCCCGATATTGCGTTTGCTGGGTTCCATATTATTGATTTTTTGTATCATCGAAGTAAAATTCTCCGCCTTCGATACTGTTGAAACCTGCAATCATACGAAGAAGAGTCGTTTTCCCACACCCTGAAGGCCCAAGAAGGGTAAAGAGACTTCCTTTTGGAATTGTAATGTTCAAATTCTCAATAACAGGGACATCGTGGTAGATTTTTTTGGCGTTAATAATTTTGATCTCACTCATAGTGAACCTCTTTTACTGTTTAGATTGGATATCTGTAAAGACTTCGTTGTATTTTTTAACGATATCTGATTTATTCTTGATGACATAATCATAATCTTCAGTGAGTGTTTTGATTTTGTCAATTGGTTTCATATTTTCGCTTGTTTTAGCATTTTTACGAACAGGACGGTTAGTAGTGGTTGTACCAAGTGTATCTTGTACTTCTTGAGAGATAATAAAATCGATAAATTTCTTGGCATTTTCCATATTTTTAGCTTTTTTAACGATAGCAGCACTAGCAGGTAGGAAGACTGTTCCTTCTTTTGGATAGACTACCTTAATGTTAGCTCCGTCATTTAAGAGTTTAACTGCTGGATCTTCATAAGAGAGACCAACAGCCATTTCTCCGTCAGCGACTGCTTTATAGACACCAGATGAGCTTGAACCGATTTTACCATCAATAAGTGTGAAGAGATCTTTTACATAAGACCAAGCTTTATCGTCTTTGTAACCACCTTGAGCTTGTAGCATATTTGTTAATTGAGCAAAGGCGCTAGAAGAGTTTGCTGGGTCAGCAGTTGCGATTTTTCCTTTTAGTTCAGGTTTGAGAAGGTCGCTATATCCTTCGATGTTCATGCCTTTCGTTAAATCAGGATTGACGATTAAAACACTACCATCTAGTGTATAAGGAGTAGAGTAGCCAGTTGTGTTTTGATATTCTTTGATAACATTATCATTTTCTTTTGAAGTATAGTTTTCAAAGAGTTCTCCGTGGGTAGCATATTGTGTATAAGAACCACCAAAGATAACATCGGCTACAGGAGCTTCTTTTTCTGACTCTAGTTTTTTGAAAAGTTCTCCAGTACCAGCTTGAATCAGTTCTACTTTGATACCGTATATTTTTCTTCAAAGGCGGGAATAGTTGCTCCAATTAAGCCCTCTGAGTTTGGTGAATAAACGACTAGCGAACCGCCGTCTCCTTTATCAGATGAACTGTCATCGGCAGATTCACTAGAAGAACAAGCGGCAAGACCAAAAAGAGCTAGTCCGCAAGCAGCATAATACATCCATTTCTTTTTCATGATGGATACCTCCGTTATGTTATTTAAGTTTATTTTAAAATAATGTAAGCGTTTTTAAAACCGATAATTCTATTCTATTAGAGTAAAATTCTCTACAAAAACGGAAGCAATCTTTTTGATTTTATAGTAGGGTGCGACAGTTAATCATTGGGAAATCAAATTTTATTTTTTAGATAGAATATCTGTGAAAATATCATTGTACTTTTTAAGAATAGCGGATTTGTTTTTAATGACATAATCGGAATCTTCGGTGGCAATCTTGATTTCTGTCATAGCCTTCATATTTTTATTGGTTTTAGCATTTTTACGAATGGGTCTGATTGTTGTTTCAGTTCCTAGCTTATCTTGGATTTCTTGAGAAAGGAGGAAATCGATAAATTTCTTAGCGTTTTCCATATGTTTGGCGTTTTTGACGATAGCCGCGTTACCAGGTAAAAAGACGGTTCCTTCTTTTGGATAAATGACTTTTACATCAACTCCCGTCGTTTAAAAGTTTTAAGGCAGGATCTTCATAGGTGAGTCCAACAGCCATTTCCCCATCGGCGACAGCTTTGTAAACATTTGAAGAACTAGATGCAATCTTTCCATCTACTAGGGTAAATAGATTTTTTACATAGGTCCAAGCTTGTTCATTTTCGTATCCACCTTGATCGACAAGCATGTTTGTTAATTGAGCAAAGGCGCTAGATGCGTTACTTGGATCAGCAGTAGCAATTTTTCCTTTTAATTTAGGATTGAGTAGGTCATTGTAGCCTTCAATTTTAATATCTTTTTGTAAGAGCTGAATTGGCAATGATGACACTGACATCAAGTGTATAAGGCGTATAGAATCCGGTTTTGTTTTGATAATCAGGGATTATCTGGTCGTTCTCTTGAGAAATATAAGGTTCAAAAAGATTTTCGTTAGAAGAGAAGAGGGCGTAGGAGCCTCCGAAAATGACATCAGCTACAGGGGATTCTTTTTCGGCCTCAGCTTTTTTGAACAATTCACCAGTGCTGGCTTGTACTAAATCAACCTTAATACCATATTTTTCTTCGAAGGCAGGGATTGTTTCTTCGATAAGATCTTCAGGGTTAGGCGAGTAGACAACCAAAGTGCTATCTGAATCTTTTTCAGAGCTAGTTTCCGCTTCTATAGGTGAAGAACATCCTGATAAAGAAAGGAATATCCAGCCACAAGAGAGAAAGAATAGTATTTTTTTCATAAGTATCTCCTTTTTTACGAACATTTTCTCTACCTAGATTGTTAATGTCTTTAAATTGTAGAGTTCTACAGGATATAATAAAAACCTTAAAGAAATCTAAAACGGGGAATAGGAAATGGGTGTCTCGAGCAAGGATGGGTACACTGTAACTGGGATTTCGATGGTAATCCTCTTCAAAGCACGTCATTTTATCTGTGATCTCAAAGCTATGATTTGAGCAACTTGTAGCGAGTTTCCTAGTTTGCTCTAGTATAAGTACAAAAATAAAAAGATTGCTAGAGTTGAGCAATCCTTTTTACATCAATGGTTTTTTTATCCATGAGTTTTAATTCTTTTTGGAGAAATATGGAGATATTTTTTTAAAAAAACTTTTGGCAAAAATATTTATAGTCTGAAAATCCAACTTTGTTCAGAGATATCGCTTAGGGGGAATTGGGGGACTCAGCTATTTTATCTATAGCTTGCTTGAGGCGGTAACGTAAGATATATTCATTTAGAGTCATTGGGAAGTCTTCTTTGATAACCTTATATAGATAACTTTCGCTATACCCTAGATTCTCTGCAATGGTAGAAATGGTAAGTGCATGCAGTAGTGTTGGTGCACAAATTCAAGAATCTGCTGAATGATTTGGTTTTGTGTATCAACTTGTTGGATAGAGGTGAGTAAAGTTTGATACTCTTCTAAAAAAGGAGTTTCTTGACGAGTGCTAACTCGTAATCGCAAAACAATTTTTTGAAGACATTCTGTCAACTCCTTGGTATCAATTGGTTTGGATAAGAAATCAACTGCTCCATATTGCATGGCTTTTTTGGCATTTTGAAAATCGTTATAACCTGATAAGATAACTTTTTCATAGGAGAGAGTACGAGTGGCTTCGAACATCATAAAAGCATCCATAATTGGCATTGTGATGTCTGTTAAGACAATATGAGGTTCTTTTTCTTGGATGAGTTTCATTCCCTCTTGACCGTGACTGGCAGTTCCTACGACTTGGATACCTAAGGCAGAGTAGTCTACGGCAATTGCTAGCCATTTTCGGATGAGGTGTTCATCCTCTACGATAATGAGCTTAAACATGAGTTAGTCCTTTCGTTATAAATTTGACCCAAGTTTCTCCTTGGCGATTGACTCCTAAATCTAGCTGGACATCAGAAAAGAAATTGCTCAATCGTTTGTAGCTGTTAACGATGCCATGCTGGGTATGAGGGCTTTCTAAAGAGTCTAAAATAGCGAGTCGCTCTTGTTTTGTGAGTCCTCCAGCATTATCCTTGACTAAAAAAGTTAGAGAATCTGCTTCCAAGGTAATTTGGATATCAATATGAAGATCAATACGGTATTGCATCCCATATTTTATAGCATTTTCTACTAGAGGAAGCAAGAAAAGTTTAGGAATAGGTTGATTATCGATAGTTTCTGGGCAGACAATATCATAGGAAAAGTGCTCGAAACGAATCTTATGAATAATAAGGTAATCCTCTATAATCTTTAAATCTTGGCAAATGGTTGTTTCTTTTTCTAAATCGGTGATACTGTAGCGAAGAATGCGCGTGAGATTTTGAATCAGGTCTTGTGTGAGAGCTGCATCCATTAAAGAAGTAATTTTAATTGTCTCAAGCGTATTGTAGAGAAAATGAGGATTGAACTGAGCTTCCAGCATTTTTCTTTCAAAAATCCACTTTTCTTTTTCGATGGTCAACATTTTCTGATGAAGTTGATCTAATTCATACAACATATTATTAATTTTTTCGGCCATAAACTCAAACTCATCACCTGTTTGTAGATAGAGCCTTTTTTCTGCTTGTTTGGGAATTTCTTGAAGTTGGTAAACTAAGCTTTCAATAGGAACAGCGTTGTGTGTAGCAATCTTATGAGCAATTCGTCTTGCTTGCCAGAAGTAGAGGAAGAATATACATAAGGTGAGAATGGAGGCTAGCCCGAGTAAGCTAGGAATGGGAAAGAAGGATTGAAAAGTATAGATTGAAAAAATAGCACCGACTTTTTCTTTTTGAACAATAAGCGGTTCATTCGCATACCAGTGGGTGCGAGAGTGTAGGAGCTTTTCATCAAATTTTTCAAGAGTGGAACGAGTAAATTGATTTGTATTGTTGGAAAACATATTTCCAAAGTTATCGGTAATGATGTATTTAGAATTTATCATTGGGAAACTTGAGATGAAATCATTCTCATTTACGAAAGCAATAGTATAAGCCTTAACTCGTTGGTTTTGAAGTAGTGGTTTGATAAAGAGTGTGTAGTGTTGCTTGTCTGAAGAGAGTGCAATTTTTTCTGTAACTTTATCTTGAGAAGGATTTTGAATGAGCAGTTTTAGATAGTAGGGTGATAAAATACTTTCTTGATGATTTCTATTGGTACTAAATAGTAATTCACCTGTATCACTTAGGATAATGAGGTCAGAACTAAGTTTTAATTTAGCTTTTGTCTCGTAAAATAAGCTAAATACTTCTCGTTCTGTGTGCTTGCCGTCCAAAAATCCAGGAATCATTTTATAGTTCATAGTGGTCAGGAGCTCATTATTTGCTTCTTTCATCTCTTGAACTTGTTTGACAATCTGTCTCGTATCTTTGGAGAGTTGTTGCTTTTGTAAAAAATAGGAAAAACCAAAAAGTAAAACGAGTAGTAAAAGAGAGGTCACAAAGGCTGCGATAGAGCTTCTATGAAGAATTTCTTTTTGGAGAGATTTTTTAAAGGAATGAGACATCTGCTACCTCCTTGGAAGGGTTTTCTGTTATAAGTATAGCAATTTAAAAATTCTAGAGCAAGGTAAAATAGAAAAGGTCTAACCAAAATTTTTTAGCTAAACCTTTTGAAAAGTTAAGTATATATTGTAGATACTTGTTATATGCAAATAGCTAGAGCAGTTCAAGAAGATAAACTAGAAATAGCAATTAATATGATGGTTCAGAAATACCTTTTGATAATCAATAAGATCTTCAGGATGAAGTGCGTTGACTCCATCCATTTCATATTTCCGATTTAATAAACGATATTTGTTTTCACCAAATTGATGAAAAGGGAGTAGTTGAACTTGGTCGATATTTAATGAGTTAAATAGAGTAGCGAATTCTTCTGCATCCTCTAAACTATTGTTAAAATCAGGGATAACTGGGATTCTTAAAACGATAGTTTTATGTTGAGAAAAAGCATAATGAATGTTTTTAATAATCATTTGATTAAAAACCCCAGTCACTTTTTTATGTTTTATAGAATTATAATGTTTTAGATCTGTGTAGATAAAATCCACATATTGGATTAAATCAATGAATTTTTCATGGTCAACAAAGGCAGTAGTTTCAATGGCAGTGTGTATGTGATGATCTTTGGCTGACTTTAAGATAGCTTTAGCAAATTCAAACTGAGCAAATATTTCACCTCCAGATAAAGTTAAACCTCCACCGGATTCTTCGTAAAATTCTTTGTCTTTCAATACTTCTGTAATAATTTCTTCTACAGTTTTTTCTTCACCGACTAAAGTGAATTTCTCACGTTGAGCATCTTTCATTTTTTCAGGTTTCATTCTTTGAGATTCAGGATTAGAACACCATGGGCAGCGCAGAGGACATCCTTTTAAAAAAACAGTTGTACGAATGCCTGGACCGTCATGAATTGAAAAGTGTTGAATATTAAAAATAATTCCTTTAGATACTTCCATAATAGTTCCTCCTCTTCATAATTCTATCCTATCACAAAAAAACGAAAGAAAAACAATTACGAACGAAAGTTTAATTTGTTGTTTTTTTGCTATTTATTTTTGGTAGAATAAAACGGAGGTGTAAAATGAAAAGATTGGAACAAATTATTAAATTAGTATCAGAATATGAAAAGATTGATGTTAATACATTATCGGAAAAATTAAATGTATCGAAAGTAACGATTAGAAAAAGATTTAGATAAATTAGAGTCAAAAAGGCTTATTACACAGAGAACATGGATATGCTGTGTTAAATAGTGGAGATGACTTAAACGTACGTTTGTCAATTAATTATGAAATTAAGAGAAAAATTGTTCAAGAAGCAGTAAAATTGGTATCAGATAATGAAACAATAATGATAGAATCTGGTTCAACCTGTGCTTTACTTGCTGAGGAAATTTGCAAGCAAAAAAGAAATGTCACTATTGTAACAAATTCATTTTTTATAGCAAATTTTGTAAGAGGTTATGATTCATGTCGTGTTATTGTTCTTGGTGGAGAGTTTCAGAAAGATTCACAGGTTACCGTAGGACCTTTATTAAAAGAAATGATACAGACTTTTCATGTGCGTCAAGCTTTTGTTGGGACAGATGGCTACGATAAAGAGATGGGCTTTACAGGAAAAGATTTAATGCGCAGTGAGGTAGTTCAATATATTTCAGCAGCGTCGGATAAAGTCATTGTCCTAACTGACTCAAGTAAATTTGATAAAAGGGGTACGGTAAGAAGATTTGCTTTAAGTCAAGTCTATGAAGTAATAACAGACGAAAAACTTTCTAAACAAAATATAGCTACATTAGAAAATGCTGGGATAATGGTTAAGGTAGTTTCGTAAGAGGTTAAGTGTATGAATCAAGATAGGAATAAACTGCTCTCTAAAATTGCTTATCTGTATTATATTGAAAACTTAAATCAGTCACAAATAGCAGCAAAATTAGGAATTTATAGAACCTCTATTAGTAGAATGTTAACAGAAGCAAGGAATGCAGGAATTGTTAAAATTGAAATAGAGAATTTTTGATACAAATATGTTTAAGTTGGAAAAATTATGTAAAAAGAAAAAAATACAGTCTGGAAAGTTTAGAAATTATTCCAAATGAATTTGATGATAATCCAACAATTTTTATCTGAAAGAATTTCTCAAGTTGCAGCAGGTGTCCTTAGGAATTTAATTGATGATAATATGAAAATTGGCTTTTCTTGGGGGAAAAGTTTAAGTAATTTAGTAGATCTAATCCACAGCAAAAGTGTCCGAAATGTTCACTTCTATCCTCTAGCAGGTGGTCCTAGTCACATACACGCTAAATACCATGTGAATACACTGATTTATGAAATGTCTAGAAAATTTCATGGAGAGTGTACATTTATGAATGCAACGATTGTGCAAGAAAATAAATTGTTAGCAGATGGTATTTTGCAATCAAGATATTTTGAAGATTTGAAAAATAGTTGGAAAGATTTAGATATAGCTGTAGTCGGAATTGGTGATTTTAGCAATAAAGGAAAACATCAATGGTTAGACATGCTTACAGAGGATGACTTTAAAGAATTGACCAAAGTTAAAACTGTAGGAGAAATTTGTTGTCGATTTTTTGATTCAAAAGGTAAAGAAGTCTATGAAAACTTACAGGAAAGAACGATAGCAATCTCTTTGGAAGATTTAAAAAATATTCCTCAAAGTTTAGCTGTTGCTTATGGTGATACGAAAGTATCTTCGATTCTTTCTGTCTTGCGTGCTAATTTAGTAAATCATTTGATTACAGATAAAAATACAATTTTAAAAGTTTTTGGAAGAAGATGGTGATTTTTTTCTTTTCGAAATATTTTTATGTGAGTGAAAATGATAGACTGATATCAGTTTATCGTTTTTTATTTTTAATCATTTGCACATTTGTGCTTAAATAAATAAAAATAGTTTATCTGTTGATTTTTAGATTGACAACTTTATTATGTAGTTGTATTCTAGAGTTACAAAAGAAAAATTTTTAAAATTTCAAATGAAAAAAAGCTTTTTTTACATAGTGAAATGAGGAGGAATTTATGGAAATTATTGTTCCAGATCAAATTATCATGGGTTTAATTTTATATGCTGGTGATGCGAAACAACATATTTATAAAGCGTTAGATTACATAAAAAATGGAACATGTGAACGATGTGAAGAGGAAATCCAGTTAGCTGATGCAGCCTTATTAGAAGCCCATAATCTACAAACAAAATTCTTAGCACAGGAAGCGTCTGGTACAAAGACAGAAATAACAGCTCTCTTTGTTCATTCACAAGATCATCTCATGACTAGTATGACGGAGATTAATTTAATCAAAGAAATTATTAGTTTGAGAAAAGAACTTCATAAAAAATAATACTAGAGCATTAACATAGAGGAGGAAAATATAATGGTGAAGATTGGTTTGTTTTGTGCAGCAGGCTTTTCTACTGGTATGCTTGTAAATAATATGAAAATTGCAGCGCAATCTAGTGGAGTTGAGGCAGAAATAGAGGCGTTTTCTCAGTCTAAATTAGCGGATTATGCCCCAAATCTAGATGTTGCACTGTTGGGGCCTCAAGTTGCTTATACATTAGATAAATCAAAAGAAATTTGTGATAAGTGTGATGTTCCGATAGCTGTTATTCCGATGATGGACTATGGTATGTTAGATGGGAAAAAAGTATTAGATTTGGCCCTATCTTTGATTAGTGGGTAAGAAAAGGAGATTTATTATGGCAAAGATGGATGTTCAAAAAATCATTGCACCCATGATGAAGTTTGTGAATATGCGTGGTATTATAGCTCTAAAAGATGGTATGTTAGCAATTTTGCCATTGACAGTAGTTGGTAGTTTATTCTTGATTATGGGACAATTGCCATTTGAAGGATTAAATAAGAGCATTGCTAGTGTATTTGGAGCAAATTGGACAGAGCCGTTTATGCAAGTATATTCAGGAACTTTTGCGATTATGGGTCTAATTTCTTGTTTTTCAATTGCCTATTCTTATGCTAAGAATAGCGGAGTAGAGGCTTTGCCAGCTGGGGTTCTATCTGTATCTGCATTCTTTATTTTGCTAAGATCATCTTATATCCCTAAACAAGGTGAGGCAATTGGGGATGCTATTAGTAAAGTTTGGTTTGGAGGTCAAGGAATTATCGGTGCTATCATTATAGGTTTGGTAGTAGGAAGTATTTATACCTTCTTTATAAAGAGAAAAATTGTTATTAAGATGCCAGAACAAGTTCCACAAGCTATTGCGAAACAGTTTGAAGCAATGATTCCAGCATTTGTAATTTTCTTACTTTCTATGATTGTATATATTTTAGCGAGCTCATTGACTAATGGCGGAACATTCATAGAAATGATTTATTCTGCTATTCAAGTTCCATTGCAAGGTTTAACTGGATCTTTGTATGGTGCAATTGGAATTGCATTCTTTATATCATTTTTGTGGTGGTTTGGTGTTCATGGGCAATCGGTAGTAAATGGAGTAGTGACAGCACTGCTTTTATCTAATCTTGATGCTAATAAAGCTATGTTAGCCTCTGGGAATCTATCATTAGAAAATGGAGCACATATTGTTACTCAACAGTTTTTAGATTCATTTTTAATTCTATCTGGTTCAGGGATTACGTTTGGACTTGTAGTTGCGATGCTTTTTGCAGCAAAATCGAAACAGTACCAAGCGTTAGGGAAAGTAGCAGCTTTTCCAGCAATATTTAACGTAAATGAGCCAGTTGTATTTGGATTTCCAATTGTCATGAATCCAGTTATGTTTCGTACCTTTCATTCTTGTTCCTGTACTTGCAGCTGTTATAGTATATGGAGCTATTGCAACAGGTTTCATGCAACCATTTCTCAGGAGTTACATTACCTTGGAGTACTCCAGCTATTATTTCAGGATTTATGGTTGGTGGATGGCAAGGAGTTATTACTCAGCTGGTGATATTAGCGATGTCTACATTGGTTTATTTCCCATTCTTTAAAGTACAGGATCGTTTAGCTTATCAGAATGAAGTTTGATAAATTCTTAAAAAACATTTGTGTATTATCATTAAACACACATTTGTGCTAAAATATTAGGGAGTTAAAGTTTTTTTCTAGTTGAAAAGCTTGAAATTCTCTAAAAAATTAGGTATTATATTTTCGAAAGAAACAAAAATATTTTCGAAAGAAAGGTGCTTATTATGGTAAATAAAGAAGTAGCAAGAACGACAATCAAGACAGAATATTTTGGTAGCCTTACTGAAAGGATGAACAAATATCGAGAAGATGTTTTAAATAAAAAACCTTATATTGATGCTGAGAGAGCGGTTCTAGCAACACGCGCTTATGATCGATATAAGGAACAACCTAATGTCCTAAAACGCGCCTATATGCTGAAAGAAATTTTGGAAAATATGACTATCTATATCGAAGAAGAATCTATGATTGCGGGAAATCAAGCTTCTTCCAATAAAGATGCTCCTATTTTTCCAGAATATACGCTAGAATTTGTTCTCAATGAGTTGGATCTTTTTGAAAAGCGTGATGGAGATGTTTTCTATATTACTGAAGAAACAAAAGAACAACTTAGAAGTATTGCTCCGTTTTGGGAAAATAATAATTTACGTGCGAGAGCTGGGTGCATTGTTACCTGAAGAAGTGTCTGTTTATATGGAAACAGGATTCTTCGGTATGGAAGGTAAGATGAATTCTGGAGATGCTCACTTTAGCAGTTAACTATCAGAAACTGTTGCAATTTGGTTTAAGAGGTTTTGAAGAGCGAGCTCGTAAAGCGAAAGCAGCTCTAGATTTAACAGATCCAGCAAGTATTGATAAATATCATTTTTACGACTCTATATTTATCGTAATCGATGCTATTAAAGTATATGCAAATCGCTTTGTTGCTCTTGCTAAAAATTTAGCCGAAAATGCAAATCCTAAACGTAAGAAAGAATTACTTGAGATTGCAGATATTTGCTCTAGAGTCCCATATGAACCGGCAACTACTTTTGCAGAAGCTATTCAATCAGTTTGGTTTATTCAATGTATTTTACAAATTGAATCTAATGGCCACTCTCTTTCATATGGTCGTTTTGATCAATATATGTATCCATATATGAAGGCTGATTTAGAAAGTGGTAAAGAAACAGAAGATAGCATTGTTGAACGTCTGACAAATCTTTGGATTAAGACAATTACAATTAATAAGGTTCGCAGTCAAGCACATACATTTTCTTCAGCAGGAAGTCCTTTATATCAAAATGTTACAATTGGTGGACAGACTCGAGATAAGAAGGATGCTGTTAACCCATTATCTTATTTGGTATTAAAATCAGTTGCACAAACCCATCTGCCGCAACCTAATCTAACTGTACGTTACCATGCAGGTTTAGATGCTCGTTTCATGAATGAGTGTATTGAAGTGATGAAACTTGGTTTTGGTATGCCTGCATTTAATAATGATGAGATTATTATCCTTCCTTTTATTGCAAAAGGAGTATTGGAAGATGATGCTTATGATTACAGTGCCATTGGATGTGTTGAAACGGCAGTTCCAGGGAAATGGGGCTATCGTTGCACGGGTATGAGTTATATGAACTTCCCTAAAGTTCTACTTATCACGATGAATGATGGAATTGATCCAGCTTCGGGGAAACGGTTTGCACCAAGCTTTGGTCATTTTAAGGATATGAAGAACTTTTCTGAATTAGAAAATGCTTGGGATAAAACACTAAGATATTTGACACGAATGAGTGTTATTGTTGAAAATTCTATTGATTTATCATTGGAGCGAGAAGTTCCTGATATTCTATGTTCAGCATTGACTGATGATTGTATTGGTCGTGGAAAACACCTTAAAGAAGGTGGAGCAGTATATGATTATATATCAGGTTTGCAAGTTGGAATTGCAAATTTGTCGGATTCATTAGCTGCAATTAAAAAAAGTTAGTATTTGAGGAAGAACGTATAAGCCCAAGTCAACTTTGGCATGCACTAGAAACAGATTATGCTGGAGAAGAAGGTAAAGCTCATTCAAGAAATGTTGATTAATGATGCACCTAAGTACGGTAACGATGATGATTATGCTGATAAATTAGTTACGGCTGCTTATGACATTTATGTTGATGAAATCGCTAAATATCCTAATACACGTTATGGAAGAGGACCTATTGGAGGAATTCGTTATTCAGGAACCTCTTCTATCTCAGCCAACGTAGGACAAGGACGTGGAACATTAGCAACTCCAGATGGTCGCAATGCAGGTACACCGCTAGCAGAGGGTTGTTCACCATCACATAATATGGATCAACACGGTCCTACATCTGTTTTAAAATCTGTTTCAAAACTACCAACAGATGAAATTGTAGGCGGGGTTCTCTTAAATCAGAAAGTAAATCCTCAAACGTTAGCCAAAGAAGAAGATAAATTAAAACTAATTGCTTTGTTACGAACATTCTTTAATCGTTTACATGGGTACCATATTCAATACAATGTTGTTTCCAGAGAGACGTTGATTGACGCTCAGAAACATCCTGAAAAACACAGAGACTTAATTGTTCGTGTTGCAGGATACTCTGCATTCTTCAATGTTCTTTCTAAGGCAACCCAAGATGATATTATAGGACGTACTGAGCATACTTTGTAAAATAAAGAGGTTCTTTTTATGGAATTTATGCTTGACACATTAAATTTAGATGAGATTAAAAAGTGGTCTGAAATTTTACCGCTAGCTGGGGTAACTTCAAATCCCACTATTGCAAAAAGAGAGGGTTCTATTAATTTTTTTGAACGAATCAAAGATGTAAGAGAATTGATTGGCTCTACACCCTCTATTCATGTTCAGGTGATTTCTCAAGATTTTGAAGGTATCTTAAAAGATGCTCATGAAATTCGGAGACAAGCAGGAGATGATGTATTTATCAAAGTACCTGTTACTCCAGATGGATTACGTGCAATAAAGGTGTTAAAAAAAGAGGGCTACCATATTACTGCAACAGCTATTTATACAGTTATTCAGGGATTATTAGCTATTGAAGCAGGAGCGGATTACCTAGCTCCATATTATAACAGAATGGAGAATCTGAACATCGATTCAAATTCTGTCATTCGTCAATTAGCTCTTGCTATTGATAGACAGAACTCTCCTAGTAAGATTTTAGCCGCATCCTTTAAAAATGTAGCACAAGTAAATAATGCTTTAGCTGCAGGTGCGCATGCTGTTACAGCAGGAGCAGATGTTTTTGAATCAGCTTTCGCCATGCCATCTATCCAAAGGCGGTTGACGATTTTTCTGATGATTGGTTTGTTATTCAAAATAGTCGTTCCATCTAGGTAGAGAGGAAATACATATGAGAATTTTTGCTAGCCCTTCTAGATATATTCAAGGGGAAAATGCCTTGTTTGAAAATGCCAAATCAATATTGGATTTGGGGAATCGTCCTATTCTATTATGCGATCAGTTGGTTTATGATATTGTTGGAAAACGATTTGAAGATTACCTACATAGGTATGGTTTCCATATTGTTCTAGCTCAGTTTAATGGTGAAGCTTCTGACAATGAAATCAATCGAGTTGTTGCCTTAGCTGAGAAAGAGAATTGTGATAGTATTATCGGACTTGGTGGTGGAAAGACGATTGATAGTGCAAAAGCTATTGCAGATTTGATTGAAAAGCCTGTTATTATCGCTCCAACAATTGCATCGACAGACGCACCTGTATCTGCTTTATCTGTTATTTATACAGATGAAGGTGCATTTGATCATTATCTATTTTATTCTAAAAATCCAGATTTAGTTTTGGTTGATACAAAAGTTATTTCACAAGCTCCTAAGCGTTTATTAGCGTCTGGTATTGCAGATGGTTTAGCAACTTGGGTTGAGGCGCGTGCAGTTATGCAGGCAAATGGAAAAACTATGTTAGGCCAACAACAAACGTTGGCTGGAGTTGCAATTGCGAAGAAATGTGAAGAAACGCTGTTCGCAGATGGTTTACAGGCCATGGCAGCTTGTGAAGCTAAAGTTGTGACACCAGCATTAGAAAACATTGTTGAAGCTAATACTCTATTGAGTGGTTTAGGTTTTGAAAGTGGAGGATTGGCTGCGGCGCATGCAATTCATAATGGTTTTACTGCATTGACAGGTGACATTCATCATTTAACACATGGTGAAAAAGTAGCTTATGGAACCTTGGTACAACTTTTATTGGAAAATAGACCAAAAGAAGAACTTGATAAGTATATTGAGTTTTACAAAAAAATTGGTATGCCAACAACTCTAAAAGAAATGCATTTAGATCAAGTTGGATATGATGACTTAATAAAAGTTGGTAAACAAGCAACTATGGAGGGTGAGACAATCCATCAGATGCCGTTTAAGATTTCGCCTTCAGATGTTGCACAAGCCATTATCGCTGTAGATGCATATGTAAATTCGCAATAAACAATAGAGACTACTGTTTTACAAATGGTAGTCTTTTATTTATCCTCATATTGTATCCGAAGCTCTTTATAAATCAGGAAGCAATACAGGTTGTCAGCTATTTATTGTAAATACATTAATTAGTATTCTAGTCTTATCTTCGGTCTAAAATAAGTATTTTGTGCTATACGCGATAAGCTTCTTGGTTTACTCCTTGATTTTCTGCATAACAATGGGATAAAAAGTGGGAGATAGGGCAATTCATAGTCATCGAAATTAATGAAATACAGTATACAGTTTTTTCTTTTAACACATTTCAAATTCCCTCAAAAATGGTATAATAGTAACATCACAAAATTGGAGAGAGACCATGAGTTTTTACAATCATAAAGAAATTGAGCCTAAGTGGCAGGGCTACTGGGCAGAACACCATACATTTAAGACAGGAACAGATGCCTCAAAACCGAAGTTTTATGCTCTCGACATGTTCCCTTATCCATCTGGAGCGGGTCTGCACGTAGGACACCCAGAAGGTTATACAGCAACCGATATCCTCAGCCGATACAAACGTGCGCAAGGCTACAATGTCCTTCACCCAATGGGTTGGGATGCTTTTGGTTTGCCTGCAGAGCAATACGCTATGGATACAGGTAATGACCCAGCAGAGTTTACAGCGGAAAATATTGCCAACTTCAAACGCCAAATTAATGCGCTTGGATTCTCTTACGACTGGGATCGTGAAGTCAATACAACAGATCCAAACTACTACAAGTGGACTCAATGGATTTTTACTAAGCTTTATGAAAAAGGCTTGGCCTATGAAGCTGAAGTACCAGTAAACTGGGTTGAGGAATTGGGAACAGCCATCGCCAACGAAGAGGTTCTTCCTGACGGAACTTCTGAGCGTGGAGGCTATCCAGTTGTCCGCAAACCAATGCGCCAATGGATGCTCAAAATCACGGCCTATGCAGAGCGCTTGCTCAATGATTTAGATGAACTAGATTGGCCAGAGTCTATCAAGGACATGCAACGTAACTGGATTGGGAAATCAACTGGTGCCAATGTAACTTTTAAAGTTAAGGGAACAGATAAGGAATTCACAGTATTTACTACTCGTCCTGATACTCTTTTCGGTGCGACTTTCACTGTCTTGGCTCCTGAGCATGATTTGGTTGACGCTATCACAAGCCCAGAGCAAGCAGAGGCTGTAGCAGACTACAAACATCAAGCTAGTCTCAAGTCTGACTTGGCTCGTACCGACCTTGCTAAGGAAAAAACAGGAGTTTGGACTGGTGCTTATGCTATTAACCCTGTTAATGGCAAGGAAATTCCAATCTGGATTGCGGACTATGTTCTTGCTAGTTATGGAACAGGTGCTGTCATGGCTGTTCCTGCCCATGACCAGCGTGACTGGGAATTTGCCAACCAATTTGACCTTCCAATCGTAGAAGTACTTGAAGGTGGAAACGTAGCAGAAGCTGCCTACACAGAAGATGGACCTCATGTCAATTCAGACTTCCTAGATGGATTGAACAAAGAAGACGCTATTGCTAAGATTGTGGCTTGGTTGGAAGAAAAAGGCTGTGGACAAGAGAAGGTTACTTACCGTCTCCGCGACTGGCTCTTTAGCCGCCAACGTTATTGGGGTGAGCCAATTCCTATTATTCATTGGGAAGATGGAACTTCAACAGCTGTTCCTGAAAATGAATTGCCACTTGTCTTGCCTGTAACCAAGGACATCCGTCCTTCAGGTACTGGAGAAAGTCCGCTAGCTAACTTGACAGACTGGCTTGAAGTGACTCGTGAAGATGGCGTTAAGGGTCGTCGCGAGACCAACACAATGCCACAATGGGCAGGTTCAAGCTGGTACTACCTCCGCTATATTGACCCGCACAATACTGAGAAATTGGCCGATGAGGAGCTCCTCAAACAATGGTTGCCAGTAGATATCTACGTGGGTGGTGCAGAGCATGCCGTTCTTCACTTGCTTTATGCTCGTTTCTGGCACAAATTCCTCTATGACCTCGGTGTTGTTCCAACTAAGGAACCATTCCAAAAACTCTTTAACCAAGGGATGATTTTGGGAACCAGCTACCGTGACCACCGTGGGGCTCTTGTGGCGACTGACAAGGTTGAAACGTGACGGTTCCTTCTTCCATGTAGAAACAGGTGAAGAGTTAGAGCAAGCGCCAGCTAAGATGTCTAAATCGCTCAAGAACGTGGTTAACCCTGACGATGTGGTGGAACAATACGGTGCCGATACCCTTCGTGTTTATGAAATGTTTATGGGACCACTTGATGCTTCGATTGCTTGGTCAGAAGAAGGTCTGGAAGGAAGCCGTAAGTTCCTTGACCGTGTTTACCGCTTGATTACAAGTAAAGAAATAGCTGCGGAAAACAATGGCGCTCTTGACAAAGTTTACAACGAAACTGTTAAAGCTGTCACAGAACAAATCGAATCCCTCAAATTCAACACAGCCATTGCCCAACTTATGGTCTTTGTCAATGCAGCTAACAAGGAAGACAAGCTTTATGCAGACTACGCCAAAGGCTTTATCCAATTGATTGCACCATTTGCGCCTCACTTGGCAGAAGAGCTCTGGCAAACAGTTGCAGCAACAGGTGAGTCAATCTCTTATGTGGCTTGGCCAACTTGGGACGAAAGCAAATTGGTTGAAGACGAAATCGAAATTGTCGTCCAAATCAAAGGTAAAGTCCGTGCCAAACTCATGGTCGCTAAAGACCTATCACGAGAAGAATTGCAAGAAATTGCTCTGGCTGACGAAAAAGTCAAAGCAGAAATTGACGGTAAGGAAATCGTGAAAGTAATTGCGGTACCGAATAAACTCGTTAATATTGTTGTGAAATAAGAAATAAATCCTTCAGAGTAGAATCTGGAGGATTTTTTGAATCTTGTTATGAAAGTATGATATACTATGTGCAACTATAAAGTTTGGAAAGCAAAACAAGGAGAAGAAAGATGCCAGTAAATGAATATGGTCAGATGATTGGTGAGGCAATGGAAGATTACACACCCGGTGCACTGCCTTCTATTGATTTCTTAGAAGGGCGTTATGCTCGGATAGAGGCTCTTTCCGTGGACAAGCATGCGGAGGATTTATTAGCTGTTTATGGCCCTGATACGCCTCGGGAGATGTGGACCTACCTCTTTCAGGAGCCAGTGGCAGATATGGAGGAACTGGTCAGCCTTTTAAATCAGATGTTGGCTCGTAAGGATCGTTTTTACTATGCCATCATAGACAAGGAGACTGGTAAGGCTTTGGGAACTTTTTCTCTCATGCGCATTGACCAGAATAACCGAGTAATAGAAGTGGGAGCTGTCACTTTTTCTCCAGAGCTCAAGGAGACACGGATTGGAACCGAAGCCCAGTATATCTTGGCTCGCTATGTCTTTGAAGAGCTGAACTATCGTCGCTATGAGTGGAAATGCGATGCTCTTAACCTACCATCAAGACGAGCTGCGGAGCGTTTGGGATTTGTCTATGAAGGAACCTTCCGTCAGGCAGTCATTTATAAGGGGCGTACGAGGGATACGGATTGGTTGTCTATGATTGATAAGGACTGGCCAAAAGACAAAACGCGTTTGGAAACGTGGTTGTCTCCTGAAAATTTTGACCAAAATGGACGACAGTACAAGAGTTTGAGAGAACTCTAAGAGGTGGTGCCATGATAATCATTAGAAAACAAGAAATTGTCAAGCTCGAGGATGTTTTTTATCTCTATCAGGCTGTCGGTTGGACAAATTATACAAATCAACCTCAGATGCTGGAGCGGGCCTTGTCTCACTCATTAGCAATTTATCTGGCACTTGATGGTGATACCGTGGTGGGCTTGATTCGTTTGGTTGGAGATGGTTTTTCGTCAGTTTTTGTACAGGATTTGATTGTTTTACCTAGCTATCAGCGCCAAGGAATTGGTGGCTCCTTGATGAAAGAGGCTTTAGAGGATTTTAAAGAGACTTATCAAGTCCAGCTGGCGACAGAACAGACAGAAAAAAACGTTGGATTTTATCGTTCTATGGGGTTTGAAACTTTATCCACCTATGATTGTACAGGAATGATTTGGGTAAACAGAGAAAAATAACAAAACTTGTTTGTTATTAAGTAAAGTTTAAGGATGGTCTAGTATCATATAGTCATTAAATAAAGACCTCCTAACTTTATTTAATGAAATCCTAAAACTTTTTTTCATCATAATCTCCTAATGAAGTCACCCAATCAGGTGGCTTTTTTTCGTGGTGAGGTGATGGTGATAGAAATTTTTTTCTGCAAAATAGTAAACATTTGAGAAAAAGTTAAGCTACTTTTAAGCTTTGTCTTGTATTATGTAGTTATTAAATAAAGACCTCCTAACTTTATTTAATAAAATCCTAAACTTTTCTTTTTTTCATAATAATCTCCCTTAACTCCACCCAATCAGGTGGAGTTTTTTGGCTCTATTTCAGGCTTTTGGGGACTATTCTAAAAATAATTTTTCGATATTTTTCGATATTTTTCGGATTTTTGTCGGGGAATTGGCGGGGACTTTTTGAGGTTGTGGCGGGGACTTTTTTAGCGAATGTGACTAAGAAATAGGTCTGTTGTCGCTTCAGCAAGTTCGTCCTCAACTTGGTTATAACGATCGGTCATATAGACTTTTGTATGGCCCAGCGCCTGGCTTAGTTGCTCAAGTGGAACTCCTGCAATAATGCTTTGAGTCGTGAAGAAGTGGCGCATCATGTGAGGTGTTACATGCAATCCTGTTACTTCATTCACTAGATTGAAGTTTCTATTTAACTGGTTTGGATTGATGAGACCACCTTTTTCGTTCAGGGTGATATAATCTTTTTGTTGTTCCTTGATAATCCCTAACTTTCGCTTAATTTTAGAAGCTTCAGCTATCAGATAATAGATAAGGTCTGTTCCGATATCATCAAGGCAGACATATCGCTCTGAATCCTTCGTTTTAAGCCCTCCTTTCCCTTTTAAGGTCTGGTTGCTTCGACTGTCTCTAAGATGCAGTATAGCCCGTCCGCTGTCGTTCTGAGTGATGTCCATTGGACGCAAACCAAAGACTTCTCCTCTTCTCAATCCAAAAATGGTAAGATAGGTCAGAGCGTAAAATTGTTTTGGCATAATCTCTTCTGCCTTTGCTATCCAAGTCTTAAACTCTTTGAGAGTCACTTTCTTGTTAGCAGCAGGGATATCACTCTGGCCAATAAAGACACCTTTCAAGCGATTTGAGAGCAGATTCCCACTTTTCACTGCATCATTCAGCAATGCCATGAAGCTGGAATTGAGAGTTTGAACGGTGTATCTTGTATGGTTTTGCAACTTGTCAGCGATAAATAGTTCATACTCATTTCTATCCAAATTTTTAAGCAGGGCAGAACCAAACTTTGGCTTGATATGGTTTTTATAGAGGTTGTCATTGAGGTAGTAGGAAGTGTCATTCCAGCGCCCTGTTGACAATCTCTTTTCAGAATAGATATCCCAATACTGATCAAGCGTTAGATTCGTATTGATACCTAATTCTTGGTCTTGGATTTGCTGCTCAAGTTCTACCAAGGCTGCACGAGCTTGAGGGAGAGTTGTGAAACCACTTTTACTTTTTTCTCTTTTTTTACCTCGGAAGAAAAAAGAACGTCTGACATAGTAACGCTTTCCTTTAGCAGTCTCATAGTAATAGATATTTGGGTATTTTGTTTTATTGTATTTCATTGTATTCTCCTTGTTTATCGGCTTCTGGACAAGGTCTAAACATTGAGAATATTGACATCACCCCTTTCATGGTGTAAAATAGGGTATAGAAAAGAGGCCTTTTTAATGGCTGATTTTTATACAGGATAAGCTTCACAATCAAACTTTGGCGAGGGCGATTGTGGGGCTTTTTTTGTTATTTCTTGACTTTATCTTTTAAAGCTTTCTCTATGGCTTTCTTTAATTCCAAAATAGATGCTTTTTCATCTTTGGTAAAGGTTACTGTGTTTTCATCTTTTACGGCATCAAACACCCCCCCTTTTGTATCAGAAGAACCAGGGTAAACAAGTTGAAGATAGCCAACAGTTGAGCCAGGCTCTTTCAATTGGTATGCTGTAATCTCAGAGAGAAGAATTGACTTTTCACCATCCAAACCATGAAGCAAAACATTAGACATATTTGTCTTTCTTGCAATCCTGATAAAGTAATCATCAATTCTTACGACAGTTTTTGATTTTTTAAACTCAAAAACTCGCTCATTCGGTTCCTCTGTGAAGAGTTCAACCTCTAAACTATCATCTTGCTTTTTACCAAACAGTGCCATAAGTAGTTCCTTTCTTTTTCTGCTTTAGCAGTTTATAAACATATTTAACCAATTAAAGTCTGATATTCCTCTTTTACCATGATTTCATTTGTCACGGTTTTAAGATTGTAGTAGGACATGAATTTGAGGTAATCAAACTCTTTGGGGTCGTCTAAGCTTTCTAGTGCGTCTTTTACGAGATGATGGATCATATTCCTATCAGCTTCGTTTTCACAGCGCAGGCGAGCGTTCTGGTACTCTGAGCGTGTATGGTCCTTGTGTCCTAGTTCATGAAGTAGGACCTTAACCCTCTCTTTTTTACTAAGTTTACTCGACAAGAAAGCTGTATTGGTTTCTTTTTCGTAAAATCCAAGTTCATCAGGCATCAAATCTCCATCAAAATCGATAATACGAATCTGAAAATGACTTATAATTTCTTTTTCAGTCACTAAGCAATACCTCTAATCACCAGCTTCTTTTAGATAACCTTCAATGATAGACTGGATGATTTTCTTCTTTTCGTCTGTTAATTCTCGACCGCCGAACATCATGACATTAGATGCCATTTCTTCAACATTTAGTGCCTTCCCTTGCCAAGTGTACTCTTTTGAATCACTAGCGATGGCAGGATTATCCGTGCGACCAAGCAAATAGTCAGTGGACACGTTGAAGTAGTCGGCGATTTGTTGCAGCCGTTCAGCAGACGGTTGATTTCTTTTCAACCCATACAAAGAATTCTTTCCTAGCTTTAGCTTATCTTCTAAAGTATTTAGCGAAATCCCTTGTCTTTCACATAAATCTTTTACGATTTCAAAAGTAGAAAACATTGATTTATCAGCCTTTTCTAAGACATGACAAAAAAATATTTTTACAAAAATACGCAAAAAAACGGTTGACATTATTTTGCGTTTACGCTAAAATAGTTTTTTTGTAAGTTAATGAGTTAGTAAAAAAACGAAGTTAAAACTTATCTAAAAATAAATAGCTTTTGGCGAGCAAGTAAGTTGATAGATATAATGTTTTATCAAGGTTTTTTTAATTATGCTTTCATTTTAGCAGATACGCTAAAAAAACTGTCAAGTATTTTTATAAAATAATTTACTAACTCTTTAACTTAACCAATTAAAAAGGAGGAGGTCATATGAGCCAACAACATCGTAAGTGGAACGAGCTCGTAAAGGAGCGAATTGAAAAACGCGGGTGGTCGCAGACGGATTTGGCTATCGTTGTAGGCGTTAGCCCATCAGCCATCACACAGCTTTTCAAAGATGGTAAAGGAAGTGATGATTTGAAGCTTCGTATTAACAAGAAGTTGCGAATCAACGAGTCATGGGAGAAATTCGAGGAGTAGGAGGGAAGATGGAAAAAAATTATAGCTTACTCTGTTGAAGAATTATATAAAAAGTTGCAGAACAAGAAAAACGCATCTCAGAAATTGAAATGCGTTTAGGAATTAAACATTTGGAAGAAACTTCATCATAAATTTAGATTTGAAAAATCTGGATGATAATATCTACATAATTTTTTTAAGTTGAGGTAATGAAATACTGGTACTCTTGTTCCAATGGGTATAGCCATTACCGACTGTTCGGATAAAATGAAGAGCACCTTTTAAGAGGTCATCATTTTTTACATACCTATCAATGGCATTGTTAAAAGTTAATTTTGGATCAGATAAATATTCTTTATCGTCTAATTCAAAAGCCAAGGCGTAATCTTTAATTAAGCATTCGATAGCAGAGCGATATCCTGTTCCTGCAATGTTTTCCAATCCCATCTTTTCGGCCTCAACCGCTTCACTGTAAAACTCTACAAATCTAGGAGCGTGTTCAATGAAAAGATCGTCTATATCGATAACAACTTTATTGGGATAAACAAGGATCATAGTTGTTTTGTCATCTTGGTTTAAATACTCTTGATTCGTCATATGGTATTTCTTACAAGCTGGACAACGATGGTGCAGAGTAAAAACGTAACCTTCTTGGATTTCTAATCTTCCTACTTCGTTGGTGGTTGGATTGTTTCCGATTCCACACAAAGGACAAGATTGAGGAATTTGAATCGTTAAAGTTTTTGAAATCACACTGAAATAATAATCAACAGTAGATACTTCCATAAGATTTCTCCAATCGTTTTTATTTCATTATACCAAATTTAGAAAGGAACTTTATGAACGAAATTTTTAACTTTCACGGGCGGGAAGTCCGTACTTTGACAATTGATGACGAGCCTTGGTTTGTCGGGAAGGATGTTGCAGATATCCTAGGATATAGTAAGGCTAGAAATGCGATTGCTCTTCACGTTGATGAAGAGGACGCCCTAAAACAGGGCATCCCTACTAGTGGTGGAACACAGGATATGTTGATTATCAACGAATCTGGTCTCTACTCTCTTATCTTATCCAGCAAATTACCTCAAGCGAAAGATTTCAAGCGTTGGGTGACATCAGAGGTCTTGCCAGCGATTCGAAAACAAGGCGGATTTATCCGCGAGGACTTGGATGAGGATGCCTTCATTGCTTTTATTTACTGGCCAGAAAAAAATTGCGTGAGCAACAAGCTAGCATGATTGAAGATATCGACTATCTAAAAAAACGAGCAACCGATTCATCCAAGCTATGCTCAGTCGCTACTGAAGAAGCGCAAGGCTCGTGTAGTGGCTTGCCTCGGCGGTATTGATAGTCCAGCTTATGCTGACAAGATTTTTCGCTCAGTCAGTATTTAGACAAGCTGAGATTGACTTTAAAGACCACTTCAACATTAGTCGCTATGACTTACTTCCAAAGAAATTTGCAGAAGCAGCATTGAAATATTGGATGACGTGGGAGCCAAGCACCAATACAAAGATGAAAATCATGAAATTGAACTCATTTGACGAAGGGTAGGAGGGGAAGAAGATGGATAATGTTCTACTTTCACTGTCTGAATGGATTAAGTCCGTTATCAAGGACACAATCACAAGGCTAGTCGAAATAGAAAAAGATAGTGATCACTATCCAGAGCTTATGGATGTGAACACTACCTGTGATTTTCTAGGAATTAAGTATGCCACATTTTCAGATAATTATCGTTACTTAAAGGGATTTCCAAAGGAATTACCTGGTAAGAAATGGTCAAAAAGAGCCATCAAAGAATGGCTCTCTAATCAAATATAATAACTTTACTAAAAGGCTTCTGGACAAGGTCTTAGCAAAATTATTTGACTATATTATAGCACAAAAAGAGGATAAAAAACATGAACAATTTACAAATTATCGCAGTAGGCACAGTAGTATCAGTGGTCTTGATTGAATCGCTGATGATGAATATCAAGCTAAAAATGGCAATGAGACAGAAAAAGAAGATTCAATTTCAAGCGCCACAAGTTGAAAAAGGGTTTATCGACTTTAAAACAGGTCGCCGTGTGGATATTGATCCCGTGACACGAAAAGAAACATTTGTGGATTAAAACGGAGGGTATCAATGGTAGTTAAAAACAAGCGATACTACTGGATTCAACTAGCTCAGGATTTTTTCAAGTCTAAAGAAATGAAATTGCTTCGTAAGATTGCAGGTGGAGATACGCACACTATCATCTATCTCAAAATGATGTTGATTAGTTTAGAGGATGGCGGGCACATCTACTATGATGGACTTGCTGACAATCTAGCTGAAGAAATCGCTCTTGTTATTGATGAGAATGTTGAAGATATTAAAATCACTTTGATTTTCTTGGAGAGTAAGGGATTGCTGACTAGAAAAAATGATAGAGATTATTTCTTAGAACAGGTTCCTGAGATGGTTGGGAGCGAAACGGCGAGCACTCGTAGAAGTCGCAAACATAGAGAGTTGAGGGGGTTGCATTGCAACACCATTGCAACAACTTGCAACGGAGATATAGATATAGAGAAAGATATAGATACAGAGATAGATACAGATATAGAGAAAGAAAATAATAAGACGATTGTTAGTTCCAGCTTATCTGAAAATTTGAAACATAGCGGTATTCGGATTAACGATAAACAACATCAACAGTTGTTGGATTATGTGGGACTTGATGGAATGAGTTTTGATATGTTGAACCGTGCAGTGGAGATAACTTCTGAGGTTTATCAACCTAGTTTCAAGTATCTGAGAGGGATTCTTGAAAATTGGAAAAAGAAAGGTTTTACAACTATTGAACAGGTAGATGATAATGACCAAAAATATAAAGATAGCAAGAACTCCCATCTTCAAGGAAGACAACGAAATGATAAAAAATCAGAGCAGGAGGTAAAAGACGAATGGGGGTTTTAGAACTTATCAAGCAATTTGAAGAGGAATTTTATCCTATAAGTGAGGAAAAGAAGACTTTGCTTATAAAACAATCCCTTTCAACTGTAACAGCTTGCTTGTCTGAAATGGCCAGCTGGCAGGAATGCGGAGGTCGGCTAGCATGGTAGACAATGTATTTGAGGAAATCGCCTTATCTTATCACAGAAATACAGAACAACAGGAAAAACTTTGCGAAAAGCACAACATTCCTTTGATAAAAATATTGAGAACTGAGAGCGTTGTGTGCCGTATGTGTGAATCTGAGCGGATCCATGAAGAGAATCAGGCAAGAGTGAATGAACTGGCCAATGCTGAGAATGAGCGAGAGAGGAAATACTATCTAGAAAAGTTCTCTCTTTACGATGAGGTTTTGAAAAATGCGACTTTGGACAATTTTGAAACACCAACCGAAAAAGAAGCGGAAAAGCTAGCTTTTGCAAAGAGGATTTGTCGAGAGTGGTCCGAGGGTGCTAGGAACAACATTGTACTTCAGGGAGAAGCTGGAACTGGTAAGAGCCATTTGGCCTTTGCAATGGTCAAAGCTTTATCTGAGTACACGAAAGAGATTGCTATATTTATCAACGTGACGGACTTGTTGATGAAGATTAAAGCTGATTTTAGTCAGGAAGAGTTTCTGGTAAACAAAATTGCTAGTGCTAAGTTTTTGGTTTTGGATGATTTGGGAATGGAAAAGGATAGCGAATGGTCGTTTACTATTCTCTACAATATCCTGAATAAGCGTTCAAATACAATCATTACCACGAATTTGATTTCTGCGGATATTCAGAAAAGATATGGCAGACCCTTTATGTCCAGACTGATGAAGGGGGTTGATAAAAACCATTTGATGGTTTTCAACGACTTGACAAACAAGCGGAAGCAATATTTTTAGAACGGAGGTGACTGATGTTTATCTTAAAACATGGGGCAAGAGAAGATAAACCGTTCTTGATGTCTGTGGCAATCGGTGTGACTGGCATTGATGTTTCGTATTCAGACGAGCGGAAAGCTATGCGGTTTATTTCTCGTGCGGTTGCATTGCAGGTGGGCAAGGCGCTGAGAGTATCCTTTGGAAATTTCTATCCAGTGGAGGTGGAGGGATGATAAATCTATACTTTATTTACAATGGTCACCGCAAGATACTCATTGGGAGTTTTGGCCACATACATGGCGCAATCAACGAATTAAAGCAACATCAAGCCAGCTACTCTGCTGTTAACAATCCACGCTTTCGTAAAAGCATGAGTGGAGAAAACATCAGGATTGACTACGGAGCAGTTGACTGCTACTACTTGATTACGAAGAAAAGAGAGGGAAAATAAGATGAATACAAAAATGAATTTGGAAGAAAAGGTTCAACAGTGGTTTGTTGACAGAAATCTACATGAAGCAAATCCAGTTAAGCAGTTCTTGAAGTTGATGGAAGAATCAGGAGAATTGTTTGAAGGTATTGCAAAGGACAAATCTGAGCTGATTTACGATGCACTCGGAGACATACAGGTAGTTTTGATTGGACTTGATCAACAGATTAAGAATGGCGCTCAGATTTCAGCCAATCAACAGGAACTTGAATTATTGTTGATGGTTTCTAGTTTGGGCAATATCGCTCAGAAGCTATACGCTCATGTCTGTCATAATGAAACACAAATTCCTTTAATCAAAGCAGATTTGATGTTTCTTGATAGCGTGGTTAGTACGGTTTCATTTTGCAATGGTACTACAGCTGAAAATTGCTTAGAAGAAGCTTATGAAGTTATCAAAGACCGCAAAGGTAAGATGATTGACGGGGTGTTTGTTAAAGAGGAGGATTTGTAAAATGAGAAGACTAGGAATTTTATTAGGAGCGGTATTTGTAATCGTTGCATCGCCACTTGTAGTTCAGTATGGTTGGAATGAGATTATCACAACAATTGTTCCAGTTGGTAAAATTACAGTCTGGCAAGCTTTAGGGATGGATGCACTACTATCTTTCATCTGGCCTGTATTATCTAGCAAAAAAGAATCTGAAGAGGATTATTCGTATGCTGTAAGAAGTAGTATTTCAAAAATCATTACATGTGCATTTTTGATATGGTTAGCTAGTTTGTTTATTTAAGGAGTGTTAGCATGATACCAAAATTTAGAGGGTTATCCATTGACGAAAACAGCAAAGGAGAATGGCAATACGGACATTTAATTGAAGATAGAGGAAGAGCATTTATTATCAACGGAGTTGTAGAAGCCAACGAACAATACATTGCTATAGGTTCTTGGTGTCCAGTAAATCCAGAAACATTAGGACAATCAACAGGACTTTTTGACAAGAATGGCAAGGAAATCTTTGAGGGGGATATTTTAAAATTTAATGACGAGTGGAATGAATATTGTCACGAGGGCTATGTAGATGGCTCGGTCGAAGGTGTTAATTACGTTGAAGTGGTGAAAGGTGAAGCTTGTTTTGAATTCGGTAAAACTAGATACCCCGAATCATCTCTATTCATTCATATGGAAGATGAACATCTTTCATTCGCTGAATTGGTAAATGATAAAGATTTTGAGTTTGAAATTGTCGGCAACATTTACGAAATCCAGAGCTTTTGGAGGTCAAGGAGTGAGATATTTTAAAATTCTATGTGTTGTTTTACTCGCATCCTTCCTCGTAGCATGTCACCAGATTTCGAGTGGGACAGTGGTAGATAAATACATTGATGAACCTCACACAACGTTCATACCTGTTATGAATGGTAAAAGTTCGGTACTTGTGCCAACCAGAACCGAAAGAAAATATATTCTAGTTGTTTCTGGATACGCAGGTAATAAGAAAGTTGAAGAAATATTTAAAGTGACATCAGAGGAATACAAATACTATAAAATTGGCAATACTTTTATAAAAGATGCTGTTTTAGAAAACAAGGAAGGGGACAAATAATGAAACCTGAAAAATTGACAACGTAAACAAACCAAATCATTACATCGGTACTTATGGTCTTGAAGTGAAAGAGGTTACAGCTAATTTCATCAAAGGCAAGACTGAGATGGAAGCACATCACTGGTGCAGTGCTGTCGAGTATTTGCTTCGATACAAAGAGAAAAACGGTCTTGAAGACCTAAAGAAAGCACGCAAGAACCTTGATTGGTTGATTGAGGAATTGGAGAAGGAGAATAAAAATGATCAATAATGTTGTGTTAGTAGGTCGCTTGACTCGTGACCCTGAGTTACGATACACACCGTCAAATGTAGCTGTTGCGACTTTCAGTTTGGCAGTGAATCGCAATTTTAAAAATCAGGCAGGTGATCGTGAAGCTGATTTTATCAGTTGCATCATGTGGCGCCAGCAAGCTGAAAATTTCGCAAACTGGTGCAAAAAAGGGAACCTGGTAGGAATCACAGGCCGCATCCAGACTCGTAGCTATGATAATCAGCAAGGACAACGTGTCTATGTGACGGAAGTTGTAGCTGAAAGTTTTCAAACTCTTGAAAAGAAGGATAATTCTGCGAATCAGTCAAGTATGGAAAACCAGATGCCACCAAGTTTTGGAGCAAGTGATCCGATGGATATTCCAGATGATGGATTGCCATTTTAGGGAGGTGTGAAGGATGAACAGGCTGAAAAAATTAAGACAACAAACAGGTGACACACAAGAGGATGTTGCTAAAGTTATTGGCGTGACCCGTAGAGGGTACCAAAAAATGGAAAACGAAGAAAGCCAAATCAAATCAGATAAAGCTCAGAAACTTGCCAAATATTTTGGTGTAAGCGTAGGATACTTGCTTGGTTATGAACCTGAAAGTGAGCAAGTTAGCAATTATCAAAAAATAAAAATTTGCTTCTCTAATGGTGAAGAACTTAGTTTTCTAGTAAGAAATTTTACAGAAAAAGAACTTACGAAGATTACTAGTCAGTTCAACAATGGAAATTTGATGAGGATTAGAAATTTGTCTGTAAATCCTAAGAATATCAATTATTTTTATGTTGATGATTTTAAAGAAAGCGAGGAGTTTGAGAATGAACATACAGGGACTAATTGAACGCTATGAAAAATTTAAAGCTAGCAAGAAGAAATTGACCTCGGTTGATTTGGTTTTGAAAGACTTACGGTCTTTGGACGAACCAGAACCGTTGCCGTTCAAATTAAAAGATGTCGTTCGTCGAATTAGAGGATTTGATCCGACGACACAGACTAGATGGCTTAATGACATTCTAAAAGAATTAGGGGACGACTACGGTTCAATGAAATATCGCAGTGGTTACGAACAAGGAAAACTTGAGGGAGCATGGGTTGGTAATCAATTGAAGGATGCTGATAAGGTTCGACAAGAATTGAATATACCAGTGATTCCGCAGTTTGTGGCGGAATATATAGAATTTAAAAAGAAAAACGACTTCCATGTTTACGGAGCAATGAGAGTAATTGAAGATCATTATGATAAGAGAGTCCCTGAGTGGTTTTACGAAGACAATATCGAAAAATTCTGTCTTGCTTGGATTTTCGGCTACGAGGTAGAGGAAGAGAAGCGGTATTTGGTGAAGATTAGAGCGACAAAACACTACATTGCTAAAGATGGAACTGGGAAAATATTTTTTTCTTTAGCATACAAAGAAAGTTTTACAAAAAAACAACTAGAAGAAGCTGGTTTCGGCTGGGTATTCGATTGCCCAGGGATTGAGATTGAGGAGGTGGAAAATTGATAGTGTGGGCACTGTTTGATAGCGGCAATGGTTCATATACAAAAGCTATTCAAACACTTAACGAAACCGAAAATACAAATATTGATGTTTATCCAATAGGGATTGATATAGAGGGTAAAAATAGTCATTTTATACATTTGGATTTAGCAGACTATAAACGTATGTTTGGAGATAATAAGCTATTTGATACACTAGATAAATTACCAAAACCTGATTTAATCATAGCTAGTCCACCTTGTGAAAGTTGGAGTAATGCCAGTGCTATGTCTGGCGGAAATGCTTGCTGGAAACAGGAAGATGTATCGGATAATCTTTTTGCTCCCCAGAAAACTCCTAGCATGTTTACTATTAGGAGTGAATCAGATTACAAAGAGGCTTATATCAATTATCAGTATCACCGACAATTTATGAAACGAATTAACGGAGAACTTTGCGCTTTCAACACAATTGAAATTATCAAACGATATAAACCTAAGTGTTTTATTATTGAAAATCCTGCTAGTGGGCGATTGTGGAGATATATTGAAGAGATTATAGGGTTTAAATTACCATTTCTCAATATCACACGATATAACAACTATGATTACCCGTTGCAGAAACCTACAAAGTTTGCGAGTAATATTGACTTAGATTTAAAAAGTGACGTTATTAAACAAGATGTTGAGTGGCGCTATTTTTCTAAGTCATACAATGAGCGTTCAAATATCCCACAGAAATTATTGTTACATATTTTTAGAAAAGTAATTGAGGAGGTCACAGAATGAAACGATTCATAGCTATCTGGATTTTATTGTCTGCCGGACTAAACATCTGGCAGATGGACAAGATTTCAGAGTTAGAAAAAAAGCGTCCGATTGTCGTCTATAAAGCTGACAATCAAGGAGCAGAAATCAAAGGCAGAGTCTTACAAAAGGAGAAGATTGGCGACATGTACACTATCACAGTACAAAATTACGGAGTGTTCGTAGTTACTAAAACAAACTATGAATCTCTAAAAATAGGAGATGAGGTAATATTGTAATGACAAAGTACAAGAAACCAACTTACATAATCATTCAGGAAGTAATGGCAGAGCGCATTAGATTTCTGGAAGATGAACTCTATGAAAGGGCCTATAAGGATATTGAGAAACTAGAAGCTCAAAATGATTTCTTAAAAGCCCTTTGTAATAATCAACTTGAAATTATCATGGATTACGAATGGAAGCAGATGCAAGAGCAGGCTGAGTTCATAAAGGCTAATACTAGGAAATGGAGAGCAAGATGAAGCTAAGATTGAAAGAACTTAGAGAGGACCTATGTATCTCTGTCAAAGATATGGCCAGATATACAGGTGTCTCCCAAAACACAATTCATTTGTACGAGCGAGGTGGATATCCATCTATTAAGCAAATTGAAATGATTGCTAAAACCTATGATGTAAACCCTGCGTGGCTTGTTGGGTGGATAGATGATGAAATGATGCCTGGAATACAGGTAGTCGAAAAAGTGGTCTACAAAGAAAGCCCAACAGCAAGATTGCCAGATTATTTCAACAACAATAACGATGGTAAGATTATCAAGTGGAAGCAATCACGAAGATTTCGAGGAGGTAGGATTTGAAGAAATTGAGCGACGAAGACCTCAAAACATTAGACAGAGAACTTTTCAAATTTCAAAACATTCAACGTACAATAGATTTGAGAAGGCTAGAACTAGAAACTCGAAATCCAGATTCTCAAAGTGGACCCAGCGTAGGAATAAGCAAACCTACCGAAACCATTGCAATCAGAATAGCGGATGATCCAACCTTAAAATTTCTCGAAGGGTTCAAAGCTATTATTAACAAACTCCTAATCAATCTAGTTGATGAAGATAAGGAAATCTTTAATCTGCGCTGGAGATATCCTCAATTAAGATGGGAAGAAATAGCTGAACAGAAATTCATGAGTAAAGCTACAATCTATCGACGTAGAAGGATTATCTTAGAGCAGTACGCTATTTTGAAAGGTGAGCTATAAATAAACATGAGACAAAAGATATCTTGAAGTCTCACAAAAAAAGGTCTATTATGATAGCATGAACTTCTGAAACAAAAACACAAATCACACTTTAGGAGTCATCCTTAATTCTAGTCAGAAAAGTTGTCCAACAGAAGTATCGTCAAGAGTCAGCAAATGCTGGCTTTTTGTTTTGGGAAAGGAGGTAGAATATGGAATTTGTATCACCGATAAAAGATAATGACGACATTCAGGCAATGAAAGATTATCTCAGAGAGTGGAATGAGATGTATTATATGCTATTCATCACAGGTCTGAATACTGGTTTGCGAGTCGGAGATATACTTACCTTGAAAGTTAAAGATGTCCAGGGATGGCACATCAAGCTGAGAGAACGGAAGACTGGCAAGCAGATAACAAGACGGATGACAAAAGAACTCAAGAAAGAAATGAGGAGATATGTCGAAGGCAAGCCATTTCATCATTTCTTATTCAAGAGTAGGCAAGGGAAAAATAAAGCAATCACTCGTGAGAGAGCCTATCAAATTATTCATGAGGCTGCTGAAGAACTTGGCATTGATAATGTTGGAACGCATACAATGCGAAAAACGTTTGGTTATAAATATTACAACAAGACAAAGGATGTAGGGACATTACAGAAAATGTTCAATCACTCGTCACCTGCAATTACCCTGAGATACATAGGGATAGAACAAGCAGAGCTTGATGATGCTTTACGGAACTTTGTCATTTAATTTTTTTAGATATTACTTTCACATAATGAGTTAAGCATAAACTGAAAAAATGAAACTCTTTAAAACCTATGATTAGTAAGGGTTTGAGATTTAGAGTGAGTTTAACAAAAATATAAGATATGTGAAAGTGAGGGATAAAATTGGTATAGTTGGAGGAGAGGTATATGTTATTCATAGGATATTTAGTTTGTTATTTTTTTCGCATTGATATTTTTTTGAAAAATTGTTTTCGATTGGACAAAAGAAGATATAGGGAAAAAAATATTTAAACACGGATTGATTTTTTTCTATTTTTTTGCCATTAGTATTTGTTGGAGCTCTTGTATATGATTTTGTAAATAAAAGATGAGACAAAAGACATCTTGAAGTCTCACAAAAAAAGGTTTATTATGGTAGCATAGATTTCTTGTATGAGATGGGATAGGTCAAGAGCCTGTCCTTTTGTTTTTGCAAAGGAGTATATCATGTACAACAAAACCAGTCAGACAAAGCTTGAAGACAAGGAAGTGGTACAAGTTTCGTGACAAGGTCATGAGACAACACGATTACCTTTGCCAAGAAAGTCTAAGATATGGGCAGTCAGTTCCAGCTGAAATGGTTCATCATATTTACCCAGTATCTGAGTATCCAGAGTTGGAATATGTATCTTGGAATTGTTTACCACTGACTAACCGTAAACACAATACGTTTCATGACCGCAATAACGATAAGATAATCGGAAATGGAATTTACTGGCAGAAGAAAAGAAAAAAAGAATTTTTAATTTTTTTCAAAAAAATAAAAATGAAAAAAATGAAAAAAAATTTTTTTATCCCCCACTTCAAAAAAAATTTTTTTCGAAGCCTCTGGGAACCGGTGAAGGAACTTTTTCCAAGTCAGGGGGCCTTCAAATAAAAAAGGGGTAAAAACTAAGCGATTTTGACGGAAGGAGGTAGTTTTTGGCTAAACCAATACAGCGAAGTCGATTAAGTCAAAAGTGGTCAAGCAGATGAAAGACTTGGGCACTTATCGTAAAGAGTTTGAAATGATCATTGACATCTTTGCAGGTATGCTATATCAGTATCAGAAACTTGCTCAAGATTATGCTGACATGGGTTATCCAGTAACAGATACCTACGTCAATAAGGCTGGTGCCGAGAATGAGCGCAAAGTTCCAATCTTGACAGCTATGGAAATTTTGAGGAAAGACATTCTCAGCTACTCTAATCAGTTGATGATGAATCCGAAATCTCTCGGTGAGGTGGTTGAACAAGAAGGAGAGTCACCTTTAGCGGAAGTCTTGAAGTTCAAGAATGAAATCAAGAAGAAAAGAGTAAGCGGAAATGGGTAATCTTGATAAAGCGAAAGAATACGCTCAACACGTCTTAACTCATCAAGAAGAACATTGCGAGGAGAACATTCTTGCTGCTGAACGTTTTTTCCGTGATTTAGAAAATCCAGCGTTTGAGATGGATGAGGATATGGTGGATTTTGTTATTCACTTTATCGAGAACGTAATAGTTCACCAACAGGGCGATGATATGTTTGCGGTGTCTATCCGTAACAAGCCATTACTCTTGCAACCCTGGCAACACTTTGTGGTTGTTAATCTATTTGGATTTTACTACAAAGGGTCAAACGAGCGCAGGTTCAAAGAAGCGCTTATTATGCTTGCTCGGAAGAATGGGAAGACCTCGTTTACTGCTGCAATCGCACTTGCTTATCAGGTATTAGACACGGATAGCGGTTCAAAATGCTACATCGTTGCTAACTCAGTCAAGCAAGCGATGGAAGCTTTTGGTTTTTTAAGGTTCAATGTTGAGCGTTGGAATGACAAGAATATTCGTATCAAGGATAATAACCAAGAACATTCCATCACTGCTAATTTTGGTGATGAGGGTTCTTTCTTTATCCAAGCTCTAGCGAATGATGAGAGTCGTTTGGACTCTCTGAACGGGAATGTTATCATCTTGGACGAAGCTCATACTATGCGAAACAGTAAGAAGCATGGTCTTATGAAAAAAACAATGTCAGCATACCGAAACAGTATGCTTTTTGTTATCTCTACGGCCGGTGATATTCCTACTGGGTTCCTTGCTAACCGTCTGAAATACTGTCAAAAGGTGCTCAAGCAATTGGTCACTGATGATTCATTTTTATCTTCATTTGCAAGGCTAATCAATCTGCTGATGGGGATGTGGTGGACTATCTGGATGAGAATATTCTCAAAATGGCTAATCCGTCATGGGGTGTCACTGTTTCGCTCAAGGCTCTCAAGGAAGAAGCAGAGCAGGCTATGAATGATCCTCAGACTAGAAACGAGTTTTTCAATAAGACCTTGAATATCTTTACGAACTCTATGAACGCTTATTTCAATCCTGATGAGTTTATAGCGTCGGATAGTTGCTACGATTGGAGTTTAGAAGAGTTGGCACGCTTGCCGATTCGCTGGTATGGTGGTGCGGACTTGTCAAGATTACATGACTTAACAGCAGCTGCTCTTTACGGTGTCTATAATGATGGTGATAAAGACGTTGATATCTGTATCACACATGCTTTCTTTCCTCGGATTAATGCTCAGAAGAAGGCTAACGATGATGGGATTCCACTTTTTGGTTGGCAGTCTGATGGCTGGCTGACGATGAGTAATACTCCTACCGTTCTCTATGATGATATCGTCAAATGGTTCATCAGTATGCGTGAGCGTGGATTTAAAATCCAAGCTGTGGGAATGGATAGGAAGTTTGGTCGTGAGTTTGGCCAAGATGAAAAAGGCTAAGTTCAAGATGATTGACCAGCCTCAGTTATTCTATCTGAAATCTGAGGGGTTCAGACGGATTGAGTTCAAAGTCAAGAACAAGGAATTTTATTATCTTCATTCTGACGCTTATGAATACTGTGTGAGCAATGTTAGAGCGATTGAAAAGGTGGATGACGCTGTGCAATATGAAAAATTAGACGGAGACGGTGGTACTGCAAGGATTGACTTGTTTGATGCCAGCGTCTTTGCTTGTATACAGGCTCTTGCTAATCTTGGCAAGGGTGGCGATGTGATGAGATTCTTTGATTAGAGAGAAAGGAGGTGAGGAAACATGGGTATTTTTGAAAAGATTTGGAAACGAAACAAACCAAGTAAACCAATCAACATGCTGAGTCATTCAGATTTAGGGTTGTCAAACCTGATGGATTCGTATGTACCTTTGGCCAGAAATCCAGATGTGGTGACAGCGGTTAATAAGATTGCTGATTTGGTCTCTAATATGACCATCCACCTGATGGAGAATACAGATAAAGGTGATATCAGAATCCGTGATGGGCTTGCTAGAAAGATTGACATCAATCCGTGTGAACACATGACAAGGAAGTCATGGATTTTCAAGATTGTGCGCGATTTGCTTCTGTATGGCGATGGGAACTCTGTCCTACATGTTGAATATGAACCTGTTACGGATTATATTTCTAATCTAAGACCATTTCCGATGAGAGAAGTTTCGTTCCAAACAGATAAGGATTCCTATGTGATCTCATTTAGGGGTGAAGTGTATTCCCCTGATGAAGTAGTCCACTTTGTCATCAATCCAGATCCAGATATTCCATATATTGGCACTGGTTTTAGGGTGACGTTGACAGATGTGGTTCAAAGTTTGAACATGGCTACTAAGACTAAAAAAAAGCTTCATGAACGGTAAGAACATTCCTAGTCTTATCGTTAAGGTTGACTCGTCTAGTGCTGAACTAGACTCGGAGCAAGGGCGTGAGCGTATCGCTGAGAAGTATTTAAGTACTAGCAGGGTTGGCGCTCCATGGATTGTTCCAGAGGCATTGCTGGACATTCAACAGGTAAAGCCGCTTAGTCTAACGGACATCGCTCTAAATGAGTCTGTCGAATTAGATAAAAGAACAGTTGCAGGTCTATTAGGAGTACCTGCTTTTATTTTGGGCGTAGGAGAGTTCAACAAGACAGAGTATAACAACTTTGTAAATACGACTGTCATGAGTATCGCTACCACTATTACTCAAACACTAACCAGAGACTTACTTTTGTCTAGTAATCGTTACTTCAAGCTAAATCCTCGTTCACTCTTCTCTTACAACATTACAGAGTTGTCTGAGGTTGCACGTCAAATGACAAACAGTACTGCAATGCGTCGTAATGAGTGGAGAGATTGGCTTGGTATGGCTCCTGATCCTGAGATGGAAGAGTTGATTGTCCTTGAGAACTTTATCCCTCAAGAGAAGATAGGAGACCAAAATAAATTGAAAGGAGGTGAGGAAGAGAATGCAGAAACGGAATAGTTATCGTGCCACTCAATTTCAAACGAGAGAAGAAGACTCTGGTGATTTGATTTTGAGTGGCTACTTTATCAAGTTTGACGAGGAGACGGAATTGTGGCCAGGCTACTGTGAAGTTATCAAGCGTGTTGGAGTTGAGAAAGCTATCAAAGACGCTGATATCAGAGCTTTATTTAACCACGATGATAGTCTTGTTCTCGGTCGAACAGGTAACGAAACTCTGACACTGGGTGTTGATGATGTTGGTCTTTTTGGAGACATCATTATTAACAAGGATGATCCTCAAGCTGTTGGAGCCTATGCCCGTGTCAAGCGTGGAGATGTTATCGGATGTAGCTTTGGCTTTATCCCGATAAAAATCGAAACAGAGGAACGTGAAGATGGTTCGTATCTGGACACTGTCTTAGAACTAGAAATCTTTGAAGTGAGCCCATGTACTTTCCCAGCCTATCCACAAACGGAAATTGCTGCACGACAAAAAGACTTTGAAAGTCAGAGCCGTGCTAATCGTGAAGCGCTAGACAAGCGCAAGAAAGAAATTAAGGAGAAATTTAAGCTATGAATAAGGCGTTAATCTTTGGTGCTCGTATGCGAGCAAAGCAACTAAGGTAGTTGAGTTGGAAGAAACTATCGAAGAATTGAACAAACGTTCGGTTGTTGAGTTAGAAAAGTTGGATCGTGCTGAAACTGATGAAGAAGTTTCAGCAGTTGAAAAGACTGTGGATGATCTTCAAAAGGAAATTGAAGAAAAAGAAGCTGAAAAAGCGCAGTTGGAAAAAGAAATCGATGAGTTGGAAAAACAAATCGAGGAGCAAAACCGTAAAGCACCAACTCCAGGTAAAACGGAAAAACGAGGAGGAAAAACATTGGAACAACGTGAAGCATTTAACCATTACCTTCGAACAAAAGAAGTGCGTGCTGATGGTCTCAAATCTGCTGAAGGGGAAGCAATCATTCCTGTTGAATTGATGACGCCTAAGGAAGCGAAACAAGACAAGACAGATTTGACTTCATTGGTCAACATCGTTAATGTCAAGAACGCAAGCGGTAAATGGGCAGTTGTCAAACTGACTGACCAAACAATGAACACAGTTGAAGAGTTGGAAGAAAACCCTGAATTGGCTAAACCAACCTTCACAAAGGTGAACTATGAAATCAAGACACGTCGTGGTCATTTGCCAGTATCTCAAGAATTGATTGATGACGCTGACTACGATGTCATGGGATTGGTTGCTAAACAAGCTAAGAACCAAGAACGTATCACTAAGAATAAAGAAATCGCTAAAGTTCTCAAGACAGCTACAGCTAAAAGCGCAGCTGGTTTGGATGGCTTGAAAGATATTCTCAATGTGGAATTGAAACCGTACTACGATGCAACTATTGTATGTACCCAATCGATGTTCGCTGCTCTTGATAAAATCAAGGACAAGGACGGTCGCTACATGCTTCAAACAGACATCACATCTCCAACTGGCTACAAGTTTGCTGGTCGTGTAATCGATGTTTATCCTGATGACATCATTGGGGATGCCAAAGGTGAAATGAAAGCCTTTATCGGTGACGTTGGAGAGTTTGCAACATTGTTTGACCGTGCGCAGACAACTGTCAAATGGCAAGATGATAAAATCTATGGTCAATACTTAGGAACTGCAAACCGTTTCGATGTTAAGAAAGTGGATGAAGCAGCAGGCTTCTATGTAACTTACACTGACGCTGCAGGGTAAGGAGGTAGCTGATGGCTTATCAAGTAATCCGTCCTTTTAAGGATTTGAGAGACCCTCAACAATATGAATATCAAATCGGGGATATTTATCCCCGAAAAGGATATAGGAGCAATAAGACCTTCATTCAAGAGTTGTTAGATGGGTCAAATAGCGCAGGATCTATTTTCTTGACTAAAATCGATGATGACGATATTTCCGAAGGAGAAGCAGAACCTCAAGAACCCGAAGAGGAAGATGAGGAGTAGTTATGGACAATGCTCAATTACTAGAATTACTAAAACTAAAATTGGGTATAGCAACAAAGCTACGTGATAAGCCTTTGGAGAAAATCATCGAAGCTGTCATAACTGAACTGGAAGATAATTTGGGAGTTTCGCTTGAATCAGAAAATGCTGAACACCAAATGTTTGTAGTTGATTATGCAGCCTTTCGCTATGAGGGTGGGGTGGACATGCCACGCCACCTTTTATGGCGCTTGCATAATTTGAAATTGAGGTAATCAGATGGCATGGAACAATGAGATTACATTGATCTCAAGGGTTAAAACAGGATTAGATAAATTGCACCAGCCTCTATTTGAGGAAAAGCGATTGACTATTTTGTGTCGTAAGCGTTCCATAACTCGTTCTGAATTTTATCAGGCTAGCCAGGTTGGACTTAGACCAAGCCTTATCCTTGATATTCATAGCTTTGAGTATAACAACGAGGAAGAAGCGGAATTCAATGGGAAACGGTATCGTATTCTTAAGACATTTCCGATTGGTTTAGAAATTCTGGAGCTGACCTTGATGGAGGAATTGCCATGAGTGTAACAGGTGACCTTTCAGCAGAAATTGCTAAAGCACTGAGTGAGTATTCTAGTGAGTTAGAAAATGAGATTGACGCTATTGCACAAGATTTAGGTGATGAAGCTGTTGCGACTTTGAAAGCGACAAGCCCAAAGAATAAAGGAAAGTATGGAAGAGGATGGCGTCTCAAAAAGAACGCCAAAGGATCATACGTAATCCATAATGCTACAGGCTACCAATTGACACACCTGCTTGAAAACGGCCATGTTTTAAGGAATGGTGGTCGCAGTCGCGCTATCCCTCACATAAAACCTGTAGAAGAAAAGCTAATCAATTCCTTTGAACGCAAAGTAAAGGAGGCTATTCAAAAATGAAATTATCTGACCTTGTCGATATTCTAAGTCAAGCAAATCTACCTATAGCCTATCGTGCGTTTGAAACTGGACACGTTCCTCAGACACCTTACCTTATCTACTTTGAATCACATCCAGATATCAAGAGAGCAGACGACGAACAGAAATACCAGATTAAAACTGCGACTGTAGAGCTTATCTTTGAACGTAAAGACGAAATTTGGAAGAGACCTTGGAAGAGTTGTTGTCTAAACATCAACTTGTTTTTGAGGTGTCAGAAGAAAGCTATATCCCAACAGAAAGGCTATCTGTCAAGCCTTATACTGTTTATTTGTACTAAAGGAGAAGAAGATGACAAAAACAGAAAATAAAGTAACCTTTGGATTGAAAAACGTGCATATCGCACCAATCGAAACCATTAGTGGGGACACAAATGTCATTAGCTACGGGAAAATTTTCCGTTTCCCTGGAGCTATGAACTTGGAGCTAGAACCAAAAGGAGAATCGAAAGCAATTCCAGCCGACGATGTGGACTACCACTTCATGAACTCAAACGAAGGATATGAAGGGAAATTGAAAGTACCGCATATCACAGAAGAGTTTGCGACAAAAATCCTAGGAGAACTCAAGGATGATCAAACAGGAGTATTAACTGAAAAAGGAGATGCTTCAACTAAACCGTTTGCTATTATGTTTGAATTTTCAGGAGATCAGAACAAGACTCGCTACGTTCTCTACTACTGCTCTGCTAGTCGTCCATCGAACGGCTCTGCTACTAAGAGCGGAACAACTGTCAACGAGCGTGAACTCAGCTTCAAAGCTTCACCACGTCCGCTTGATAGCGTAGTGAAACGTTCGATTACGTCAGCAGACAAGAAAGAAGTGTATGACGCTTGGTTTACTAGCGTTTATGAGCCAACATCTCTAGGGTAAGGAGTAAAGAATGCGTCGAAGTATTAAAATCAGCAATAAGCGCTATGAGCTTGCAACAAATGCCTATACTCCAATCGCTTACAAGAATGAGTTTGGGCAGGATTTTTTCAAGGATCTTTTAGGACTTTTGAAAAATAAGCAATTGGTAGCTCAATTGAACCAATTAGAAAAAGGTAATGATTTGGTAGCGGAAAGCGTCGACCTATCTCTTTTAGAAGATTTTGATATTACCTTTTTCTATCGTCTATTTTGGGTGTTTGCTAAATCTGGCAATCCTAAAATTAAACCGTTTGATGATTTCTTCATGGAGATGGAAGAGTTTCCTCTTGACGAAGTTTGTCCGCTAATGATGGAAATGTTGAATACGGTACTGCAAACAAAAAAGAAACAGACACATCAGAAACAGCAAGCGAAGAAGCCTTCACGGTAGAATCCTATCTATCTTGTTGCAAGGAAACTGGCTTATCTATCGATGATCTCAAGCACATTTCCATTGGGATGGCTTTAGATTATCAGACAGATTATGTCAATTTGCGTAGCGAAAATAAAACGGGTAGTCGGAAGGCCACCCAAGCTGATTTTGATGCATTTTAGAGAAAAAGTGAGTGCTGAGAGAGCGATTGTGAGGACAAGTTCCTTTGGTTGGCTAGTATTCTGGTCATAGAAAACCTCTCAGCGCTCCTTATTTTTAAGGAAAGGAGGAAATATGGCAGGAAATATCAAAGGGATAAAAATTGAAATCGATGGCGATACCCAGCCCTTACAAAAAGCGTTAAAAGGTGTCAATCAAGAGTCTGCCAACGCAACAAAAGAGCTGAAACAAATTGATAATGCTTTAAAGTTTGATACTGGGAATGTTACCTTACTGACCCAAAAGCAAGAAGTCTTACAGAAGCAAGTTGGAACTACTCGGGAAAAACTAGAAACTTTAAGACAAGCACAGTCTCAAGTTGAGGAGCAGTTCAAAAAAGGAGATATAGGCGCCGATCAGTATCGTGCTTTTCAACGTGAAGTAGAAGTGACTCAAAACGTCCTGAAAGGATATGAGGGAAAACTAGCTAGTGTCAATCAGGCTCTTGAGGGTAATGGGAATGCAACCAAGAATAACCAAACCCAACTGAAAGAATTGCAGAATGAGCAGAAACTACTTGCCAGCGAATCTGAAAAAGTCGTTAGTTCGTTTAAGCTACAAGAAAGTCAGATGGGTTCCAGCGCTAGTGAAGCTGACAAGTTGGCATTGGCTGAAAAGAAGATTGGTGCACAGTCCGAAATTGTCGCTCGTCAAATTGAAAACCTTGAAAAGCAGTTAGAAATCACTAAAAAAGAATATGGTGAAAACTCAGCCGAAGCTAACAAGATGGAAGCGGAGCTGAATCAAGCTAAGACTGCTTTTAACAATCTCAACAATGAGATGAAGGGGACTAAGTCTGTAGCGGATAGCGCACAAGAAAGCTTGGGTGAGATAGCTAAAGCTGCAAGAGCTGAACTACTCCAACAGTTTAGTGAGAAATTGGGTGATATTTCAGAAAAACTTGTTGACGTTGGGAAAGAAGCTATTGAAGCAGCTGCTTCAATGCAAGCAAGTAATGCCCAATTTAGTACAGTTTTTGGGGATATGGAAGGTCAAGCTAGAGAGGCTCTTAATAATATTGGGAAAGAAATGTCTATTGTACCAGAACGATTACAAGGAAGTTTCACCCAAATGGCCTCCTTTGCAAAAACATCTGGTCTAGATACAGCTCAAGCCTTAGACTTATCTACTAGGGCAACTAAGGCAGCGGCAGATGGCGCTGCTTTTTACGACAAATCTATTGAAAGTGTTACTGAGAGCCTTCAATCATTTCTTAAAGGAAATTTTGCCAACGATGCGGCTTTGGGGATATCAGCAACAGAAACAACTCGTAATGCGGCAGCAAATAAACTGTACGGCAAGTCATTCAAGGATTTGAGTGAAGCACAAAGCAATTAACTTTGCTTCAAATGGTTGAAGACGGGAATGAACTTTCTGGGGCACTTGGTCAAGCTGCAAGAGAATCTGACGGCTTAGAAAACGTCATGGGGAATCTAAAACAATCTGGAACTAATGCCTTGGCTGCATTAGGTCAACCTCTTTTGGAAATGTTGATTCCTGTTTTTCAAGCTTTAGGAGACATTATAAAAGGTGTGGCAGATTGGTTTGGTACTTTGCCTGGCCCGATTAAAGAATTCATAGTAATGATAGGAGGTGTGGTTACCGCTGTAGGATTTTTAGCGCCGATATTCTTATCCCTGCAAGCTATATTTACAACATCGATAGGGGCAATGATCACTGCCGCTTTACCAATCATTGGAACAGCAGCTGCAATAGCGGCCGCAGTGGCAGCGGTCGTTGTTATTTTGAAATACTTATGGGAAACGAATGAAGGATTCCGCAACGCAGTCACAACTGTGTGGGAGGCTATTTCATCTGTCATCAATACTGTTGTAGGTGAAATTTCAAACTTCATCATGAGTATTTTTGGAACGGTTGTAACTTGGTGGACTGAAAACCAAGAATTAATCCGTTCTATTACGGACGCAGTCTGGACTGGCATTTCCGCTATCATTAGCGCTGTTATGACTGTTCTAGGTCCACTTATAGAAGGGACATGGAATAACATTCAGATTGTTACTTCTACAGTTTGGGAAGTGATTAAAACGGTAGTTGAAACAGCTATCAATGTTGTTTTGGGTATTATCAAGGCAGTGATGCAGATCATTACTGGTGACTGGTCGGGCGCTTGGGAAACCATTAAGAGCGTCGGAGAAACAATCTGGAATGGGATTGCAAGCGTCATTGGGACTATTTTTAATGGCATAGCGCAGCTATTGTCTAACATCTGGAACACCATCTCAACGGTTGCATCAACTGTTTGGAATGGTATCAAGTCCACTCTTTCAGGAATATTTGATGGTATTTCAAGTTCGGTCTCAAGTGTCTTTAACGGTATAAGAGATACGATTAGCAATATCTGGAATAGTATTCAATCAACTGCAAGTAGTATCTGGAATGGTATTAAAGATACAATCGGCAATGCTATTAACGGAGCTAGGGATTTAGTCGGTAGTGCAATTGAAGCTATTAAGGGATTCTTTAACTTTGAATTTAGATGGCCTCACATCCCTCTACCACACTTTAGTATTTCAGGCTCTCTTAACCCAGTTGACTGGTTGAGTAACGGGTTGCCAAGTATTGGCGTAGAGTGGTATGCCAAGGGTGGTATCTTGACCAAGCCGACTGTTTTGGTTCAAACGGAAATAGCCTTATGGTTGGTGGAGAGGCTGGGAACGAGGCTGTCTTACCACTAAACGAACGAACCTTGGGAGCTATCGGCCGTGGAATAGCCCAAACAATGGGAGGTCTGTCTCCTGTTATCAATGTCAGCATTAGCGGAAATAACATCAGCGAAGAGATGGATATCAATCGCATTGCTGACGTTGTCGCTCAAAAAATTGCGGATGAACTACAGCGGAAAACACAACTTAGAGGAGGAATCGTATGATCAAACATAATGAACTGGTGATTGATGGTGTAGCAACCTCCTCTTTTCCTTTTGATGTGATTGTAGAAGAAGCGCCATCCATCGTGATTGCCAACAGCAAGACAAAACTATGGGAGCATGACGGGATTAGTGGAGCCATCCTACAAACCAATCATCATAGAGGGATGGTTGAGAAATCCTACACGCTTCACTTAGTCAAGCCAAAAGAGGAGGACTTGAACCGTTTTCTGGCTCTTTTTGCTAGGGAAAACTTTTGGCTTGAAAGCGAACGTGTCAAGAGCACTAAGATGTGGTGTTACAAGGTAAAGATTTCCGAGACTACTAGAAATCGTGCAGGGTACTATGCGCTTAAAGTCACATTTGAGTGTCACCCTACAAAATTTTTCAAAGTCACGGACAATCAGACCTTTTCAAGAAGTGGCACTTTAAGAACCAAAGGCTCTGCTTTGGCTTTTCCGACAATTACCTTAACTGGTCAGAGTACGACTGAGGTTAGTTTTACAGTGGATAGACAGGTTATCCGCTTAGAAAGACTGTCTGGAAGAGCCATCATGGTAAATAACCCTAACAACCCTAGTTTCTTGGACGGAACAGGTTCTAGAATTAAATGGACAGGGGATTTTATCACGATTGACCCAATCAAGAAACAAGATGTTGGGATTGTCTTAGGTGCTGGTATCAGTTCCTTGACGATTGAAACTGTATGGGGGTGGGCATAATGCTATATTTGCTTGAAAGTGATACTCGTAACGTTAAATGGAACGGTATTCCACTGCATGAAGCGACCTCAGCTATCATCAAAGAGCAAATGAACGGGGATTTTATCCTACTGTTCGCTACCCTATCACCGACTCTGAGATTTATCAGCTTTTCCGTGAAGATATGTTGATAAAGGCGCCAGCGCCTGTGATTGGGCCTCAGTTGTTCCGTATCAAGAAACCAGTAGAGAATGATGATCATTTAGAAATCACTGCTTACCACATCACTGATGACGTCATGCAGCGGTCTATCAACCCTCTATCTGTCAACAAGCAGAGTTGTTGGCAGGCTCTTTCTCAATTGGTACAGGTTGCTAAAACTCCTATTAATGATTTTTCATTTACCAGTGATATCACGGACAGGAGAACCATCAACACGAAAGAAGTAGAAACACTTTACAGCGTGTTGATGGATGGCGCTCACTCAATTGTGGGAACATGGGAAGGAGAGATGGTTCGGGACAATTTCGCTATCTCAATTAAGCGAAATCGAGGAGAGGACAGAGGTGTTATCATCTCTACCCACAAAAACCTAAAATCCTATCAACGAACCAAAAACTCACAAAATGTTGTTACTCGGATCCATGCTAAGTCTACATTTAAGGCCGAGGGAGCCAAGGAAGACACAACAATTGCCATAACGGTTGATAGTCCGTTGATTGGTGCTTACCCTTACATCAACGAAAGAAGTTATACGAATAACAACATTCATACTGTTGAGGAGTTGACAAAGTGGGCTAGTGCTAAATTCACTAACGAACACATAGATAAGGCTACAGATGCCATTAAGATTGAAGCTTATGAACTTGATGGGCAAACTGTCCATATGGGCGATACAGTTAACCTGAAAAGTTATAAGCACAATGTGGACGTTTATAAGAAAGCCATTGCCTACGAGTATGACTGTTTGGCAAACAATGGACAGGGTGCCTATCTAACCATTACCTTTGATGACAAAGTAAAATCAGGGGGAAATAGTGGTGGAGTGTCAGCAGTAGCAAACGCAATCTTGGACAAGCAAGAAACAAAATTTGACATCATGCTGGAACGTGCAATCGCAAATGCTGACCGTGCGTTTGATGCTGAATTTGCCAAGCGTGAGAAAGCTATCACGGATGCCATCGAGCAGTACAAGGCTAAGGCTGAAGAAATGGGCGCTAAAATCCATGAGGAACTAGAGAAAGAGCGTCCTGAGTTCGTGAAGCGAATCCGTGAGGAGCTGATGAGTGGTGCGGACTCTATCGCTGAACTTAGTAAGAAGCTAGAGCAAGTCAGCGAGACTGCGAGGGTCAACGCTAGCTTGATTGGTGGTGATGGGAATACTCAGTACAACAAGAACCGCCTCAATGGTGGTACAGCTAAGAAAATCAGTTACGGAACGGATTTCGTAGAAGTTGGCCACAATGGAGAGGGCTTTGAACTTGGTAAGCAGTACGTCATCAGTTGGTCAGCAACCTGTACACCTTACGGGAAGACAGATGTAACTGTTGTAGTGAATAAGACACCTTTCTATGGTGGACACGTTCATTTGTCGCCTGCTAATTCGGTCATGCCAGCGATTGATAAAGACCTAACCCAAAAAAAGAGGAGCAGGTCTTGGCAGTTTACTACGGTGCCTATCGTCTGGCTTTCTCAGGCGACTGGTATCAGAACGTAGAGCAGTCTGTGACGGTTGACAATCAGACAAGACGGATTGAACTGGCGCCAGTCTACAAGACGGTTGCTGATGGACAAAATGCTAGATATGACGGAAGTTGGAACGAGAGTCCAACTTTTATTTTTGACGGAGGAAGAACATGACAGAGACAATCCCAGTAAGGGTACAACACAAGCGTATGTCAGCACGAGACTGGACAAGTAGCACTCTGGTATTGCTTGACGGAGAGTTGGGCGTAGAAAGCGACACAGGCAAGGTCAAGGTCGGGAATGGCCGTGACCGATTCTCAGCTCTTCAATATCTGACTGGACCAAAAGGAGACCGTGGAGAGACGGGGCCAGCAGGACCAAGAGGTGCTGATGGTGTTGTGCGTTTTGAAGGTTCAGCCGCAGAGCGTGCTTTAGAGCAGTATGCCAAAAAGTCTGAAACTCCAGTATATCGCATTGCTAAAGGAGATATAGGAGGGGGTGGCGTTGGGTCATCTAACACGATAAGAACCAGCGATATTATGAACCCCGACGGTATTAAAGTAGGCGATATCATTGAAGATTTTTGGTCTAGTGGCTCTACGGCAGATAAAGAGATTTGGAAGGTGACGGCTGTAAACGGTACAAGCGTTTCAGTACAAAATTTGGGGAAGAGAACTTTTCCATCCTATAATGACACAGACGTTAAGCGCCGTATCACAGCCCTTGAAGCTAGACCTGACTTTAACTCTTTGACAGAGACACAACGAAATAGCTTGCGAGGACCAGCAGGACCAGCTGGCGCAAGAGGGGCGAATGGCGCAACGGGTCCAGCAGGTCCTAGGGGAGCTGATGGTGCGCCTGGTCAGAACATCATCAATCAGAATGATGGTCAAGCTCTGAAATATTGGGCTGGAACAAGGTCTCAATATGACGCAATTTCTAACAAAGATGCTAATACCATCTACGATATTTATCGCTAACAGGAGGTAATATGGCACGAGAAGGAATTTACGTGGGCTCTAAAGAAATTATTCAGCGTTATGTCGGTACAAGGCTGGTTTGGGAGAAAGTCACAATCCAGTTTGACGAAATTTTAAGATTCACTTCAAATCGCTTTGGGTCATTTTGGCGTTTTGGCTCTACAGAACGAGCTTTCATCGACTTAGGGATATCCGAACGTCGTCCGTATGGTTTGGATGGAATAGAGGATTGTAATGTGGTGAAACTTCAAAATTCTAACAAAATCTTTGAAGTTAGGGTAGTAATAAGTCAACGAGATACTGGCTATTCAACAAGTTACCAAAGACGATACAACTACCAATTGTTTGTCATTTTTAAAAATACGGATGAGGTGCAGGATTTCATCTCCAATAAGTACAACGAAACCTATATTTTTGGCAGAAAAAGAGGAGGCTAGCATATGGATATTACCATTCAAAACGTTCGTTCGCCTGCTTTGGAGCATAACGGACGGTATTACAAGGTCTTTCAGCCACGGACACGAGATGAACTGCTGAAGCTTCATCACATGGGCTGTGTAGGTGACACGGTGCTGACGGATATCCAATTGGAGCAAGGGGATTTTCCTACAAGTTTCGTGGAGCCTACTGTTACGCAACGTACTCTATCTGGTCTCTTCAAGGATATGCGTTCAATAGAGCTGGAATTGAGAGACCCGAACAGCACTCTCTGGGGCAAAATTCAGCAGAATAATCAAGGGGCACTGACTCAATTCTTTGACAAGAATGTCAAGAGTGCCATCGCTCAGACTGCTAGAGAAATCAGGCAGGAAGTGCGAGACGCTGCCAACAGTGCGAGGGTTCAAGTGACACCAGAAGGTGTGACTATCGGATCTACTACCTTGACTGGTGAGCAGTTAGCCTCTACCATTTCGACCAGTTCGAAAGGCGTTGACATCATTGCCCCGAAAGTCAGAGTGAAATCCGACATGATCGTGGACGGTGCGGTGACTGCTGGGAAGTTAGCAGCTGGCTCTGTCACTGCTGACCATATCCAAGCTGGTGCCATCACAGGCGATAAAATCAACGTAGACGATGCACTTATTCGGAACCTGACTGCTAGAGATGCCTTGATTGATAAGTTGACATCTAAGGAAGTCTTTGCGACTAAGATTGAATCTGTCGTGTCTAGTTCAACCTTCCTTGAAGCTTATCAAGGCAAAATTGGCGGATTCACACTTGGACAATTTGACCAAGGTGGCGGACGTTGGATTTCTGGCGTAAACCATTTCGCAGTTGGAATGGGAAATGGAGAAGGCCGAGGAACTAGAACCGCATTTTGGGCGAACTGGGGCGATAGCTGGAACACAATTGGAGATAGAGCTTGGTATGTGAATACCGACGGCAAAATGTACTGTAAGAATGATTCAATCTTCTATAGACAAGTCACATTTGACACTAATTGTTCTGTTGATTGCTACGGAACCCAAACGTTCTATAAATCGCCTATCTTTATCCACGGGATCGAAATGGGCGAGGCAGATATTTACGGTAATGGCTCAAATCCCAAAGGTGGAAAGAATACGGTCGTTTGGTGGAACCAGGTCGGAAGCGGAAGTGTTAAATACTGGGGCGATAAGTCCTCAGATAGACGTTTGAAAGAAAACATCACAGATACAGCCGTGAAAGCCTTGGACAAAATCAACCAACTAAATTTGGTCGCATTTGATTTCATTGAGAGCAAGAAACACGAAGAAATCGGTTTGATTGCTCAAGAGGCTGAGACCATCATTCCAGAAGTTATCTCACGAGATCCTGAGAATCCAGATGGCTATCTGCACATCGACTATACCGTTTTCGTACCCTACTTGCTGAAGGCTGTCCAAGAACTGGACCAGAAAATCAAAGAAATGGAGAAACTACATGGATAATCACACAATCGATAAGTTAGTCGCTGAGTCGCTCGTCAACCGTTTGGCAGAAGGCGAATTGGGACGTGCGCATTTAGAGGCACGCTATACATTGACTTTGGCTGAACTACAGGCATTTAAAGCGGTGCTGGAATATGACCCAGCACTTAAAGAGTTATTTGAAGAAACGCAAGCAAAAATGAAAGGAAATAACTAATGACTTACAAATTAACAGGAAGCCCGACTTTAAAAGGGGAAAAGAATGTCACAATCGTTACGATTGAGAAAGAAGAACCTGGACGCTACAGCTATGAGCGTGTTGAATTACCAGGTAATCGCACGCAGGACAATGAAGAAGTGTTGATTCAAGCGGTTTTAGACTTTATTAAAACAGAGCTTGACCCAACGAGCGCTCTTGTACAGGCTCAAGCTAAGTTGGAAGAAACTCACATTAAGCTTCAAGAGGCTGAACAGAAATTGGCACAAGCCGAAGCTAAGCAGACGGCCACAGATCAAGCAGTTAAGCAGAACAAGACTGAAAGCGACCACTACGGCAAAGTTAGCTACGCATTAGTTTTAACGTTGATAACAGAAAAATTGCTTCAGTACGGAACAGCTTATAAAGTTTTAGTTGATTTAATTCAATCAGCTGAAGTAGGTAAACACTATATGCCAGGTGACTTGATTACCATTGAAGACCCAGCACATGTTGAGGTAGATGGTGAAGGTAAGAGGGTTCTGGTACAACTTAACCGTGAATTTACTTATAATGGAGAGCCTGCAAGCGACTTTATTCGTGATGGACGTCTTGAACGTGATGGATATGGCGTAGCGTGGAAGTACGAGCCTAAAGAACAAAATGAGCCTACGAATGTTGCACCAGCAGCTGCAGTTTCTACGACAGCTACCGTCGCACCTACAGCAGCAGAGCCTTCTGCTACAACAGTTATATCTAATCAATAATGGAGGTGCCTATGGCGGAATTTGAACACCTCGTTATTCGTTTCGTAATCTCTATGATTCCTGTTATTATCTTGTATTTCTCCATGAAAGACAGAGCCACAAGCAGGAGAATCGCATTACCGCGATGGAAAAAGACATTGAGAACCTACGTGAATTTAAAGAATCTGCCAATAAACGACTAGATAACCACGATGAACAGAACAAGGCTATCTTGGTACTTGCGGAACAAGTTAAATCGCTAGGTGAAGATGTCAGAGAGTTGAAAACGTTGATTCAAAGCAAAAGCTAAGAAAGGGGCGCAGAATGGTCTGTAATCTCAATACGACCAATCTCGCACAGGTTGATGGCGGTCACCTCATTAAACAAGGTGATGTAGCTTCTACCTTTGGATTCGTCCTTTTAGACGAAGACTATCGAGCCGTCTCCTCTCTTGATGGGGAGGTGGCGGTTGTTAGTCTGACCATGGACAAGTATCAATGGAAGAAGAAGGTGACTGTCATGAACTCAAGCGTGAATTTTAATCTGGATGCTATCTTGCCTGTTGGGAAATACCGCTTAGAGATTAGTGCTGGCGGATATATTTTTCCAAGCGATAAGGCTACGCACATCAAGATAGTGGCTTCAGATAAAGAATTGGTCACAGAGGAAGTCCATGCTCTCAAAGAGCTGGATATAGCAAAGGAAGTTGAGAAACAACTTTCAGAAAAAACAGTAACAGATGGTGGAGTATGTCCGGAATTTCCCGATCTACTCTTCTTTTATAATCTTGGAAAGGTATAGAAAAAAATGGAAACTACAAAATTAACAGAATTCGCCCGCACTTTGGGAGAAGATAATAAACGAGTTAACGAAGAATTAAAAACCAAAGTTAGCACTTCAGCAATGACGCAAGCTATCACTCAAGCAGTTACTCAAGCTAAAACGGAAGTTAAGGCTGAAATTTTAGGTGAAGGAACACCTGAGAACCTTGATACGCTGAAAGAAATTGCGGATAAAATCACGAATATGGGACAGGATGAAAACGGTGCACTTCTCGGAAAAGTAACCGAAGTCAGCGGACGTGTAGACCAGATTGCTAATCTTGATTTAGTAGCAACATATAATCAAGCGAAAGCGTGAATCCTATGAAGAACCTTGAAAGTTTAGCGACAGCAATCGGTAAGGATATCAAGGGCATTAAAGAGCAACAAGTTACGAAAGATGAGCTGGATGCAAAGCATTATCTTACTGAGAATCAAACCCTTAGCTTAGAAGGCAACCGACTGAGTCTCACAAATGGTGGTTCTGTTAATCTTCCAACTGTTTTGAGAAGCTCAGAATATCGGATTTCAAAATCGGACATTGCCGGAAACGAAGTCGGTGCTACTGCGACAATACCAATCAATTCTTTGATGAATCCAATAGGTATCAAATTAGGGGATGTAATTCAAAGCTTTAATAACAACTCTGAAGGAGCAGATGAAGGCTACTGGATTGTAACAGGCATCAGCGCTCAAGGTATTTCTGTGAGAAAGATTGGCTCAAGACACTTGTATTCAACTTACAACGATGCCGAGTTGAAACAAAAGATTTCAGCTTTAGAAAACCGGCCATCGTTTGACACATTGACACCGACTCAACGAGATAGCTTGAGGGGTGAGAATGGTCACAGCTTAAATGCAACTGTCCGCATTGAAGGGAGTTATCGAAATGGTTCGACTAGCCAGCTAAATTTATTCGCAGATGTATTTTATGACGGAGAAAAGCTCACGAGTGGCTATACTCTTGATTACTACTATCGAGGTTTCGGAAATAATAACTGGGGGGTATTGAGAAATCAGACTCCAGATTCCACTGGAAAATTTAGTACATGGAGCGCCACCCAGCGCTCTGGTGGTTGGTTTGAAGTTCGTATCGAAGTGAATTACAGAGGTCTAAAAACCTCTGCTTTCACTCGTTTGGATAATGTCAACGATGGCGAACGAGGTCCGCAGGGTGTCCAAGGTCAACGAGGACCTCAAGGGAATGTAGGCCCTGCAGGCGCTAGAGGAGCCACAGGGGAACGTGGACCAGCAGGAGCGCCCGGCCAAAATATCGTCAACCAAAACGGTGGGCAACCGATTAGATATTGGGCAGGCACGCAAGCGCAGTATGACGCAATTGCAAGCAAAGACTCAAACACGATTTACGATATTTTTAAGTAGGTGATACTATGAGAGATAGAGTAAAAATCATGCTTGGAAATCAAGAAATCGTAAAAAGGTATCTTGGCAAACAGCTTTTATGGAGTAGCGTGCCTGAACTTTTTGAAACTTTAATGGGGTATAGAGTTGTTTTCATGGTATATGAAGATGGGATGCTTTTTCACAATGCCTGAAAAGATAAAAAAAACTATCCGGAAATCAAAGGCGTGAGGGTAGGCGGACAAAAAGAACCTTTTATCTTTAAAAATGAACGCTTTAAAAAAGATTTAGTTTTTTCAAAGTATATCTTTATTAGCGATAAAGAAGCAGGTCTTAAGGCGTATCTTGGACTAGACAAGCGGACGCTTATCAATGGCGAAGATATCGGATTTTACGTATAAAAGAAAGGAAATGTAACATGTCACAATTTAATGAACTGATTATTGCTTTTGCTACAGGATTTTTAGCAGTAGCGGTAGGAAACATTGTAAAAGCAGTGAAGGATTATCTTTTGCAAAAAGGCGGAGAAAAAGCGGTAAAAATCGCTGAAATCTTAGCTAAAAATGCAGTACATGCAGTAGAGCAGGTAGCCTCTGAAACAGGCTACAAAGGTGATGAAAAGCTAGAACAAGCTAAAGTACATATGCTAGCAGAACTTAAAAAGTACAATGTCACGATGACTAATAGAGAGCTTGAAATGTTTGTAGAATCAGCAGTGAAGCAGATGAATGACGCATGGAAAGGGGAATGATCATGGATATTGATACAAGTAGACTACGCACGGATTTGCCGATTGTTGGATTTGAGCCTTTCCGTCAGGTTCACGCCCACTCAACAGGCAACCGAAACTCAACCGCTCAGAACGAGGCGGACTACCACTACAGAAAGGACCCTGGACTTGGGTTCTTTTCTCATGTCGTTGGTAATGGTCGTGTTATGCAGGTAGGTCCTGTAAACAAGGGAATGTGGGACGTTGGTGGCGGTTGGAATGCTGAGACCTATGCAGCAGTTGAATTGATTGAAAGCCATTCAACCAAGGAAGAGTTCATGACAGACTATCGCCTGTACATCGAATTGCTACGAAATCTAGCAGATGAAGCAGGTTTGCCGAAAACGCTTGATACAGACGACTTGGCAGGTATCAAAACGCATGAATACTGTACCAATAACCAGCCGGATAACAGTAGCGACCACGTTGACCCGTATCCTTATCTTGCGAAATGGGGTGTTAGCCGTGAACAGTTTAAGCGAGATATTGAGAACGGCCTAGGTGCCGAAACAGGCTGGCAGAAGAATGATACAGGCTATTGGTATGTACGCTCAGACGGCTCTTATCCAAAAGACAAGTTTGAGAAAATCAACGGAACCTGGTATTACTTCGATGGTTCAGGCTACATGCTTGCAGACCGCTGGAAGATGCACTCAGACGGCAACTGGTACTGGTTTGATCAATCAGGCGAAATGGCCACAGGCTGGAAGAAAATCGCTGAGAAGTGGTACTATTTCGACGTAGAAGGTGCCATGAAGACAGGATGGGTCAAGTACAAGGATACATGGTACTACCTAGATAGTAAGGACGGAAACATGGTATCTAATGAATTCGTCAGAGCAGGTCAAGGATGGTACTACATCAAGGCAGACGGAACAATGGCAGATAAGCCAGAGTTCACAGTAGAGCCAGATGGCTTGATTACAACAAAATAGAAAGAATTTCAAAATAGATTACACTAGACCGCAGGTTCAGGCTTGCGGTTTTTTTGTTTGCTCAAAATAAAAAAACAGTGATGGTGCTCACTGTTTTTCTTGTAGTGTATGGGCGTACGTGGTCATGCTAATAGCGTGTTTTAAACGCATGTTCATAATATCTGATACACCATTTTTATACTTATCCACAGCCTGAATAGATACGCCACAGTTTTTGCTGATAGCATATGCTGTGGCGTTGTCTAAAAGCCAGCGGATAGCTTCAATATCTACTGACATATATTACCTCGTAAAATACCAAATCACAAATAGAAGTAGAAGAAGTCCAATAATAAATTCAACTTTTTTTCACGCATGGTGGTTTTTCTAATTTTTAAGATTTACTTTCATTATTTTTTTCCTGTTATAATTTAAGTACACCCTCGAAGGGGTGGATAGTGATTTCTCACTATCCAAATTCGATGTGCCATTCAAAGCTGATTATAAATAAGTTTATTTTGACTACTAGCTTATTTGTTTTTGACTTTGAGTGGTTTCTTTTTGAACTTAAACATTTTGTTTTCCTTTCTACTAGTTTCCTTGTCTAAGGTTTCCTCCTTAACCTTATGTATCTATTATACAACTAAAGTTGTATAGTGTCAATAGTTTTGATAAAGTTTTTTTAAATTTTTTTCAAAAAAATAGACCTTGTCCAGAGGTCGGGAAGTTGGAGGACACCCTCCGTTTTTGCTTATTTAATAGGAAATAATTTTACCTTTTTCATAATAATCTCCCTTAACTCCACCCAATCAGGTGGAGTTTTTGCTCTATTTAAGGCTTTTGGAGACTATTCTAAAAATAATTTTTCGATATTTTTCGGTATTTTTCGGATTTTGGTCGGGGAATTGGCGGGAATCTTTTTAGCGAATATGACTAAGAAATAGGTCTGTTGTCGCTTTAGTTGCTTCAACCTCAATTTGATTGCAAGTGTCTGTGAATTGAAGGGTTAGAACTGCTGTAATAATGCTCTTGGTTGTCAAGGAGTGATGCATCATATTGTTGTACGGCGCTTAAAGAGAATGTAAACTTTTGACAAAATTCGTGAACTGTGGGATAATAAAAGGGAATTAAGTATTGTGTCTATATCATAGGCTAGAAAAGACCCCAAGCTCACGTCCAAATAAGCTTGGGGTCTTTTTGACACTATTTGTCCTTGTTTAGCCATTTATCGACTAAGCGAAGAACAACACCGACCGCGATTGGTCCGATGATAGTTTTAAGTATTGTATCCATCATAGGCTATCTCACCTCCCTTCGTAGGCGGTGTAGAAGTGCCGTAGAATATTATACCACATAAGGGATAAACTCGATAGGCACCTAGTCAGGTGGCTTTTTTGTTTGTACGCTGGATTTTTGCTATAATAGAGCCATGAGTAGAATTTTAGATAATGAGATAATGGGGGATGAGGAGTTAGTAGAACGCACGCTCCGTCCTCAGTACTTACGTGAATATATTGGTCAGGACAAGGTCAAGGATCAGCTCCAAATCTTTATCGAGGCTGCCAAAATGCGGGATGAAGCGCTGGATCATGTCCTCTTATTTGGACCTCCAGGTCTCGGGAAAACGACCATGGCTTTTGTTATTGCCAATGAACTGGGAGTCAATCTCAAGCAGACTTCGGGTCCAGTCATTGAAAAAGCAGGGGATTTGGTAGCGATTTTGAATGACTTAGAGCCTGGGGATGTCCTTTTTATTGACGAAATTCATCGTTTGCCCATGTCAGTGGAAGAGGTGCTTTATAGCGCCATGGAGGACTTCTACATCGATATCATGATTGGGGCTGGTGAAGGCAGTCGCAGTGTTCATTTGGAGTTGCCACCTTTTACCTTGATTGGTGCGACGACTCGAGCTGGTATGCTTTCCAATCCTTTACGGGCACGTTTTGGGATTACAGGTCATATGGAGTATTATGCCCATGCTGACTTGACGGAAATTGTCGAACGGACGGCAGATATTTTTGAGATGGAAATCACTCATGAGGCAGCATCTGAATTAGCCCTACGTAGTCGTGGAACCCCTCGTATTGCCAATCGTCTCCTCAAACGCGTGCGCGATTTTGCCCAGATTATGGGGAATGGGGTTATCGATGATCTTATTACGGATAAGGCTTTGACTATGCTGGATGTTGACCATGAAGGTCTGGACTATGTGGACCAGAAAATCCTTCGCACCATGATTGAGATGTACGGTGGTGGTCCTGTTGGTCTAGGAACTCTTTCTGTTAACATAGCAGAAGAGCGTGAGACAGTTGAAGACATGTATGAGCCCTACTTGATTCAAAAAGGTTTTATCATGCGGACACGTTCTGGACGAGTGGCGACTGCTAAGGCATATGAGCATTTAGGGTATGAATATATTGAAAAATAAGGCTGAAATTTTAGACTCTTTCAGAGAAAATCCGGATATGATGGCTATTTTGACTATCATCCGAAACCTTGGTCTGAAAGATTCTTGGTTGGCAGCAGGTTCTGTCAGAAATTTTATCTGGAATCTCTTGTCAGACAAATCCCCTTTTGACTGTGAAACAGATGTAGATGTAATTTTCTTTGATCCAGATATTTCTTACGAGGAAACCTTGTCCCTAGAGAAAAAACTGCGAGAGGACTTTCCTCAGTACCAGTGGGAGTTGAAAAATCAGGTCTATATGCACCAGCACAGTCCTCACACTTCTCCCTATACCAGTTCTCGTGATGCTATGAGTAAGTATCCAGAACGATGTACGGCTGTTGGACTGCGCTTGAATGAAGAATCCGATTTTGAACTCTATGCACCTTATGGTTTGGAGGATATTTTGAATTTTCAAGTTCGTCCAACTCCTCATTTTTCAGAGAATCAAGACCGAATGGTTCTCTATCAAACACGATTATCCAAGAAAAATTGGCAGGAGAAATGGAAAAATTTGATTTTTAAAAATACTTAAGGAAACTTTAAGCTAGGAAGTGTATACTAAGTTCATAAGTTAAGAAGATCTTAACTTAAACTCCTAAAACTTTTTCATAATAATCTCCCTATAAAAAATAGAGTCGCCCAATCAGGCGGCTTATTTTTTTGAAAAATGGGCTTGGTGCCTGAGAATAATACTCAATGAAAATCAAAGAGCAAACTAGGAAGCTAGCCGCAGGCTGCTCAAAACACTGTTTTGAGGTTGCAGATAGAGCTGACGTGGTTTGAATTTGATTTTCGAAGAGTATAAATAGCTTAGTGATAGAAGAAAATAGGGAAATATGGTATAATGAAACGATAGATTTTTGAATAGGAATAAGATCATGTTTGGATTTTTTAAGAAAGATAGGGCTGTGGAAGTAGAGGTTCCGACACAGGTTCCTGCTCATATCGGCATCATCATGGATGGCAATGGCCGTTGGGCTAAAAAACGTATGCAACCGCGAGTTTTCGGACATAAGGCGGGTATGGAAGCATTGCAAACTGTGACCAAGGCAGCCAACAAACTAGGCGTTAAGGTTATTACGGTCTATGCTTTTTCTACAGAAAACTGGACCCGTCCAGATCAGGAAGTCAAGTTTATCATGAACTTGCCAGTAGAGTTTTATGATAATTATGTCCCGGAATTGCATGCGAATAATGTTAAGATTCAAATGATTGGGGAAACGGACCGCCTGCCTAAGCAAACCTTTGAAGCTCTGACTAAAGCTGAGGAATTGACTAAGAACAACACAGGTTTGATTCTTAATTTTGCCCTCAACTATGGTGGACGTGCTGAGATTACACAGGCTCTTAAGTTGATTTCTCAGGATGTTTTAGATGCCAAAATCAACCCAGGTGACATCACAGAGGAATTGATTGGCAACTATCTCTTCACCCAGCATTTGCCTAAGGAGTTACGAGACCCAGACTTGATTATTCGGACTAGTGGAGAATTGCGCTTGAGCAATTTCCTGCCATGGCAGGGAGCCTACAGTGAGCTCTATTTTACAGATACCTTGTGGCCTGATTTTGACGAGGCGGCCTTGCAGGAAGCCATTCTTGCCTACAATCGTCGTCATCGCCGATTTGGAGGAGTTTAGGAGGAAATATGACACAGGATTTACAGAAAAGAACCTTGTTTGCAGGGATTGCCCTGGCTATTTTCCTACCAATTTTAATGATTGGGGGCCTCTTGCTTCAGATAGCAATTGGAATCATAGCCATGCTAGCCATGCATGAACTTTTGAAGATGAGAGGTCTAGAGACCATGACTATGGAGGGCCTCTTCACCCTCTTTGCAACCTTTGCTTTGACCATTCCCTTGGAGAATTATCTGACTTTTTTACCAGTTGATGGGAATGTGGTTGCCTATAGTGTTTTGATTTCAATCATGTTAGGAACGACTGTTTTTAGCAAGTCTTATACGATTGAGGATGCTGTTTTCCCGCTTGCTATGAGTTTCTACGTGGGCTTTGGTTTTAATGCTCTATTAGATGCTAGAATTGCAGGGTTAGACAAGGCACTATTAGCCTTATGTATCGTCTGGGCGACAGACAGTGGTGCCTATCTTATAGGAATGAACTATGGTAAACGAAAATTAGCTCCGACAGTTTCTCCAAATAAAACCTTTGAGGGTGCCTTGGGTGGTATTTTAGGTGCTATTTTAGTAACCATCATCTTTATGATGTTTGATAGGACAGTTGCTCTTCCGTATGGAATTTACAAGATGTCAGTCTTTGCTATTTTTCTTTAGCATTGCTGGACAATTTGGTGATTTACTAGAAAGTTCGATTAAGCGTCACTTTGGTGTCAAGGATTCTGGGAAATTTATTCCTGGACATGGTGGTGTTTTGGATCGCTTTGATAGTATGCTACTTGTATTTCCAATTATGCACTTATTTGGACTCTTTTAATCAAAAAGACGGAGGAAATACTATGCTCGGAATTTTAACCTTTATTCTGGTTTTTGGGATTATTGTAGTGGTGCACGAGTTCGGACACTTCTACTTTGCCAAGAAATCAGGGATTCTAGTGCGTGAATTTGCCATTGGCATGGGACCCAAGATCTTTGCTCATATTGGCAAGGATGGAACGGCCTATACTATTCGAATCTTGCCTCTGGGAGGCTACGTTCGCATGGCCGGTTGGGGTGATGATACAACTGAAATTAAGACAGGAACTCCTGTCAGTTTGACTCTTACTGATGATGGTAAGGTTAAACGCATCAATCTATCAGGTAAAAAAATTAGATCAAACGGCCCTCCCTATGCAGGTGACCCAGTTTGACTTTTGAAGACAAGCTCTTTATCAGGGGCTTGGTTCTGGAAGAAGAAAAAACATTTGCAGTAGATCACGATGCAACGGTTGTGGAAGCAGATGGAACTGAGGTTCGAATTGCACCTTTAGATGTTCAATATCAAAATGCAACTATCTGGGGGAAACTCATTACTAACTTTGCAGGCCCTATGAATAACTTTATCTTAGGTGTCGTTGTTTTCTGGATTTTAATCTTTATGCAGGGTGGTGTCAGAGATGTCGATACCAACCAGTTCCATGTCATGCCCCAAGGGGCCTTGGCTAAGGTGGGAGTACCAGAAACGGCACAGATTACCAAGATTGGTTCACATGAGGTTAGCAACTGGGAAAGTTTGATTCAGGCTGTGGAATCAGAAACCAAAGATAAGACGGCCCCGACCTTGGATGTGACTATTTCTGAAAAGGGGAGTGACAAACAAGTCACTGTTACCCCAGAAGAAAGTCAAGGCCGTTACCTTCTAGGTGTTCAACCGGGGATTAAGTCAGATTTTCTATCTATGTTTGTAGGTGGTTTTACAACTGCTGCTGACTCGGCCCTCCGAATTCTATCAGCTCTGAAAAATCTGATTTTCCAACCGGATTTGAACAAGCTAGGTGGACCTGTTGCCATCTTTAAGGCAAGTAGTGATGCTGCTAAAAATGGAATTGAGAATGTCTTGTACTTCTTGGCAATGATTTCCATCAATATCGGGATTTTTAATCTTATTCCGATTCCAGCTCTGGATGGTGGTAAGATTGTGCTCAATATCCTAGAAGCCATCCGCCGCAAACCATTGAAACAAGAAATTGAAACCTATGTCACCTTGGCCGGAGTGGTTATCATGGTTGTCTTGATGATTGCTGTGACCTGGAATGACATTATGCGACTCTTTTTTAGATAATCGAGGAATATTATGAAACAAAGTAAAATGCCTATCCCAACGCTTCGCGAAATGCCAAGCGATGCTCAAGTTATCAGCCACGCTCTTATGTTGCGAGCTGGTTATGTTCGTCAAGTTTCAGCAGGTGTTTATTCTTACCTACCACTTGCCAACCGTGTGATTGAAAAAGCTAAAAATATCATGCGCCAAGAATTCGACAAGATTGGTGCCGTTGAGATGTTGGCTCCAGCCCTTCTTAGTGCAGAATTGTGGCGCGAATCAGGTCGTTACGAAACTTATGGTGAGGACCTTTACAAACTAAAAAACCGTGAAAAATCAGACTTCATTCTAGGTCCAACTCACGAAGAAACCTTTACAGCTATTGTCCGTGATTCTGTTAAGTCTTACAAGCAATTGCCGCTTAACCTTTATCAAATCCAGCCTAAGTATCGTGATGAAAAACGCCCACGTAATGGACTACTCCGTACACGTGAGTTTATCATGAAAGATGCTTACAGTTTCCACGCTAACTATGATAGCTTGGACAGTGTTTACGATGAGTACAAGGCTGCTTATGAGCGTATTTTCACTCGTAGTGGTTTAGACTTCAAAGCTATCATCGGTGACGGTGGAGCCATGGGTGGTAAGGACAGCCAAGAATTTATGGCCATTACACCTGCTCGTACAGACCTTGACCGCTGGGTTGTCTTGGACAAGTCAGTTGCCTCATTTGATGAAATTCCTACAGAAGTGCAAGAAGAAATCAAGGCAGAATTGCTCAAATGGATGGTTTCTGGTGAAGATACCATTGCTTACTCAAGTGAGTCTAGCTATGCGGCTAACTTAGAAATGGCAACAAACGAGTACAAACCAAGCAACCGTGTTGTCGCTGAAGAAGAAGTGACTCGTGTTGCAACTCCAGATGTTAAATCAATTGATGAAGTTGCAGCCTTCCTTAACGTTCCAGAAGAACAAACGATTAAAACTCTTTTCTACATGGCAGATGGTGAGCTTGTTGCGGCCCTTCTAGTTGGAAATGACCAACTCAACGAAGTCAAGTTGAAAAACCACTTGGGAGCAGATTTCTTTGACGTTGCTAGTGAAGAAGAAGTGGCGAATCTTGTTCAAGCAGGATTTGGTTCACTTGGCCCGGTTGGTTTGCCAGAGAATGTTAAAATCATTGCAGACCGTAAGGTGCAAGATGTTCACAATGCAGTTGTCGGTGCTAACGAAGATGGCTACCACTTGACTGGTGTGAACCCAGGTCGTGATTTTACTGCAGAATATGTGGATATACGTGAAGTTCGTGAGGGTGAAATTTCCCCAGACGGGCAAGGAGTCCTTAACTTTGCGCGTGGTATCGAAATTGGTCACATCTTCAAACTCGGCACTCGCTATTCAGCAAGCATGGGAGCAGATGTTTTGGATGAAAATGGCCGTGCTGTGCCAATTATCATGGGATGTTACGGTATCGGTGTCAGTCGTCTCCTTTCAGCAGTGATGGAGCAACACGCTCGCCTCTTTGTTAACAAAACGCCAAAAGGTGAATACCGTTACGCTTGGGGAATCAACTTCCCTAAAGAATTGGCACCATTTGATGTGCACTTGATCACTGTCAATGTTAAGGATGAAGAAGCCCAGACTTTGACAGAAAAGCTTGAGGCAAGCTTGATGGGAGCTGGTTACGAAGTCTTGACGGATGACCGTAACGAACGTGTTGGAGTGAAATTCAGTGATAGCGACTTGATTGGATTGCCAATCCGTATCACTGTTGGTAAAAAAGCAGCCGATGGCATCGTAGAAGTGAAGATTAAAGCGACTGGTGATACTATCGAAGTTCATGCAGATAACTTACTTGAAACGCTTGAAATTCTCAGCAAGAAATAAAAACTATAATCAGAAGAAAAACAAGGAAAAAATGTAACTAGTTTTTACCTTGTTTTTTCTGTATAATGAGAAAAATGAGTAGATAAAGAGGTAAATGTATGCTAAGATTTCCAAAGGATTTTGTCTGGGGATCCTCTACTTCTGGACCACAAACAGAAGGACGTGTAGCTGGTGACGGTAAGGGAGATAATCTCTGGGATTATTGGTACCAAGTGGAGCCAAATCGTTACTATAATGGGATTGGTCCAGATAAAACATCAACCTTTATGAAAACTGGGAAAAGGATATTGAGCTACTAGTAGAAACTGGTCATACGGCCTTTCGGACTTCTATTCAGTGGTCACGGATTTTTCCACAAGGGCGTGGAAAAGTCAATGCTCAAGGTGTGGATTTCTATCGTAAGGTTTTTGAGGCTATTAAGGCCAAAGGGATTCGTCTTTTAGTCAATCTCTATCATTTTGATCTGCCTTTTGCTCTTCAAGAAGCGGGTGATGGTTGGGAAAATAAGGCGACTGTCTCAGCCTATGAAGACTATGCTCGTTTTTGTTTTGAGACTTATGGAGATTTAGTGGATCAATGGATTACCTTTAACGAGCCCATCGTTCCAGTAGAATTTGGTTATTTTTACGATGCCCATTATCCACATAAGGTGGATGCAGAGGCAGCCATTAAAGTAGCTTATCATACACAATTGGCCAGCAGTCGGGCGGTTAAGGCTTGTCATGAACTTTTGCCAGATTCCAAGATTGGGATTGTCTTAAACTTGACACCGGCTTATCCACGCAGTCAGCATCCTACTGATGTCAAGGCTGCTCGTATTGCGGACCTTTTTCAGGCCCAATCTTTCTTAGATCCATCTGTTTTGGGGACTTATCCACAGGAGTTGGTAGAAATCTTGCATGAACACGGTCTCTTGCCTGATGCTACAGAGGAGGAGTTGGATCTCATTCGTGAAAATACGGTGGACTTCCTTGGTGTCAACTACTATCAACCTTTGCGTGTTATGGCGCCTCGATTTGCTAAGCATCCAGAGAGTCCTCTTTTGCCAGAACATTTTTATGAGCCTTATGTGATGCCTGGACGTAAAATTAATCCTCACCGTGGTTGGGAGATTTATGAGCAAGGGATTTATGACATAGCCCAAAAATATCAAGAAAAAAATTATGGCAATATTGAGTGGATGTTGACAGAGAATGGTATGGGTGTTGAAGGGAAGAAAAATTCCGTCAAGATGGGATGATTCAAGATGATTACCGTATTGACTTTGTAAAAGGTCATCTTCGTGAACTTCACCGTGCTATTGAAGATGGAGCCAACTGTAAAGGATACTTAATCTGGACCTTTATTGATTGCTGGTCATGGCTCAACAGCTATAAAAATCGCTATGGTTTAGTCGAATTAGACTTGGAAACGCAAGAACGTCGTCTGAAGAAATCAGGAATTGGTTCAAGGAATTAAGCGATAATAATGGATTTTTAAAAAGGACTCTGACTGATTATCCTAATTGGTCAGAGTTTTTTGCTTACAGGAGCTTAATTTGAACTATACCAATTTTTACTCTTGACAAGTGAAAGAAACAAGTATATACTGTTCTTGCTGATTCTATAAAAGGGGAATTAGACTATACCAATTTTAAGGAGAAAGCACAGCTTGCCTGTGTCGTATATACTATGTGTGGAATTGTTGGTGTTGTTGGAAACACAAATGCAACTGATATTTTGATTCAAGGGCTTGAAAAGCTCGAATACCGTGGTTATGATTCTGCGGGGATTTTTGTCCTAGGTGGTGCTGAAAACCACCTAGTCAAGGCTGTTGGTCGTATTGCAGAATTGTCTGCCAAGACAGCTGGTGTTGAGGGAACAACTGGGATCGGACATACTCGTTGGGCAACTCACGGGAAACCAACTGAGGACAATGCTCACCCACATCGCTCTGAGACTGAACGTTTTGTTTTGGTGCACAATGGGGTGATTGAGAACTACCTTGAAATCAAGGAAGAATACCTTGCAGGTCACCACTTCAAAGGGCAAACAGATACGGAAATCGCCGTTCACTTGATTGGAAAATTTGCAGAAGAAGATGGCTTGTCAGTTCTTGAAGCCTTCAAAAAAGCTCTTCACATCATCCGTGGTTCTTATGCCTTTGCCTTGGTTGACTCACAAGATCCTGAAGTCATCTACGTGGCTAAAAATAAATCACCACTTTTGATTGGTCTTGGGGAAGGCTACAATATGGTTTGTTCAGACGCCATGGCTATGATTCGTGAGACCAACCAATACATGGAAATTCATGACCAAGAGTTGGTAATCGTCAAGGCTGATAGTGTGGAAGTTCAAGATTATGATGGCAACAGTCGTGAACGTGCTAGCTATACTGCGGAACTTGACTTGTCTGATATCGGTAAGGGAACTTATCCTTACTACATGCTTAAGGAAATCGATGAGCAACCAACGGTTATGCGTAAACTCATCCAAGCCTACACAGATGAGGCTGGTCAAGTTGTCGTAGACCCAGCTATCATCCAGGCTGTTCAAGACGCAGACCGTATCTACATCCTTGCAGCTGGAACATCTTACCACGCAGGATTTGCTTCTAAGAAGATGTTGGAAGAATTGACAGATACACCAGTTGAACTTGGAATCTCATCTGAGTGGGGCTACGGTATGCCACTTCTCAGCAAGAAACCACTCTTCATCTTTATCAGCCAGTCTGGTGAAACGGCGGATAGCCGTCAGGTTTTGGTCAAGGCTAATGAAATGGGAATCCCAAGCTTGACAGTGACAAACGTACCAGGTTCAACTCTTTCACGTGAAGCCAATCATACCATGCTCCTTCATGCAGGTCCTGAAATTGCCGTAGCATCAACAAAGGCTTATACAGCACAAATTGCAGCCCTTGCTTTTCTTGCAAAAGCAGTAGGAGAAGCAAATGGCAATGCTAAAGCGCAAGTCTTTGACTTGGTTCATGAGTTGTCAATCGTAGCTCAGTCTATCGAATCAACTCTTTCAGAGAAAGAAACCATTGAAGCCAAGGTTCGTGAGCTTCTTGAAACAACTCGCAACGCCTTTTATATTGGGCGTGGTCAAGATTACTACGTAGCTATGGAAGCAAGCCTTAAACTCAAAGAGATTTCTTATATCCAGTGTGAAGGCTTTGCGGCAGGAGAACTCAAGCACGGAACTATTGCCTTGATTGAAGAAGGAACGCCTGTTTTGGCTCTCTTGTCAGATCCAGTCCTTGCCAACCACACTCGTGGAAATATCCAAGAGGTGGCAGCCCGTGGTGCCAAGGTTCTCACTATTGCAGAAGAAAATGTTGCCAAAGATACAGATGATATCGTCCTTACGACTGTACACCCTTACCTCTCACCAATTTCAATGGTCGTGCCAACGCAATTAGTCGCTTACTTTGCAACACTCCACCGTGGGCTTGATGTGGACAAACCACGTAACCTTGCTAAGTCAGTAACGGTAGAATAAGCTTAAAAAGTCTAGTTATCTAGGCTTTTTCTTGTGAGCAAATCGGTTGCTTGTACTCAAGATTCGTGTTAGAATAATTTTTCAAAATGAAGGACCGAAATAGACAAGGAGAATTACTGTGGTAGAATTGGGAATTTCAACATTTGGAGAAACAACGGAGCTTGAAGGGACTGGACAGACTTACAGTCATGCTGAACGCATTCGCCAGTTGCTGGCAGAGATTGAACTGGCTGACAAGGTTGGTTTGGATGTGTATGGGATTGGTGAGCACCATCGAGCGGATTTTGCGGTATCAGTCCCAGAGATTATCCTGGCAGCTGGGGCAGTCAATACCAAGAAAATTCGTTTGACTAGTGCGGTCAGCATTCTCTCGAGCATGGATCCGATTCGTTTGTTCCAACAGTATGCCACTATTGATGCTTTGTCAAATGGACGTGCGGAGATTATGGCCGGAAGGGGTTCTTTCACGGAATCTTTTCCCTTGTTTGGCTATGATTTGAAAGACTACGAAGCTCTTTTTGATGAGAAATTAGACTTGCTTCAATTAGTCAATGAAAAGATAAAACTAGATTGGCAAGGTCGATTGACCCAAACAATCTCTGGCAAAGAAGTTTATCCTCGTCCAGTTCAGGACAAATTGCCCTTGTGGATAGCGACAGGTGGTCATGTCGAATCAACTGTGAAGATTGCTCAGGCAGGCCTACCGATTGTCTATGCCATTATTGGTGGTAATCCGCGTTATTTTAAAAAGTTGATTCAGGCTTATCGTGAGATTGGGAGCGAAGCGGGTCATGCCAGTCAGGAGCTAAAGGTCGGGGCCTATTCTTGGGGTTGGATTGCTGAAGATGGCGAGCAGGCGGTGAAAGATTATTTCCATCCAACCAAGCAAGTGGTGGATGCTATTTCCAAAGACCGTCCGCACTGGCAGGAATTGCGTTATGAGCAATATTTGGAGCAAGTTGGGCCAAATGGTGCTATGTTTGTGGGCAATCCAGATCAGGTGGCCGAAAAATTGATTCGTATGATTGAAGACTTAGGTTTGGACCGCTTCATGCTCCATCTACCGCTTGGTTCCATGCCCCATGACCAGGTTCTGAGAGCTATTGAACTATTCGGAATGCAAGTGGCACCCAAAGTACGGGAATACTTTGCCATGAAAGAGGCTTAATAAAAAATCCTAATCAGGCTGATAAAAAATCTATATAACAACTATTTTAAAAAAGCAATAAACAAAAAAGAATCTCTGAAAAGCTAGTAAAATCAAGCTTTCCAGAGATTTTTTCGTTATTGATATAAACAATATCAATCAAGTCGATAGTCAATATATATTGGGAAAAGGTCAAAAGGAGTGGTAAGATGGTTTCAATCCAAATGGAAGGAGAAAAGTATGACAAGTAAAAGAGAGCTAGTTTTTAAAGCCATCCGAGGAGAAGAGGTGGAACGAGTTCCTGTAGGCTTTTGGTTTCATTTTGTAACACTGGAGGAAAAAGGGCAAGGTTTAAATAACCCACGTATCTTTCAAAAAAGTGTAGAGGGACATCGGAAGTACGTTGAAAGAATTCATCCTGACTTTGTCAAAATAATGAGTGACGGCTTTTTCATTTATCCAAGTGATGTCTACAGTCCTTTGGTTTCAAGTATTCAGGAGCTGGCTTCTATTGAGTCGATTGGTGAAAACCATCCTTGGATTCAGCAACAAGTAGAAGTGGTAGAAGCTATTCGAGCAACCTTCACTGAGGACATTGCTTCATTCTACAATATCTTTTCTCCGATTTCCTACCTGAAACGTTGGTTTCGTACAGAGACTTCTAGAGGTGATAAGGAGGTTGCTAATCTATTACTCGAAAATCCAGAGCTATTCAGGGAGATTTTAGATGTAATAGCTGAGGATATCGCAATCCTAACCAAGGCAATCATTCAGGATTGTGGAGCAGATGGGATTTACCTCAGTACACAAGAAATTCAGGATGAGCGCATCACAGCAGAATTGTATCAGACCTATATTGAGCCAAGCAACATAAAGGTTTTAGAAGCTGCTAATCAGGCAGGTGGGGTCAATATCCTGCATATCTGCGGTTTCCAAGGTGCCAGTAACAATGTGACTATTTTTCAAAGATTATCCAGCCCAAGTTTTCAATTGGGCAACCCACCATGAAGCAGTCAGCTTACCTCAAGGTCAGGAGCTATTTCATGGCAAAGCGGTCTTGGGTGGTTTTGAAAATGGAAAGCAGAGCCTGCTTTATGGAGGTGGCAAGGCTAAACTACAAGAGGAAACCAAACGCTTGTTGGCTGAAGCTGGGACTAGAGGAGTCCTTCTTGGAGCGGATTGCACGGTTCCAGATGACTTTGAATTAGAACGATTGGACTGGATTCGTCAGGGTCGCTATTTTTAGAATAGGAGGGCCTTATGAAAAAGAAAAAAAGTGGCTATTGGTAGGGACGGCCCTCGGCTTTTGTCATCTTACTTGCGATCAGTCTTACAAAGGGACTTGCTTGTAAGGAAGGGCCAAGATGTCATGGAATTCAGGATTTTTCAGAAGGAAGTCTTCCTTTATTCAAACCAATGATATTGCCAGTATTTTTATTAGTTGAAAAAGAAAGAAATGGAGAATAGAGATGTCAGAAAAAAAGAGAATGGGTTTTAAAAGCATTTAGAGGAGAAGCTGTCGATCGTGTGCCAGTCGGTTTTTTTGGCACCACTTTACATCAGAAGAGGAATGGTTAAAGGGATTTTCAAATCCAGTGATTATTGAAAAAGAATATACAAGGTCACAAACGTTTTATCCGTGACCTACATCCAGACTTTATCAAGTTGATGAGTGATGGCTATTTTGCTTATCCAAATCCAGTTATTGCCAAAGGAAAAGTCACTCCAAGAGTTGGCAGAGATTCAACCTCTGGGTGAAGATCATCCGTGGATTAGAGAGCAGGTAGAATTAGTGAAGAAGATTAAGCAGGAGTTTACGGAGGATATTGTTGCCATTTACAATATATTTGCGCCTGTGACCTACCTCAAATGGTTACTTGGAGAAGTGTCTGGTGGAGATGATCTCATTGCAGATTTCTTAGTTCAAGATCCTCAGAAATTAAAAAAAGTCCTCGATGTGATTGCGCAAGATATCGCTAGTTTGAGTCAAGCCATTATTAAAGATGCAGGAGCAGACGGTATTTATCTCAGTGTGCAAAGTATTCAGGATGCGCGTGTTTCTGTTGAAGACTATCAGGAGATTATTGCGCCGAGTGAACTGACTGTTTTAAATGCAGCTAAGTCGGTTGGTGGGGTAAATATCCTTCATATCTGTGGCTATGAAGGAGCTCGAAACGATATTCATATCTTTGCCGACTATCCAGCTCATGTTTTTAACTGGGCAGTTGGTCCAGAAGGAATTAGCCTAAAAGAAGGTCGTGAGATTTTCAAGGGTCGTGCTGTTCTGGGAGGATTTGAAAACGGTGAAGATGGCCTTCTTTATCGAGGCAGTAAGGAAGAAATTCAAGCTGAAACCAAACGATTGGTAGAAGAAACAGGAAAAGAGGGCTTCATACTTGGAGCAGATTGTACCATTCCGAGTGATATTGCAGTGGAGCGTATCCAGTGGGTGAGAGAGGCATTAGATAAATAAAGGAGAAGAATATGAGTAAGAAAACATGGATTATTGGTGGAGTTGCGGTTGCGGCAGTGCTTGGAGCAACGATTATTGGTAGAACTTTGGCGGGAGCATCTGCTAAAGGTGCAGATGCAGTTTCATCTGGACAAGTAACAACTTTAAAAGTTGCCCATACTCAAAACTATGTCCCTTATGATTTTATTGACGAAAAAGGGGAATCAGATGGTTATGAAGTCGCTGTTTTAAAGGCGGTTGATGAGAAATTAGCAGATTATAAATTTGAGTATACTGGAACTAGTGATGATGATCTCTTGATTGGACTTGAGTCTGGCAAGTACGATATTGGAACTAAAGGTGCTTGGTATACAGATGAACGGGCTAAGAAATTTATTATTCCATCTGAGCCAGTAGGAGCCAGCATTATTGGTTTTACTGTTAGAAAAGAAGATGAAGCCAAATATAAGAATATTGATGATTTTGCCAAAAATAAAGGAAAATTAGTACCCATCTCTCCTCAAAATGCCCAGTGGAATGTCATCAATAGTTATAACGAGAAGCATAAGGATACACCAATTGAGTTGACAGCTGCTGAATCCTTCAAGGTGGCAGATGCTTATGCTTGGGTTTTAGAAGGACGATATGATGCCTTCTTTGATATCAAGTTATCTTTTGAAAAAGCAGTGACAGCAGAGGATGGTTCTTACCACCAATATGCGGACAAACTTAGCTGGTTCCCTTATAAAGGAATCCCAACCTATCCATTGATTCACCGTGATGAAAAGGGTGAGAAGTTTGCTAAAGAGTATGAAAAAGCTATTAAAGAATTAAAAGAAGACGGTACTTTAGCTAAGCTTTCTCAAAAATACTTTAAAGAAGACGTCTTTAGCTACGTTGATAAAGATTAGATGAACAATCAGGAATGTTATACTCTTCGAAAATCTCTTCAAACCGCGTCAACGACGCCTTGCCGTAGGTATGGTTACTGACTTCGTCAGTTCTATCCACAACCTCAAAACACTGTTTTGAGCAACCTGTGGCTAGTTTGCTTTTTGATTTTCATTGAGTATTAGAAAGAGGTTTATATGGTTTCATATGATTTTTCAAGAGTGTTCCAATTTTTACCAACCTTATGGCAGGCTCTTCCGATGACCTTGTCCATTCTCTTTTTTACTACAATCCTTGGTTCCCTTTTCGGTGGCTTACTGGCTTGGGCTCAAGTGGGAGAAGATAAGACTTTTGCAGGTCTTTCTAAGGGTTATATTTTCACTCTTCGCTGTACTCCTCCTATTGTTTTACTATTCCTTGTCTTTTATGGTTTACCTGAATTTTTAAAATGGTGGTTGAATTTAGATATCAACAACTGGTCTAAGACGGTCTTCGTCTTATTCACCATGGTCTTGCTATTTGCGGCTATCATTGCAGAAGTGTTTAAGGCTTCTTATCAGGCAATTCCCAAAGGTCAGATGGAAGCTGGAGTCAGTATTGGTCTGACCCCTAGTCAGACATTTTGGAGAATCATTTTTCCTCAGGCTTTTCAAGTGGCTCTTCCAAATATGACGACCGCTATTCTAAATTTGATGCGGGACGCGCCTAGCATATACGATTGGTTTTGTGGATGTCATGGGGGCTGGGAATCTCTTAATCAGTCGTAATTTGGGGAATTACTCTCTTGAAACCTATACAGCGGTTGCCATTCTTTATTGGGGTGTAGCCTTAGCTGTTTCCTTCTTGAGTCGCTTGTTAGAAAAATCTTTGGAAACGAAAGGGAGATAGGATATGGATTTAGACTATATTGCAAAAACCTTTTTAGAGACCTTAAAAGGGGTACCGACCACCTTGATTATCATGATTGTAGCCATGGTCTTAAGTTTTCTACCAGCCTTGTTTTTAGCTCTGGGACAAATATATAAAGTCAAAGGTGTTCGAACTTTCTCTCTCGTGTATCTAGCTTTTATAAGAGCAACACCTCCGATTTTGCTGATTCTTTTCTTTTATAGTTTGTTTCCGAGTTTGCTCAATCAATTTCTCAAAAGCATAGGAAGTGATGTTGACATCTTTAAACTCAATCCGATCTATTATGCTTTTATTATCTATAGCCTGATGACAACAGGTAGTTTATCAGAAATCTTACGTTCGGCTATTTTGACTGTGGATAAGGGACAATTAGAAGCTGCACAAGCGATTGGCTTAACCACTAGTCAAGCTTATGTGAGGATTATTTTTCCACAGGCCTTGCGATCAGCTCTGCCCAATCTGGCTAATCTAGTTATAAATATTGTAAAAGGAACCTCTTTGGTTTTTGTGATGACCATTAAGGATATTACAGCCATTGCCCGTGTTGAAGCGTCTTATGGTTATCAGTATTTTGAATCCTATTTTGTGATCTTTTTACAGTACATTCTTATTTGCGGATTGATTCAATGGGGCTTTTCAATTATAGAGAAACGCTATATTCGAAGAGAAAAGGGACAAGTAGTGCCCAGTACAGGTTTAGCATAGGAGGAGACAATGTTACAAGTAGAACATGTTGCAAAAAAATTTGGAGACAGACAAGTCCTAGAAGATGTTAATCTCAAGGTCAACCAAGGGGATGTGGTTGTAATATTGGGGCCATCTGGATCAGGTAAAACGACTTTTCTCAGATGTCTCAATCATTTAGAAAAAGGCCGATAGTGGCTCTTTGAAGCTTGCTGATAAAGACTACGATCTTGGCAAATTGACCAAAAAAGATATTTTAGAAATTCGCCAGAAGACAGCCTTCGTTTTCCAACATTATAATTTATTTGCTAATAAGACCGCCTTGGAAAATATTTTAGAGGGCTTGGTAATTGCTCGGAAAATTCCTAAGGAAGAAGCAACCAAACGTGCGGAAGCTGCCTTAGAAAAAGTTGGTTTACTAGCTTATAAAGATTATTATCCTTCTCAGCTTTCTGGAGGCCAGCAACAACGAATTGGCATTGCACGTGCCATCGCTGTGAAACCAGAGGTCATTTTATTAGATGAGCCGACATCGGCCTTGGATCCAGAGTTGGTAGGAGATGTTTTAGATGTTTTAAAACAGTTAGCTAAAGAAGGAGTTACTATGGTAGTAGTGACTCATGAGATGGGTTTTGCCAGAGATGTAGCCAACCATGTCATTTTTATGGATGGTGGGAAAATTGTTGAAGAAAATAATGCCCATGATTTCTTTAGTCGTCCAAAAGAAGAAAGAACCAAGCAATTTTTGGCACGAATACTCTCGGATGCGACCTATAGTGTGGAATATATGATTTGACAGATAGGATTATCAGGGCTAAAATTAATCCCCCGAGCTTTAATGCTTGGGGGATTGTTCTATAGGAGGGCTAGTTTAGTTCTCTTTTTTGTTTTTTAGTAAGAACCCGAGACCTAGAAGGGCAAGGAGACTAATTCCTGCAAACAGGAGTTTGTGATCGTTTTTGGTTCCTGTATTTGGAAGTTCAGCTTGTTTAGCTAGAGGCGCAGGTATATTTTCCTTGCTAGGGTTTTCTACTGATTCGTTTTGAACAGCTTCACTTACAGATGATACTCGTGCTTCTTGGGCTGGTTGTGTAGTTTGTGTAGTTTGTGTAGTTTGTGAATCAGTTGTAGCTTGGCTAGGTTTATTTTTCCGCATCAGCTACTTTGGCATCTGGTTTAGTAGAGTCAGCTTTTAGTTTGTGGAGCTGGATCTTGCTGTTCGGGTTTGACTACTCGGTTTGACATATTGTCTTGGATATTATATTGCCCTTGTTCTTGTTCTTGTTTTAAGCTAGAAAGGTCAAATTCTGGTTTATCCTCCACAGCTGGGGCAACGATGGCACCGCCTTGAGAGACTCGAAGAACAGTAGCTGTAAGGGCATTTAATTTCAAGCCTTTTTTTCAGTCCACTCGAGTCCTTTCGGGTTGGCAATTCCGACTGGTCCTGCTTGGTTTTCATCTGCCAAAACTTCCGCATTTCTGAGGTGGGCAAAAGGCGGTTCCCAAATTAAATTCACGGGCTTTTTTTCGTCAGCATTGACAAAGACTGCGTAGATATCACCGTTTGGAGCAGTAATTTGGTAGCCAATTACCACATCCTCTTTTTTTCCACACCATTTTTGGCCTGGAACAGTGATGAGGTGGACACGGTCTTTGATATCTTGGAGACTCTTGAGTCGGAAGGCATCTGTAGATTGACGAAGAGCAATCAACCCTTTCATATAGTCACGGCTCTTGACATTTTCAGGATATGCTTTTCCATCTGTAGCCTTAGTCCAGTCAAACTTGTTAATAGCATCACTCGAATCATAAGAGTCATGGATGAAGTAAGGATAGTCAAATGGATTGCCATCCTTATCACGCAACAAGTGAGATTTGTTTGGAACCTTATCCTCCGCTACTGGAGTCTTGTAGGCTGGGTCACGGAATTGTTTAGTACGTCCGTATTCCTGACCAGAGTGGATAAACGGAGTTCCTTGAGATGTCAAGACCATGAGATTTCCAAGTCGCAAACGACGGTGGATTTCAGCATAGTTCTCAGCCTTGCTTGGGTCTTTTTTGATAGACTGGGCGATGATGTCAAAGAGGGTCAAGTTATCATGGGCTGCGATATACTGGATAACATCTCCAGGACTATCTGCTTCAAAGTTGGTTGGTTGAGCAATGAGATTTGAAGATAGTGTTGATATCACGCTTGCCACCTGTGATAAAGGCAGGTTGACCTTCGTTTGGATAACCAGACTTGAGGTTGTTACGGATGTCATCTGAGAAGACAGCGACAGTATCGGTATGTTTCATCCAATCTTGGTCAGCAGCTTTAGTAGGCATGTTCTCATCACCAGCATAGGTTCTCCAACCTTCCCCAAGCATGATTAAGTGTGGATTGAGGGCGCGTGCAGCCTTGTACGCTTCTTCAATAGAAGCTGCATCATGGTCTCCCATCATATCGAAGCGGAATCCATCCACTTTGTAGGTATCAACTAGATATTTGATAGAGTCAACTAGGAGTCGTTTGGTCATATGGTGGGTTGTCCCCAAGCGTCCACCACCAAAGCTAGTGCGAGGTGTCCCATCAGCATCCATAAAGTGGTAGTAGTTTGGCTCTAAATCTTCAAAGATATCGACCTTGGCTGTATGGTTATACACTACATCTAGGATAGCTCCCATACCACGTTTGTGGATCTCGTTGATGAGGTTTTTAAATTCTGCGATTCGTTTTTCTGGATTTTTAGGATCGCTTGAATACATACCAGTCAAGGAGAAGTAGTTTTGAGGATCATATCCCCAGTTATAGTTGCTGTTGCTTGAAGCATAGTCAGACAAGCGTTCATGGTTTTTCAATTCATTGACAAAGTAGTAAGACAAGACTGGAAGGAGCTGGATGTGGGTTACACCCAAGTCTTTGAGATAGTCTAGTTTTTCAATAAATGCTTCAAAGGTACCAAATGGTTTGGTTAAGTCTTTTGCAATGGCAGGATCTGAAGTAAAGTCACGCACATGAGCTTCGTAGATAACGGCATCTTCACGAGTCTTGAAATTGTGAATCTTACCATAAGTCAAGTCTTGAGGTCCGAGTTTGGCTGGATCTACAAAGGCGGCTTTAGCCACTTTATGGGCATCGTCAATCTTAGCATCGTCACTATTCCAAGCAGCGAGGGACTTAGCGTAAGGATCGAGTGCAAGAACAGTTTTACCTTGACGTTCGATTTGGTATTGATAATAGTATCCAGTGAAATCTGTGATTCCGAGTTTGTTTGTGCTATCTAGAGTTTGTTTCCAAGTTCCTCTTTCCCCTTTTTCAAGAGCGACAGTTCCAACCACTTTTTCAGGGTTATTCTTGTCGTAGACAACGACAGAAACCTTGTCAGCACTTGGTGACCAAAGGGTTAAATCAACTTGTTTTCCTTCTTCTTTTAGGTCAGCTCCAAGTTTGCCATCATAACTGTAAGTCTCATCTTTCAGACGCCAGCTTGTTTTGGTAGTGAATTGGTCAGCGTTGTAGCTCACGGTATAAGGATGTTTTGTGTCCGAGAAATCTCCACTGTAGGTCACTTTCTTACCAGCTTCATCGATTGCAACATCGGTGATAGCTACTTTATTTCCTAGGTGATTAGTGATGTTGGAGTGTTTGAGGATATCCTCTTTTTTAGCACCGACAAGTGTTGAAAAACTACTCTCAATGCTAGAAGTGCCTACGTGTTGGGCTCCTGTCATACGGATATCATGGACATAGTATGGATTTGTGTAAATCGATTCATCATCGTCTTTTAGGAAAATTTGGCTATGATTTTTTAAATCTGTGAACTTATAATCTTCTTTACGGATTTTTCACATCGTCTCCTTGTTTGTTTCTGTCTAGTAATAAAAAAATCCAAGGTCTTTAGTCGCATCTTTGAGTGGAATATCGATATAGCGACCATATTTGCCTGTAGCCGTAAAAATCTGTTCCGTTAGGCCATTCACCACTACTTGGATTTTTTTCACATCTCCCCAGTACCAGAGAGATTTCTTGTCATAGTTGCCATCTGTACGGTAGTAGTTGACGCGAATAGTTCCTGCAGGTTGTGGCTCGTAAGAGAAAAACCTTGTGTTCTTGGTCCAACCAAGCCTCATTCATATTTGGTGCCAGTTTTTTTCTATCGATTTATCGCCGGTTAGATTTTTTTCCCAGCTGTATTATTGATGAGGAAGCTAATTTTTCTTGGCTTGTTCTCCCTTTAATTTGACATCTAGGTAGTAGCCATAGTCATCTTTTTTTGGCATCCTTAAAGGACAAGGCTCCGTTAGGCCAGTTTTTCAGATGGTTTTTCAACATCGTCCCAAGTCCATAGTCCTTGAGCATCCTTGTTTTTCTTCAGGAAGCTTTTTTTGACATGGATACGGAAGTAGTTGTCTTCTATTGGTTCTTCTGCCTTAGTTTCAGTCGTTACTGGACTCGTAGAAGTAGTTGGTTCACTTGAACGATCTTGTCCGGTTTGTGGGGCTGAATCGGCGGGAGTTGCAAACAGGAGTAGTTGGCTCTGTTGCAGGTTTTTTTCTTCTGTTTTTCTTTTAGGGAAGCGTTTGCACTATCGGGTGAAGAAAAAAATCGCTTTCGTTCTTGCCAGCGATGTTTGTTGCATCAGTAAGAGGTTGAGTAAGGAGGTCGTATTTCTGTTGCTGGGTTCGTTAGTGGTTGGTGTATTTTCGTTTGCTGAGATAGTTGGTGTAGCCATGGCAAGCAGAATAAGGCTTGCTCCAATAAGGACAGAACCAGTTCCATTTTTTTGAGGGAACGGATGCTGTAGACCATTTTTTTCTCAGTTTGAGATGGTATTTTTCTCATAATGATTCTCCAATCAATAAATTTCTATCATCAGTATAGCACTTAGTAAAATAAGATGCAAGCGTTTTCCTAAAATTAAAATAAAAGAAAAAATCGCAACAAATTTTGTTACGATTAAGCCAGTATTTCTTATAGGAAAAGATTTTGTCAAAAAATCGTTAATCCCCTTGAAAAATCTAGCTAAATAGGGTATAATATGAATAATCATTTGTCGTAGGTTTTGTCTGAAATATTGTCCAGACAAGGCTCACAGCAGTTAAATCTTCTGAAGAAGTCAGATTTAGCTGCTCTTTTTGTGCTTTTTTTCAGGATTTTGAGTGCTTGTAACAAAGACTTAAAGATTCTGAAAATTTATCAAGAGGACACGGTGATAGGGGGTTTTTAAAACCATATGACGATTAGAAAAGCCTGATTGACAAGGCTTGGAACTTATTTACAAAGGAGAATCATCTTGGCAGGACATGACGTTCAATACGGGAAACATCGTACCCGTCGTAGTTTTTCAAGAATCAAAGAAGTTCTTGACTTACCAAATTTGATTGAAATTCAAACTGACTCATTCAAAGATTTCCTAGACCATGGTCTTAAGGAAGTATTTGAAGATGTATTGCCAATTTCAAACTTCACAGACACAATGGAGTTGGAATTTGTTGGATATGAAATCAAGGAACCAAAATACACGCTAGAAGAAGCTCGTATCCACGATGCTAGCTACTCAGCACCAATTTTTGTAACCTTCCGCTTGATCAATAAAGAAACAGGCGAAATCAAAACCCAAGAAGTTTTCTTTGGTGATTTCCCAATCATGACTGAAATGGGTACTTTCATCATCAATGGTGGTGAACGTATCATCGTATCTCAGTTGGTCCGCTCACCAGGTGTTTACTTTAACGATAAAGTTGATAAAAACGGTAAAGTGGGGTACGGGTCAACTGTTATCCCTAACCGTGGAGCTTGGTTGGAACTTGAAAGCGACTCAAAAGATATTGCCTACACTCGTATCGACCGTACTCGTAAGATTCCATTTACAACATTGGTTCGTGCGCTTGGTTTCTCAGGTGATGATGAAATCTTTGATATCTTTGGTGATAGCGAATTGGTTCGCAACACTGTTGAAAAAGATATCCACAAGAATCCAATGGACTCTCGTACCGACGAAGCTTTGAAAGAAATTTACGAACGCCTTCGTCCAGGTGAGCCTAAGACTGCTGAAAGCTCACGTAGCTTGCTTGTAGCTCGTTTCTTTGACCCACGTCGTTATGACTTGGCAGCTGTCGGTCGTTACAAAATCAATAAAAAACTCAATGTTAAAACACGCTTGCTTAACCAAACTATTGCTGAGCCATTGGTAGACCCTGAAACAGGCGAAATCTTGGTAGAAGCTGGAACAGTCATGACTCGTAGCGTGATTGAAAGCATTGAAAGCCATTTGGATGGCGACTTGAACAAGATTGTTTACATTCCAAATGATGCAGCGGTTGTGACTGAGCCAGTTGTTCTTCAAAAATTCAAGGTTGTTGCTCCAACTGATCCAGACCGTGTTGTAACGATCATCGGTAATGCTAATCCAGATGACAAGGTTCGTATCGTCACTCCTGCAGATATCCTTGCTGAGATGAGCTACTTCCTCAACTTGGCTGAAGGGCTTGGCCGTGTAGATGATATCGACCACCTTGGAAACCGTCGTATCCGTGCGGTTGGTGAATTGCTTGCTAACCAAGTACGTCTTGGACTTTCTCGTATGGAACGTAATGTCCGTGAACGGATGTCTGTCCAGGACAACGAAGTCTTGACACCACAACAAATTATCAATATCCGTCCTGTAACAGCTGCGGTTAAAGAATTCTTTGGTTCATCACAGTTGTCACAGTTCATGGACCAACACAACCCACTTTCTGAGTTGTCTCACAAACGCCGTTTGTCAGCCTTGGGGCCTGGTGGTTTGACACGTGACCGTGCTGGATATGAAGTACGTGACGTGCACTACACTCACTACGGTCGTATGTGTCCAATCGAGACACCTGAAGGACCTAACATCGGTTTGATCAATAACTTGTCATCTTACGGACACTTGAACAAATATGGTTTTGTTCAAACACCATACCGTAAAGTTGACCGTGAAACAGGTGTTGTTACGAACGAAATCGTTTGGTTGACAGCCGATGAAGAAGATGAATTTACTGTAGCACAGGCTAATTCTCGTCTGAATGAAGATGGAACATTTGCTGAGAAAGTTGTCATGGGACGTCACCAAGGGGTCAACCAAGAGTATCCAGCGAATGTTGTTGACTACATGGATGTATCACCAAAACAGGTAGTTGCCGTTGCGACAGCATGTATTCCTTTCTTGGAAAACGATGACTCCAACCGTGCCCTCATGGGAGCCAACATGCAACGTCAGGCTGTACCATTGATTAATCCTAAAGCACCTTACGTTGGTACTGGTATGGAATACCAAGCAGCCCACGATTCAGGAGCGGCTGTGATTGCTCAGTATGACGGTAAAGTTACCTATGCAGATGCTGACAAGGTAGAAGTTCGTCGTGAAGATGGTTCATTGGACGTTTACCACATCCAAAAATTCCGTCGTTCGAACTCAGGTACTGCTTATAACCAACGCACTCTCGTAAAAGTTGGTGATGCCGTTGAGAAAGGCGATTTCATCGCTGACGGACCTTCTATGGAAAATGGAGAAATGGCGCTTGGACAAAACCCAATCGTTGCCTACATGACTTGGGAAGGTTACAACTTCGAGGATGCCGTTATCATGAGCGAACGCTTGGTGAAAGACGATGTCTACACATCTGTCCACCTTGAAGAATACGAATCAGAAACACGCGATACAAAGCTTGGGCCTGAAGAAATTACTCGTGAAATTCCAAACGTTGGGGAAGATGCCCTTAAAGATCTTGACGAAATGGGTATTATCCGTATCGGTGCTGAGGTTAAAGAAGGGGATATCCTTGTAGGTAAAGTAACACCTAAGGGTGAGAAAGACCTTTCAGCTGAAGAACGGCTCTTGCACGCTATCTTCGGAGATAAATCTCGTGAAGTACGTGACACTTCTCTTCGTGTACCACACGGAGCTGATGGTGTGGTTCGTGATGTTAAGATCTTTACACGTGCAAATGGAGATGAATTGCAATCAGGTGTCAACATGCTGGTTCGCGTCTACATCGCTCAAAAACGTAAGATCAAGGTCGGAGATAAGATGGCCGGACGTCACGGAAATAAAGGGGTTGTCTCTCGTATCGTTCCTGTAGAAGACATGCCTTACCTTCCAGATGGAACTCCAGTCGATATCATGTTGAACCCACTTGGGGTGCCATCACGTATGAATATCGGTCAGGTTATGGAGCTTCACCTTGGTATGGCGGCTCGTACTCTTGGTATTCACATCGCAACACCAGTCTTTGACGGAGCAAGTTCTGAAGACCTTTGGTCAACTGTTAAAGAAGCTGGTATGGATAGCGATGCCAAAACAATCCTTTACGATGGACGTACTGGGGAACCGTTTGATAACCGTGTGTCAGTTGGTGTCATGTACATGATCAAACTCCACCACATGGTTGATGATAAATTGCACGCGCGTTCAGTCGGACCTTACTCAACCGTTACTCAACAGCCACTTGGTGGTAAAGCTCAGTTTGGTGGACAACGTTTCGGTGAGATGGAGGTTTGGGCTCTTGAAGCCTACGGTGCGTCAAATGTCCTTCAAGAAATCTTGACTTACAAGTCTGACGATATCAACGGACGTTTGAAAGCTTATGAAGCTATTACAAAAGGAAAACCAATTCCAAAACCAGGTGTTCCAGAATCCTTCCGAGTTCTTGTCAAAGAATTGCAATCTCTTGGTCTTGACATGCGTGTCCTAGATGAAGATGACCAAGAAGTGGAACTTCGTGACTTGGATGAAGGAATGGACGAAGATGTCATCCACGTAGATGACCTTGAAAAAGCCCGCGAAAAAAAGCAGCACAAGAGGCTAAAGCAGCCTTTGAAGCTGAAGAAGCTGAGAAAGCAACAAAAGCGGAAGCAACAGAAGAAGCTGCTGAATAAGAATAAGCAGTTCACTTAGAATAGAAAGGGAAGAAATAGTGGTTGATGTAAATCGTTTTAAAAGTATGCAAATCACCCTAGCTTCTCCAAGCAAAGTCCGTTCATGGTCTTATGGAGAAGTCAAAAAAACCTGAAACAATCAATTACCGTACCTTGAAACCAGAACGTGAAGGACTCTTTGATGAAGTTATCTTTGGTCCCTACAAAAGACTGGGAATGTGCTTGTGGTAAGTACAAACGCATTCGTTACAGAGGGAATTGTTTGTGACCGTTGTGGGGTTGAAGTAACGCGTACAAAAGTTCGTCGTGAGCGCATGGGGCACATCGAGTTGAAAGCTCCTGTATCTCACATCTGGTACTTCAAGGGGATTCCAAGCCGTATGGGCTTGACCCTTGATATGAGCCCTCGTGCCCTCGAGGAAGTTATCTACTTTGCGGCTTATGTGGTGATTGATCCTAAAGGATACACCACTTGAGCACAAGTCTATCATGACAGAGCGCGAATACCGTGAGCGCTTGCGTGAGTATGGTTATGGATCATTCGTTGCCAAGATGGGTGCCGAAGCTATCCAAGACCTTTTGAAACAAGTAGATCTTGAAAAAGAAATTGCTGAACTCAAAGAAGAGTTAAAAACAGCTACTGGACAAAAACGTGTTAAAGCCATCCGTCGTTTGGATGTTTTGGATGCCTTTTACAAATCTGGAAACAAACCGGAATGGATGATTCTCAACATCCTTCCAGTTATTCCACCAGATCTTCGTCCAATGTTGCAGTTGGATGGTGGCCGTTTTGCCTCATCTGACTTGAACGACCTTTACCGCCGTGTTATCAACCGTAACAACCGTTTGGCTCGCTTGCTTGAGTTGAATGCACCAGGTATCATCGTTCAAAATGAGAAGCGTATGCTTCAAGAAGCGGTTGACGCTTTGATTGACAATGGTCGTCGTGGTCGTCCAATCACAGGACCAGGTAGCCGTCCACTGAAATCATTGAGCCACATGCTTAAAGGTAAACAAGGACGCTTCCGTCAAAACTTGCTCGGTAAACGTGTTGACTTCTCAGGACGTTCCGTTATCGCCGTTGGTCCAACTCTTAAGATGTACCAATGTGGTGTGCCACGTGAAATGGCGATCGAGCTCTTTAAACCATTCGTCATGCGTGAAATTGTTGCACGTGATATCGTGCAAAACGTCAAAGCTGCTAAACGCTTGGTGGAACGCGGAGATGAGCGTATCTGGGATATCCTTGAAGAAGTGATCAAAGAACACCCAGTACTTTTGAACCGCGCACCTACCCTTCACCGTTTGGGTATCCAAGCCTTCGAGCCAGTCTTGATTGATGGTAAGGCGCTTCGCTTGCACCCACTTGTCTGTGAAGCCTATAATGCTGACTTTGACGGGGACCAAATGGCCATCCACGTACCGCTTTCAGAAGAAGCCCAAGCAGAAGCTCGTATCTTGATGCTCGCTGCTGAGCACATCTTGAACCCGAAAGATGGTAAACCAGTTGTTACTCCATCTCAGGACATGGTTTTGGGTAACTACTACTTGACTATGGAAGAAGCTGGTCGTGAAGGTGAAGGAATGGTCTTCAAAGACCGTGACGAAGCGGTTATGGCTTACCGTAATGGTTATGTTCACCTTCACTCACGTGTTGGTATCGCAACAGACAGCCTCAACAAGCCTTGGACAGAAGAGCAAAAACACAAGGTCTTGCTTACAACAGTTGGTAAAATCCTCTTCAACGACATCATGCCAGAGGGTCTACCATACTTGCAAGAACCAAACAATGCCAACTTAACAGAAGGCGTCCCAGCTAAATACTTCTTGCCACTTGGTGGAGATATCAAGGAAGCAATCAGCAAACTTGAACTCAACCCTCCATTCAAGAAGAAAAACCTTGGAAATATCATCGCTGAAATCTTCAAACGTTTCCGTACGACAGAAACTTCTGCCCTACTTGACCGTATGAAGAACCTCGGTTATCACCACTCAACTCTTGCAGGATTGACAGTGGGTATTGCCGATATCCCAGTCGTTGATGACAAGGCTGAAATCATTGAAGAATCACACAAACGTGTAGAACAAATCACAAAACAATTCCGTCGTGGTATGATCACAGACGACGAGCGTTACAATGCTGTTACAGCTGAATGGCGTGCTGCCCGTGAAAAACTAGAGAAACGTTTGATTGCCAACCAAGATCCTAAGAACCCAATCGTTATGATGATGGACTCTGGAGCCCGTGGTAACATCTCAAACTTCTCACAGCTTGCCGGTATGCGTGGTCTGATGGCGGCTCCGAACGGACGTATCATGGAATTGCCAATCCTTTCAAACTTCCGCGAAGGTTTGTCAGTACTCGAAATGTTCTTCTCAACTCACGGTGCCCGTAAAGGTATGACCGATACGGCCCTTAAGACAGCCGACTCAGGTTACTTGACTCGTCGTTTGGTTGACGTTGCCCAAGACGTTATCATCCGTGAGGACGACTGTGGAACAGATCGTGGTCTCTTGATTCGCTCTATCGCAGAAGGAAAAGAGATGATCGAATCACTCGAAGAGCGTCTCAATGGTCGTTACACTAAGAAAACTGTTAAACATCCAGAAACTGGTGCAGTGATCATTGGTCCAAATGAGTTGATTACAGAAGACAAGGCGCGTGAAATTGTCAATGCTGGTGTGGAAGAAGTGACTATCCGCTCTGTATTTACATGTAACACTCGTCATGGTGTCTGCCGTCACTGTTATGGTATCAACTTAGCGACAGGTGATGCGGTTGAAGTTGGTGAAGCAGTCGGTACAATCGCTGCCCAATCTATCGGGGAACCTGGTACACAGCTTACAATGCGTACCTTCCACACGGGTGGGGTTGCCTCAAATACCGATATCACTCAGGGTCTTCCTCGTGTCCAAGAAATCTTTGAAGCCCGCAATCCTAAAGGGGAAGCGGTTATCACAGAGGTTAAAGGACAAGTTACTGCTATCGAAGAAGATGCATCAACTCGTACCAAGAAAGTCTTTGTTAAGGGTGAAACTGGCGAAGGTGAATATGTTGTTCCATTTACAGCTCGTATGCGTGTAGAAGTTGGGGACCAAGTAGCGCGTGGTGCTGCTCTTACAGAAGGTTCTATCCAACCAAAACGTCTCCTTGCAGTTCGTGATGTCTTGTCAGTTGAAACTTACCTTCTCGGTGAAGTACAAAAAGTTTACCGTAGCCAAGGGGTAGAAATCGGTGACAAACACATCGAGGTAATGGTTCGTCAAATGATCCGTAAAGTCCGTGTCATGGATCCAGGAGATACAGATCTTCTCATGGGTACCCTCATGGATATCAATGACTTTACAGATGCTAATAAAGATGTTCTTATCGCAGGTGGAGTTCCAGCGACTGGTCGACCAGTCCTCATGGGAATTACCAAAGCCTCACTTGAAACAAACAGTTTCTTGTCAGCGGCTTCCTTCCAGGAAACAACTCGTGTCCTTACAGATGCAGCTATCCGCGGTAAGAAAGACCATCTCCTTGGACTTAAAGAAAATGTTATCATCGGTAAGATCATCCCAGCAGGTACTGGTATGGCCCGTTACCGTAACCTTGAACCACATGCTGTCAACGAAGAAGAATACCTTAATCCTCCAGTAGAGGAAGAAGGAAATGAAGAAACAACAGAAGTAGTTGTGGATACTGCCGTTGAAACTGTGGAAGAAACAGTAGAATAAAAGAGAATGAGAGAGCCTTCGGGTTCTCTTTCTCTTTTCTGAAAACTTTCTCCATTTTTCCATGAAATGTGGTAAAATAAAAGAAAGAAGCTGACAAAGGAGACGGGTATGGAACAAACATTTTTTATCATTAAACCAGACGGTGTAAAAAGAGGATTAGTGGGTGAGGTGTTGAAACGCATCGAACAACGTGGATTTACAATCGAAAAATTGGAGTTGCGTACAAAGGTTTCAGAAGGGTTAATTGATCAGCACTATCAGGACTTGGTTGGTCAAAGTTTTTACCCACCGATTCGTGAATTTATGACTTCAGGACCGGTTCTTGTAGGTATCATTTCTGGTCCCAAAGTAATTGAAACTTGGCGGACTATGATGGGCGCAACTCGTCCAGAAGAAGCTTTACCAGGAACGATTCGAGGTGATTTTGCAAAAGCTGCTGGTGAAAACCAAGCTATTCAAAATGTTGTACATGGTTCAGATTCAGAAGAGTCAGCTAAGAGAGAAATTGCTCTTTGGTTTGAAGAGAAATAGTAAAAGTTTGATGTAAGGGATACTTGCATCAAACTTTTTTGCATTTTAGAGTAGAAAACTGACAGTTGAGAAATATTCTAGCAATGGTGAGGATTTCTAGCATATAATAAGAGCAAGTAAGGGAGGAAGAATGATGGAAAAAATGAAAAAGCAAATTCGAGTTTTGTTATTGCTGACAGTTTTTGGTCTTAGCAGCTGTTCTTGTTTAAGTTTATCTACTTGGGCCTTGATGTTAAATCAAAACTGCTTCTATTATTTAGTTGGCATGTTGCTTCTTGCCAGTATTGGTGCAGGGCTAAACTATTATAGAGGGCAGGGAAATCAACATTATTCAGTTTTTAAGGAAGATAAGCAACAATTCTTGTATAGTCTCTTGCTCTTAGTAAATATTTTGGGTTTAGCTTTAATTGTCATAGAACATATCCTTGCAGGAAATACATCCGTAGAAGGATTTGTGGAAGCCTTTCTACCGAGTTTCTTTCTTATTTGGGATTGATTTGTTAGTTTTTCTGCCGATTCAGAAGTATGTAAATGGAGTGAAAAAGTTTTTGGGAAAGAAGGAAATCTGTTTTATTAGTGGACTAGCTATTCTAATCTTTCTCAGAAATCCTTGGATGCTATTGTCCATGACCTTTTATATTGCCTTGGGGATGCTATTTCTAGGACTGTTGGTGCCAAAAGTCATTCGCTGGGAAGTTTCATTTTACAGTCATTTGATGAGAGATATCTTGTTAGTTGTCTTCTTACTGTTTCTATTTTAAGAACAAAAAAAGAGATAGTTCTAGTTTTACAATTTATAATATGGAATTCATAGATAATACCTAGACAAAGGACAACTTTTTGGTATAATAGAAACATGTACACTAAAAACGAAGAAGAGTTACAGTCCTTAGGTGAACGTTTGGGCTATTTATTAGAAAAGAATGATGTCTTAATTTTAACTGGTGAACTTGGAGCAGGCAAAACGACATTTACAAAAGGTCTTGCTAAAGGATTACATATTTCTCAGATGATTAAGAGTCCAACCTACACTATCGTAAGAGAGTATGAAGGTCGTCTTCCACTTTACCACCTAGATGTTTATCGTATAGAGGGGGATGCTGATTCTATTGATTTAGATGAGTTTCTCTTTGGTGGTGGGGTAACTGTCATCGAGTGGGGACATCTTTTAGGTGATGCCTTGCCAGATACTTATTTAGAATTAGAAATTCTAAAAGAGGAAGATGGTCGCAGATTAAACTTCAAAGCCAAGGGTTTGCGTGCAGAAAAACTCTTAGAGGAGCTTCAACATGGAGTATGAGTTGCTCATTAGGGAAGCAGAAATTGAAGATGCGGCTGAGTTAGTATCATTTTTAAATCGTGTTAGTGTAGAAACAGATTTTACTAGTCTGGACAGGGATGGTATTTTGATGACAGATACTGAGATGGAGTCGTTTTTGGATAAACAGGCTCACTCGGAAAATCAAATCACTTTACTGGCCTTGCTGAATGATGAAATTGCTGGTCTTGTAAATATCACAGCTGATCAACGTAAGAGAGTTCGTCATATTGGAGATCTCTTTATTGTGATTGGTAAGAAATATTGGAATAATGGATTGGGAAGTTTGTTGATAGAAGAAGCGATAGAGTGGGCACAAGCTAGTGGTATTCTTCGTCGACTTCAACTAACTGTCCAAACTCGTAATCAAGCTGCAGTTCATCTATATCAAAAATATGGCTTTGTAATTGAAGGTAGACAAGAGCGCGGTGCGTACATAGAAGAAGGGAAATTTATCGATGTTTACTTGATGGGTAAACTGATAGATTAGTAGAAATATGGTTAAAAAAATTATTGGAATGGTGCTAGCTTTTCTAGCTGTGACAGTTTTGGGTGTGGGTGTCTTTGCTTATACCATTTATCAGCAAGGTACACAAACCTTATCAAAAACCTATAAAAAGATTGGGGAAGAAACCAATGTTATTGAGGCGACTGAACCCTTAACGATCCTTTTAATGGGGGTTGATACTGGAAACGTTGAACGAACTGACCCTTGGGAGGGGAATAGTGATTCTATGATTCTCTTGACGGTTAATCCGCATACGAAAAAGACTATGATGTTGAGTTTAGAGAGAGATATTTTGACGAAAATTCAGCATAAAGATGGTCAAATCGAAGAAGCGAAACTGAACGCAGCTTATGCTGGAGGAGGTGCAGAATTAGCTATCTCAACGATTCAAAGGATGATGAATATCCATATTGACCGCTATATTATGGTCAATATGCAAGGTTTGCAACAATTGGTAGATGCAGTGGGCGGGATTACGGTTAATAATACACTAGGTTTCCCGATTTCTATCAGTGACCAAGAGGAATTTAACACCATTTCTATCGGTGTTGGAGAGCAGACAATAAATGGAGAAGAAGCGCTTGTTTATTCTCGCATGCGCTACCAGGATCCAGAAGGGGACTACGGACGTCAGAAGCGTCAGCGTGAAGTCATTCAAAAGGTTGTTGAAAAAGTTCTTAGCTTGAATAGTGTTAGTCACTATCAATCTATCCTAAAAGCCTTAAGTACCAATATGCAGACTAATATTGATCTATCTGCGAAAAGTATTCCAAGCTTGTTAGGTTACCAGGACTCGTTTAAAACGATTGAAACTCAACAATTACGAGGAGAAGATGCCGAATTGCAAGGGACATCTTATCAAATTGTAACTGCTAACCATTTGTTAGAAATCCAGAATCTTTTGAGAACCTCACTTGATAAACCGAAGGTGACAGAGTTAGAGACAAATGCTGTCTTATATGAAGATATTTTCGGAAATCGAAATAATACCGGTTTGGGAACAGGTACGATTAATAATACAATAAATCAAGAAGATGTAGAATAATCTATTTTATAGTTAAAATCGTGGGAAATTTCCTGCGATTTTTTCAAAAAAATACGAATAGATAGGTAGGAGGAAACATGAAAGCAGAAATCATTGCTGTTGGAACAGAGATTTTGACAGGACAGATTGTCAATACCAATGCTCAGTTTTTGTCGGAAAAACTAGCAGAGATTGGGGTAGATGTATATTTTCAGACGGCTGTAGGAGACAATGAAGCTCGTCTCTTATCCCTGCTTGAGATTGCCAGTCAACGTAGCAGTCTGGTGATTTTGACAGGTGGTTTGGGGCCAACTGAGGACGATTTGACCAAACAAACCCTGGCTAAATTTTTAGGGAAAAAATTAGTCTTCGATCCTCAGGCACAGGAGAAGTTGGATGTCTTTTTTGCCCAGAGACCAGACTATGCCCGAACACCGAATAATGAAAGACAAGCTCAACTTGTAGAAGGGGCGACTCCACTGCCAAATGAAACAGGACTGGCTGTGGGAGGAATATTGGAAGTCGATGGAGTGACCTACGTCGTCCTTCCAGGTCCACCAAGTGAATTGAAGCCTATGGTCTTAAACCAACTTCTACCCAAGTTGATGACAGGGAGCAAGCTGCATTCCCGAGTTCTTCGTTTCTTTGGGATTGGCGAGAGCCAGTTGGTTACGATTTTGTCTGATTTGATTGATAATCAAACAGATCCGACCTTGGCCCCTTATGCTAAGACAGGAGAAGTCACTCTGCGTCTGTCAACAAAAGCTAGCAGCCAAGAAGAGGCGAATCAAGTGCTGGATATCTTGGAAAATCAAATCTTGGGTCGCCAGACCTTTGAAGGACTTTCTTTACGAGATCTTTGTTATGGTTATGGGGAAGAAACTAGTTTAGCTAGCATTGTGGTAGAAGAACTGAAAAAACAAGGGAAAACTATCACGGCTGCAGAGAGTTTGACGGCAGGGCTTTTCCAAGCCAGCGTAGCTGATTTTTCGGGTGCTTCAAGTATATTTAAGGGTGGTTTTGTAACCTATAGCTTGGAGGAAAAATCAAAGATGTTGGATATTTCTGTCAAGGATTTGGAAGAACAGGGTGTGGTATCTGAATTTACAGCTCAGAAGATGGCTGAGCAGGCACGAATCAAGACCCAGTCTGATTTTGGCCTTAGTTTGACTGGAGTGGCAGGACCAGATAGCCTGGAAGGACATCCAGCTGGGACAGTCTTCATAGGCTTGGCTCAAGAGCAAGGAACTGAGGTTATCAAGGTCAATATTGGAGGCAGAAGTCGAGCAGATGTACGTCACATTGCGGTTATGCATGCCTTTAACCTAGTTCGCAAGGCTTTATTAAGTGACTAACTTTTGATATAATAGTAGATAGGTCTAAGGACCATTAGAATGTAGGAGAATAGAATGGCGAAAAAACCAAAAAAATTAGATGAAATTTCAAAAAAATTCGGGGCAGAACGTGAAAAAGCCTTGAATGACGCTCTTAAATTGATTGAGAAAGACTTTGGTAAAGGATCAATCATGCGTTTGGGTGAACGTGCGGAGCAAAAGGTGCAAGTGATGAGTTCAGGTTCTTTGGCTCTTGACATTGCCCTTGGTTCAGGTGGTTATCCTAAGGGACGTATCATCGAAATCTACGGACCAGAGTCATCTGGTAAGACAACTGTTGCCCTTCATGCAGTTGCACAAGCTCAAAAAGAAGGTGGGATTGCAGCCTTTATCGATGCGGAACATGCCCTCGATCCAGCTTATGCTGCGGCTCTTGGTGTCAACATTGACGAATTGCTCTTGTCACAACCAGACTCAGGAGAGCAAGGTCTTGAGATTGCAGGAAAATTGATTGACTCAGGTGCTGTGGACCTTGTCGTAGTTGACTCAGTTGCTGCCCTTGTACCTCGTGCGGAAATTGATGGAGATATCGGAGATAGCCACGTTGGTTTGCAGGCTCGTATGATGAGCCAGGCTATGCGTAAACTTGGTGCTTCTATCAATAAAACCAAAACAATTGCCATCTTTATCAACCAATTACGTGAAAAAGTTGGGGTGATGTTTGGAAATCCAGAAACAACTCCTGGTGGACGTGCTCTGAAATTCTACGCATCAGTCCGTTTGGATGTTCGTGGAAGCACACAAATCAAAGGAACTGGTGACCAAAAAGACACCAATGTCGGTAAAGAAACTAAGATCAAGGTCGTGAAAAACAAGGTGGCTCCACCATTTAAGGAAGCCTTCGTTGAAATCATGTACGGAGAAGGGATTTCTAAGACTGGTGAACTCTTGAAAATCGCAAGCGATTTGGATATCATCAAAAAAGCAGGAGCTTGGTACTCTTACAAGGATGAGAAAATCGGGCAAGGTTCTGAAAATGCTAAGAAATACTTGGCAGATAACCCAGAAGTCTTTGATGAGATTGACCATCAAGTCCGTGTTCAATTTGGTTTGATTGATAGAGAAGAAGCTTCTGTAGAAGGTGTTGAAACTAAAAAAGATGACGCAGCTCAAGCAGATTCTGTGAATGAAGAAGTAACTCTTGACCTAGGCGACGAACTTGAAATCGAAATTGAAGAATAAGGTGTCAAAGTAGTGGAGAACATCCGCTGCTTTTTTGGTTTTTGATTCAAGTTTTTAGATCATCTATAGTTTGCTGTTTCTTGTCGCTCCTCTAGAAAGCTGATATAATAGCCTTATGAATAAAAACGAACAGTGGACCTGATACATGGTCCAATTCTTCCCTCGCTCTTAAGCTTCGCCTCCCCAATCTTGCTATCAAATATTTTTCAACAGCTCTATAATACTGCTGATGTCTTGATTGTTGGACGTTTCCTTGGTCAAGAATCCTTGGCTGCGGTAGGGGCGACGACAGCGATTTTTGACCTGATTGTAGGTTTTACTCTTGGTGTTGGTAATGGCATGGGGATTGTCATTGCCCGCTATTATGGAGCTCGGAATTTCACTAAAATCAAGGAGGCAGTGGCAGCCATCTGGATTTTAGGTGCTCTTTTGAGTATTGTAGTTATGCTGCTGGGATTTGTCGGTCTGTATCCACTCTTGCAATATTTAGATACTCCTGCAGAAATCCTTCCTCAGTCTTATCAATATATTTCTATGATTGTAACCTGTGTTGGTGTCAGCTTTGCTTATAATCTTTTTGCAGGCTTGTTGCGGTCTATTGGGGACAGTCTAGCTGCGCTTGGTTTTTTGATTTTCTCTGCTCTGGTCAATGTAGTTCTGGATCTCTATTTTATTACGCAATTGCATCTTGGAGTTCAATCCGCGGGACTTGCTACCATCATTTCGCAAGGCTTATCAGCGGTTCTTTGCTTTTATTATATTCGTAAGAGTGTGCCAGAACTTTTGCCTCAACTCAAGCATTTCAAATGGGATAAGGCCTTATACGCTGACCTCTTGGAGCAAGGTTTGGCTATGGGCTTGATGAGCTCAATTGTATCTATAGGCAGTGTGATTTTACAGTCTTCTGTTAATACCTTTGGTGCAGTGATTATTAGTGCCCAGACGGCAGCTCGACGCATTATGGCTTTCGCCCTTCTTCCGATGACCGCTATTTCTGCATCAATGACGACCTTTGCTTCACAGAATTTAGGTGCTAAGCGCCCAGACCGCATTGTTCAAGGTCTTCGAATCGGCAGTCGTTTAAGTATATCCTGGGCAGTTTTTGTTTGTATCTTCCTCTTTTTTGCCAGTCCAGCCTTGGTTTCCTTCTTGGCCAGTTCGACGGATAGCTACTTGGTAGAAAATGGTAGTCTCTATCTGCAAATCAGCTCAGCCTTTTATCCCATTCTGAGTCTCTTGTTGATTTATCGCAATTGTTTGCAGGGCTTGGGGCAAAAAGTCCTTCCTCTGGTTTCTAGCTTTATCGAACTAATCGGGAAAATCGCTTTTGTGGTTTTGATTATCCCTTGGGCAGGATATAAGGGAGTTATCCTTTGCGAACCCTTAATCTGGGTTGCCATGACCATTCAACTGTATTTCTCACTGTTTCGTCACCCCTTGATAAAAGAAGGCAAGGAAATTTTAGCAACTAAAGTGCTATCCTAGTTGTATTTACTGAATAAAATCCATTTCCTCTAGTGAAAATCGAAAAAACTTGTGTTATAATAAGAAAGATTAAAATGTGAAAAAAGGAGATTCCTAATGGGACGTAAATGGGCCAATATCGTAGCCAAGAAAACGGCTAAAGATGGAGCTAACTCTAAAGTATATGCAAAATTTGGTGTAGAAATCTATGTAGCAGCTAAAAAAGGTGATCCAGATCCAGAATCAAACTCAGCTTTGAAATTCGTTATCGACCGTGCTAAACAAGCTCAAGTGCCAAAACACGTTATCGATAAAGCTTTGGACAAGGCTAAAGGAAACACAGACGAAACCTTTACAGAAGGACGTTACGAAGGTTTTGGACCAAATGGTTCTATGTTGATCGTGGATACTTTGACTTCAAACGTTAACCGTACAGCGGCTAATGTCCGTGCTGCCTTTGGTAAAAACGGTGGAAACATGGGCGCTTCAGGTTCGGTTTCATACCTCTTTGACAACAAGGGAGTTATCGTATTTGCAGGTGAAGATGCCGATGCAGTCTTTGAGCAATTGCTTGAAGCAGATGTGGATGTGGATGATGTAGAAGCAGAAGAAGGAACAATTACTGTTTACACAGCTCCAACTGACCTTCACAAGGCTATCGTTGCCCTTCGTGAGTCAGGTATCGAAGAATTCCAAGTGACAGAATTGGAAATGATTCCTCAGTCAGAAGTGGAATTGTCAGGCGATGACCTTGAAACTTTTGAAAAACTTTATAGCGTCCTTGAAGACGACGAAGATGTACAAAAAATCTACGCAAACGTAGATGGATTCTAATAGAAAAACGAACAGTTTTACTAGCTGTTCGTTTTTTTGATATTTGAACTTAGACTCAGGTTTCAGAATCGTTTTGTTGCTTGCTTTTTTCTAGACCTAGACCGACTGCATGTTTTTGGACGAGCAAGAGCTCTCCATTGTCCTGTTTTGCAAAAGTTAAGGTAACAGTCTTAGTCTTGTCTCCAATAGAGATATAGGTGATTTTTTTCGTATTGTAACCCCCAAGAGTGAAGTCAAACTCGGAATCTGGCTTTCCGTGTTTGTTGATAATATCCTCGTAGTTGGTACCACCTTTTCCTTTGTTGTCAAGGTCACCTTCGATTAAGGCGTCGAACTGTTCTTGGGTCCAGGCGAAGGTATCGTCTGTCAAGCCGCTTTTTTCTTCGCGTTCCATTGAGGCACTCGTATCCATGTAGGAACGGTTAAACTCCTTGGCATACTCTTTGTAGACATCAGCGTATAGTACCTGACTCGTAAAGAAAAGTACAACAGAGGCAACTGCCAGCGATGTTCCGATAATAGCCATTGTTTTCCGTTTTTTGAGGTTGACGATAAGGCCGATAATCCCCAAGATAAATGCGACGATGCCGATGAACAACGATGGATAGTTAATAAACGGGATCCAGGATCCTAAAAGTGCGATGGCTCCAAAAATGGTTGCTAAGATTCCTAAAACACTTTGTTCTTCTGGTTTCATTTGAAAGTTTTCTCTCCTCATTAAGTGAATGGATTTCTACCCACAGTAGTGAGTGCTTATTATATAAAAAATCTTGCCTAATGTCAATTTAAACTAAAATAGTTCTCTAGGAAACTTTTTCTTGACATCTCTTTTCAAAGTGGTAAAATGGTTCTCATGGAAACTTATTTAGTTCCTAGGAGAACTAAATGTGTTAGTTAGAAAGGAGTTAGTATGGATAAACCGATGTTAGTCTTTAAGCGTTTTGGTCATCAGATTCATTTGATGGTACAAAAGGAAGCCAAACGTTGTGGTATTGAGTTTATGGGTGGACCGCAAGGTCAGGTGTTGCGTTTTTTGGATAATCGTGAGAAAAATCAAGACTTGGTCTTGATTAAAGATATCGAGCAGGAACTCAATATTAGCAAGTCTGTTGCTAGTAATCTAGTTAAGCGTATGGTGCAAAATGGTTTGGTGGAATTGGAGGTGAGTCCTAGCGATAAGCGGGCTAAGTTTGTTCGTCTGACAGACAAATCGCGTTCTCAAATGCAAGAGATTAAGGCCTTTTTTGAACGAATAGACAAGCAGTTGATGGAAGGCATTGATGAAGATGAATTACTGATTTTTGAGAAAGTTCTCGGTCAACTACAGGAAAATATCAAGGGAATAGGAGGAGAGAATGAAGAAATTAGCCAAACGAATTAGTAGAAAAGAATGGGGGATGATTTTACTAGCCATTCTCTTTACTTGCTTTTCGGTCTATCTAGAGTTGGAAGTGCCAACCTATATCTCAAAAATTACGGATTTGCTAGGTAGTCAAGGAACTAATTTAGATGAGTTATGGCAACCAGCAGGTATGATGGTGGGAATGTCCTTTCTAGCCTTCTTATCCGCAGTTGCAGTTGGATTTTTTGCGTCCAGAGTGGCCGCTTCTTATACTAGTAGGCTGAGAAGTGATATTTTTAACCGAGTTTTGGATTACTCGCAGACAGAGATTAAGAAATTCTCTATTCCCAGTCTCCTAACTCGTACCACCAATGACATTACTCAGGTTCAGATGTTGATTACCATGGGCTTGCAAGTAGTTACGCGTGGTCCGATTATGGCTATCTGGGCTATCGGGAAGATTTTAGGTCATTCAGAATACTGGCTCTGGGCTGTGCTTGTGGCAGTGATTGTCAATGTTTTGATGACAACAGTTTTGATGACGCTAGCCTTTCCAAAACAGTCCTTGATTCAAAGTCTGACTGATAAATTGAACAGTATCACTCGTGAAAGCTTAGCAGGTATTCGTGTTGTTCGTGCCTACAATGCAGAGGACTACCAAAATAAAAAATTTGCTGCAGCAAATGATGAATTGACACGCTTGAATTTGTTTGTCAATCGTCTTATGGCCATTTTAAATCCCATCATGATGGGAATTTCAAGTGGATTGAGTGTGGCGATTTACTGGATTGGGGCCTATGTAATCAACGATGCTGCTTCGACGGCGCGTCTGCCTCTCTTTAGTGACATGGTTGTTTTCATGTCTTATGCTATGCAGGTTGTCATGGGCTTCCTTCTCATGGGAGCGCTTTTCATCGTTCTTCCCCGAACCATGGTCTCTGCTAAGCGGATTAATCAGGTTTTAGATTTGCATTCTTCTATCCAAAATCCTGCTCAAGTGCAGCAGGCTGATGAAAAGCTCAAAGGTCAGGTCGAATTTAAGGATGTGACCTTCCGCTATGCGGCAAATTCGGAGCCAGTTATCGAGAATGTTAGCTTTAAAGCAGAAGCTGGTCAAACAGTGGCCTTTATAGGGTCAACAGGTTCTGGTAAATCAACTCTGGTCAATCTGATTCCACGTTTTTATGACGTATCAGCAGGAGAAATTCTAGTGGACGGTGTAAATGTTCAAGACTATAACTTGAAAGATTTGCGCAACAAGGTTGGTTATATTCCTCAGAAAGCGGTTCTCTTTTCAGGCGATGTCAAGGGCAATTTAGATTTTGGACAGAGTCAAGAAACACCACTTAGTGAGCAGGCTATGTGGCAGGCTTTGGAGTTGGCCCAGTCTAAGAACTTTATCGAAGACAAGGAAGCGGGCTTAGAGTCAGAAGTGGCCCAAGGAGGAACCAACTTCTCAGGTGGCCAAAGACAGCGTCTAGCAATTGCGCGTGCCTTAGCTCGGAAGCCAGAAATCCTCATCTTTGATGACTCCTTCTCAGCCTTGGACTACAAGACAGACCGTGTCCTACGCCAAGAGCTAGCAGAGAAAACAAAATCTATGACCAAACTTATCGTCGCACAGCGTATTTCAACGATTATGGACGCAGATTTGATTTTGGTCTTGGATCAAGGAAAAGTCGTGGGACAAGGCACCCACAAGGAACTTCTAGCTAATAATGAAGTTTACCAAGAAATTGCCTATTCACAACTATCGAAGGAGGAATTGGAACATGGAAAATAAGAAAATGTCTCTCTGGAAACAGAGTAAACCCTATCTTGCAGGCCTCCAGTTTGCCCTTCTAATCGCCTTTCTAGCAACAATCTTATCCAATATCATTACTGTATATGGTCCAACCCGCATCAAGGAAATGACTAATATTATTGCCAGTGGTCTGGAAACAAGTGTGGATGTCGCGGCGGTTGCAGCTATTGGTGGTTTTTTGGCCGTGATTTATGTGATCGGACTTCTATCAAATTATTTGCAGGCCTTTCTGTTTACAACAGCCATTCAACGTTTTTCAGAGCGTTTGAGAACAGCTATTGCAGAGAAAATTAATCGCCTTCCATTGGGATATTTTGATGGACATTCTCAAGGAGATACCTTGTCTCGTGTAACCAATGATGTTGACACTGCAGCCCAGTCCCTCAATCAAAGTCTAGGAACAGTTCTCTCATCTAGTTTACTGGTCGTGGCGGTCTTAGTAACCATGTTTGGGATGAACTGGATTTTAGCCTTGGTGACGGTTGTGTCAACCCTTATTGGTTTTGTTTTCGTGTCCGTCTTTATGGGCAAATCGCAGGGCTTCTTTAAGAGTCAGCAACAGGATTTGGCAGCTGTCAATGGCTATGTGGAGGAAATGTACTCTGGCCATAATGTGGTGACTAGTTACAATGCCATCGAGAGCACCAAAGAAGAATTTGCAACATTAAATCATCGTCTGTATGATAGTATTTGGAAATCTCAATTTATTTCAGGGATTATGATGCCGATTATGATGTTTATTGGGAACTTTAGCTATGCCTTGGTGATTATTGTTGGTGCAGCCTTGGCCTTAAATGGACACATCAGTATCGGGATTATCGTTGCCTTTATGGCTTACGTTCGTATCTTTTCTCAGCCTCTTTCGCAAATCGCCCAAGGGATTACTAGTCTTCAGCAGGCTAGTGCAGCTATGGGACGTGTCTTCGAATTCCTAGCTGAAGAGGAAATGGAAGACGAATCCCATAAAGAAAGACAATTGAGCGATATGAAAGGTCAAGTAGTCTTTGATCGAGTTTCCTTTGGTTACACACCAGAGCGAACTATTATCCATGACTTTTCTGCGATTGCTCATGCAGGTCAAAAGGTTGCCATTGTCGGACCGACTGGAGCTGGTAAGACAACCATTGTCAATCTTTTGATGAAGTTCTATGAGATTGATAAGGGCAGTATCCGTATCGATGGTGTGGATACCAAAGAGATGAAGCGTTCGGAAGTACACGATGCCTTTTCAATGGTCTTGCAGGATACTTGGCTCTTTGAAGGTACTATCCGAGATAATCTCATCTATAACCAAAGGGGATTAGTGATGAGCGCGTGATTGAAGCTAGTAAGGCTGTAGGGATTCACCACTTTATCATGACCCTGCCAGATGGTTATGATACTGTCTTGGATGATACAGTAACCTTGTCTGTCGGACAAAAACAACTCTTAACTATTGCTCGTGCTTTGTTAAAAGATGCGCCACTCCTAATCCTAGATGAGGCGACTTCTTCTGTTGATACCCGTACAGAGGAACTGATTCAGAAAGCCATGGATCGTTTGATGGAAGGCAGAACTTCCTTCGTCATCGCCCACCGCTTGTCTACTATCCGAAATGCTGATCTGATTCTTGTCATGAAAGATGGCAATATCATCGAGCAAGGCAATCATGATGAGCTGATGGCACAAGCTGGTTTCTACGCTGACCTCTACAACAGTCAATTTACAGAAGACGAAGCAGAAGAATAAACCAAAAGAAGGCTTGACGGCCTTCTTTTTCTGCACTATACTAGAAGGCAAGTGCTTCCCTATAAGCAAAATTTGAGTAAGTGATGAGAAAATATATGAAAATTTATCAAGAATGGTATGGCCACGTTGCTAGTAACATTAAAAATAAGCCCTTTCTTCTGAGCTTGTTAAGAACTTTCAATCGGTTCATGACGGTAGTTATGCCTATGATTTATCTAACCTTGTTAGCAACTACCTATTTCCAAGAAGGATTTGGAAAGCAGATATTGATCTATATGTTTATCCCTGCTACAGGTTTTGTGATTTTATCCTTTCTTCGTAAGAAAATCAATGCCCCTAGGCCTTATGAGGAATGGGATATTAAACCCTTGCTTGACAGAGATAGTCCTGGTCAGTCTATGCCCAGTCGTCATGTCTTTTCAGCAACCATTATCTCCATGGCTTGCTTACATGCTAGTTTATCTGTAGGGGTTATCTTGTCGGTCTTGTCAGCCCTCCTCGGTCTCGTGAGAGTCTTAGGTGGAGTGCATTTTCCCAAGGATGTAGTGGTTGGCTATATTTGTGGTCTTGTGTGGGGTGTGATTTTCTTTCTATGTTGACCTGTAAGTTAAGGTGGTCCCACAACCACTTACGAGTCTAAAGTAACCACTTGCTTTTTTGCTCTTGTTTTCTTATTTTCCCTTTGATATAGTAGAGTCAGAAAGGAGATGGAATGAAGTTACGAATCGAAATTGACAGCAATTTAGAGGAAACTGAAATTATCATCAAGGCAGCGGCTTTGACAGATGAGATTGCGGATTTACAGCGGCTCTTGCAAGAATCCAAGTCTCCTAGGTTGATTTTTTACAAGGGGACGGGTGAATATTATCTGGACCTATCGGAAATTCTCTTCTTTGAGACGGAAGTTAACAAGATTTACGCCCATACCCAGAAAGATGCCTACGAGGTTCGGCTTAAACTCTATGAGTTAGAGGCTATCCTTCCTCGTTACTTTAGTCGGGTATCCAAGTCAACTATCGCTAATATTCGGCAAATCTATTCGGTGGACAAGTCCTTTCAGGAACGGGCACCATTTCCTTTTATCAGACCCACAAGGAGGTTCATGTCTCACGACATTACCAATCCCTCCTAAAAGAAAATCTAAGAAACATGAGGTAAGAACATGAAAAAGAAAGCATTTGGTATTGTGTTGCTTATTTTGGCGGCATGGATTCTGTTTCAGGGACATTATGGTGTCCCATCCTTGGAGACTAAGTATTCTCCCTTCATCTTTATTGCTTTTCTCCTTTATAAGGCGGTAGAATCTTTGCTTAGGCATCATTGGACAAGAGCTACTTTTTTAGCATTAATAGCGTTAAATATAGTGAATCTTTTTTATAATTGGATTCAGCTATCTCCTGTTTCACTTATTTTGGCTAGTATTTTAATCGTAATGGGTGTCAGCGCACTCACTCATTCTAACAGAACTTGGAATGGGAAAAAATGGTGGTATGATGGTAAAAAGACCATTCTGACAGATAAGGAGGTCGCTTTTGGAAGTGGGACTTTCTACAAGCAAAATCAAGAATTGGTAGACGACCAAGTAGAAGTTGGTTTTGGAAATGCCAAGATATATTATGACAATGCAGAGATTTTAGGAGATAGCGCAACTCTGAAAGTGGAAGTCGGTTTTGGGAATGCAGTTATCTATGTTCTAAACATTGGGGAGTTGATTTAAAGGTAGAAACTTTCTGTGGCGTAGCCAAGGCAGATACTCCTCTAGCCCCAACCAGCAAAACCTTGATTATTCGCGGGGAAGTGGCTTTTGGTAAACTTGGTGTTGTCTACGTCAAATAAAAAAATCTTCCAATCCCCTTGCCAAAACAGAGAAAGTGTGATAACATAGTACAGTATGTGGTGCTAGCACATCCGCTATATTAGATCTAATAGGAGGAAAACACAAATGGCTAAAGTATGTTACTTTACAGGTCGTAAGACTGTATCAGGAAACAACCGTTCACACGCGATGAACCAAACAAAACGTGCCGTAAAACCAAACCTTCAAAAAGTTACTGTACTTATCGATGGTAAACCTAAAAAAGTTTGGGCTTCAGCTCGTGCTTTGAAATCAGGTAAAGTTGAACGCGTTTAATAATAAAAGTAAGGAGACCTTAGGGTCTTTTTTCTTTTGTTGTGGGTATAAAATCATTTGAAAAACGGAGTAAATATCCGCTGATACAGTATTCTGCTTTTACACTTGGGCTGAAATATGATAAAATAGAGTATCAACTAGTTGAGGTAAAAAGGATGACTGTAAAAATTAATACAAAAGATGGTCAAATCGAACTAACAGATGAAGTGATTGCAACCGTCGTAGGTGGAGCAGCAACTGAGATTTTTGGTGTGGTCGGTATGGCTAGTAAAAATGCCCTCAAAGATAATTTCCAAGCCCTTCTAGGTAAGGAAAATTATTCCAAAGGTGTCGTCGTAAAGGCGGCCGAAGATGGCAGTATTGCAGTTGATGTATATACCGTGTTGAGCTACGGAACAAAGATTAGCGAAGTGTCAAAAAACATTCAAGAGCGTGTTCGTTTTAGCTTGGAAAACCAGCTTGGAATTACTGCTCAGACTGTAAATGTCTACATTCAAAATATCAAAGTTGTAGGAGAATAACCGTGTCAAAAATTACTACTAGCTTATTTCAAGAAATGGTGCAGGCTGCATCAACTCGCTTGAATAAGCAAGCTGAATATGTCAATTCATTAAACGTCTTTCCAGTTCCAGATGGAGATACTGGAACAAACATGGGAATGACCATTGAAAATGGAGCTAAAGAAGTTGCAGACAAGCCAGCTTCTACAGTTGGCGAGGTAGCGAGCATTCTTGCCAAAGGTCTTTTGATGGGTGCGCGTGGAAACTCAGGCGTTATTACGTCTCAGCTTTTCCGTGGATTTTCACAAGCCATCAAGGATAAAGACGAGTTAACAGGTCAAGACTTGGCCCTTGCCTTCCAATCAGGTGTGGAAGTTGCCTATAAGGCAGTGATGAAACCAGTCGAAGGAACGATTTTGACAGTTTCTCGTGGAGCTGCTATCGGTGCTAAGAAAAAAGCTGAGCAAACAGATGACGCTGTTGAAGTCATGCGCGCAGCCTTGGAAGGTGCTAAAACAGCTCTAGCTAAAACACCAGACATGCTTCCAGTATTGAAAGAAGTTGGCGTTGTGGATTCAGGTGGTCAAGGACTGGTCTTCATCTATGAAGGTTTCCTTTCAGCCCTTACTGGTGAATATATTGCATCTGAGGACTTTGTAGCGACTCCGGCCAACATGAGTGAAATGATCAATGCTGAACATCATAAGTCTGTAGCTGGTCACGTAGCGACTGAGGACATCACCTTTGGTTACTGTACTGAAATCATGGTAGCTCTTAAGCAAGGTCCAACCTATGCCAAAGATTTTGACTACGACGAATTCCGTAACTACTTGAATGAACTCGGGGATTCTCTCCTTGTTGTCAATGATGATGAAATTGTCAAAGTCCATGTCCATACAGAAGATCCAGGACTTGTTATGCAAGAAGGTCTCAAATATGGTAGCTTGGTCAAGGTAAAAGTTGACAATATGCGTAACCAACACGAAGCACAGGTTGAGAAAGAAGCTGCTCAAGTTAGCAAACCAGCTGAAGAAAAAGAGTATGCTTTGATTGCTGTAGTGGCTGGTAAAGGTCTAGCAGATATCTTCCGTTCTCAAGGTGTGGATTATGTTATCGAAGGCGGTCAAACTATGAACCCTTCAACAGAAGACTTTATCAAGGCTGTTGAACAGGTCAACGCTCGTAACATCATCTTCCTACCAAACAACAAGAATATTTTCATGGCAGCTCAATCTGCAGCAGAAGTTTTGGAGCAACCAGCAGTAGTGGTAGAGGCTCGTACTCTTCCTCAAGGTTTGACAAGTCTTCTTGCCTTTGATCCAAGCAAGTCCATCGAAGAAAATCAAGAGCGTATGACTGCTGCTCTTAGCGATGTCGTTAGTGGAAGCGTCACAACAGCTGTGCGTGATACAACCATTGATGGCTTAGAAATCCATGAAAACGATAATCTAGGTATGGTGGATGGGAAAATCCTCGTGTCAAACCCTGATATGCACCAAACCTTGACTGAAACATTGAAACATATGTTGGATGAAGATAGTGAAATCGTAACCTTCTATGTCGGTGAAGACGGAAGTGAAGAACTTGCCAATGAAATTGCCCAAGAAATCGCAGAAGAATTCGAAGACATTGAAGTCGAGATTCACCAAGGCCAACAAGCCTGTTTACCCATACCTATTTAGTGTGGAATAAGATTAATGTATTATAGTAAAATGAACCAAAAAAATAGTACACAATGTGGTATAATCTTCTTATGGCATATTCAATAGATTTTCGTAAAAAAGTTCTCTCCTATTGTGAGCGAACAGGTAGTATAACAGAAGCATCCGATGTTTTCCAAATCTCACGTAATACCATTTATGGCTGGTTAAAGTTAAAAGAGAAAACAGGAGACCTAAAGCATCAAGTAAAAGGAACAAAGCCAAGAAAAGTTGATAAAGATAGACTCAAAAACTATCTTACTGACAATCCAGATGCTTATTTGACTGAAATAGCTTCTGAATTTGGCTGTCATCCAACTACTATCCACTATGCTCTCAAAGCTATGGGCTACACTCGAAAAAAAAGAACCACACCTACTATGAACAAGACCCAGAAAAAGTAGCTTTATTTCTTAAGAATTTCAATAGTTTAAAGCACTTAGCACCTGTTTATATTGATGAAACAGGATTCGATACTTATTTTTATCGAGAATATGGTCGCTCTTTAAAAGGTCAGTTAATAAGAGGTAAAGTATCTGGAAGAAGATATCAGAGGATTTCTTTGGTTGCAGGGCTAACAAATAGTGAATTAATCGCTCCAATGACTTACGAAGAGACGATGACCAGCGACTTTTTTGAAGCATGGTTTCAGAAGTTTCTCTTGCCAACATTAAATACACCATCAGTTATTATTATGGATAATGCAAGATTCCATAGAATGGGTAAGCTAGCACTCTTGTGTGAAGAATTTGGACATAAACTTTTACCACTTCCTCCCTACTCACCTGAGTACAATCCTATTGAGAAAACATGGGCTCATATCAAAAAGCACCTCAAAAAGGTACTACCAAGTTGCAATACCTTTTACGAGGCTCTTTTGTCCTACTCCTGTGTCAGTTGACTATACTAATTTTTAAGAAAGCAATAAAAAATTTTTTGGTGCAATGTATAATATATGTACTTATGGGATGAAAATTTCTGATCTTTTGATTTTAAATGAGTATTAGTTTACGTTATAGTCTAAATTTGATATCACTTTGACGGAAGTGACTATAAATTCTTTTTGCACCCGTGTTTTGTTGTGTAATGTTTCTTGATTATTTTTAAACAGAATCTTTTATGACGTTTGTCATATTGGCTCATGACAGAAGACTCTAGTGCCCCAACCTATAAAGAAATATAATAGGTATATCAAATGGAGGAAGAAAAAATGAAATATAAAGTAATTGTCGCAATGAGTTTAGTAGTAGCAGGAGTCATGACCTATCTCATGTTTTCAGGATTGGACGAGAATTTCTATCATTTTCCTTGGGAGCTATTTGCTGGTTTTGGGATGATGTCTTGGTTGGTCCGAGAAGGTTTGAAATTGGTCTCAGATGTGAAAAAGGAGTTTGAGGAATGAAAAAAGCAAATCTCTATCTTTTTATTGGACTATCACTAGTGGTATGGTTGGTAGAAATGTTTACAGGTTGGTTTGATCAAGCTATCCTTCACCAATTCATCCGTGGTGCATGGGGATTAGGATTTATGATTTTTATCGCCTTTCCGATGGGGATGGAATGGCTGAAAGGAGAATATCATGAGCATGATTAAGGTTCAAGGCTTAAATAAAAGCATCAAGGGCAAGACTATTTTGAAGGATATTTCCTTTGAGGTAGCTGAAGGTGAATGCATTGCCTTGATTGGTCCAAATGGTGCTGGGAAGACTACACTACTGGACTGTTTATTGGGAGATAAACTGATTACTAGCGGACAAGCATCCATTCAAGGCTTGCCAGTGATGAGCTCTAAGTTAGACTACACCAGATCCTATCTCCCTCAAGAGAATGTCATTGTTCAGAAATTAAAAGTTAAAGAGTTGATTGCTTTCTTTCAAAGTATTTATCCAAATCCCTTGAGCAATCAGGAAGTCGATCAACTATTGCAGTTTGACCAGCAACAGAAAGAGCAATTTGCAGAAAAATTGTCAGGTGGGCAGAAGCGTCTCTTCTCTTTTGTCTTGACCTTGATTGGCCGACCAAAGCTTGTCTTTTTAGATGAGCCAACTTCGGCCATGGATACCTCAACCCGTCAACGTTTTTGGGAAATTGTTCAGGATTTAAAAACACAAGGAGTCACCATTCTCTATTCGTCTCATTATATCGAAGAGGTAGAGCATACAGCGGACCGGATTTTGGTCTTGAATAAGGGAGAGTTGATTCGTGATACGACGCCTCTAGCTATGCGCAGTGAAGAGATTGAAAAGCACTTTATCCTACCTTTGAGATACAAGGAAGTCGTTGAGCAGTCAAACTTGGTTGAAAACTGGTCACAAAAACAAGATGCCTTGCAAGTAGTTACACGTGAAGCGGACGCTTTCTGGCAACTGTTAGTCCGAGCAGGATGTAGGATTCAAGAAATTGAAGTCAATAACCGTAGCTTGCTAGATACAATCTTTTGAAGAAACACAAAAGGGAGATGACTAAGATGAAACGATGGATCGCACTAAACAAGATAGAATTTCTATTGACCAAACGACAATTAGTCTATTATCTATTATCCGTAGGGATGCCGACGGCCTTCTATTTATTCTTTTCAGGCATGTACCAGGACACACCAGGTGGACCAGATCATTTTATGCGTGATTACCTCATCTCCATGACAGCTTTTTCTATGATGTCGACAGCTATGTTTTCATTCCCAGCTGTTTTACATACCGATAAGATCAACAACTGGCAGAAAACATTGCGTCATACCCCTGTAAATATGGTAGAATATTATCTATCAAAGATAACAAGTATGATGGTTGATTATTTGGTCTCAATCCTGGTTGTTTTCTCAGTTGGGCATTTGGTCAGAGGTGTGGATATGTCTCTTGGAAACTGGATTGGGGCTGCGTTCTTGCTGATAGTAGGAAGTGTTGCCTTTGTAGCGCTTGGATTGACCTTGACACTCTTGCCTTCTAGTCAGCTGATGTCTGTTGTGGGCAATCTTCTTTACTTTGGCTTGGCTGTTTTAGGCGGACTCTGGATGCCCATCTCTTTATTTCCAGACTGGATGCAAGCAATCGGGAAGCGCCTACCAACTTATCAGTTGATGGAGTTGCTCAAGACCTTCTTAAACGAGGGATGGCATCAATCTATCAGCCACAGTTTATCTACTTGTTTTTTTCAGCAGTTTTTGTTTGGTTTGACCATTTACCTTCAAGGTCATAAGGAGAATGCTTAATGCTTTGAAAGACTGAAAAAGCATACATTATATGTTTTGGGCCAGTTTAATTTTTTTATGATTTTTCCCCATCCTACCTGTAGTGACTGGGTGGCTTTCTGCCTGGCATTTACTAGTTGATATTCTATTTGTGGTGGCGTATTTGGGTGTTTTTAACAACTAAGAGCCAGCGTCTATCTTGGCTATATTGGGAGCCTCATGCTGACTTATGTAGTTGGGAATACTGCCTTTTGTTGGTGTTAATTATATCTGGTTCTTTCTTTTTCCTATCCAATCTCTTTAAGTTATCATTTCAGCGTAGGTGGTTTAAAGTCTTTACATGTCTGGACTTTTCTTCTTGCTCAAGTCCTTGTTGTGGGCCAACTGTTGATTTTTCAGGAAATCGGAGTTGAGTTTCTCTTCTATATACTTGTAATTCTTGCTTTTGTCGATTTGATGACTTTTGGTTTGGTTCGGATTCGGATTGTAGAGGATTTAAAAGAAGCTCAGGCTAAGCAAAATGCCCAGATAAATCTATTGCTAGCTGAAAATGAACGCAGTCGTATCGGTCAGGATTTGCATGATAGTCTGGGACACACCTTTGCTATGCTGAGTGTTAAAACTGATCTAGCCTTGCAGTTATTTCAAATGCAGGTTTATCCACAGGTGGAGAAGGAATTAAAAGAAATTCACCAGATAAGCAAGGATTCCATGAATGAAGTGAGAACCATTGTGGAAAATCTGAAATCACGGACCTTAGCATCAGAACTTGAAACTGTCAAAAAGATGCTAGAGATTGCTGGCATTGAAGTTCAGGTTGAGAATCAGTTGGACAAGGCAAGCTTAACTCAGGACGTGGAGTCGACGGCTGCTATGATTTTGCTAGAACTTGCGACCAATATCATCAAGCATGCCAGAGCTTCTAAGGCCTATTTAAAATTAGAACGGACAGAGAAAGAACTCATTCTAACAGTGAGAGATGATGGCTGTGGCTTTGATTTTATAAAGGGAGATGACCTCCATACAGTCCGAGATCGTGTTCTTCCATTTTCGGGAGAAGTAAAGGTAACTAGTCGGAAACAACCGACAGAAGTTCAGGTTCGACTACCTTATAAGGAGAGAAACTAAGATGAAACTACTTGTTGCAGAAGATCAAAGTATGTTGCGAGATGCCATGTGCCAGCTGCTCACGCTTCAACCGGATGTAGAGACTGTCTTGCAAGCGAAAAATGGAGCTGAAGCCATCCAAATCTTGGAAAAAGAAGTGGTGGATATTGCCATTCTTGACGTTGAAATGCCAGTCAAGACGGGATTAGAAGTACTGGAATGGATCAAACAAGAAGTTCCTGGAATCAAGGTGGTTATCGTTACGACCTTTAAACGCCCAGGTTATTTTGAACGAGCGGTCAAGGCTGGAGTGGATGCTTATGTCTTGAAGGAGCGAAGCATCGCCGAGCTCATGCAAACCCTGCATACGATGCTAGAAGGACGAAAGGAATATTCTCCAGAGCTGATGGAAGTCATGATGACCCATCCCAATCCCTTGACCGAGCAGGAAGTGGCTGTTTTACAAGGAGTTGCCCAAGGCCTATCCAACCAAGAAATTGCTGACAAACTTTATCTATCCAACGGAACCGTCCGAAACTATGTCACCAATATTCTTTCGAAACTAGATGCAGGTAATCGAACAGAGGCAGCTAATATCGCGAAAGAATCTGGCTGGTTGTGATACTATCTTATCTCGAAAACCATTGTGTACTAAAATTGAAGTGATACAATGAAATAATTTGTATCTTGAGGGGGGCTTAGTTTCCTCCTTTTTGTTTCGTCTAATACTCTTCGAAAATCTATTCAAATCACGTCAGCTTCACCTTGGATTATATATGTGACTGACTTAGTCAGTCTTATCTAGAACCTCAAAGCAGTGCTTTGAGTAACCTGAGGCTAGCTTCCTAGTTTGCTCTTTGATTTTCATTGAGTATAAGATGGTAGCAAAGAGCTAAAATTGCTAAATTCCCAAACTAAGTTCCACCGCTAGTACAAGTGGAAGTTACTTTGAGAAGTTACGCATCGCTAAAATTAACAATAAAAAAGAAAAATATCTTGACAACCAATGGAAAATTTTGTTACAATAATAGACGGTACTTTTTACTTTTGGTCTCTCAAGAGTGTACAGGGACGTGCTGACAAATGTTGCAAAAGTACACACAGATGATAGCTGTCACCAAGTGTATCATCACCAAAAATAAAAAAACACAGGAGAATGTAGATGCCTACAATTAACCAATTGGTTCGCAAACCGCGTAAATCAAAAGTAGAAAAATCTAAATCACCAGCTTTGAACGTTGGTTACAACAGTCATAAAAAAGTTCAAACAAACGTTTCTTCACCACAAAAACGTGGTGTTGCAACTCGTGTTGGAACAATGACACCTAAAAAACCTAACTCAGCCCTTCGTAAATTCGCTCGTGTACGTTTGAGCAACCTTATCGAAGTTACTGCCTACATCCCAGGTATCGGACACAACTTGCAAGAGCACAGCGTGGTGCTTCTTCGTGGTGGACGTGTAAAAGACCTTCCAGGGGTACGTTACCATATCGTCCGTGGTGCACTTGATACTGCAGGTGTTAACGATCGTAAACAAGGCCGTTCTAAATACGGTACTAAACGTCCAAAAGCATAAGGAAAGGGGATAAAGAGAAATGAGTCGTAAAAATAGAGCTCCAAAACGTGACGTATTGCCAGATCCGCTTTACAATTCACAACTAGTTACTCGTCTTATCAACCGCGTTATGCTTGATGGTAAACGTGGTACAGCTGCTTCAATCGTTTACGGTGCCTTTGAGCAAATCAAAGAAGCTACTGGAAACGATGCACTTGAAGTATTTGAAACAGCTATGGAAAACATCATGCCTGTACTTGAAGTACGTGCACGTCGTGTTGGTGGTTCTAACTACCAAGTCCCAGTTGAAGTTCGTCCAGAACGTCGTACAACACTTGGACTTCGTTGGTTGGTAACAATCGCTCGTCTTCGTGGTGAACACACAATGCAAGACCGTCTTGCAAAAGAAATCTTGGATGCTGCTAACAACACTGGTGCAGCTGTTAAGAAACGTGAAGACACTCACCGTATGGCTGAAGCTAACCGTGCATTCGCACACTTCCGTTGGTAAAATCATGATGCTAGGAACGGTAAGGATGCAAGGTGAAAATAGGAAACTGACGCAGTATTCGATGAATACAAGGAAGTTTATCTTTTTCACACAGCATCCCGTTCCAGTTCAAATCGGCTAACTAACTTTAGCCCGAGTTCAATTCAACTTGTAAATCTACAAGTTGAAACCAACAATAGCATGAAAACATTGAGAACGGGTAGGTCCTGCCTATCCGTTTTTATTAAAATCGTGTTATAATAGAATAGAAATCAAAAATAAATAGGAGAAACAAACCTCATGGCACGCGAATTTTCACTTGAAAAAACTCGTAATATCGGTATCATGGCTCACGTCGATGCTGGTAAAACAACAACTACTGAGCGTATTCTTTACTACACTGGTAAAATCCACAAAATCGGTGAAACTCACGAAGGTGCGTCACAAATGGACTGGATGGAGCAAGAGCAAGAGCGTGGTATCACTATCACATCTGCTGCGACAACAGCTCAATGGAACAACCACCGCGTAAACATCATCGACACACCAGGACACGTGGACTTCACAATCGAAGTACAACGTTCTCTTCGTGTATTGGATGGTGCGGTTACTGTTCTTGACTCACAATCAGGTGTTGAGCCTCAAACTGAAACAGTTTGGCGTCAAGCAACTGAGTATGGAGTTCCACGTATCGTATTTGCCAACAAAATGGACAAAATCGGTGCTGACTTCCTTTACTCTGTAAGCACACTTCACGATCGTCTTCAAGCAAATGCACACCCAATCCAATTGCCAATCGGTTCTGAAGATGACTTCCGTGGTATCATCGACTTGATCAAGATGAAAGCTGAAATCTATACTAACGACCTTGGTACAGATATCCTTGAAGAAGACATCCCAGCTGAATACCTTGACCAAGCTCAAGAATACCGTGAAAAATTGATCGAAGCAGTTGCTGAAACTGACGAAGAATTGATGATGAAATACCTCGAAGGTGAAGAAATCACTAACGAAGAATTGAAAGCTGGTATCCGTAAAGCGACTATCAACGTTGAATTCTTCCCAGTATTGTGTGGTTCTGCCTTCAAGAACAAAGGTGTTCAATTGATGCTTGATGCGGTTATTGACTACCTTCCAAGCCCACTTGACATCCCAGCAATCAAAGGTGTTAACCCAGATACAGATGAAGAAGAAACTCGTCCAGCATCTGACGAAGAGCCATTTGCAGCTCTTGCCTTCAAGATCATGACTGACCCATTCGTAGGTCGTTTGACATTCTTCCGTGTTTACTCAGGTGTTCTTCAATCAGGTTCATACGTATTGAACACTTCTAAAGGTAAACGTGAACGTATCGGACGTATCCTTCAAATGCACGCTAACAGCCGTCAAGAAATTGACACTGTTTACTCAGGTGATATCGCTGCTGCCGTTGGTTTGAAAGATACTACAACTGGTGACTCATTGACAGATGAAAAAGCTAAAATCATCCTTGAGTCAATCAACGTTCCAGAACCAGTTATCCAATTGATGGTTGAGCCAAAATCTAAAGCTGACCAAGACAAGATGGGTATCGCCCTTCAAAAATTGGCTGAAGAAGATCCAACATTCCGCGTTGAAACAAACGTTGAAACTGGTGAAACAGTTATCTCTGGTATGGGTGAGCTTCACCTTGACGTCCTTGTTGACCGTATGCGTCGTGAGTTCAAAGTTGAAGCGAACGTAGGTGCTCCTCAAGTATCTTACCGTGAAACATTCCGAGCTTCTACTCAAGCACGTGGATTCTTCAAACGTCAATCTGGTGGTAAAGGTCAATTCGGTGATGTATGGATTGAATTTACTCCAAACGAAGAAGGTAAAGGATTCGAATTCGAAAACGCAATCGTCGGTGGTGTGGTTCCTCGTGAATTTATCCCAGCGGTTGAAAAAGGTTTGGTAGAATCTATGGCTAACGGTGTTCTTGCAGGTTACCCAATGGTTGACGTTAAAGCTAAGCTTTACGATGGTTCATACCACGATGTCGACTCATCTGAAACTGCCTTCAAGATCGCGGCTTCACTTGCTCTTAAAGAAGCTGCTAAATCAGCACAACCAGCTATCCTTGAGCCAATGATGCTTGTAACAATCACTGTTCCAGAAGAAAACCTTGGTGATGTTATGGGTCACGTAACTGCTCGTCGTGGACGTGTAGATGGTATGGAAGCACATGGTAACAGCCAAATCGTTCGTGCTTACGTTCCACTTGCTGAAATGTTCGGTTACGCAACAGTTCTTCGTTCTGCATCTCAAGGACGTGGTACATTCATGATGGTATTTGACCACTACGAAGATGTACCTAAGTCAGTACAAGAAGAAATCATTAAGAAAAACAAAGGTGAAGACTAATCCGTCCTCACTCTAGAAGGAAGTCACTTAGTGGCTTCCTTTTGTCTTTAGAAAATACCTCTAAATATGGTAAAATAGT
>BNJU01003424.1_pt1 | contig 156274 bp, 189 predicted proteins | sample 8539281 | NCBI WGS metagenome assembly BNJU01 (sample SAMD00202456, study PRJDB9452) | human saliva metagenome | isolation source: human saliva | place: Japan
GAGTGCCTTGAAGTGACCGCCCGCCGCTGCACCGGCGGCGGGGATCTCAGTGTCCTCCGGGGGCTCGGATCTACACCGGCGGCGTCTGGTCTGATGGAGCCGGAAAGGGGATCCTCGGCTCCCATCGCTCCCTGGGCCGCCCCTCCGGCCGGTGTCTCACCGGCGACGGCACAGGTGATGGGGTCGATTCACCGATGCCGCGCGGGTCGAAGCCGATGATGTCGTAGGACTTGTTGAGATCGGGCGAGAACTCGATCTCGTTCCTCCACCATCTCACCCCTGAGTCCCCAGGGGCCGCCGGGGTTGGCGAAGATTGCCCTGGCGCACCGAGCCGGAGATACGTGCTTCTTCATGGCGATCTCAATGGTCTCGCCCTCGGGTTGGGAGTAGTCCAGCGGCACCGCTACCTGGCGCACTGAAAGCCCGTCTTGTCCGCGGACTCCTCCATCCCCCCGGTCGCGCCGCAGTCGTACCACTCCACCGTCTGGTTGTAGAAGGACTCCAGTCCTTTGGGAACCGCCGCCTTCGCCGCCACAGCCGCCCCCGCTGTCGGAGCCGCAGCAGCCGGCACCACACCGGTCCCCGCCCCCAGACAGACACCACTCAGAACCGCCAGCATCCCAGCAGCAACCCGACGACTTTGCCCGGCTGCGCTGGCGCCTCCTTCTCGCCTTCCTCTGCTCATCCCAGCAGAAAGGGCGCGACTCCAACGACTGTGCTGCCTTATTCTCGTTTCCATGGTCAGCATCGTATGAACTAACCGCCCGGTGCGTGATCCGACTCAGGGATGAAATACTCGGGTGCTCCAACCCTGCGGGCGCTGTTGTCCTCAGCGCTCTCCCAACGCACCAGTCGCCGGGACGCGGCCCACATCCAGACCCGGTCGAACTCGATCTCCATGAGCCGGTACGCCCTGGCCCCGGTGATCGCCCGGGCGGGGTGAAGGGTGGGGCATCCCTTGGCGGGCGGGATAGGACCTGGTGGTCACCTTCCCTCGGCCTGGGGGCGCAGCTGGACCATGAGGGCCTCAACGGCCAGCAGCGGGGCGGCATTGGAGCGCAGGCGGCTGCGGCACTCCTCGATGGCGGCGATCCGCGCCAGGGACTGCTCAGGGGTCGTTGTGCGGGCTGCCTGGTCGACAGCGTCGGACAGATCGAGGTTGACGCGCTCGACGTCGCTGCCCATCTGGGTGGTGAGCACGTCGCGGTAGAAGGACAGCAGGTCGATCATGGCCCCGGTCCAGGACGTCGGTGCGGGCGCGCTTGGCGCGGCGCTTCTGGTCCTCCTCAAGCTGGCGGATCTGGGCGCGCAGGCCCGCCGGGATCTTCCCGTCGCTCTCCAGACCGAGCGCACGGGTGAGCTCGGCCTTCTCTCGGGCGTCGCGCTCGGCGGTGGCCTCCCTGGCTTCGGACTCGGCGGCCTCGACCAGGGAGGCGGCGCCCAGGACGGCGTCACCGACGCTGCGCAGCGAGACCGGGGCGAGCAGGAGGCGGCGACGCCGGTCCCAGGCTCCGACGTCGGTGGCCAGGTGCCGGGCGAGCCCGATATGCGACTGGCTGGCCCGAGCGGCCCGGACGGCCAGCTCGGGGTCGGCGCCGTCGCGGCGCACGAGGAGCTCGGCGACGGCCTCGGCCGGCGGGATCCGCAGCGTCACCAGGCGGCAGCGCGAGCGGATGGTGGGCAGGACGTCGTCGGCGCTGGGGGTGCACAGCAGCCAGACGGTCTGGGGCGGCTCCTCGATGGACTTGAGCAGGACGTTGGTGGTGCGCTCGGCCATGCGGTCGGCGTCCTCGACGAGGATGACGCGCCAGCGGCCGGTCCAGGGACGGCGCTGGGCCTCACCGATGAGGGTCTTGACCTCGTCCATGGTGATGATGAGCTTCTCGGTGGTCAGGCGCACGACGTCGGGGTGGGAGCCGGCCACGACGTCGCGGCAGGGCTTGCACTGCCCGCAGCCGGGCACCGGGCCGATGCACTGCAGCGCGGCGGCGAAGGCGCGGGCGGCATTCGAGCGGCCCGATCCGGGCGGGCCGGTCACGAGCCAGGCGTGGCTCATCGCGAGCCCGGCCAGTGGGCCCGCTGCTGACCCCACTCCCCCATGTTCTGAGCCGCCCGGTCCCGCTGAGGCGGCTCCGGCGGCACTCGCCTCACGCCGCTCGGCCGTTTCCCGGGCGGCCAGGGCCGCGGCGCTGAAGGCGGCCACGGCGGCTTCCTGACCGACGACGTCGTCCCACACGGTCATGACCGTCCCCCGACAGGCTCGGCGGCCCCCGGCGCTGCGGCGGGCCGCCGCCTCGACGAAGGCCTCCAGGCCGACAAGAACCCCCTGGTGAGCGGCGCCGTGCTCGTGGCGCACACCGTGGCGACGCACGGCCGCGACGGCGGCCTCGATGACGTCGTCGGCCACCTGGTCGACGGGTCGGTCGGCGTCGATGACGACGAATCGCTCGGGCTCGGCGGCGGCCAGGGTGAGGAACTGCTCGCGAAGGGCGGTGCGGAAGGTGTCGCCCTCCTGCTCGAGGCGGTCCTTGGAGCCGCGGCCGGTGGCGCGCTGCTCGGCCAGGGCGGGGTCGCCGTCGAGCAGGATGGTCAGGTCCGGTGGAGGCCCTCAGTGGCCCACAGGGAGAGATCGCGGACCTCGTCGGGGCCCCAGCGAGCGGGCCGCCCCTGGTAGGGCGACCGAGGAGTCGAGGGTAGCGGTCGGCCAGGACGACGGCGCCGCGCTCGAGGGCGGGCCGCACGCGGGTGGCGATGTGGTGGGCTCGATCAGCGGCGTACAGGAGAGCCTCGGCGCGCGGGGCGACGTACCCGCCGTGCAGGAGAAGGCGCCGAATCTCAAGGCCGAGCTCGGTGCCACCCGGCTCACGGGTGAGGACGTGATCGACGTCGGCGGCGGTCAGGAGGTCGGCGAGGATGCGGATCTGCGTCGTCTTGCCGACGCCGTCGCCTCCCTCGAAGGAGATGAACAGACCGGGGTGGGCCGTGGCGGGGGGCGGCTGAGTCACCCGACCAGCGTAGCGGCCGTGTGGCCCGCCCGGTTTCCAGGCCGGGCGGGCCACAGGATGAAACGGGCGCAGTCAGTCTCAGTCAGCCCTCACAGTCGGCCTCGGTCAGTCGCTCTTAGAGCCCTGCTGGCGGGTCTCGGTATTGCGGCCGAAGTCCTCCACCTTCGGGGTGTTGCCGGCCCAGACCACGTCCGCGTTGGTTCCCTTGACGACGACGCGGTCGACGTCCTTGACGTAGACCTCGGCGTTGGTGCCGGTGATGGTCAGCAGGCCGACGTAGTCGACGAAGACCGTCACGTTGTCCGCTGAGACGGTCAGGTTCTCCACGTCGCCCTCGATACGGACTTCGTCGTTGAGCTTGTCCAGGAGCATGGACGGGGTCGCCGAGACGGTCCGGTCCACGCTCTCGAGGTCGCTCAGCCAGTCGCTGTCGGTGATGGTCGCCTGGGCGCCGGGGCGGCCACCGGCTGCGGGCGGAGCGCTGGCCTCGGGGGCGCCGGCGTCGGTCGAGGCAGCCGGTGCGGCCTGCTCCGGGGTGCTCGGGGCGGAGGCCCGCGCCGGCGGGGTCTGAGAGCTGTTCGCCGGCGTCGCGGACTGTGAGGCGGGTGCGGCCTGCTCGGTTGAGGGGGCCTCCTGGCTCGCGGTTGTGGCGGTGCCCTCGTCGGTGGATCCGCCGCCGATGGAGACGGAGCAGGCGCTGATGCCGGTCAGGGACAGGGACACGAGGACGGCGGCGGCGGCGCGACGGTGGTTGAGGGGACGAGTGGTCAGGGACATGGTTCTCTCCGGTATTCAGATGGGTGAGGGGTGGTGAAGGTCGGTGGGTGGGTGGCGGGGTTCGGCGCGGCGTGATCGGGACGTCAGAGGGCTCAGAAGGTCGGGACGAAGACCTCGACGCGGCGGTTGAGGCGCCGCCCGGCGGGGTTGTCGGAGCCGTCAGAGCTCTCGTTGGGGGCAACGGGCCGGGTCTCTCCGTAGCCGACGGACTCGATGGCGGCGGTGACGCCGTCGGAGGTGAGTGCGTCGGTGACCGCCTTGGCCCGTTGCTCGGAGAGCGTCTGGTTGGAGGCGTCGTCGGAGACGGAGTCGGTGTGGCCCTGGACCTGGACCTTGGGGCCTTGGAGTCCTTGAGGACGGTGGCCAGGTTGGTGAGGGTGGTCGAGGCCTCGGAGCGCAGGTCGGATGAGCCGAAGTCGAACAGGACGCTGTCCTCCAGGGTGATGACCGTGCCGCAGGACTGCGCCGGCTTGGCGGCGTCGATGGAGGGGAAGGTGCCGACCTTGCCGGCCTTGGGAACCGGCTTGGCGGAGACGGTCTTGCCGTTGACGATGGCACTGCCCGTGCCTTCGTTGACGATGGAGGTGGTGGCGTCGGAGTAGGTTCCGGAGCCGTCGCCGTTGTTGACGATGGAGACCTCGCCGCGGCTGTAGGTGCCCGAGCCGTCGCCGCTCAGGACGATGGACTCCCCGGTGGCGGAGTCGCTGTAGGTCCCCGAGCCGTCACCATTGACAGTGACGGAGAGGTGATCGTCGCTGTAGGTGCCCGAGCCGTCACCGTTGACGACGATCGAGACCTTGCCGTCGCTGTAGGTTCCGGAGCCGTCGCCGTTGTTGACGATGGAGACCTTGCCGTCGGAGAAGGTCCCGGAGCCGTCGCCATTGTTGGTGACTGCGGTTGATCCTGAGCTCGTGGTCATCGAGCCGTCGCCGCCGAGCACCGTGGAGCCGGAGACGAGCGAACCGCTCGCGTCGCAGCGGGCCGGCCTGACCGTGACGCCGGGCTGGGAGGTGATGGAGCGGGTGAGGTCCGGGGTAAAGGCACCCGTGGACTGGGTGAGCAGGCTGAGATCCGGCAGTGCGAACATGGGGATCGGAGGGATCTGGCCGGGCTCGTAGCCTGCGACGGCCTGGCCCGTGGAGGCGGTCGTTCCGGTCGCCGGGGCGGAGGTGGAGCCCTTGGCGCTTCCCGCGGCGCTGCTGGTGTCCGAGCCGACCTGGGTCTCCTGGCTCTGGGCCTGCGACGACGAGCCGCCTCCGATGGACAGGGAGCAGCCGCTCAGGGCGAGGGTGGTGATGAGGGCGAGGGAAGGCAGGGAGACGAGTGCTTTTGTCATGACCTGAACGTTACCGTCGCGTTGTCGCTGCTCGGTCCCCACGCTGTCGCAGTCCTGCGACAGGGCCCTGGTGGAGCGCCTCCAGAGTCCTCGACCGGGGTCGGCCGGGCCGGTCACGTCGCACTCACCGGGCCCGCGACGGGCAGGCTCAGCCACACCCGGGTCCCCACGCCCTCGCGGGAGGCCAGCGCACGCTGCCGCCGTGGCGGCGCACGATCGTCGCCACGAGCGCCAGCCCGAGTCCCGAGCCTGGCAGGCCCCGGGCGTTGCCGGCGCGTGCCAGCTCGCTCCACACCGCCGGCAGGTCCGCCTGCGGCACCCCGATCCCGGTGTCGGCCACCTCGATGGTGACGGTGCCGGACTCCTCCCGACCGCGCACCTCCACCGTCCCGCCCGGACCGGTGTACTTCGAGGCGTTGGAGATGACGTTGTAGACGGCCGAGTACAGCAGGTCGCCGTCGCCGCGCACGTGCGACAGCGGCCACGGCACCTGCGGCAGGTCCAGGCGGATCCTGGGCGCTCCGCCCCGGGCGGCGCCCTCCTCGCTGACCGCCTGGGCGGCGTCCTGCACGGTCTCGGCGATGTCGACGTCCTCCAGCGACAGCGCAGCCGTCTCCAAGTCGGCCAGCTTGCGCAGATCCGTCACCAGGCGCCCCATCCGGCGGGCCTGGGCGTCGACGACGTCGACCCTGGCCTGCAGCTCCTGAGGACGGGCCTGCGGAAGGTCGGCGACGGCGGCGCGCACCGCCGTCAACGGGTTCTTCAGCTCGTGGTCCAGTCTGCGCAGGAACTGCTGGTGGTGGGCCCACGCCTCCTGCTGGGCCTCGCGGCGAGCCCGCTTGATCGCCAGCCGTTGTCTGCGTCGCCCCACGGCGATGAGGAGGGCGAGCAGCAGGACACCCACCCCGGTCTCCAACACCACGAGCGGCACCGTCGTCGTGACGAGCAGGGCGCCAGGCCGTAGACGGCGTAGGCCCCGGCCACCGCACCGGCGACGGCCACCAGCGCGAGCACCCACCTGACCCATATCCTCCCGGACGCCCCGTCGGCCGCGGAAGCAGGGCTGACCGGGGCGGCCTCGGGGGTGGGCCCGGAGGGGGCTCCACGGCTCGGCCATTACCCATCGCGGGCCGCCCGGCCGTGGGATGAGCGATCGCGGGCTGGGCGGTCGGCGGCTGCACTGTCGTCGGCTGAGGCGTTGGTGCAGAGGCCGGTGACCGCCGGGCCGGCGGATGCGCTGTGCCCGCGAGGGGCCGGTGGATCTCCACCGTCCGGGGTCCGCCCGGGTCGACCATCGGCGGCAGGGTACCTGGTGCGGCCGTCCTGCGAGGACGGCCGGGGCGGGAGCGAGGGCGGCAGGTCCGACGCCGGCGGCGTAGGCGACTGACTCATGCCTGGACCCCCGGCCCGGAAGCGGTAGCCGACGGAGGGGACCGTCTCGATGTAGGTGGGGTGAGCGGCGTCGTCGCCCAGAGCCTGTCGGATCTCGCGGATGCGGTGGTCGACTGCGCGCGTGGACGTGGCGAAGTCGATGCCCACAGGGAGGCCAGCAGGTCGTCGCGCGTGTGGAGCTCGCCGGGGTGGCTCATGAGGTAGTCCAGGAGCGCCGTGGCCTTCGGGTGAGGGCCACCTCGCGCCCGGCCAGGGTGACCCGCCGGGAGGTGCGCTCCAGGACCAGATCGCCGGCCACCAGCCTGGAGGCGGAGGTCAGCGGCTGGGCCATCCCCAGGTGCGGCGCAGGACGGCGCGGATCCGGGAGGCGAGCTCGGCGGGGTCGAAGGGCTTGGACAGGTAGTCGTCGGCGCCGTCATCGAGCGCCGAGACCCGCTCGTAGGAGGCGTTGACCTGGGTGAGCAGGATGATGGGGGTCCAGGCCCCGCCCGCCCGTCACCCGACGCACCAGCTCGCGCCCATCCATCCTGGGCATGAGGACGTCGGAGACGATGATGTCCACCTGGTAGGAGGCCAGGAGATCCAGGGCCTCCATCCCGTCCGAGGCGAGCAGGATCCGGTACCCGCTGCGCTCCAGGTAGGGGCCCAGCGAGCGGCGGATGGGGGCTTCGTCGTCGACGAGCAGGACGGTGGCGGACGGAGCCGGTGCGGTGGGCTGGGTCACGGCAGCCTCACTGAACGAGCTTCCCGGTGGTGTTGCCGGCACCGCTGTCCTGGATCGTCGGGGTCGTCGCCCAGCCAGTAGACGGTGACGTTGGAACCCATGATGGTGAGGTGGTCGATGTCGCGGGCGTAGACGGTGACGTTGGAGCCCTGGATGGTGAGGACGTCGACCTCCTCGGCGGCGATCTTGACGTCGGAGCCCTGGACCATGAGCGAGTCGAGGTCGCCGACCAGGTTGAGGGTGCTTCCGGAGCCCTGGACCGTGTGGGCGCCGAAGACCTCCGTGCGCTGCCCCGTGCTCTGGATGTCCTTCCAGGTGGCGTCCGTGATGGGAGCGTCGTCACCGTCCCTGTCGTCGTCTTGGTCGTCGGAGTCGGTGGAGGTCCTGGCCGAGGATCCCGAGGAGGCCTGGGAGTCGGACTTCGCCGTGCCCTGGGAATCGGACGTGGCGGAGCCGTTGGAGTCGGCGCTCTTGGCCCCGGTCTGCTTGCTCTGCTCGGCCTGGGTCGCGGCCGATGACCCGGACTCGCCCGAGCCGGAGCGGTTGGCGGACAGGGAGCAGGCGCCCAGGCTCAGGGCCAGGGCCAGGGCGGCGGTACCGGCAATAACAGTCTTGGGCAGCGACATGACGGGGTCCTCTCAGGAATGCATGTGGGGAGTTGTACACAAAATACAATACCGGCCAGTTGTGCCATCCTCGTCGCCGAGATGTCGCAGTGCTGCGACCAGGGGCGCGATGGTGCTCACGGAACAACAACATCGCTGTGCGGCCCCGCCACCCGTCCGTGCGCCCTTGGAGCTCCGGCTCGCCGATCCGAGGAGACGTCAACAGGACAGAGCCCCGAGACTGTACTGACGAGCGCGCACTTGACCGGCCGGCTAGGACTCCTTCGACGTGCTCGCCCTGCTCCCCGTGCTCTTCTTGGCCGCGGTCTTGGCGGTGGACTTCGACGCCGTCTTCGTCGTGGTCTTCTTGGTGGTGGTCTTGCGGGTGGTGCGCTTCTTGGCCGGGCCCTTGGCGCGCTTCTCCGCGAGCAACTCGAAGGCGCGCTCGGGTGTGACGGTGGCCGGGTCGTCGCCGCGACGCAGGGTCACGTTGGTCTCCCCGTCGGTGAAGTAGGGGCCGAAGCGGCCGTCCCTGATGACCACGGGCTTGCCGGTGGCCGGGTCCTCGCCGAGCTCGCGCAGCGGCCCGCGGGCGGCCGCCTGCCCCCGGCGCCGCTTGGGCTGGGCGAAGATCTCCAGGGCCTGTTCCAGGGTGACGGTGAAGATCTGCTCCTCGGTCTCCAGGGAGCGCGAGTCCGTGCCCTTCTTGAGGTAGGGACCGTAGCGACCGTTCTGGGCGGTGATGTCCGCCCCCGACTCCGGGTCCTGTCCGACGACGCGCGGCAGGCTCAGTAGGTCCAGGGCCTGCTCCAGGGTCACCGTGGACAGGTCCATGGAGCGCAGGAGGCTGGCCGTGCGGGGCTTGGGCTGGCGGCCTTGGCCGTCTTCCTCGTCTTCGTGGTCCTCGCAGTCTTCGCAGACTTCGCTGTCTTCCTGGTCGCTGCTTCACCGGCCTCGTCGGCTGCAGCGGCCGAGTCGGCGTCGGCGGTCCCGGCCGCCCCAGCCGTCTCCTCGGGGTCGGGCAGGACCTCGGTGACGTAGGGCCGTAGCGGCCGTCCTTGGCGATGATGACGTGTCCGCTGACCGGGTCGACGCCCAGCTCACGGCCGTCGTCGGCGGCCCGGGCGAAGAGCTCTCGGGCCTTGTCCACGGTCAGCTCGTCGGGGGCGACGTCGGCGGGCACGTTGGCGCGCTTGCCCTCGGTGTCCTCCAGGTAGGGGCCGTAGCGGCCCCACCCTGAGGGTGATACCCCCACCGATCTCGATGGAGTTGACGGCGCGGGCGTCGATCTCGCCGAGGTTGTCCACCAGCCCTTGAGCCCCTGGGCCCGCAGCTCTGCGGCGGAGGCGGCCGCGGCGTCGAGCTCGCCGGCGGCCGCGGCCTCGGCGATCTCCCGGGCGACGGTGTCGGGGCGCCCTGGCCGTTGTAGAAGCGTCGCAGCCAGGCCACCCGGTCCTCCTCGCCGGCGGCGATCCGGTCGAGGTCGCGCTCCATGGAGGCCGTGAAGTCGTAGTCGACCAGCTCGGTGAAGTTCTCTTCCAGCAGGCGGGTGACGGCGAATGCGAGCCAGGTGGGCACCAGGGCCTGCCCGCGGTGGTCCACGTAGCCGCGATCGGAGATCGTGGACATGGTGGCCGCGTAGGTTGAGGGGCGGCCGATCTCGCGCTCCTCGAGGGCCTTGACCAGGGAGGCCTCGGTGTAGCGCGGCGGCGGCGTCGTCTCATGGCCCGAGGCCTCGGCGGCCAGGGCGGCCAGCTCCCTGACCGGCGATCATCGCGGGCAGGCGCACGTCCTGAGTCCTTGGCGGCGGCGCCGGAGTCGTCCTGGTAGCGCTCGGCGTCGCGCCCTCTCGTAGGCGGCCAGGAAGCCGCGGAAGGTGATGACGGTGCCCGACGCCGTCAGGCCGGCCGTGGAGAAGGTGGGGCCGGAGTCGCGCGACTCGCCGGCCGCCGGGGTCAGGGGCACCTCGACGGTCACGGTGGCGGTCGAGCCGACGGCGTCGGCCATCTGGGAGGCCACCGTCCGCTTCCAGATGAGCTCGTAGAGGCGGAACTGGGCGCCGGTGAGCTCGCCGGAGACCTGGGCCGGGGTGCGGAAGTGGTCGCCGGCCGGGCGGATCGCCTCGTGGGCCTCCTGGGCGCCCTTGGCCTTGGAGGCGTAGACGCGGGGGTGCTGGGGCACGTACTCGGCGCCGTAGAGCTCGGTCACCTGGGAGCGGGCCGCGGCCACTGCCTGGCTGGACAGGACCGTGGAGTCGGTGCGCATGTAGGTGATGAAGCCGTTCTCGTAGAGGCCCTGCGCCACACGCATGGTCTCCCGCGGGTTCATGCGCAGCTTGCGGGAGGCCTCCTGCTGGAGCGTGGAGGTGGTGAAGGGGGCCGCCGGGCGACGCTTATAGGGCTTGTCCTCGACGCCGACCACCCGCGGCTCACCCCGGCTGATGGCCTCGGCGACGGCGGTGGCCCCCACCTGGTGGAGGTGGACGGCGGAGGCCTTGACGGCGGCCGGGCGCAGCTGACCGGCGTCGTTGAAGTCGCGGCCGGTGGCCACCCGCCGCCCGTCGAGGCTGACGAGGCGGGCGGCGAAGGAGGCGTCCTGACGGGCGGTGACGTCCACCGGGGACAGGACGGTGGAGAAAGTGGCCTCCACCCCCAGTAGGAGGCCGAGCGGAAGGCCATGCGCTCACGCTCGCGCTCGACGACGAGGCGGGTGGCCACCGACTGGACGCGCCCGGCGGACAGGCCGGCGCGGACCTTGCGCCACAGGACCGGGCTGACCTCGTAGCCCACGAGGCGGTCCAGGATGCGGCGGGTCTCCTGGGCGTCGACGAGATTGATGTCCAGGTCGCGGGTGTTGTTCAGGGCCCGGGTGACGGCCTCGCGGGTGATCTCGGTGAAGACCATGCGGCGCACCGGCACCTTGGGCTTGAGGACCTGCTGGAGGTGCCAGGCGATGGCCTCGCCCTCGCGGTCGTCATCGGTGGCCAGGTAGAGCTCGTCGGCGTCCTTGAGGGCCTTCTTGAGCTGGGCGACCGTCTTCTTCTTGTCCGGGTTGACGACGTAGTAGGGCGTGAAGTCGTCCTCGACATCGACCGCGAACTTGCCGTAGGGCCCCTTCTTCATGGTGGCGGGCAGCTCGGAGGGCTGCGGCAGGTCGCGGATGTGCCCCACGGAGGCCTCGACGTCGAACTCCGGACCCAGGTAGCCGGCGATGGAGCGCACCTTGTTGGGGGACCCCACGATGACGAGCTTGGTGGACACGTAAAGCCTTCCTCACGGGCGGTGCGCGGCTGGCCGCGCCTGGCGGGGTGGTCGATGGTTCGCGACGTCGGCGGGGCCGGGCGATCTCCGTGCGATCAGGACGATCCGGGCGATCAGGGCCCCTGACGAGGGTGTGCGGCAGGGGAGGCGGCTCGCGCCGGCTCTCAGCCGACTGTAACGCACCGCCCACCTTTTCCAACCAGGCAGCGCACGGAAAACGACTTTCGTCTCAACGGGCTGGGCCCGAGCAGCCGGCCGCCGGCAGGCGGTTGCTCGGGTCCACGGGACTCGGATCGGAGGAGCCTCAGATGAGCTCGGCCAGGGCGCTGCGCACGGCGGCCAGGCGCTGGGCGGCGATGCTCTCGTCGTAGGGCAGGTGCAGGCCGCGGCACTCGGCGGCCAGCTCGGCCAGCGAGCGGACCTCCGGGAAGCCCCGCGAGGTCAGCTGGGCGACCTCGTCAACGACTGGCGAGCCCGACGAGCCCGCCCCACCACCGCGCAGGTCCACCCACTGGCCCAGGCGTCGAGCCGCCCGGTCCAGGCTGGAGGTGACCGTGCGCAGGGCGTCGTTGAGCTGGGCGACCTGGGTGCTCACGGTGCGCAGCACGGGCCCCAGCCCACGGAAGCCGGACTCGAGGGCCTCGCACAGGTCCGTCAGGGAGTGCATGGCGTCCACCTCGCTGCCGTCGAGGATGGACTGGGCGAAGCGTCCCACCATGAGGGTGAGCAGCCGCATGAGGGCCACGGAGAAACGCAGCTCGGTGACAGACTGGTGCAGGACCTGCAGGCGCGAGGGCAGCCCGGTCAGCTCGGCGCCGGCGGCACCGGTGAGCTCGGAGATGCGCTCGGCGAGCATCTGCGCCTTGGTCTGGGTGCCGTTGCCGACGTCGTGGGAGACCAGCTGGCCGATGCGCCCCACCCGCGCCTCCACCGCCCGGGCCGAGTCGTGGGTGGCCTCCATGGTGGTGATGAGGCGCAGGTACTCGTCGAGCTCAAAGACCAGGGCGTTGGTGTCCTTCCATGGCGGCCACCGTGTTGAGGATCCGGGCCACCGCGCCCAGGCTCTCGGGGGCGGCCGCCGGGACGCGTACCCCGGAGCTGACCAGGGAGGCCACCTCGCGGGGCAGGGTCGCCAGCGTCATGTCGTGCAGGGAGGAGAAGCCCAGTGTCTGGAGCTCTGCGGCCAGCTCTCGGCCGCCGAACTCACCGAGCTGGTGGCGCGAGGCGCCGCGGGCCTGAAGGTCGCGCTCCTTGGCGCGCACCCGCCGGTAGGCCTCCTCGACCTTGCCCCGGGTCACGTTGTCCATCGGCTTGATCCGCACCGACAGGAAGCCCTGACGCAGTGGCACGATCGTGGCGAAGACCCGGTAGTCCAGGCCGTCCACCGCACGGTTGGTGATGTAGCCGCAGGCCGGGCGCTGGGACTGCAGATCGTCCCAGATGAGGCGGAAGAGACCGGCCGGCATGTCCAGGTGCCGGATGATGTTGTGGGGAGCTCCATAAGCCGCTCACGCGAGTAGCGAGACAGCGTGTCGAATGTCCTATTGGTGTTCTGAATGACACCTTTGAGGTCCGTGGTGGAAAAGAAGATGTCCTGAGGATCGAACAAACGCTCGTACCCGACCTGCGATTCCATGGGCGCTCTCCTTCATGGTAGATGGTTCGCGGGAGCACCTCGTCGAGGACCATTTCTCAGCTCCTCGCCACAGTGCCAGAAAAACCTTAATGACATGCGCGGGCCCGCGGAAGACTGTTTACGACATTGTCACCAGTAAGTTGGGACCTATCTTGTAGATTTCGACTAACTACGCCCCCAGCTGGCCCAGGGTCTCGCGAACCGTCGCCACCCGCTCACGGATGACGGACTCATCCAGGGTCACGACGACACCGCGGGCCTTGGCGGCCAGCTCGGCCAGGGAGGCCGTCTCCGGGAAGCCCTGCTCGCCCACGGCAACGGCCTCGCGCAGGGCGGCCTCGGCGTCGACGCCGTCGACCAGCGCCTGGGTGCCCCTCATCCTGGAGAGCGCGGATCCAGCGCTGGAAGGGCCGCTTGACACGGTCGAGGTTGCTGACCACGCCGCGCAGGTCTCCCTCCAGGCGCTCAGCCAGGTTCGCGGCCTCCTGGCAGGAGGGCACCAGGGACTCCAGGTCGGAGAGCATCGCCTCGGCGAGGTCGCCGATGGCGTCGGCGGACTCCCCCTCCTCCCCGTCCAGGACGGCGGCCGCGAAGATTCCGACCATGAGCGTGTGCAGACGCATCATCGAGCTGCGGAAGCGCACCTCCGAGGCCGCCTCGTAGAGCGCCACGAGGGAGGAGTTGAGCTGGCGGAGCACCCTGACGGCCTGGGCGCTGCGATCCTGACGCGCTCGGAGACCGTGGGGACGGAGGACTCGTCGTCGGGGCTGGTCACCTCGCCCATGAGGTCGCCCACGCGGTTGGCCCGCTCGATGACCGAGCGCACCCGCCGGGCCCAGGAGCCCAGCCCGTTGATGAGCTCCCTGGTACTCCCCCAGCTGATAGACGAGCTCGTCGGTGTCCCGCTCAATCGCGGCGACAGCCTGAAGGACGGCGAACATGGGGTTGTCCGACTCAGCGCGCGGCGGGACCCGGACCCCCTCCACCACCAGCAGGGCCAGCTCGCGCGGGAGGGCGGCCCGAGCGAAGTTGTGCAGGTCGCGGTACTGGAGCCCCGCCAGCTCCTCGGTCAGCAGCGCCGCACCGTGCTCGGCGACCTCCCGTCGTCCGTGCCCCTCCTCGGCGTAGGCGCGCTCGGCGGCCCGTACCCGGGAGTAGATCTCCTTGATGGGGGTGAACATGGCATGGTTGGTCGGACGCACGCGCACGGACAGGTAGCCATCCGTCAGCGGGGTGACCGTCGCGAAGACCCAGTAGTCCAGTCCGTCCTTGGCCCGGTTGAGCACGTAGACGCAGGACGAGCGCCCCTGCTCCAGCTCATCCCACATGAGCTTGAAGGCCCCGGCAGGCATGTCATCGTGACGAATAATGTTGTGCGGAGAGCCAATAAGCTCCTCAGCGCTGTAACGGGACAGCGAATCGAATACCCGGTTCGTCCTGCGAATGACACCTTTGGTATCCGTCGTCGAGAAGAACAGGTCCTCGGCACCGAAGCGGCGCTCGTTGCCATCGACGTATTCCATGACTCTCCTGCAATGGTAGGGGGAATCGGTCACCGCCGGATTACCGACCGCGACACGCTGAATAGAGAGGCGGCTGAGATTCCACTAAACCGCCTTCTGTGCGACTACGCTACGAAGTAACGTTATGGTGCACACGGATGTGGGGATCAACAACCGAGACGCACGACCGCATAAGCATGTCACAGCACCCACCCCTCTGGGTCGCCGTTGGGTCTCAGATCGGTAACACAGTCGAGACACAGGTTGCGCTGTGGTCGAGCACAGCGCCTTCCTGTTGAATAGACGACGTGACTAACGCCCCCACCGAGAACCTCACCCGCGCTGACGGTTCCCCCCTGCGCGTCCTGGTCGTCGACGACGAGCAGATGCTCGCCGACCTGCTCGCCTCCGCCCTGCGTTACGAGGGCTGGGAGGTCACGACTGCCGGGACCGGGATCGCCGCGGTCCGATCCGCTCAAGAGATCGACCCCGACGTCATCGTCCTGGACATCATGCTGCCCGACTTCGACGGCCTGGAGGTCATGCGCCGGGTGCGCGGCCACAGCCCGAACGTGCCGGTCCTGTTCCTGACCGCCAAGGACGCCGTCGAGGACCGGGTGGCCGGACTGACCGCCGGCGGCGACGACTACGTCACCAAGCCCTTCTCCCTGGAGGAGGTCGTGGCCCGCCTGCGCGCCCTGCTGCGCCGTTCGGGGGCCAGCGAGGAGAAGCCCGCCTCCCTGCTGGAGGTCGGGGACCTGCGCATGGACGAGGACTCCCACGAGGTCTGGCGCGGCCAGGACGAGATCCAGCTGACCGCCACCGAGTTCGAGCTGCTGCGCTACCTCATGCGCAACCCCCGCCGGGTCCTGTCCAAGCCGCAGATCCTGGACCGGTGTGGAACTACGACTTCGGCGGGCAGGCCAACATCGTCGAGCTCTACATCTCCTACCTGCGCCGCAAGATCGACAAGGGCCGCGAGCCCATGATCCACACAATGCGTGGCGTCGGCTACGTCCTCAAGCCCGCCGTCGGCGCCGGCGAGCGCGTCTGACGGCCCGGAGACACCGAATATGCCGGATACGTCAGAGACGTCGGGCCTCCCGGCACCGGACGGCGGGCAGACCGGTCCGCGGACTGGCTGGGGAACCGGTCGCGGCTCATGGTGGTCCGGTCCGAGCCCGCGCCGCCCCCGCAGCCTGCGCACCCGTCTGGTGGCCGGGGTGCTCGGGCTGGTCCTCATCATGGCAGCGGTCATGAGCACCTTCTCCACTGTCAGCCTGCGCCACACCCTCATGGCCCGCACCGACAGCCAGCTGACGGCAGCCGCCCAGCGCGCCGCCGTCAAGCGCCACGACCTCGAGCAGGAGGCCAAGGACGCCCAGGAGCAGGGGACCCAGAGCAACCAGGACAGCCAGGTCGGCGGAGCCCAGGGGCCCGAGGGGGCGGAAGGAACCGACCCCGGCAAGCAGGGGGTTCCTCCCGGGCTCGACGCCGCCGGGCAGTCCACCGGCACCCTGACGCTCATCGCCCCGGCGTCGTCGAGCTCCAGCAGCGAGGCGGCCGCCTACATCGACAAGGACGGCCACTACGCGGCCATCTCCCAGGAGGACTGCCGGCGCTTACTGTCGGAGGCCACCCGGGACCACCCCGTCACGGTCCATCTGCACCACCTGGGAAGCTACCGGGTCCTGGCCACGCGGGACGAGGTCTCGGGGGACACCGTCATCACCGGCCTCTCCCTGGAGGGGGACAGGGCGCTCATCCGCTCCCAGCTGCTCATCGAGCTGGTGGTCGCGATGGTGGGCGCCCTGGTGGTGGCCCTGGCAGGACGGGCCATGGTGCGCTCCTCGCTCGCCCCCTGGAGCGGGTGGCCCGTACCGCGCACCGTGTGGCCTCCCAGCCGCTGGAGCGCGGCGAGGTGAGCATCGAGGACCGGGTGGCCGGGACGGACCTGGTCTCCTCGGCCGAAGTCGGTTACGTCGGCGGCGCCCTCAACACGCTGCTCGGACACGTGGAGTCCGCACTGACCGCCCGGCAGCGCTCTGAGACGCAGGTGCGCCAGTTCGTGGCCGACGCCTCCCACGAGCTGCGCACACCGCTGGCCTCGATCCGCGGCTACACCGAGCTCATCCACCGAGAGGGCGCCGACGCCGACCTGCCGGAGGAGGCCACCTACGCCCTGGAACGCGTGCACTCCGAGTCGGTGAGAATGACGGCGATCGTGGAGGACCTGCTGCTGCTGGCGCGCCTGGACGCCGGGCGCGAGCTGCGCCGTGAGGAGGTGGACCTGGTCGGGCTCCTGGTGGACACGGTGGCCGACGCCCGTGCGGCCGGGCCGGACCACGACTGGCAGCTGAACCCTGGCCGCCCTCAGGCCCCCGGCCGATGCCACGCCGGAGGAGGCCGAGGACTTCCTGCCCGAGCCGCCGCTGGTCATCGGCGACGAGGCGCGCCTGCGCCAGGTCGTCGTCAACCTCCTGGCCAACGCCCGTCCACACACCCGCCGGCAGCCACGTGACCACGACGCTGGAGCGCGAGGGCGGCACCCTCATCGTGCGCATCCACGACGACGGCCCCGGTATCGCGCCGGAGGTGCGCGACCGCCTCTTCGAGCGCTTCGCCCGCGGGGACTCCTCGCGCGAGCGGCGCACCGGCTCAACGGGCTGGGCATGTCGATCGCCCTGGCGATCGTCGAGTCCCCACGACGGCAGCATCGACGTCGAGTCCTCCACGGCGCCCGAGGACCACGGGACCACCTTCACCGTCAGGCTCCCGGCCGCCGCCGTCGAGGGGTAGAGCCCGTGCCCGAGGCCCGTGCCGGGAGATGAGGCGCGCGCGATCTCCGGGCGGGGACATGCCACACGTACGGGTACCGGATTCCTGCCGCCGAACGCGCAGACCGCATCCGACGGCGTCGAATGTCCCCGGCCGCCGGATCTGGGGGAATCAGACGGCGGGCTCAGCCGGCGTCTCCATGAACCGGGAGCGTCCGTCAGTCGCGGTGACGGGGCTCGTGCTTGCTCCGGGTGCGGCCCCAGTCGGTGAGCGACACGAGCGCGGACAGCGCCAGGCAGGTGACGCCGACGACGGCCACAGACCCGGTGGCGTAGGCGCCGAAGAGCTGCCAGCGCGTGTCCGGGCCCTCCAGGTGCCTCCACACCCAGAGCCCCAGACCGAGCGCCCCCAGGGTGCACACGACGCCGACCGAGGCCAGCAGGACGTTGCCGATGAACTGGTTCCACAGGCGCGGCCCGGCGGCGGTCACCGGGATCGTCCCCACGGTGGTCAGCTCGGGCACCTCACCGGAGTCCTCCTCCCCGGTTCCTGAGCGCAGGGACCAGGGGGCCCTCCAGGCACCGCCGGCCACCGCGAGCGCCCCCCAGGCCACGGGCACGAGGATCCCGGCCAGGACGTCGGAGGGGCGGTGCCACTGGCACACGAGGGTGGAGTAGCCCATGGCGATGGTGAACAGGGCGCCGGCCCAGGCCGACAGCACCCGCCAGCGCCGCCCGGACAGCAGGATGAGGGCGATGGCGGCGGAGGCAGCCATGGTCGTGTGCCCTGAGGGCAGGGTGTTGGCGTTGTCCCAGCGCTCGGTGATGTCGAAGTCGGGGCGCCACAGGATCCGGTACTTGAGGAGCTGGGTGGTCAGGTTGGCCCCCGCCACAGCGACGACGGCCCACACGGCCCGGCGGTGGCTGCGTCGCAGCAGGCCGATGATCAGGATCGTCACCACGAGGATGACGGCCGCCGGCATCGAGACCATGGACAGCAGGGTGCGGGCGTGGGTGCTCACGTAGTGAGAGCCGATCTCCGACCCTCCAGGGCCATGGCGTCGAGGACCCTGACCGGTGTGGGTGTACACGAACAGGCACCACAGGCCGATGGTCGCGCCCAGGCAGGACAGGGCCAGCAGGCTCCCGCGCAGGCGCAGCTGTCCCAGAGAGCGGGTGGTCTGCGACTGGAGAGAGGACACCGGTCGATCGTAGGTTCTCCAGTGCACCCATCAGCAGAAAGACGGCCGCGATTCCTGTGCGGGACTGCTCACGGCTCCCGATGTCCGGGACCGCCGGGCGGATCGCTCGACGGCTCGCCGGCACCGTCGGCGGTGCTGGCGGCGGAGGAAGCGGAGACGTCCTGAGATGGCGGCCGGGCCATCGCTCGCTCCCGCCGACGTCGTCGGCCTCCCTGAAGCGCCGGGCCCGCCTGAGCCCCCGCCGTCCTCACTGCCGTCTTCACTGCCGACGAGGGTGTCGGCGCCCCGTGGGCGCCCTGAGTCCCCTCGTCGTCGGCGGCCTGATCCCGACGACGGCGGAGCAGCCACCACAGGCGGCCGAGGATGCCGACGACCACCGCCAGGATGATGACGACGGCGACGATGATGACCTTCATCCAGGTCTGCATGGGGGCGGGCAGCGCCTGGCCTCCTCGGCCGCGGCGGCCGTGGGGTCCATGGGGACGCGCTCACCGGTCACCAGGAGGCGGTGGGAGTTGACGCCGTAGGGCGTGCAGGTGATGAGCGTGACCAGGTCGCGGCCGGGCACCTGCGCAGGAGTCGGTCTCTCGGGCTTGACGACCGTGATCTCGGTGACCTCGTACTTGAGGGTCTGTCCCAGGGAGGAGATGTAGAAGGCGTCGCCCTTCCTGAGCCGGGTGAGGTTGTCGAACATCGTGGCCGTGGGAAGACCCGTGTGCCCGGTCAGGACGGCGTGGGTGGAGGAGCCGCCGATCGGCAGGCTGGTTCCGAACAGGTGCCCGACGCCGTCGGCCAGGGTCCGTGTCTCGGTGCCGTGGTAGACGGGCAGGCTCACATGGATGGAGGGGATGGCGATGCGAGCCATGACGGGGTCGATGTCGAGCTCGTGGAGGTAGGCCTGGTACTGGGGGTGTCGGGGCGCTGGGACTCGAGCCAGGGGTCGAGGATCGGCGCGCTCTCCAGGCTGTTGTTGTAGGCCTCGGCGGACGCGAGCTTCGCGGCGATGGTGTCGGGACCCGCGGCGTTGACGGTTGCGGTGTACATGTCGGCGAGGCGCTGCTGCTCGTCGTTGTTGTGCTGGGTCGCCATGACCGGGTAGAGGAGGACGGCGACGCCGACCAGGACCAGGACCAGCGGGAGCCAGCTCAGGAGGCGTCGCGCAGCGACGTGCGGCGGGAGGCCCTGCACGTCCTTCCGGTGCCTTCGGCGCCCTCGGTGCTCGCGGCGCCCCCTGCATCCTTGGAGTCCGGGGCGTTCTCAGTCGGCTTGTTGTCCTCGGGCCCGGTGGGCTCGCCATGGGCCGGAGGATCCTGGGGAGCCCCGGAGAGTCGGTGGTGACGAGAGAGTAGCGCTGTCACGGCAGAACCGTGCCTTTCCTTCATCGGGTGGTTATGGGCCCCTTCCTGCGCAGGCGGCTGGGGAGCCCTCGGCGTGGCCGGGGCGAACGGGTGGGTGGGCACAGCGACGTCCCTGGGAGACGGAGGGGCTCGTCTCCCCCGCACAGGGAACGGTCTCCTGCACCGGGGCGAGGTTCCCGAGGTCCCGGAGCCCCGGTGACCTCAGTGCTCTCCTACTGCTTGGCGGCGTTGCGACGCTTGTTGGCGTAGGCGACCGCCGCACCACCGGCCACTCAGCAGGGCACCGGCGACGGTGAGGAAGATGATGCCGTTGGCACCGGTGAGGGCAGGCGGAAACCGGCGTTCTTCGGGACATCGATGACGGTCACCCAGTCGCTCTGCTTTGGCCTCGGCCTTGGCGGCGAGGATCTGGAAGGGATCGGGTCGGCCTGAGGGTGTAGCCCTCGGGCGCCTTGGTCTCCACGAGGCAGTAGTGGTCGTCGTTGGTCAGCGGGTCTTCTGAGCACCGTTGACGTAGTCGTTGGCGCGCAGGTAGCTGATCTCAACCGTGCCCTGACCGGTGGTGGTGAAGGTGCTCTGACCGCCAATGGTCAGCGGGTTCGTGCCGGGGGTGTTGGGGTCGGCGTCCTTGAGGGTGGCACCGCTGTCGGTCTTGGTGCACTCGTAGACCTGGAACTGCGCGCCGTTGTACCTGGTCTTGTCCTTGAGGTCATCCGTACCAGTCTTGGTGACCTTCACCTTGCCGTACTTGGACAGGACGGGCTTGGTGGGTACACCGGGGACGTTCGTGGTGGGGTTCTCCGGGTCCCAGGTGATGCCGGGGTTGTCATTGGGGATGAGGCTGGCGACGTTGGAGAGGGTTTCCTCGAAGTTGACGTTCGCATCGAAGGCGGCGGTGAGAGTCACCTGCACCTTGGTCTCACCAGAGCCGGCGGCACGGGCCTCGGCCAGCTTTCCCAGACCATCCGGCGTCATCGTCACCGTGAGGTAGTTGTGCTTGTCTCCGGCAGGACCGGGCGCCACCGTCAGGGTGTAGTCGGTGCCCTTCTCCAGCTGGGTCTCGGGGTTGACGATCTTGACGACCGGGTTCAACGAGGTGACGTCGGACTTGATGCGGGAGTCGAGCTGGTCGATCACCTGGTAGCGCTTGAGGGTGGCGCCATTGGCGACGTCGACCTTCGGGATGGAGGTGGTGATGGTGTAGGCCAGGGAGTGGCCCGAGCCGGCGGCAGGCTCGTCCTCAACCTTCTTGTCCACACCTGAGACCGTGTTCTTGGGGTAGATGTGGACGTTGTAGTTCCACTCCGAGGTTTTCTCCGGGTTGGTCATCGGCAGGGTGACGACGAAGTCATCGGCCGGAATGACCTGGGCGGGGGTGCGGGTCTCACTGACGAGGTAGGCGCCGACGTCGGTCTGGGAGGCGTCGAAGGTGGCTAGCCATCGCTCCCGGTGGTGATCGTGCGCGTGGTGGTTGGTCCTCGAGTTCTCGGGCTTTAACGACATCGCCTCGAGCTGGCCAGGGCCTTCCACCCGGAGTCGGTGGTGAGGTCGACGTTCAGCTTGGTGATGGTGAACTCGACGCCGGCGACTGGCTTGCACTCGGCCGTGGGGTCCTCGTTACCGGTGCCCTCCTTGACCCCGTTGGTGTCGGTCTGCTCGCACTTGTGGATGGTGAGCGAGGTGTCGGCACTGCCATCGACGGTGGAGGTATTGGCGTCGGCAGGCGCCGCCGCGCCGGTCGGGGCGACGAGCGCGCCCGCGGCGAGCGTCATCGCGGCGGCGAGGCCGAGGCCCCGGCGCATGGTGAGGGAGTGCATGGCTGTTCTCTCCTGTGGTTGTGGGATGACATAGGATATGAGGCGACCCGCGCGCGACGCAGCGGAGTCGGGTTCTCCTCGCGTTCAGGCGGCGTGCCTGGGTGAGGAAGCCTTCTTGGAGCGCAGCGCCAGCAGGGCCGAGCCGGTGAGGGCCGCCATGGCGACGGCGACGTTCACCCCGATGCCGCCTCCGCCGGACAGCGCAGGGTGCCGATCTGGACGTCTCGGACGGTGATCGTGTCGTCGGCCTTGCTGGCCCCGCTGCGCGAGACGGTCAGGGCCGAGCCACCGGGATCGGGGGTGATGAGCTCGATGCCGGACTCCGTCACCTTGAAGCGGGCGGGCCTGGCCATGAGCTGGTGCTCGGCCGGGGCCTTGGTCTCCACCAGCCAGTACTCGCGGTTGAGGGCCAGGCCCGTCGTGGTGAAGGTTCCGGTGCCCCTGCCTCCGGTGAAGGTGACGCCGTCGGTCAGGGGCTTGGCGCCCGGGGTGGCGGGGTCCATCGGGTAGATGGCGAAGGCGGCGTCGTCCAGGGGCCCCTGGCTGCCGGTCTTGATGATCGACAGGACGCGCTGCCGGCATCGGGTGAGACATTGGCGCAGGCCGCGTCGTGGTCCGGGCCGGTGTCGGAGTCCTTGCCCGCCTCGGGGACGACCTTGTTGTAGAGGCCGTGGCCGGCAACGAGGCGGCCGTTGTGCGCGGTGCAGGACAGCAGGTCCTCGCCGTAGCCGGCCGCCGACGGTCGATGTTGACGGTGAAGGTCACGGTGTAGCGGATCCGCGTTCCCGGGGAGAGGTTCTCGTTGTCGGACAGCCGGTAGGAGCCGTCGGCCTGCGGGGTGACCGTGCGGTCCGCTCCGTCTCCCGCTGGACCTTGACCGCGGTGGGCGTCAGCCCGGGGGCGAAGGACGGGGCGTCGTTGATGGGGCCGGTGGCCGCGGTCAGTGAGCCTCGTTGATGACGCTCACGGTGTAGACGACGTCGAAGGTGGAGCCGGTGCCGGGCTGGACGGCGACCTCCTTGGAGAACTTCAGCGTTCCGGAGGTCGACAGGCAGGCCTGGTTGTTCTCCTCGCCGTCGGCGTCACCCTCCATGGCGAGGGTGTTGACCAGACCGGAAGTGACTGCCGTCGGCGCGCAGGTGCGCACTGAAGTCGGACTCGGTGAAGCCCGGCGCTCTCGCGACCGTGAAGGTCACCTGACGGTGAAGGTGCGCCTGCCGCCGTCACCGCCGGCTCGCCGGGCCGCGGCGAGAGTCTCACCGGTGCCGGCCTTGGCGAGGGTGATCGACCGGCGAGGGTCCCGGTGCCGGCGTTCACCCCTCGACGGTGACGCTGCGGGCGTCGGCGCCCTTTCTCCAGCACCCTCACCCGGTTTGGCAGGTGCCCTGCAGGCATCTGCGGAGTGTCGGTGAGGTCTGCGACCACGGGGCTGGCGGCCAGCGAGGTGTTGGTGACCGTGACCGTGAGCTGGCGGTGAAGGTGCCATCGGCGTTGCGGACCACGTCGATCGGGGGTCTTGGAGGCCTTGAACCGGGGGTTGGGGGGCAGGGTGCCGCAGGCGGCCGCCTCCTGGGGCCGGTCATCGCCCTTGGTGGTCACCGAGGCCTTGTTGTAGACGGCCTTGCCCTGGCCCACTGCAGCGGGCTGGCAGGTCCCCTGGATGCCGGGCAGTCCGACGTCGGGTCCGGAGACGTTGAGCACCACCGTGTAGGTGTGCTTCTGGCCCGCGGGCAGCGTGATACCGGTCTTGGCGTAGGGGACGTCGTGCCTGAGGCGTCTCCGTGCCGGGTGATGGCGCCGCCGGAGACGCTGACCTGTGGACCGTGACGCTCGTTGGGGACCCGCCAGGCGTCGTTGAGGTCGTAGGTGAGGTCCGCCTGGCCGAGGGGTTGGTCACCGTGATCGCGTAGGTCTGGTCGAAAGTGGTCCGGCCGTCGACCTTCTCGGTGCTCTTGGCGACCTTGGTGAAGGTTTTGGCGATACCGGCGTGCGGGACCACGGAGTTGACGACCTTGACCCGGACACCGCCCTGCGTGGAGTCGGGCACGGTGAAGGTGACGCCTCCGGCGTTGCCTTCGTCGGGGCGGACGGCGGTCGAGGCGACCTCGGTCTCCGTGCGGTCCTTGAGGGACACCACCTGGAAGGCGGCCGGGTCCTTCCAGCTGACCGAGCTGCCGGCGGTCGAGGCGGGCTGCTTGAGCCCCTGGAGACATGGGCGTCCTCGGTGATGGTGCAGGTGGCGCCCACGCGCTGGGCGGGCAGGTCGGCGGCCTTGCCCTTGGCGTCCACCGAGATCCTTCCGGTGGAGGTGCCCTGGCCGTCCGGTCCCGGCGTGCAGGTGTAGGACAACCAGTAGGAGCCGGCCGTGGCGGCATCGGAGGCGCCGTCGACGGTCTTGGCCGCGCTGACCGGGGTCTGAAGGGGCTTGTGGTGGACGGTGCAGGTGACGTTGCCGCCCTCGGGCAGCACGAGCTGTCCATCGCCGTTGACCGGGACGTCGGAGCCGTCGCCGTCGGTGCACGTCCAGGGGCCGTTCTGGGTGTAGCCCTCCGGCCCGGAGCCCACGGTCAGTGCGTAGGTGCCGCCGGCGGTGCTGATTGCGGTGACCTGTGCAGTGCCGCTGGCCCCGGTGATGGTCTTCTGCCCGAAGAGTCCGGAGACCGTGGGCGTGGCCGACAGGGTCCACTCGTTGGGCTTGGCGGTGCCGGAGTCGACGACGTTGACGAGGGTCAGGTGCCCGGGCGCGATGACGTACTCGTTGTGCCAGACGCACTTGATGGCGATCTCGTCCTGGTACTCGGCGAGCTGGGTCTCGTCCAGACGGACGGTCTGTTGCTGAAGGTTGACCGAGTCGGACTGATCCAGGCGGGTGACCCCGTCGCGGCGCATCAGCGGCGTCCCCTGGGTGCCGGCGGTGCAGGTGATACCCCGCAGGAACCATCCGGTTCTGAGGGCCTCTCCAGTTTTTCTGTCGACGGCGCCCTGAGGCGAGGCGTCAGCCTCCTGAACCGTGGCGGCATCGTTGGGGGCCAGCAGGGTGTAGGTCCGCGGGTCCACGGCCTCGCCGCCCCAGGTGGGGGTGAGGCCGGAGGGGGTGCCCCAGTTCTCGTGGCCGTAGGTGCCCTCCGGTGAGGCGTTGAGGTAGCTGAACTGAGGAATCGTCAACGAACCGAGGACGGAGGGTCGGCCTGACGTCCTTGGCGAAGGTGACGGGACGCTCCTGCTCCAGGGAGCCGTAGAGGCACCTGTAGGAGATGGCCTGCTCACGGGTGATGAAGCGTTCGAGTCCTGCGGACTCGGCCTTGGACAACTGGGCCTGGCAGTTGCCGGAGCTCCCGTTGTTGACGAAGCCCCAGAGCTTCAGCTTGTACCTGATGCCGGTGCTCGGGTCGGTCCAGGCGGTGTCCGAACGGTCGGACTTGATGTCGAGGATGTCGTCCGAGCAGCTGCGCCCATTTTTGTCCGTGTAGTTCTGGGTCATATATCCGTCGAACCGCACCAGACGATTATTCTGGTACATATAGCTGTACTTGCGGCCATAACGTCCGACATTTCTGGAGTCATAGGCGTAAGAAGTTGGAATCCTCTCCTCCTGCCGTAGTCTCCAACGATCAGCCTGCCGTCAGAATCGATCTTCCCGGTACAGGTGTTAATCGTGTCTTTTTCCACCCAGGGGAAGTTCGCCTCGATCGTTCCGGCCGTCCGGACATTGAAGCTCCCGTAATAAGCCGTTTCCGGCCTGGCCGGGTTGGTGACCTCGCTGAGATCGGAGTAGATGGGACGATTGACGTGCCTCATCATCCTGACAAGAAACACCTGACCGGCTTTTGATGGATCGTGGTGTTAGAGGGCTGAAGCCCAGGAGTGACTGACTGCTCCCAGGAAGGGTCGCCCTCAAAGTCCGGACAGCTCCCATCGAGCTCCTGCCGCCCGTAGCCGACGGTGGCGTAGGCTCCACTGCTCCCCTTGACGACGTCGGTGGAGTAGTCGCCACCGGTGGGCGAGTAGCGGATGCAGGCGCGAGTGGAGGCCCATTGCCACGGGAGCGCCGAGTAGTAGTAGCCGCCCGCCCTATCAGTAATAGCGTCACTCCCCTCGGTGTTGCGCACGTAGGAGATCTGCGCCGAGGTCTCCCCCAGAGGGACGCTGAGGTCGCTCGTGGCCGCATCCGCGGACGGAGCCAGCCATGGAAAAGCCACCACCGTCACCACAACAATGGCGACAGAACTGAACGCCGCAAAGAATTTGCGCAGAAGTCCTTCATGCCCGCGTCGCGAACATATTGATTCGAGGGACATGCCGATGTGATTCCGATCATGAGGGACGGGAGCGCCGAGGCGCGCCACAAACTTGACTGCTGAGAAATGTAGAACTCTCACAGCCGCCCCTGATACCGAGAAGCCCCTCAGGGAACAACAATCGCGCATCATTGCGCGACGCGACCACTTTTCCCTGAAATACCGCCGATCAACCCGTGTCGCAGTTGCGCATCATTGATGGTGGGGAGGTCACGATGATTAAGAGGAGGCAGCAAACATAAACCGCCAGTCTCAAAAAAGGAGTTTACCTACCGCACATTCACCGGAAGCCGACGTCTTTTCGAGATTCTTTCGGTGCGCAATTTTCATCCGATAGTGAGGAAGCCCCCGGCTAAAAGGCGCCGGGTCGCCTCAATCATCTCCGCGCGCAGTCCGACGGCGTCCTCCCCGGTCAGCGTGGCGACCGCGGAGGCGATCTGGCCCACGCTCAGCTCGCTGTCGGCCACCCCGGCCAGGGCGGCCACGGCGGTACTGGCCCTGGATCGTGCGCCCCAGCCCGCCGCCCTGTCGCAGCAGGATGACCGTGGCTCGGCGGCGCCCGGATGAAGTGACGCCCTCGGTGACGTCGGGGGCGAGGATCGGGTGAAGGGCGGCGACGGCGTCGTCGTCGAGACCGGCGAGCCGCTCCCCGGACCGCCAGGACGTCGGCGATGGGGGACCCAGGACCCCTTGACTGGTGGTGGACACCTCCTCCAGGAGGTGCCAGAGCTCACGGGGCCGCTGCGGGCGGTGGACGATGAGGTAGCCGAAACCGATCCCCTCGACGCCACGAGCCTCGAAGTCGCCGACCCAGGCCCCCAGGGCGGCCTCGAAGCCGGCGGCGTCGCGCTCGGGGGTCAGGCCGCCGTCGCGCAGCCACATGGTCGCGTACTCCACCGGGTCCTGGACCTCGCGCTCGATGACCCAGGCGTCGAGGCCCTCGGGGATCCAGGCGGCGACGGCGTTGCGCCAGGAGGAGACCGCGGCGCCGGGGTCGGTCGTGGAGTCACCAGCGAGGTCACTGGTCGAGTCGGGGGCATCGCCGCGTCCGAGGGAGGCGTGGCGGTGCTCCCAGTTGCCGAGCATGACGGCGCTGCCCCCGGGCTCGAGGTGCTCGCCCAGCCCGGCGACGAGGGTGGGCAGGACGGGGCCTCCGGCGTCGCGGTACTCCATGAGGGGCAGACCGGCCTCGCGCACCGTGGGCGGGGTGAGGACGAAGGCGGGTTGGAGACGATGAGGTCGAAGCGGCCGCCGGCCACCGGCTGAAGGAGGGAGCCGAGCCGGAGCTCCAGGCGAGCGGTCCCGACGGCGGAGCCAGAAGCACCGGCGGCATCGAGGTCGACAGGGCATCGGCGGCAGTGGCGGCGTCGACATCGGCAGTGATGCCGGCTAGGGCGGTGTTGAAGGCGGTGAAGGCCAGGGCACGTGCGGAGATGTCGGTGGCGACGACGTGCTGGGCGTGGCGCAGCAGGTAGAGGGTCTGGATGCCGCAGCCGCAGCCCAGGTCCAGGGCGGTGCGCACCGGCGTGCGCGGGGTGAGGCCGGCCAGGGTGAGACCGGCGCCGCCGATGCCCAGGACGTGGTCGGGGGCCAGGGGCCGACCGGTGACGAGGCCGCCCAGGTCGGAGGCCACCCACCAGCGGACCTCACCGGCGTCGTCGACGGCCTCGTGGGGGCGCAGGTCGACGCGGGCGCTGACGCACCCGGTCTCATCGGGCTCGCCGACCAGGCCGATCCGGCGGGCGCCGGACACCCGGTGCGGGGCAGGGGCGGCGTCGAGCGCGCCAGTCGGGACCGGCTGACCGAGCATGAACAGCGCGGTCAGGACGGCTACGGGCCAGGAAGGCGCGGAATCGGATCCTTCGGCCAGGGCGGCGCGCACGGCCCGCAGGGCGGGCAGGCGGATCTCCCGGCGCAGTGCGGCGTCGGCCGCCTCGCCCAGGAGAGCGGCCACCGCCTCCACGCCCCAGCCGGCCTCGGTCAGGTCCGCCCTGCAGGTCCGCCGCCTGCTCGTCGGTGACGGCGGGAGGAGGGAAGGACGACCGGCATGACGGCGTCGTAGACGACCACGCAGAGTCGGCCCGGTTGTCGGAGTGGGTGCTCGCGGAGCTCATGGCCCCGACCGTAACGCGGGAGACCCGGAGCACTCGGCGCCCCGCCGGAGGGGGCCCGGCGGGGCGCCCACCGGCTCACAGAAGCCGGGAGGCGAGCTCGGCGTACTGGAGGGTCTTGACCTCGACGTCGTCGATGTAGCTGACGAGCATGACTTCCTCCGTGCCGTGGTTCTCGGCGAAGGAGGACAGGGTGTGGGCGACCTCGTCGTAGGTGCCCACGATGATGGCGGTGTCGCGCTCGAGGTAGCGCTCGATCTCGGCGCGGTAGGCGGCGTCGAGGGTGGCCGGGTCTCGGAAGCGCATGGGGCGGCCGGTGCGCAGGCTGAAGCGGGCGTCGGCGGCGACCAGGGCCTGCTCGCGGGCATCCTCACGGGTGGCGGCGGCGCTGACGCACAGGGCGGAGAGGGTCCGGCCGCCGTGGATGGAGCCGTGGCCGGCGCCGCCGCGGTGGGGCGCGCCGTCACCGCGGATCCCCGGGTCCTCGGGGAGGTGGGCGCGGTAGTGGTTCATGATCTCGACCTGCTGGCGACCGGTGAAGAACTGGGCGTAGGCGTAGTTGAGGTCGTGGGCGCCGGCCCAGGCGGCCGACTGGCCCGAGGATCCCAGGAGCCAGACCTCCGGCATCTCGGCCGGTCGGGGGCGCACCTCGATGGAGGCGTAGTGGTGGGAGGCCGGCAGATCGTCGCGCAGGAGGGCGACCGTCTCCTCAATGAGGGTGTTGATGGCGTCGGGGTCGATGACGCGGCCCTGGTTGAGGGCGCCCGCCGCGCGCATGTCCCCGCCGGGGGCGCGCCCCAGGCCCATGTCGACGCGGCCGGGGTGGAGAGCGGCCAGGGTGGCGAAGCGCTCGGCCATCTGGAGCGAGCCGTAGTGCATGGCCATGACGCCGCCCGAGCCCACGCGGATGCGGCTGGTGGCGTCCAGGACGTGCATCATGAGCAGGTCGGGCGCGGAGGACAGGAAGGATCCGGTGCTGTGGTGCTCGGCCAACCAGAAGCGGTGGTAACCGGACTCCTCCAGGCCGCGCCCCAGGACGACGAGGTCCTCCAGGGTCTGGCGAACATCGCCCCCTTCGAAGAGGGGGACCTGCTCAAGGGCGCTGAGGCGGCTGAGGCGAGTGCTCATGACTACTCCTGAACTGGTGTGAAGGTGCGGGGTGGTGCGTGGAGGTGGATGACGGTGACCGCCGGTCAGCCCGGTCAACGCCGACAGGCAACCGCTCATTCCGCGCGGGGCCCGCGCCGGGAGACACGCATCCGAGTCCAAACCGCATCGATCCCGGTTGGGGACGTACTTCCCGCGTGAGAACTGCGTTCTGCTGCAGACGACTGGGGCGAGGACGCAGTCATCCTGGATGGAGGCACGTCCCCGGCACGAAACGCAGTCCCCAAGACGGGTGCGCGGCCGGCCCGCGCGGCCGCTGGTACGGCGGAGTCCCGGTGGGCTCATGCAGCCGGGACCGGCCGACGTCACTACGACGTCACCAGATAAGGCATACCTTCTTAAACATAGGACAAGTTTTAGTTGCGCTTATGGACTTCGCGTCTTACGGTTGGACTGACCGAGCCGCCCGGCACCAGCACCGCATCGGCTCGCACCCACTCGCACTATGTCGCGCCGCGATCAAGCATGATTCAGGAGGCACCCATGGCCGTTCTCAGCATCGGAGACCAGTTCCCCGCCCACGAGCTCACCGCCGTCGTCCCCGGCAACCTCAAGGAGGTTGAGGCCACCAAGCCCGAGGACTATCACCACCATCTCTCCCAGGTTCCCGCCGGCACCTGGCGCGTTGTCTTCTTCTGGCCCAAGTGACTTCACCTTCGTGTGCCCCACTGAGATCGCGGCTTTTCGGCGACCTCTCACCAGACTTCAGCGACCGCGACTGCGAGGTCGTGGGCGTCTCCGTGGACAACGAGTACACCCACTACGCCTGGCGCCGCAGCCACGACAAGCTCCAGGACCTGCCCTTCCCGATGGCCAGCGACCTGAACCGCGAGCTCACCGAGGCTCTCGGCATCAAGCGCGCCACCGGTGAGGCCGACCGCGCCACCTTCATCATCGACCCCCACAACGTCATCCAGTCGGTCTCCGTGACCGCCGACCCGTGGGCCGTAACACCGAGGAGGTTCTGCGCCAGCTCGACGCCCTCCAGTCCGACGAGCTGTGCGCCTGCAACTGGCAGGCCGGCGCCGCCACCATCGACGCCCTGGGCCAGATGGGCTGACGGGCGCAGGCCGTCCCGTCCGCTTCCTCCGTCCGTCACTTCCTTCACCCGCACGACGAAACGAGAACACATGAGCATCGACAACCTGCGCTCCGCCCTGCCCGAGTGGGCCAAGGACCTCTCCTGAACCTGTCCACCCTGTCCCTGCCCTCCTCGCTGACCGAGCAGCAGCAGGGGCACCTGGCCGCGGCCGCCGCCACCCGCAACGAGTCCGTCCTGGTCCAGGTCATGGAGGACGCGCGTGCCCACCTGTCCGAGGAGGCGGTCAGCGCCGCCCTGGGCGCCGCCTCCATCATGGCGATGAACAACGTCGCCTACCGCACGCGCCACTTCCTGGGCTCGGCCTACGACAACGAGCGCATGGGCCTGCGCATGAACATCATCGGCACCTCCGGTGGCGTGGAGAAGGTCGACTTCGAGCTGTGGAGCCTGGCGGTGTCCACGATCAACGGCTGCGAGAAGTGCGTGACCGCACACGAGGCCACGGTGCGCGGCGAGGCCTGAGCACCGAGCAGGTCTGGGAGGCCGTGCGCATCGCCGCCACCCTGACCGGCGTGGCCCAGGCGATCGGCGTCGTCGAGACTCTCGACTGACCTCGGCCTGAGCAGTACGACGGCGGCCGCCGGCGCCGTGCGGGGAGGCGGCGGCCGCCGGCGCTGCCCGGTAGTGGTGCTCAGCTGCGGGGTCGGCGTCGATGGCGCCCTGGACGTCCTTGAAGATCAGGTTGGAGATCTCGACCTGGACCATCTCGACCTGGGGGACGTCGTGCAGGAGGAGCGGGTCGTCCGCGGAGGTCTGCAGGGCCAGCGTCCCGCAGCCGAAGAAGCGATCGGTGACGCCCTTGTCGAGCTGGATATCGGAGATCCGGGTCAGCGGCAGGTCGTGGCCGGCCCGGTTGAAGACGCCCGAGCGGGTGATGATGCGTTTGGTGGTGACCGTGTAGGTATGGGTGTACCACTGCAGCCACGGCACGAGCAGCAGGGGAACGCTCAAGGCGAGGACCGCCACCCAGATCGCCAGGACGCCCCACGGCTGCCAGCTGGCCGGAGCCATGACGGAGCCGACGACGCCGACCACCAGCAGGAGGATCTCGACGACGACCCGCCACAGGAGGACCTTGATGTGGGTGTGCATGTGCCGCACCACGACCTCGTCGCGGCTCAGGAGCTTCTTCGACAGTGCCATGGCCCCATCGTGCCAGGTTGCCGGGGATTGCGCACCCGTACGGTTGGGATGCGGCGGAAGGCCGGCCCTCAGCCGGTGATCATGCCCATGCCGACCGAGGCAACGACCGGGGCGATCCCCAGGATGACGAAGGCGGGCAGGTGGCAGGCGCCCAGCGGCAGAACGAGGCGGACCGCGAGGCGCTCGGCGGCCTCCTCGTCGCGGGCGCGCCGACCCGCGCGCAGGCTGGTGGCCGTCGCCGCCAGGAGGGCGACCGGCGAGGCCCCGTCCTCCCAGCCGGGACGCAGGCAGGCCTCCAGGCGGGTGCGCCGACGTCGCCACTGCTCGTCGTCGGGCGCCTCCCAGGCCTCCTCCCACGAGGCGCCCAGCAGCAGGGCTCGGCCCACGACGCCGGAGCCCTCCTCCTGAAGGGCCCACCCCAGGGAGGTGAGCACCCCGGGAACCGAGGCTCCGGCGTTCAGGGCGGCTGCGGCCAGGTCCAGGACGAGGGCCTCGTCGACAACATCCCCATCCGCCGTCGCGGCCCGCACGAGGCGCCTGGTGGCCAGGTGGCCCACGATCATGAGCACGACGCCGAGAGCCCCCAGAGCGCCGCCGGCTCCACCATCGAGCAGCAGGGCCGCGGGGTCGGCGCCCACGAGCATCCCCAGCCCCAGGCCCACCACGGGCAGGCAGGCCAGGAGGCGGGCCGTGGTGCGAGGGCCGGCCAGGGCCGCCCGGCGGGAGGACTCGGCGCGGCCTGACTCGGCGACGCCGCCGGCCACGGCCTCGAGAATGTCGGCCAGGGGCGCTCCCAAGGTGGTCGACAGCCGGCAGGAGGCGATGGCGCCCGGCACCCCGGCGGCGGTGGCTCGCCGCTGCCGGGCCCGCGCACCCCTCGGGGGCGGGTGCCATCGCAGGCGACCCTCCCTCCAGCGGGGCAGCCAGGAGTCGTGCTGGAGGTCCGCGAGCGCGTGCAGCGCGGGTGGGACACCGTCGTCGTCTGGCTCGGTGCCCGCGGTGAGGCCGGCGCGCTGGAGAGTGCGGCTCCAGGCCCGCTGAGGGACGGCGCCGGCGCGCAGGAGACTGGCGACCTCGGTGAGCAGCAGGCCGAGGTCCGGCTCGAGCGGTCCGGCTCGACGCGAACGCAGGGTGCCCAGTGCCTCCCGCGCTGCCGGCGTGCTCGTGCCGGTCGGCGAGGTGCCCGCGAGTCCAGCCGCGTGGGAGCCCGCGGCGCGCCGGCAGCAGTGAGCACGGCGGTGGCCAGGGCGACCAGGACCGCCGCGATCCAGGCACCCGCGCCCGGCGGGCCGACCACCGGGTCGGCTGCTGAGCCGACCGTCGTGAGGCCGGGGTGCGTTGCGCCATGAGGAGGTCGGCTCACCATGCCGGTCATTACCGTCACACCAGTCATTCAGGCCTCCCTCCCCGAGCCGGCCGTGGCATGCCATGTCCGAGGCGAGAGAAGGCCTGCGGACCGAGTCGGGCTCGCAGCGCCGGCTCGGCCGGGCCGGGGCGCAGGCGGCCATCGTCATCCATGCTGAGCGCCTCCTCGCAGACCAGGGCCGCTCCGACCGGCGTCGCCTCGCGCCGCAGCACGCCGATGGAGGCGACGTACCGGCGCGCTCGGAGGTACCTGCCTGCCGGCGCAGGTGGACGACGGCGTCGAGCGCACTGGCTGCCTGGCGGCTACGGCCGCCTCGTCGAGTCCCGCAAGCGCACCCAGGGCGGGTGAGGCGGCGACGTCGCCCGGCGAGTTGGCGTGAGAGTGCCCAGCCGCCCTCGTGGCCGGTGCTGAGGGCGGTCAGGACGTCGCGCACCCGGGGCCGCGGCACTCCCCAGAACGATCCGGTCGGGCCGCATGCGCAGGGCGGTGCGCACCAGGGAGGTTTGCGGAGACCGCCCTGATCCCTTGACGTTGGCGCCGCGTTCCTGAAGGTGGACGACGTGGGGGTGGTCGGGCGCAGCTCGGCGGCCTCGATGGCACACGATGCGCCTGCTGTGCGGGACGAGCCCGAGCAGGGGCCGCCAGGAGGGTGGTCTTGCTGGTTCCAGTGGCGCCGGTGACCAGGCAGCTGGCGCGGCGGGTCACGAGGGCGGTCAGGACGTCGTCGAGGCCGGGGGCGATGGTGCCGGCGCCGGTGAGCTCGGCCAGGGTGAAGCCGCGGCGGCGCTTGGTGCGTAGGCTGATCAGGGTGCCGTCGGCGCTCAGGGGTGGCAGGACCGCGTTGAGGCGGGTGCCGTCGGGCAGGGTGGCGTCGACGACGGGGCAGGCGTCGTCGAGGCGCTTGTGGGCGGAGGCGGCTGCGCACGGCCAGGGCCCGCACCTGGGGCCTCATCCATGGAGGCGTCGGGGACGGGCTCGAGCGTCAGGGCCCGGTCGATCCAGGTGCACCCGCCGCTGACGAGGACGTCGGTGACGCCGTCGGTCCTCGATGAGGGGCTGCAGGAGCGGTCCGGCGCCCTCGACGTCGGCGCGAACTCGGCTGACCGAGGCGGGCCATGCCCAGCCGGCCGGTGGTGGGGTCGGCGGCGCCGCTCAGGGCCTCGTCCAGGTCGGCGCCGCGTGCCAGGGCGCTGCGCACTCGGGCGAGCTCGGGGCTGCCGGCGCCCGGGGCCCCGTGAGACCCAGCGGCTCCGGGGAGATCGGGGTTCACGGTCGCCATGACTGACTCCCCCACCACCCTGCAGTGCGCCCGGCAGAGCGCCCGGTGACGTGCTCAGCGGACTGCTCCCCGTCCCTGTTCCCCGGCCCTGCTCTGCGTCCGGTTCCTCCGGTCCGTCCTCGGGCTTGTCCCATGGTGACCGGGGCCGGTTCGGACACCTGGGGCGAGGCCCGGGCCAGCAGCCTCGGGTCAGGGCCGTGGCGGCGCGCCTGCGGCCGAGCGGGCCCGGACCGATCCTCCCCCAGGGCGAGGCGCTTGATCAGGACCCGGTCGGTGGGGACCCGCCCCAGGACCGGGCAGCCGGTGATGAGCTCGAGGTCCTCGGTGGCGACGTCCTCACCCGCCTGGCGCACCACGAGCCACACCGATGAGCCCGGACCGGCCGTTTCGACGGCGCCGGGCTGCGGGCCCCGCAGCCGCAGGGCCACGCCTCCGCGGCGACGGCCGAGCGCAGGTCGAGCCTGGTCAGGAGCAGGACCAGGGCCCCGGCGGCGCAGGCGCGCCCCGGGCAGGTCCACCAGGACGACGTCGTGCTCGGCGCGCATCGCCTCGAGAACCGCGTCCGCGCAGGGCAGCGGCCCGCCGCGGACGTCACCCGTGAGCACCGGCATGGCGTGCCACGCGGGCAGGGCCCCGACCAGGTGCCCGGGTCGGAAGGCCGACCTCGGCAGGGAGGTCCGCCCAGCGCAGTCCGGTCAACACGCTCTCCCGCACAGGAGGTCCAGGCCACCGGCGGGTCCAGGTCCATCATCGCCACCCGCCGGCCGGCTCGGCTCAGCGCCCACGCCAGGTGAAGCAGTAGGACGCTGGGCCCCCAGGCCCCCGCGAGCACCGGTGACGGCCAGGACCTGGGCCGCCCTGATGTCTCCCCGGGCATGTCTCCCCACAGTTCCGCCGGTGCTGACGGCGACGCGGATCCTCCGGGTCCCCACAGACCCGGAGGCCTCATCCGCAGCCGGCACCGCAGCCCTCTCGACGGCGGGCCAGGGCCCACCGGCCTCGGGTCTCAGCGGCGGGAAGGAGACGTCACCCGCGTCCCAGCCCCCTCAGGCGGCGCGGTCGGTTCCGCCAGAAGCTCACGGCCTTTGCTCTGTCTCCATGACCTCTGTGTCCTCTGCTTCGCGCGGCAGCGTCTCCGGGATCTTTCCCGTCCTCCCCGGCATCTGCGTCGTCTCCATCGCGCCTCCTTCAACCCGGTGTGCAGCGGCGTCTCAACGCCCGTCCCGCTCACCAGGGTGTGGCCCCCTGCCCGACGGCGCCCACCAGCGTCATCGGGTCTGTGGAAACGGGGTGCAGATCAGGGCCTGTGGCCCCGCGCGCCCCGCAGCCGACCGCCACACGCGCCGCCGCGACGTCCCGGAGACCCCTCGACGACGTCGCGCGAGGCTGAGGGGCTCACACGCCTGACACCGCGGCCCGCCTCGTGATGAGATGGACCCATGAGCGCGCCGTCCCGCGCAAGCGACCCTCCCAGCCGACAGCGGCGTCACCGGCGATGTCACCGACGATCTCGCCGGCTGTCTCCGCCGTGTCCGTCACGTCCACTGCGCCCACCACCGGGTCCACCACTGGGTCCAACGCCGGGTCCACCACTGCGCCCGCCGCCCCTCCCCACCCGCAGGGGGCAGCGCCGCGGCCTACTTCGATCTGGACAAGACGATCCTGGCGACGTCGTCGACCTGGGCGCTGGGCAGCCCGATGCGGCGCAGCGGCCCTCATCTCCTCACGGGCGCTGGCCCACGGGCTCATCGCCCAGCTCCCCTACTCCCTGGTGGGCGCTGGCACCCGGCATTCAACCAGCCTCTGCTGGAGCGCCTCGGCCCCTCGTGTCCACCGGTATCAGCCGACGCGACCTGGTCGACGTCGTCGAGGGCGCCCTGACCACGGTGATCGAGCCGGCCGTCTACGCCGAGGCCCTTGACCTCATCGAGGCCCACCACCGCGCCGGGCACGACGTCGTGGTCGTCTCAGCCTCCATCAGCGAGATGGTCACCCCCATCGCTCGCCTCGTGGGGGCCGACCGCGCCATCGCCACCCACATGGAGGTGGGCGAGGACGGCCTGTTCACCGGGCGGATCGCCCGCTCCATGCTGCACTCGGAGAAGGTGGTCGCGCTACGTGAGGACGCCGCCGCCCACGGCATCGACCCGGCCCGGTCCTGGGCCTACTCCGACTCCATCTCCGATGAGCCGATGCTCGGCGCTGTCGGCCACCCTGTCGCCGTCAACCCCGACCGGGACCTGCGGCGCCTGGCCCAGGAACGGGACTGGCCGGTGCGAACTTCGCCCGCCCGGTGCGGCTGCGGCCGCGCTGGGAGCCGGCGCACCTGTCGACCCGCGCCGTCCTGGTCGCCGGTGCGGCCGGCGTCCTCGCCGTCGGGGGCGCCGCCGCCTGGCTGGTCGCCCGCCGTGGCGGGCAGGGCGGACGCGGAGCCTGAATCGTCCGCCCGGACTCACCCGGCGCGCCAGGTGCCCGCCTGGACGGCCCGGCACAGGCGCTGGGCCTCCTGCACCCCGCGAGCACCGCCTCGGCCTCGCCACACCACCCAGGCCACGACACCTCCATCGTGCCCAGGACGTAGGTGCGCGGCGGCATCGGCGTAGGGCCGCCGGCACCCGCCTGGGATACAGGTCGCCGACCGCTGTGCCCTGTCGGCTCGACCCCGTCGCGCACGAGCAGGTGGCGCACGAGCAGTCGGCCGACCGCGGCGTTTCCGGCCGTGAAGGGCCGCGCCGCCAGCATCTCGGCGTGGACGATGGCGGCCCGCACCAGCGCCGGCGCCTGCTCCGCCTCGATGAGCTCCACCAGGCCCGCCAGCCGCTCGGCCAGCTCCTCGCCCTGCGGGCCTGTCCCGGGCCGCCCTCGCGGGAACGCATCTGCCCGGCGCGCGGGCGCCCATCCTCGAGCCCGATCAGTCCGCCTGCCGCCAAGGGTCCGACGACGTCGCGGTGCAGCGCGGCCAGCAGTGCACGTGCCGGCGGCACTGCGGGCCGTCCCCGCCCCACCAGGTCCGGCATCCATCCGACCAGGCGGGTCCCGGCGCGCCACAGCCCGGCGACAGCATCCAGGCCCGGGTCGCCCGTGGCGGCCTCGGTCAGGGAGGCGGAGGCCACGTGCTCACGCAGCACCTCGGCGGAGACCACTGCCCCCTCCACGCCTCCCGAGGCGATGGCGCCCCGGATCGCGGCCTCGGCACGAGCCTCACGCCACCGACGTCGCAGCGCCTCGTTCCAGCGCAGCTCGGCGCAGGCCTCGCGCACCGCCGTCTCAGCGGCGCGCACCCGCTCGTCGGCGGTCACTGCCCGCAGCGCCTCCACCACAGGGGACACCGGCACCCCGAAGTCGCCCGCGCCGGCCGGCACCTTGGAACCGCTCTGCCCGCCCGCACCGTCGTCAACCGGCCGCCCATTCGACCGCCCGGTCGACACGCCGAGCCGACTCGCCGCCCCGGTCGTCCCAGCCATGTCACGCCGCTTCGGCGCCCCGGCCGCGGACGGCCCGATCCCTACAGACATTCGCACCACGCGCCCACTGTGGCACATCACGGCCGCTCGGAGGCAACGGCGGCCGGCTCGACACTCGACGGCCGTCAGTGACGGATCGCGGTGCGTAGCAGCCCCCGACCCTGACGAAACCGACACGGGCTGGGCGCACCCCCTAGACTCGATCAAGTGAGTGACTCCCCCTCCCATAACATTCCGGGCTCAGCCCCACCGCCCTCGGCACTGGGCGCGTCGGGACAACCGCCTCGCAGTCGCAGACCCGACTACGTGCTCACCGCTGTCGTCGGGGTGATCTTCGCCCTGAGTGTCTCCGTCCTGCTGGGCCTGGCCGCCACCGCTCCCGCCCCAGGCTCCGTCCTGCGCACGTCCTTGCTCCTCGGCGCAATCCTGCTGCTCTCCTCCGCCGCCACAGCGCTGTTCGCCGGCCGCTCCTCACTGGGCGCCCTGGTCACCGGGCTGACCGCCCTGGTGGCCCAGTCGGCCGCCTTCATGGCTCCCATCCACGCGTCCTCCCTGCCCTACCCCTGGCTGCAGAAGCTGATCAGCACCGGGTTCGTGCTCATCCTGGCGGCCCTGTGGCTCGGCGGCTCCTGGGGGATGCGCCTGGCCCGCCGCGCCGGCCACGCCCAGGGCCAGTCCGCCTGCGTCTCACCCAGGCCGACCGACCGTGGGCTCCACTCCGACCCCACCGCCCTCGCGCCGGCGCGACCACCTCCTGTCCCTGCCGTGGGTCCTGGCCGGGCTGGCGCTGGCCGCCTTCCTCCTGCCCCGCTCCTACCTGCGGGCGGTCGCCCCCGGGATCCAGACCGGTCCGCTGATGCTCGGGGCCGTCCTCGTCTCCGTCATCGCCCTGGCCGCGGCCGGGGCCTCGACGGCGCGCTCCACCCTCGGAGCGCGCGTCACCGGCCCGATTCTCATCCTTCTGGCGGTCCCGGCGCTCAGTGACGATATGATCCCTGGCGGTCATCTGATCTCCAGGCTCCTGCCGTACGGCCCGGACGCCGTCGTGCTCGCCGCCATCGGGATCGAGCTCATGGCGATCGGCTGGGGAGCTCACATGGCCCGCCGCCAGGGCCGCGCCAACGCGCTGGCCCGGTTGCGCTCCGGTGCCTGAGGGCCCATGCCCGCAGTCATGTCCCGGGACGACCGTACCGCCCCTTTCGGCGTCCCCGCCCCTACTACTACCGTGTGCATGCGTAAGGAGACCTCGTGAGCACCGACAACACAGACCGCCCCACCCCGCAGACGCCCCCGCACACCCGACGGCATCGCCTCCGCCTCATCCGAGAAGCCCGTCTCCGAGACGGGGACTACGGCGTCGGGGGCTCGAGCGGGAGAGGCGATGGTCAACCTGGCCGATGAGGCTTTCGCCTCCCTGAAGAACTCTCGCCAGCAAGGTCTCTCAAGCCTCTGGGCCGATCCCTCCGCAACGGCCCCCGAGCCGGCCACACCAGTGACGCGACAACGCCGGACAGCGCCGCCGACGACACCGAGGACCGCGACGTCGACACCGTGAATATCCGCACTCAGACGGGCGGGCGTGCTACCGACGGACCCGAGACCACCGCCAAGGTCGCCGATACGGCCGATGAAGCAGCTGACGAAGCAGCCGTCGAGCCCTCCGACCAGGAGGTTCCGGCGTCGGCGGTCTCGCAGGAGCGCCGGTGGGCACCTTCCGGTCGGCCGTCCCTGCCCAGGACCCGCTGCGCCCTGACGACTCGCCCCGCCCCGTGGTCACTCAGGCGGCGCCGACGCCGTCCGAGCACCTGAGCAGAACGGGGAGACGGTCGAGGACCGCCATCGACCACGAGGAGACCGACAGCGCGGTGAGCCCCGACATGCCGCCGTCGATTCCGCCGTCGTCGGCTCCGGGCGAGTCGGCTGCCACTTCCGCAGCCCCCGAGGCCCGCACGGCCCCCGCGGCTTCTACGGTCCCTGCGACCGCCGACCTGGCTCGACCGGATTCTCCTCCCCTGTCCTCGGCCAGTACCGCCGAGGACCCTCGAGGACCCGCGGACCCCTGCGGAGCCGGTTCGCCAGGAGGACTCCGTGTCCACCGCGGAGACGTCGTCGTCTCCCGAGCAGTCTGTGGATGAGGACGAGCCGCCGGCCGCTGCCGGCGCAATGAGTGCCACGGGCGCGGAGACGGGTGCAGAGACAGGTACGGTGACAGGTACGGTGACGGCCGCGATCGCGGGCGCAGCGGCTGCCACAGCCGCAGGCTCAGCGGTGAACGCTTCCTCGGCCGGTACCGCCGAGGACCCTGCGGAGCCGGCGGACGTCTCGGTCTCGGACGAGCCCGAGGACCAGGAGGCGACGGCCGCGACGCCATCGGCGGCGTCCGCCCCGGCGAGGACGAACGACGTCGATGACGATCCCGAGGCAGACGTTCGGGAGGAGACTCAGCAGGCCGCAGGCCCTGAGGTCCCTGCTCCACGGACACAGAAGTCGAGCTCGGGGACCGTCACCTCCGACGCCCCGACCTCCGACGAGGGCGTCGCTCACGCCACTGCGGTCGGGGCAGCCACCGCCGGCGGGCAGCCACATCGGCATCATCCACGTCGACCGCGGCGTCGGCGTCGTCGGCGGCCTCGACGACGGCAGCATCGGCAGTATCGGCCGTGTCAGCCGTGTCGGCTGCTTCAGCGACCGGTTCGGCGCCATCGGCCCCTCTCCGCCGCCAGAGCCGCAAGGGCAGCGGCTGTTCCCGGTGACGGCCGCCAAGGCCAGCACCGCCAGCACCGTCGGTGCTGCTCGCCCCACCAGCACCACCAGCGACAGGGCCATCGGAGCTCCCTGGTACCGACGGATCCGTCGCCGCTGATGGGCAGCCGGAGAGCCGTCCCTTCACAGCACCGGCCGTCTCATCGGCGGCTCCCCTGCGGGTGCGTCGTCGGCCCAGCCGGTTGCCGAGCCGTCGGCATCCTCAGCGGCCTCACCGGCGGAACCGACGCCGGATACGACGAGTTCGCCCTGCCGGCGGAGCCTGTCGCCGACAGGCCGGTCGACAATCGCCCCTCGGCCCTCCCGCCCTGGCCGGCCACCCCGGCAGCCCAGCTGGCTCGGACCGGCTCGGCCGCCAGCGCCTCCACGGCGCGCTCGGCCGAGTCGACCTCTCCGTGCGTCCCGCTTCCCCGCCGCCAGCGCCTCACCCGCCGGCTTCTCGACGAACAGGCCCGCCTCGGCCCCTCCTCGAGGCTTCCCGGATACCGCCCGAGGCCCTCCGCCGGCACCCCGGCCACCACCGCAGCCGAGGCCGCCTCCGAGCCCACGGCCAAGGCCACGGCCACGTCGGTCACGTCGTCGGCCGCGTCACCGGCGTCCGGAACGGCTGCCACTGCCGCGGCCACGACAGCGCCGTCCGCATCGGCCTCGGCGCCGTCGTCGCCGCAGACCGCTGCGACGCCCCAGGCCTTCCGCCCCGCCCCGCCTCTCAGAGCGCACCGACCGCCCGGCCGGCGGCGGCAGCCGGAGCCTCCTCCGCCACAGCGTCCGAGCGGGTCTCGGCATCGAGCTCCGCATCCGCCGCGGCGCCGTCGGAGCTCTCCTCGCAGCAGTCCCCGTCTGGCCTCGACCTCGACCGCCCGGGGCCTCGGCGGCCGCGGACGCCCTGAGAGCGATGACCTCGAGGAGCGCGGCCGTTCGCGCGCTCCGGCAGGCCGCCGCGGCCATGACCGGCTCGGCCGAGGACGACGACAGCATCCTTCCTGGCGGGCGCCAGCGTGCTGACCACCTCGAGCTCGCGCGCCGAGACCCACTGGGCCGGGGTGCTCATCGCCGTCGTCCTGTTCCCGGTGGCCTGGTTCCTCGTGCACGACGGCGCTGCCACCCCTGACCGGCGGCAACCCCTCGGCCTGGCCGGCCGCCGCCTCCCCAATGGGCGCCCTGGAGATCCTGGGCGGGACCGCGGCCTGTGCCGCCGCCCTGTTCATGATCTCGCGCTCCTCTTTGGGGGCCTTCGTCGTCGGCGCCATCAGCACGGTCATCGGCCTGCCCTTCGTCCTCATGCCGGGCGTCGCCCAGTCGGTCCTGGGCCCGACCGTCGACCGGCTTCAGGCCCACTCCGACCTGGGGCACGCCCTGTCCACCTACGTCATGGACGACGGCCTGTCCGGTCGCTTCATCCTCATGGGCGTACTCACGATCATGGTCGCGGTCGTCGCCCACCTGGCACGCCGGGCCGGTCAGCACGAGCAGGAGACCGACGACCGCGACAGCCGTGACTGAGCCCGACGCCGCCCGGCCTTCCTCCGGGGCGCCCTCGCGGCAGGCTCCACAGACGGCCCCGCGGATGCAGACGGCCCGCGACGCCGCCCGTGACGCGGTGCCCGTCGTCGTCGGCTACGTGACCCTGGGACTGGCCGCCGGGATGCTGCTGGTCGCCGAGGGGCTGTCCTGGTGGTGGGCCCCGGTGTGGAGCCTGGTCATCTACTCCGGCACCATGCAGATGCTGCTGGTGCCGCTGGACGGCGGCGGCGAGCCACTGGCAACCATCGCCCTGTCCACCGGCTTCGTCTCGGGTCGGCACGTGTTCTACGGCCTGGGCTTCCTCTGACCGGGTGCGCGGCGGGCGCTGACCTGTCTCTACGCCGTCCACGCCATCACCGATGAGGTCTACGCACTCCTGGCGGCCCGTGATCGTCGGGCCATGAGCGGGCGATACCTGGTGGCCGTGGAGGCGATCAGCCAGTCCTCCTGGGTGGCGGGCACGACCATCGGCGCGCTGGCCGGGACAGCGCTGGCCTCCCTGGTGGGCGAGCGCATCGAGCTGCTCGGGTTCGTGCTCACGGCCCTGTTCGTGGTCCTGGCCATTGAGAACTGGCGCAACCACCCCGATACCGGGGTGCTGTGCCTGGGACTGGTGGCCGGCGGGGTCGGCCTGGCGATGGGCGGATCGGCGGCGCTGCTGACCGCGCTGGTGGCGCTCGCCGTCGGCCTCGTGGGCCCTGTACGCCTGGAGCAGCCGCGGGCGAGGGAGCGAGTCTCCTGCGACGACGGCGGGACATGAGGCCGCCTGATGCTCACCACCCCGCAGATCGCGATCGCCGTCGTGGTCGTCGCCGTCATCACCTTCGCCTGCCGGATCGCCCCCTTCGTGCTGCTGCGCGGGCGCAAGGACAGCGCGCTGCTGGCCTTCCTGTCCCGGGCGATGCCCCTGGGCGTCATGATCGTCCTGGTGGCCTACACGCTGGGCGGCGTGAGCCTGGCACCGTCCACCTGGCTGCCAGCGGTCGGCGGGATCGGGGCGACGGCGGGACTGCACCTGTGGCGGCGCGCGATCGGCCTGTCGCTCATCGGCGGCACCGGCGTCTACGTCGCCCTCAGCCTGCTGCTGGGCTGACCCGGCGCGGTCGGTGTCCGGCCATGTAGAAGACGATGAGGGCCACGTAGGTGACCACGCTCAGCCAGGCACTGACCAGGCCCAGCAGCGCGGCCAGCGCGTACAGCCACGGCCCCATCGCGAAGCGCCAGGTCATGGACCGCACCTCCGCCTGCGTCACCTCCGGTCGCAGGCAGCTCCGGTCCCGGATGGACGCGCGCCACAGTGCGTTGAAGAACAGCCCTCCGACCACCATGACCAGCCCGTAGAAGACAGCGCCCGTGCGCTCGTCGTGGCCGGACTCCAGGGAGCGGGTGAGCACCGAGGTGGCGAAGGGCAGGAAGGCGACATCGAGCAGGAGGAAGAGGTTGCAGATGAGCATCCACTGGTCGACGCTGCGCACTCGCACGAAGATGGCGTGATGGTTGAGCCAGACCTGCCCCACCAGCAGGAAGCTGAGCACGAAGCCCACGTAGCCGGGCCACAGGGAGGCCAGGGCGCGCAGGAGGCTCCCGCCCTCGTCGGGCAGCTTGATCTCCAGGCTCAGCAGGGTGATCGCGATGGCGATGACGCCGTCGCTGAAGGCCTCCAGACGCCCGGTCGAGATCAGCCCCGGTCCATCCTCTCCTCCGGTGCCGCCGGCCCCGGCGGCCGCCCCCTCCTCGGGAGCCGGGTCGGCAACGGCGTCTGAGGCCGCGACATCCGCGTTCGCGCGCCCGCAGGCGTCGGGGCAGATGCCCTCGGCGAGATCGTCGGCAGAGCCATCACCCGAGTCGTGGTGGCGATGAGCAGTCATGCCTCTCCTTCCATCCGCGATCAGTGGCGACGTTGAACCCGATCGCTATCTCCGGCATGGCTCGGGGAGCCGGACCGCAACCACCGTACTGCCGAGGGGCATTCTGCGCGTGCGGGGACCTTTCCCTGCGGCCGGGGACACCTCACGCGTACGGGTGCGGGATTTCTGTCCCCGTACGCGTAGAAGGTCCCCGTGCGTGGTGAGCCGAACGCTCTCCGCAGGCAGTACCGGGACATGCAGGTAGAAGGTCCCCGTGCGTGGTGAGCCGAACCAGTCCGTCCCCGACGGCGCCCGGCACCACCGTGGGCGGTGCCGGGCGCCGGCCAGTAGGCTGCGACCGTGCCTGTTGACGTCAATCGCCCCGGCCCCTGGACCCACCGCGACCTCACCGCCCGCGGCACCCGTTTCCATGTCGCGCTGGCGGGCCCGGAGGCCCCGACCGGCGCCGGCCCCCTGACCCTCCTGGTCCACGGCTTCCCCGAGTGCTGGTGGACCTGGCGTCACGTCATCCCTGCCCTCGCGCAGGCAGGACACCGCGTGGCGGCTCTCGACCTGCGCGGCTTCGGCGGCTCGGACCGGCCGCCGTCGGGCTATGACCTGGTGACACTGGCCCAGGACCTGGCCGCCGTGGTCCGCTCCCTGGGCCACGAGCGGGCCGTGGTCATCGGAGCGGGGCTCGGCGGCCAGGTCGCCTGGGCGCTGCCGCACCTGGCCCCGGACCTGACGATGGCGATCGTCCCGATCGGCGCCCCCCACCCGCTCGCGCTGCGGTCGCTACGGGCCCGGGTGCTGTCGGGGCCGGCACTGCAGCATGCGAGCCCACAGATCCCGGGCCTGGCCGAGCGGCGCCTGCGCAGCCGCAGCGCCCTGGAGGGTCTCACTGCGCTCCTGGGCCGGGCCTCATACCCGGGAGGCGGTGGCCGAGGAGGCCTCCCACTACGCCGAGCTCCTCTCCCGGCCCGGTGCCGCCCTGTAGCGCCCTGGAGCCGCTGCGCAACCTCATGCTGTCCCGGGCGGAGACGGCGGCGCTGGACAAGCCGGTAGCGGTGCCTGTCCCAGTCGGTCCAGGGCGAGCTCGACCCCGTCCAGCCCGCCCAGGCCTACGCGCGCGACACCCACCACGTGACCGGCAACCTGCGCCAGGCGACGATCCGCCGCCCGGCCACTTCCCCCAGGAGGAGGCCCCAGCCGAACTCGTCCGGGTCCTGCTGTCCTTCCCGGCCGACGTCGCCCCGGCCGCCTCGTCTGACCTTCCGTTCATGCCTTCCTTCATGCCTCGAGCGGGCATATTTTCGCGTAGCCCCACGGCATTTCTGTAGGGCTACGCGAAATATGCCCGGCTCGGCAGGTGCGGTGCGACGCCGGCCTGCCACCGGCTGGCGCAGGTTGTCCATGAGGGACGACGGTCGATCTGGCGGGCAGCCAGGGTGGTCGCCACCGCGAGCACCAGTGAGATCCCGCTGACGAGCGCCAGCAGCCCCACCGGGACCGAGGCGACCAGAACCGCCATCCCGCCCCCGGAGTACAGCGCGGCGTAGACGGCGCTGAAGGCGGTGGCCGCCAGCCCGAAGAGGATGCCGGTGACGGCGTAGATGACGCCCTCCAGCGCGGTGGAGGCCAGGACCGTACGGCCTCCGCGCCCCGATGACCCCCAGCAGCGCGCCCTCCTGGCGCCGGGCCCGCCCCACCATGGCGATATTGGCGATTCCCCCGACGCCGGCGATGAGGAAGATCGGCACCCCGACGGTGAGGAAACCGTTGACCGAGCCCTGCGCACCGGTGGCCTGACCGGCGCCGACGGCGGCGTAGACGGTTCCGGTCATAGCCACGGCAATGGCGAAGGGAACGATCGTCGTCATCGACAAGGAGGCGCGGTGGCGGGCATTGGCGCGGGCGGCGAACCAGGCGGGGCTGCGGCCCGGGATGAGCGCGGTCCACCAGGTCAGCAGCGGCCGCAGGGTCCAGTTCGGCACGCTGAGGGCCGCGATCGCGGCGATGAGCCCCATGGAGCCGCCGACGACCGCGCGCTCCCCCGGGTCGTTGAGGTTGGCACCGGCGGCGACCATCTCCGCCCTCTCCGCCTCGTTGAGAGGCATGGCGCTGTCGAAGGGAACCAGCACCAGGGCCAGGACCAGGACACCGACAATCACCCACTGCCACCACCGGGTCTGAGTCTGCGGGGCAGATGCCTCCCGCAGCGCCTGCATCTCGGGGACCGACGCCGCACGCCGGGCCGCCCCCGTCCCGCCGAGGACGCAGAAGAGCGTCGTCACGGCGATGGTCAACGGCACCCCGAAGCCCGGCATGATCACCGGGAGATCGTGCGGAAAGCCCTCGAATTCCCGCCAGGTGAGCAGGTAGACGCGGGCCAGCGGCAACGAGGCCACCGCCCCGAGGAGCCCTCCGAGCAGACCGACAGCCCCGACCTGCGCCAGGATGATGCGGCGGATGCGGCTGCCGGGGATGCCCAGGACCTTCCACAGCGCGTGCGAGCGCTGCTGAGCCGAGACGGTCAGTCCCAGCGTTGTGGACAGGATGACGGCGGTGGCCAGCCCCGCGTAGGACACGAGGCTGGAGCCGATGATGTGGGAGGCGTTGACGAGCTCGGCCACGCCCTGGGCCTGGGCCCAGCTCAGGGCGCTGTACCAGGCGATGGTGATGACGCCGATGATGGCTCCGCCGACGGTGGCGACGAGCAGCGACCACAACCACTGGCGGGCGTGGTGGCGCAGGTCGCTCCAGATGAGTGTGACCATGATCTTTTCCGATCCTCTCCGTCTCTTCGCCGTCAGGCGGCGCGTGAGGCGCGGGCCGCGTGGACGAGCTCGGCGATCTGGCGGGCGTCACGGCAGCTGGTCCACTGCACCAGGTGCCCCTGGCTCATGACGGCGACCGCGTCAGTCCTGGCGGCGGCCTCGACGTCGGGTCACCATGACCACGGTGGTGCCCTGCTCGGGTGAGCCGGCGCAGCCAGTCCAGGACGAGGGCGGCGGAGCTCAGGTCGAGGGCACCGGTGGGCTCGTCGGCGAAGACGATCCGGGGCCGGCTGGCCATGACGCGGGCGATGGCCACGCGCTGGCGCTCCCCGCCGGAGAGCTGGTGGGGCTTGAGGCCGGTGCGGTGTCCGAGCCCGACGGCGTCGAGGGCCGCCCGGGTCTGGGCGTCGCTCAGGGGACGCCCGGCCAGGCGCGAGGGCATGGAGACGTTGTCGGCGGCGCTCAAGGAGGCGATGAGGTTGTACTCCTGGAAGACGAAGCCGACGTGGCGGGCGCGGAACGGGCGCGCTCGGCCGGCTGCATCCCGGAGGTGACGGTGCCGAGCATGGTCACCTGGCCGTCAGTGGGCCCATCGAGCCCGGCCATGCAGTGCAGTAGCGTCGACTTGCCCGATCCGGGAGGCTCCGACGACGGCGGTGAGCTGCCTCGGGCAGGTCGGCGTCGACGTGGTCCAGGGCGGTGACGCGGGCGTCCTGACGTCCGGGGACCTCGTAGACGCGGGTGAGGCCGCGCAGGCGGATGGCGACCGACGACGTGGCCGGTCCAGGCGGAGACATCACGGGCGGTGTTCCGACCGGCGTCGCTGATGGCGTTGCCGAGGAGGGCGGCACGACGCGAGCGGAGGGGGAGGAGGGGTGGCGGCTGGTGCAGTCATGCCTCCAGCCTGGCCGCTCCAACCCTTCCGCCCCATCCGGCCATCTGGCGAATCGGGGGTGGGGCTAGCCCGACATCAGCCCCGGACGCCTCCACCTGACGTCCTCGAGCCGGTCATCTTTCGCGTAGCCCCTACAGAAAAACGGTGGGGCTACGCGAGAGATGCCCGGCTCGACGGCGCCTCCGCGGGTACCGCGCTCAGACACCCATCAAACGCCCACGCGCGGGCACAGCCCGGCCTCGAGCAGTGCGCACTCACCGCAGCGGGGCGAACGGGCCAGGCACACCCGGCGCCCGTGCTCGATGAGCCGGTGGCAGCCGTCGGTCCAGCGCCAGGGCTCCCACAGGGCGGCGATGTCCTTCTCCACGCGCACCGGGTCCTTCGACGTCGTCCACCCCAGACGGCGCGAGAGCCTCCCGACGTGTGTGTCCACGGTGATGGCCGGCTCACCGAAGGCGTTGCCGAGGACGACGTTCGCCGTCTTGCGTCCCACGCCCGGCAGCGAGACGAGGCTCCCTCGCGGCTGCGCGGGACCCGCCGCCGAAGCGCTCGTCAGCACCTGGCCGATGCCCAGGAGGTGGCCGGCCTTGGCCTGCTGGAAGCCCAGGGCCGCAGGATCGCCTCGAGGTCCCTCGCGCCGGGCGGCCCCCAGGGCAGCGGCATCGCAGCGCTCGAAGAGCTCGGGCGTGACCGTGTTGACGCGCGCGTCAGTGGTCTGGGCGGACAGGACGGTGGCGATGAGCAGCTGAAAAGGGGCCGTCATGGTCGAGGGAGCAGGCGGCGTCGGACAGAGGGCGATGAGTCTGTCGTCGACGGCGCCCGCGCGCCAGACCGGGTCCGCAACGGCCGTCACCTGCGGGACCTGCGGGACGACCCCAGCCGTCTGCGCCAGCACCGTGGAAGTCGGCATGGGCCCCGTCCTGAACCCGACGTCGCCGCCGGCACCGATCTCGATGCGGATCCCGCCGCCGCGGCATTGCTCGTCACCCGGGCACCCTCATCCTCTTCGCGATCCGGCCGGCAGGACGCGCAGCCTCCACGACGTCCATCACGTCCGCTGACATCCGCTGACGGCCGCTGACATCGCTGACGTCCACAGCATCCGGGGCGGCCCCACCGGCGTCGCCGCAGCCCTTTTTATCGGGGAGCCATTGCAGCCGATCCTCCCGATCACCCGCAACCGCACCCGGTTCGGACGTGGCACAGGACGCACCCGATTTTGCTCACTTCCCTTTGACCTGCAACACACGGAGGCTACAATGCTCGACGGCGTGCCACAGGTCACAAGCCGTGGCAGGATAGACCTGAGGGCTCCTGCATGCGGGACGCCAGCCCCTAACCACCAGGAGGATCTCCGTGGAAGACAGCATTATCTCCAGGATCCCGCTCTTCGAGGGCCTGAGCCCGGAGGAGCAGGAGGAACTGCGCGCCATGATGACGCAGACGACTCTGCGCCGTGGCGAGACCCTCTTCAATGAGGGGCGATTCAGGCGACCGCCTCACATTCTCCTCTCCGGAAAGGTGAAGCTCGGCCACGCCAGCGCCGACGGCCGCGAGAACCTGCTCGCGGTGCTCGGCCCGGTGAGATCGTCGGTGAGCTGACCCTGTTCGACCCGGGCCCGCGCTCCACCACTGCCACTGCCGTGGCCCCCACCGAGCTCCCTGACGCTGGACCACAACCAGCTCATGCACCTTCGTGGAGTCCCACCCGCAGCTGGCTAGCGACATGCTGCGCGCCTTTGGCCCAGCGTCTGCGCCGCACCAACACGGCACTGGCCGACCTCGTCTCTCTCCGACGTGCCCTGGCCGCGTGCCAAGGTCCTTCTGGACCTGGCCGACCGCTTCGATCGCCCACCGACGACGGCGTCCACGTCCCCACGACCTCACCCAGGAGGAGCTCGCCCAGCTGGTAGGCGCCTCGCGCGAGACGGTCAACAAGTCGCTGGCCGAGTTCGTCTCCCCGCGGCTGGATCCGCCTGGAGGGCCGTGCCGTCACGCTGCTCGACGTCGACCGCCTGCGCCGTCGCGCGCCCGCTGAGGGCCCGTTTCGGGTCACGAGCCCTCCGCACCGCTCGCTTCTGCGCTGAGCACCGGCACGGCAGCACCGACGAAATTGGCAGCGTTGCGTCTGCGGCCCATCGTCACGGGCCGCAGACGCAACGCTGTGCCTGCGTTCCGCCGACGCCGTCCGCATCGTCGGTGCGGACGGAAGCCCAACGACGCAACCGGCTCGGCGGGCCTGCCCGAGCGAGCGCCGTCAGCCCCTGGGGCGCTTGAGATAGGCGACGAGGCTCTCCGTGCCCGACGGGCCGGGGACGACCTGGACGAGCTCCCAGCCGTCAGCCCCCCACTGGTCGAGGATCTGCTTGGTGGCGTGGGTGATGAGGGGGACGGTGACGTACTCCCAAGTGGTCGGAGAGGCGGCCGCGGGTACGTGGTCAGAGGATGCAGTCATGGGGCTCAGCCTAGAGCCCGCCCCGGAGCACCGGAAATCCGACGACATGAGCCAGTCCGAGCCTCCGGGAGCCTGCAGGAGACGCAACCTCAGGAGGCGCAGCGCATTCGGGCCAGGATGCGGGGGGCGCGGCGGGCGTGGATCTCGGCGACAAGCTCGTCATCCTCGCGCTGGAGCCACAGGCCCCAGTCGTCCACCTCGGGGAAGCGCCGCAGCAGCGCCCGTCTCTCCCGCTCGGTGAGTCCGCCCCAGACCCCGAAGCTGGACTCGGAGTTGAGCGCCTCGGCCAGGCACTCCATACGAACCGGACACGAGAAGCACAGTGACCTGGCATCGCGCTGCTCGGCCCCTTTGCCGAAAAGCTGGTCGGGTTCGACAGATGCGCAGGCTGCTTTGGTCGCCCAGGTCTGGTCGTCTTGAGTCATACTCGCTCCCCGATTCATTCAACGGCCGACGCCGTTGTCAGACACGTCACAGCCGTTACCGTATGGCAACCGAGCGCCGCGCACCAAAATCCCACTTCTATGGTCCAGGCGCCTTCGACGGCGCAGAACTCGGCGGGACCGGCGCATACCAGCCCATTCAAGAAGAGTTCTCTGAGAGCGAGCCGATTGCTCGACGTCGAGTCCACCGAAATCCCACCTTTCGCAAGGTTGGGAATTCCGGTTCTCACGGCCGGGCGGCACCCGCGAGAGCACGAACGCCGTCGGTGAACCGTAATCCCGCAGTGACCCACCCCTGAACATTTCTTAGGAATCTCCTGAGCGCCGAAAGTTGTCTCGCCATCTGGCCACTCCAACCGTCCCGGACCGCCCCGACGACGGCACCCCGCCGACGCGCATCCCTTGAATGAGAGGGACATCGGGGCAGTCTCCAAGGGTCTTCTCAGGCCGAAGGGGGTCTACACCACTGCACCGCCCCAGTGATTCCACGTAGGCTGGCGCCATGGCGAAATCTTCTGCGCGCGGGCGCTCCCTGGCACCACCTCAGGTCGTCTCGATGCTCGTGGTCTTTCTGGCACTCTCGGGCGTCGGCGGGGTCCTGTCCGCAGGCTTCGCAACCCCCTTCGTGGGCGTCACGGCGGCCCTGACCAAGGCCTCCGCCGAGCTCTTCGAGGAGCTCCCCAGCGATTTCAACGTCCAGCAACCCAGCCAGATCTCGACCCTGTACGCGGCCGACGGCCAGAGATCACCCAGTTCTACGCAGAGAACCGCATCGTGGTGCCCCTGAGCCAGATCTCGGTCAACATGCAGAACGCCATCGTGGGCCGTGGAGGACCAGCGCTTCTACCAGCACCAGGGGGTTGACCCGACCGGCATGGTGCGTGCCCTGGTCTCCAACAACGCCGGCGGCTCGCGCCAGGGCGCCTCGACCCTGACGCAGCAGTACGTGCGCAACACACTCATCGAGACCGGCCTGAGGAACGACGACCACAAGATCATCCGGGACGCCACTGAGAGCACCGTCGCCCGCAAGCTGCGGGAGATGAAGTTCGCGCTCAGCCTGGAGCAGAAGTACTCCAAGCAGCAGATCCTCGAGGGATACCTCAACATCGCCGCCTTCAGCCCATCGACCTACGGGGTCGAGGCCTCCGCCCGGCACTACTTCAGCAAGTCGGCCAGTGAGCTGACGGTGGCCGAGGCCGCCCTCATGGCCGGCACCACCAACGCCCCCAGCGCCTACGACCCCGTCAGCCAGCCAGAACTGGCCAAGAACCGCATGGACTGGGTGCTCTCCAAGATGCTGGAGGAGAAGTTCATTACCCAGCAGCAGTACGACGAGGCCGTCGCCACCCCGATCGAGAGCATGCTCAACGTCTCGGAGACCCCAGCGGGCTGCGGCGCCGCTGGGACCGCCGCCTACTTCTGCACCTACGTGGTCAACGAGATCCTCGGGTCGGAGAACTTCGGGCCCGATGTCGCCTCGCGCCGTCAGCTCCTGACACGCGGCGGGCTGAAGATCACCACCACCCTGGACCTCAAGCAGCAGAGCGCCGCCGACGGCGTCATTCAGGCCAACACTCCGACCGGGAATTCCGATGATGCTAACTCCACAATCGCCTCGATCGAGCCCGGCACAGGAAAGATCCGGGCCATCGCTCAGAACACCACCTATGAGGATTCTCAGCTCGTCTTCGCGGCGGACGCCAAGCACGGCGGGGTCGAGCTCAGCGACGGCACTGTCGGCTTCCAGCCGGGGTCCACGTTCAAGGCCCTCATCCTGACCGAGTGGCTCAAGAACGGCCACACGGCTGCTCAAACAGTGAATGCGTCCGGGCCAAGAACCTACCCGCCCAACACGTTCAATATTCCTTGCGCCCCTCAGCTCGCCGCAGGCTCCTGGACCGTGAACAACGTCGCCGGCACCAACGCTGGAAACATGACCGTCAGGGACGCCACGAAGCAATCCATGAACGTGGGCTTCACCGAGATGCTCAGCAGCTGGACGTCTGCGAGGTCACGCAGTTCGCCGCTTCCATCGGCGTCACCAAGGCGGACGGGAGCCCGCTGGATCCCGACCCCGCGCTGGCCCTGGGCGCCAAGCCCGTGCCGCCGCTCAGCATGGCCAATGTCTATGCGACCTTCGCTTCCGGGGGCAAGTACAAGCCCATCGCCATCGAGTCCATCTTGGATGCGAGCGGCACCTCGATGGCGGTCCCCAGCGCCGACTGCACCCAGGCCCTGGAGGAGAAGGTCGCAGATCAGACGGCGACCACGCTCCAAGCCACGTCGGAACCTGAGGTACTGCCAAGGACGCCGGAATCGGGAGGCCGATTGCGGGCAAGACCGGAACCACGGACGAAGCCGAGAACGCCTGGTTCGTGGGCTTTACCCCGCAACTGTCCACCGCGGTCTGGATCGGTGACGCGAAGGAGAGCAGCAGGAGCCTCGTAGGTGACTATTGGTGGGCCACCGCAGAGAAATGTACGGTAGCGATTTGGCCGTGCCGATGGCGTGACTCATATCCCAGGCCTTGGCGGGGGAACTGACTCGCCGATCCCCTCCCACCAGTGATCGCCGGCCACCGTGAACAACTGAACAGAAGAGGATCCCACTCTCCATGACGCCCTCCCCTGCCGGCCGCACGGCCCTGTCCGTCGTCGGCGCCACCACCGCCCTGGGGGCAGCCACACTGGCCTACAGCCTCATCGAGGCCCGCTGCCCCGTCCTGCGGCGCATCGACGTGCCGGTCCTCGCGGCCGACGAGGAGCCCCTCACGGTGCTGCACCCGTCGACCTGCACCTGACTCGACCGCACCGAGGCGCGAGTCGAATGGGTGCGCCGTCTGGCGCAGCTGCGGCCCGACGTCGTCGTCAACACCGGCGACAACCTGTCCCTCGGCCTGGGCTGGAGCCGCTGCGGCGGGCGCTCGAGCCGCTGACGAGCCTGCCCGGCGCCTTCGTCATGGGTGACCACGACTACCGCACCACCGTCTTCCGCCTGCCGACGCGCTACCTGCACCGCGACCCGCGCAAGGCCTCCAGCGTGCGCGACGAGGGACATCGAGGCTCTGCCCTGGGAGCAGGTCCGAGCCTCCAGGTCGCCGGCGGCTGGGCGACCTGACCAACCGACGTGCCTCGCTCACTGTTGGCGGGCGGCGCATCGAGCTGGTCGGCGTCGACGACCCGCATGCCAACCGCGATGTCTCCTGCCCCCGAGACCGCCGGCAATGCTGCGTCGGCAGGGTCGGCGGGTCGGCATGTCTCTCGCCCGCGATCCGCGACCACGAGGGCCGAGCGCTGCGCCTGGGGCTCACGCACGCCCCTCTACCGGCGGGTCCTGATGCGATGTCGGCCGACAACGTCGACCTGGTCCCGCTGGCCACACGCACGGCGGGCAGCCGCGCCCGGAGTGGGCGCACTGAGGACCAACTGCGACCTGACCCGCGGGCCTCGGGCCTGTCGCAGTGGCCGGGAGGATCGGGACCTGCGGGCGGCCGATCACATGTACCTGCACGTCTCCGCCGGCTCGGCACGAGTCTCCTTCACGCCCGTGCGCCTGGCCTGCCGGCCTGAGGCCACGCTGCTGAGGCCAAGCTCTCCGGCCTGAGGGTCGGCGCGCTCATGTCATCTCGACCAAAACTTCATAGATGACGCGGAGCCGTGTCGTCTACGAAGTTTTGGTCGATTTCGGGGCCTCGACCGGTCGTCAGCGGCGCCACCGGGCGAAGCCGCCCTCGGAGTTGATGACCTGCCCGGTGATCCAACGGGCCTCGTCGGTGAGCAGCCAGGTGATGAGACGGGCGGCGTCGTCGGCTCACCCCAGCGCCCCTTTGGAACATGGCGGCCGTCGCCTCGTGGTCCGCCTGCGTGACGTAGCCGGTGTCGACGGGGCCGGGGTTGACCGTGTTGACGGTGATGCCCGCGTCGATGAGCTCATCGGAGATGGTCAGGGTGACGCCCGCGATGGCGGCCTTGGCGGCGGTGTAGGCGATCTCCCCGGGCAGGGGCCCCAGGCCCTGGCCGGAGGTGAGGAAGACGATGGCGCCGCGGCCGCCGCCTGCCGGCTGACGGCGAGAGCCCCCGGAGGCGGCGGGAGCCGGTGAGGCGAAGCCCTCCTGGGCGGCGAAGGACTGCGCCAGGAGGATGGAGGCGCGGGCGTCGACGACCCAGTGGGCGTCCAGGACGGCCTCGGTCATCTCGCTGAGCGGCTCCGTCGGGGCTGTCTCATGGCCCTGGTTGCACACGAGAGCGTCAAGATGGCCGGCGGCAGCTGCGGCCTGCTCGACGACGCGGGCCGGCTCCCCCGGGGTGGCCAGGTCGGCGGGGATATCGATGAGCCGGGCCGGGCCGACCAGGTGGGTGCGGATGGAGGCCATGACGGCCTCGACGTCCTCGGCGCCCCAGGGCTGGGCCACGTCGTGCGGGCGGTAGTGGTGGGCGACGACGCTCGCCCCGTAGTCGGCGGCGCGGCAGGCGATGGCGTGGCCGATGCCGACGCGGCGGCTGACCCTCGTGACCAGCACCGTGCGGCCCGCCAGCGGCAGGGGTCACGACCGACGGGGCCGGCCGCGCCCGCCCGGACCGACGGAACGGTTCTCGTGGTGAGCATCAGTGGTCATACCGGTGATTGTAGAAGCCTTTCCCGCGCCTACGGGTGCGCTTTCTCCGGCCGGGGACAGCCCGCGTGCGGGTCAGGATGATGGTCCCGGTTCTCGTGGCACGCCCCCGGCCGCGCAGAAATGTCCCCGACGGCGTCGATTGTCCCGCCCATTCAGAGGAAGAGGGGCGGCGGACTGACCGCGTCAGCCCTCGGTGCGCGCGAGCTCGCGGGCGAAGGCCTCATGGTTGGCCTGCGAGGACAGGACGAAGCGGATGAGCTCGAGGCGAGCCGACGGCGTCGAGGCTCGGTGCGGGAGGGCTGCTCGACGGCGCGGGCCCGGGCCACGGCGATCTCAGCGACCTGGGTGATCGGCCAGCCGTAGACACCAGCGGAGACGGCCGGTAGGGCGATGCTGGTGCAGCCGAGGTCGACGGCAAGGGCCAGGGAGCTGTCGAAGCAGGCACGCAGCAGGGCCGGGTCGTCCTCGCCGGCGTGACGGTTAGCCGACGGTGGATGACCCAGGCGGCGGGCAGGTCGAATCCGGGCGTGGCCACGGCGCGGCCGGACCGGTAGACCGTCGGGCAGGGTCGGTGGCGCGCAGCTTCCGGCAGGCCTCGAGCAGGCGGGGGCCGGCGGCGCGGTGGATGGCGCCGTCAACTCCCCCACCGCCGAGGAGTGAGCTGTTGGCGGCGTTGACGATGGCGTCGACCTTCTCGGTGGTGATGTCGCCGACGACGGCCTCGATGCGCATGAGGGGTCCTCCTGTTCCGCGGTTGATGCTCTGGGCGGTCTCTTCGGGTTCTCGGATCCTCGGGCCGGCCGCCGGGCACTGGGGGCCTTTGGAGACGCCCTGGGGCGCTCCGGCAACCGAACCGGTGACAAGCAGCAGCCTGTTACGGACGTCGTCGGCCGCCAACCGGGGCCCGAGAGGCACGGCCCGCGACGTGACGGACGACTCAGCGGATCCGATTTCCTCCCCGCGGTGGGGGAGGCTATGCTGACGCCCTGCTGCACACGGGGTGTGGCGCAGTTTGGCAGCGCTTCTGTTCGGGACGAAGAGGTCGTGGGTTCAAATCCCGCCACCCCGACGACGAGGACGTCCGCGAGCTTGCTCGTGAGACGTCCGAGGAGGAGGAGTAAGAGGCCGTCAGGCCGAATACCCCGACGATTGAGTCATCATTCAGACCCACGTCATGGACGTCCCGTGACGTGGGTTTTCGTTTCCCAGCAACGGCCATCCCCGTCCTGCATGAGGCCTGGGTGCCACAGGCTGGGACATGGGTGTACCCCACGAGGGTCCGGGTCCCGTGCAGGAGCGGTCATCCCCTGGCCGGTAGGGCCCGAACCCCGTGAAGTGAGAGCCCAGAACGACGCCGCTCCGTCGACGATTCGCAGGAGAGCACCTTCTCCGCTCTCGAGGTCGGACGCCGAAGGCTCTACTCTGAGGCGAGGACACGACGGGGAAGGAGGCACCGTGCATGCCGGAATCCAGCACGGAGCTTGAGGAGCTACGTCGCCGGGTTGAGGAGCAGTCCCAACGGATCGATGAGCTCCAGGACGCCCTCCACACACTGTCGATCGCGGTCCGGTACCGGGAGGAGGAGCCCTACCTGGCCTTCCTGGCAGAGCACGGCATCGCCGGCCTACGACGGGTCGCACTGATGATGGCCATCGCCGGGGTGCTATCCCGGGCTCAGGGAGAGGTGCTTCCCCTCGGCTCAGGCGCCTGCGGCGAGCTCCTGCCGGACTACCCTGCACTGGCCGAGGCATACTCGCCGGAGCCGATCGACTGGGAGGAGGCTGTCCGCATCGTCGGCGAGGTGCTGGGCAGTGAGCACCTCGGCAAGCAGGCGCTGGAGGCGCATCACGCCCGCGGCCTGGGGCTCGAGGGCCACCAGGCGCTCGCCAGCCGATCAGGCATCCAACGGCGCAACACATAGTCACGTGGCGCCCGATGGCCGAGCTGTTCGACGTCGACGTGCGCACCGTCAGCGAGCACCCGGGGAACGTCTGCAGTTCCGCCGAGCGACGATCAGAACGCGGCCGGTCTCCCTGGACCGCCGTCGGGACCGGCCAGAACCGGCGCGCACTCTCCGTCCTGCGCCCACAGCCCGGACATATGCCATCCCCAGCCGCACCGGCTAGGCTGCCTTCCGGACAATCAACCGGTGGAAAGGACGAGCGAGCGTGAGCAGGCCCCGACGCGACACCGCCGCCTCCTCCCCTTCACGCCCCCCGATGCGCCTGAAGTATGTCGAGGCCGTCCTGTGTGTCTGCTTCGCCCCTGGCCTTCATCGTCTGGACCCGCCTGAGCGCGCCCACCCCGAGCGCCGCCCCGCAGTCCCCCGGCGGCCCGCTCGGCCTCGACGCTCTGCTCCCCACACCTGACACTCATCCCCGCTCAGCCGCGGGCCAGCCTCGCCGAGGCCTTCGCGACCCTCACCCATCCTCTCCTCATCCCTCGTGATCATCGTGGCCTGGGTGATCTACGCCCTACACGGCCCGCATGCGCCGTCTGAGCGTCTCATTAGCCATCGCCGCAGCCGGCATCCCCGTCCAGTTCCTCATCGCCCCTACGCCTGGCCCACCGCCCCGGGAGCGGCCTTCGCCGACTCGATCTCCGCCTTCACTCACGCCTACCCCAACGCGCACGTCACCGCCATGACCCTGGCCTCCTGGGTCCTGGTGACCCTCGCTCGCGCCCACCACCGCAGCGCCATGGTCGCCACCGGCACCGTCCTGGGCTACGCCGCCGTCGCCGTGACCGCCGTCGGCCAGTGGTACATGGGCCTGGCCGCGCTCAGCGACCTCGTCGGCGAGTTCCTCCTGGGCGCCGCCTTCGCCAACCTGGCCCTGTGGGTCCGGCGGCATCGACGCGATCCTCACCAGCTGGGTCAATGCCCGCCTGTCGCGCGCCAGCAGCGAGAAGCGGGCCGCCGTCATCTACAACCCCACCAAGTTCGACGACCTCCGCTACTGCGCCGCCGGGTCGCCGCGGAGGTGCACGCCGCCGGCTGGCGCCCCCACCATCTGGCTGGAGACCACCCCGACGACCCCGGCCGCTCCATGGCCCGGCGCGCCCTGGAGGCCGACGTCGACCTGGTCGTGGTGGCCGGCGGTGACGGAACCGTGCGCGCCGTCTCCTCCCAGCTCGCCGGCACCGAGATGCCCATGGTCCCTCATCCCCCGCCGGCACCGGCAACCTGCTGGCCCGCAACCTCTCGATCCCGATGGACACCGATGCCGCCATCCGCCTGGCCCTGCACGGACGCCTCGAGGCCATCGACATGGTCACCTGCACCTTCGACGACGGCGAGGAGCGCTTCGTCGTCATGGCCGGCATGGGCCTGGACGCCCAGATCATGGAATCCACCGACTCGGGTCTGAAGAAGGTCATCCGCTCGGGCGCCTACGCGGTAGCCGCCGTCCAGAACGCGATCCCCGACCCCTTCAACGCCACCATCATCACGCTCGACGACGCACCCCCGTGCGCCGTCAGATGGTCATGGCCCTGATGGGCAACGTCGGCACCATTACCGCCGGTATGACACTCTTCCCACGGGCCGCCCCCACCGACGGCATGGTCGACCTGCTCCTGGCCAGCCCCGGCAAGGTTGTGGACTGGGCCCGTCTGGGCGCGCAGATCCTCACCGGCCAGGAGATGGAGGGCTTCACCCTCACTCGCGCCAGGCGTGTCCTCATCGAGACCGACCGCCCCGTCCCCTTCGAGCTCGACGGCGACACGGCCGGCTCCACCCGCACCCTGAGGGCCGAGGTCGACCATGGGGCCCTGCGCATCGTCGTCCCCAGGTGAGCCGGCAGGCCCGTCTGGGACCGCGGCCCACGCGGCCCCAGACGGACCCCACGCGACCCGCGTGCCCCACCGCCCACACGAACACCCAGGCGCCCACGGGTGTCCCCTTTCCCTCACACCTTCACGTGAGCATCGTGACGCGTCCGTGACCGGTCCACTGCCCCTAGACTTGCCCGCAGCCGGTGTACCCCTGGGCGCCTCACACCGCCCCTCAGGGCACCAGCGCCTCGTCCGCACCCCGGTGCGCCCTTCTTCAGTCAGCAGGAGTCCCATGCGTTCTCGACTCACGGTCACCCTCGGCCACGCGGCACGACTGGCGGCGCGTCTGCGCGGCGGCGGCAGCGGCGGTACCGCCTTCCCCGGCCTGGTCAGTGGAGCGCACCGACCCCGGTTTCCTCGCCCGCACCCTGAACCGGCTCCCCCGCGGCGTGGTCGTGGTCTCGGGCACCAACGGCAAGACCACCACCACCAAGATGATCGTCCAGCTCCTGCGCGAGCAGGGTCTCAAGGTCTTCACCAACCGGACCGGCTCGAACTTCGTGCGCGGCGTGCTCGCCTCCCTGCTCACCGAGGTCGACGCCGCCGGCAACCTGGACGCCGATATCGCGGTCCTCGAGCTCGACGAGGCCCACGCCGTGCACTTCGTGGCCCAGGTCCGCCCGCGCGCCTGCCTCCTGCTCAACGTCATGCGCGACCAGCTCGACCGCTTCGGCGAGATCGACTACACGGCCTCCCTCCTGCACTCCATCGCCAAGGCCACCAGCGACGTCGTCGTCCTCAACGGCGACGACCCGCGCCTGGCCGCACCCGCCTTCCTCGAGGGCGTCACCGCCCGCGTCGTCTCCTTCGGCGCCGGCGAGGAGCTGCGCTCCCTGTTCCTGTCCGACGACGATCTGCGCACCGGCCTGGTCAGCCCCCGCGACCACGGCGAGGGGCCGGGTCCGCGCGTCACCCTGGAGGCCATCAACGGCCAGCGCGCCACCGTGCGCGTCGACGGCGTCGACCACGAGGTCGACTTCGCCATCCCCGGCGTCCACAACCTGCTCAACGCCTGCGCCGCCCTCGGGGTGGTCCTGGAGGTCCTGGGCGAGGACGCCGACCTGCCCGGGCTGCTGACCACCCTGGGGTCCGTGCAGGCCGCCTTCGGTCGCGGCGAGGTCCTCACCCTGGACGGCGACACCGTCCAGCTCTCCCTGGTCAAGAACCCGGCCGGCTTCCGCATGGGTCTGCTCTCGGCAGCCTCCCAGGCTCAGGCCGGCGAGGTCGTGGTCGTGGCCATCAACGACGAGTACGCCGACGGCCGGGACATGTCCTGGTTGTGGGACGTCGACTTCGCGGCCCTGCGCGCCGGCGGGGTCGCCGTCGTCACGGGGGTGCGGGCCTGGGACATGGCCCCTGCGGCTGCGCTACGACGACGTCGAGGTCACCGACGTCGAGCCCGACCTGCGCAAAGCCGTGGCCCCTCATGCGCCGGGCCGCCGATGCCGCCGACCGCCCCATACGGATCTTCACCACCTACACCGCCATGCTGGCCCTGCGCTCGATCCTGGGCGAGATCACAGACGTTGAGGAGGTCATGTCATGACCGCGCGCTACGAGCACACCACCGACGGCCCCGCCCGCGGACACCTGCGCCTGCTCCAGCTCTACCCGCGGGACATGAACATCTACGGGGACTGGGGCAACACGCTCGTCCTGGCCCGACGCGCCCAGTGGCAGGGCTACGACGTCGAGCTCCTCTCCTACGACCCGGGCGACGAGCTGCCCGGCGACGTCGACGTCCTCGTGGGCGGCGGCGGCCAGGACTCCGGTCAGAACCGCATCAAGGAGGACCTGGTCAAGGTCGGCCCGACGCTCAAGGCGTGGGCGGCCGACGGCGTCCCGATGCTGGTGATCTGTGGGCTCTACCAGCTCTTCGGGCATGGCTTCACCACCGCCAAGGGCCACGAGATCCCCGGTATCAGCCTCATGGACGCCCACACGGTGGCCGGAGACACCCGCCTCATCGGCAACATCACCTTGGACACTCAGGACTTCGGGGCGGTGGTCGGCTATGAGAACCACTCCGGCCTGACCACCCTGGGGCCGGGCACGCGGCCCTTCGGCAAGGTGCGCATGGGCGACGGCAACAACGGCAAGGACGCCACCGAGGGCGGGCGCGTCCACCACGTCATCGGCACGTACCTGCACGGCTCCCTGCTGCCCAAGAACCCGGCCGTGGCCGACTGGCTGCTGGCCCGCGCCGTCGAGCACACCGGCGCCGCCTGGGAGCCCGAGCCGCTCGACGACACCTGGGCCGAGCGCGCCCGCACCGTGGCCATGTCCCGGCCGCGCTGACTCTCCCCGAACTCCCTGCAACGCGTCACCGCGCCGCACCCGGGCACGCATAAAACCAGGAGGACTCCGTTTTTTTGGCTCGACCACGGCCTGACACCCCTCATTTAGGTAAGTCTTGTGCAGCCTAATTCACAAGAATCCTGAAAGAGAGCCTTGTCACTCTTATTGAACACCCAGTATTTCCTCAGGCTGTTTTCATGACATCCGTGTAAAACTAAAAAATCGATTTCGCTTTCAAGTTCCGTCAACTTCCGACACAGCGCCACTCCAGAACCGCCCTCATCCACTTATAGGACACCGATTTATTCAGGCCGCGACAGAAACGTGACACTTGAGCCGTCGATGTTGCAGAATCGCACCATGACAGCACAGAATTCATCCGGTTTCGATTGGCCCGCCCGTTCTGCAGACAAGGTCTGGCTCGGCGTCTGCGGAGGCCTTGCCAACAAGTGGAACATCAATGCCTGGTTGGTCCGCATCGCCTTCTTCCTCTTCGTCGTGCCGCTCGGCTACGTGTACTACCTGGGCGCCCAGAACATGCCTGCTCCCTCCGCCCGCTAACCCACCACCACCTCAGCAGATACCTCCGAGGAACCTCGTAGGTCCCCCCAAACAACTCCCTGCGCCGAACCACTCCCGCCACCGGTTCCAGGTCGGGAAGGTTTTCGACACAGCATCCCCAATCCATAGCACCAAACGACCACTTTCTGACTCCATGAGTACAAAGCTCGTGGGGTCAGAAAGTGGTCATACCACATTTTTTACGGAACCTTTCCTCTGTCGACCATCCGGAAGCATAAAAAGCGCTCCCCCTTGCTCTCACCACACACGTCACGCGAAAGGAACAGGTGATACGAACCCGCCGGAGCGATACAGGACGCAGTTGCGCACCAGACAGCCCGAAGTCCCACAAGGCAGAGAAGCATCGCCTTACACTCCCAATCGACGAAGACCCCTCACGTCGAGCCGAGGACACCATGGCATTTGCTGTTCCACGACACCGCGCCCCTGCGGGTGCCACGCAGCTCCCAGAGTCGGGAGCCCCCACGTTCTCGCTGTCCGACCTCAGCCCCGGCACCAGCGGACGTATCACCCACCTGCTCGACGACGGCGTCGACGGGATCCTTAGCAGGCGTCTGCGCAACCTGGGGTTCATCCCGGGACGAATCGCGACGCCGCTGCGGCGCGCCCCCCTGGGCGACCCGGTGGTCTACCGCATCTCCGACTACGAGCTGTGCCTGCGCCGTCACGAGGCCCGGCTCATCCAGGTCACCGTCGTCGACGTCGAGGACCGCATCATCCTTCAACCCAGGCCGGCCGGACGGCACGTGGCCACAGAGACGGAACAGACAGCAGGAGAGAGGCAGTGAGCAATCACGACACCATGCAGCACGCCACCAGTGAGCACCACCATGGCGGAGCTGACTGCCACTGCGGCTCGGGCAGCAGCAAGATGCTCGTGGCCGGGTCGCGACGCATCGCCCTGGCCGGAGCCCCCAACGCCGGCAAGACCTCCATCTACAACGCCCTGACCGGCCTGCACGCCAAGACCGGCAACTACCCGGTGTCACCGTTCAGAGGTCCCTGGGAACCTGCAAGGTCAGCAACACGACCCTGACGATCGAGGACCTGCCCGGCGCCTACTCCCTGGACCCGATCAGCCCCGACGAGGAGATCGTCCACGACGTCCTCACCGGGACCTCGACCACGGTCAGCGCACCGGACGCACTGGTCATCGTCGTTGACGCCACGACGCTGCAGCGAGGAATGAACTTCATCGCCGAGGCCCTCGCCCTGGACCTGCCCACCTGCCTCGTGGTCACCATGACCGATGAGCTCAGCCGCCGCACCGGCCGGCTCAACGTGGCGGCCCTCGGGCACGCCCTGGGGATCCCGGCCGTGCGGGTCATCGGGCACCGCGGCATCGGCATGCCCGACCTGCGCGCCCAGCTCGCCCAGGTCGCCACCTGGCAGCGCACCCCTCTGCCGCCGCCCACCGACCCCGACGAGATCACCTCCTGGGCCGACTCGGTGCTTGCGGCAGCCGACTACCAGCCGCCCCAGAGCGACCAGATCACCTCGGCGATCGACAAGGTCCTGCTGCGCCCCGTCCCCGGAACCATCGTGTTCTTCACGATCATGTTCCTCTTCTTCCAGGCCATCTTCACCTGGGCGGCCCCTTCAGGACGCCGTCGAGAACGGCTTCGGGGCGCTGGGGACACTGGTGCTGGATGGCTCGATGAGTCCCATCCGCTCATCGCCGGGCTCCTGGGCGACGGCATCATCGGGGGCGTGGGCGCGGTGCTCACCTTCATCCCCCAGATCATCATCATGTTCCTCATCATCTCTCCGTCCTGGAGGGCGTGGGGTACATGTCGCGGGCGGCCTTCCTCATGGACAAGGTCATGAGCATCGCCGGGCTGGAGGGGCGGGCCTTCGTGGCCCTCCTGTCCTCGTTGGCCTGCGCGATCCCCGGGATCATGGCCACCCGCACGCTGCCCTCCACGAAGGACCGGGTGGCCACGATGCTGGCCGCCCCGCTCATGACCTGCTCAGCACGCCTGCCCGTCTACGTCATCATGATCTCGTTGACGGTCGACGGCGGCGCCAAGGTCGGGCCCTTCGGGGCGCGCGGCGTCGTCATGTTCGCCCTCTACCTGCTGGGAGCGGTCTCCGCGATGGCGGCCGCCTGGGTGGTCAAGCAGCTCACCGACCGCGGCAACATCCTGCTGCCCTTCTACATGGAGATGCCGCCCTACCGCATGCCCCGCGTGCGCACGGTCCTCATCATGGTGTGGGACGCCTGCAAGGGCTTTTTGAAGAAGGCCGGCACGATCATCACCCTGACCACCATCATCCTGTGGGTGCTGCTCAACGTCCCCATGCGCTCGGACGCCCAGTTCGAGGCCTTCTGCGCCTCGGACACCCAGTGCGCCGCCGTCACCGCCGCAGTGGACAACCCGTCGTCGTCCACCGTCAAGGGAGACGACGGGCAGGTCATCACCGACCCCGAGGAGCTCGGCAAGCTGCTCGATGCCCAGAAGACCTCCTACACGATGGACAACTCATGGGCGGCCAGCGCCGGCAAGGCGGTCCAACCAGTCTTCGAGCCACTGGGCTTCGACTGGCGCATCAACGTCGCAGTGCTCTCCTCACTAGCGGCACGCGAGACCTTCGTGGCCACGCTCGGCCAGATCGCCGCCGCCGAGGACCCCGAGCAGCCCAGCGCCCACCTGGCGACCATGACCTACGAGCACGACACCCTGACCAACAAGGCCGGCGACCAGCTGTTCAACCCGGCCACCGTCGTCGCGGTCCTCGTGTTCTTCGTCTACGCCCTCCAGTGCATGGCCACGGCCGGAGCCATGCGCCGCGAGACCGGCAGCTGGAAGTGGCCGGTCATCGCCTTCACCTACATGTTCATCACCGCCTGGGTCATGGGGGCGGCAACCCGCGCGCTCGTCGCCGTCTTCCTATGACCGGGAACAGCACGATGACCACGATGAAGAGGACATCGACTATGCAGACAGCAGGTCGCCCCGGCGAGCAGGAGGAGGTGAGACAGCCGTGCCCGTCGTTCCCACGCACCCGGTGACCACACCGGACCCTGACGTGCTGCGGTGGGTCGTCCCCGACGGCCTGCTGCCCTTCACCGGGGAGGTGGCCCACGCACCGGCGCTGCTCCAGGCACTCATCAACGATGGCACCCTGAGCTCCGTACGGGTCGACGGCGGGGCGGTCCTCACCCTCCTGGGCCCCGCCACAGCTGGCGAGCGGAAGGCGCCCGGGTGCGCAGCGCGCTGGTGGACGCCCTGGGTGCCCCGGGCTCCTGGAAGGGAGGGGAGGCGGCCCGGGCCTCCGGGCCCGACGACTCCCTGGAGGCCGCCGCCCGGCAGATCGCCGGCGGCTCGCTGGGCTCCCTTCGTCAGCAGCCACGGCGGCTCGCTCGTGGTACGCTCGGTGCGCGACGGCGTCGTCGAGATCGCCATGGAGGGCGCCTGCGACGACCGCCCGGCGCCGAGATCACGATGCACGCGCGCTTCGAGCATCTGCTGCGGCGCCGCTGCCCCTGGCTGGTGGAGGTCCGCCGCGCGTCGAGGGTAGGGACAGCTCGGCGTCGTCCTCTCCACCGGGACGGGCCGCCTCGCACAACCTCTCCCTCTCCCTGGGCCGGGCATTCTTCGCGGAGCCCACCGTTCTTCCGTTGGGCTCCGCGAAGAATGCTGCTCAGCTGACGTACGCGGCAGGCGCTCCTGCCCGCCGCGCCGGCTCCCTGATCTGTGTCAGTCCCTGCCTCGAAGCCTGACTGTAGAGAAGCCTCACCTTAGACTGGAATGATCGATGCGCGACGTCCGCATCGAAACCGAGGACAGGCAGAGGACTCTGAGGAACTCCGAGGACATCATGGCGACGACAGCGACACATCACGGCGAGTCGGCCCCCATCGGCACGGCACACACTCTTCCCGCAGTGGGGGTATCCGAGCAGCGCGTGGGGGTGAGCGCGGAGATCTCGCTGTCGGAACTCGGGCTGGGCACTGCCGGCCGCGTCGTCGGTCTCCTGGAGGACGCAGCCAGCGGCCCCATCATCAAGCGGCTGAGCAACCTGGGCTTCGTTCCCGGACGGATCGTGACACCGTTGCGCCGCGCCCCGCTGGGCGACCCGGTCGTCTACCGCGTGGCCGACTACGAGCTGTGCCTGCGCCACCACGAGGCCCGCATCGTCCGGGTTGAGGCGGTCAACGATGCCGACGTCGTCGTCGAGACCGAGACCGTCACCGCGATCGTGGACGGGCGAGTCGCCTCCGCGGAGCCGGCCACCGAGCCCGCGGGAGAGGAGCAGGACCGATGAGCGACCACTGCGCCGCGCACGAGGTCCCCGGCGCCCCGGACTGCCACTGCGGGTCCTCCAGCTCCAAGACGCTGGTGGCCGGGGCCCGGCGGATTGCCCTAGCCGGTGCCCCTAACGCCGGCAAGACCTCCATCTACAACGCCCCTGACGGGCCTGCGCGCCAAGACCGGCAACTGCAGAGTCACTGTGACGCGGTCGCTGGGGACCCTGCCGGATCGGCGAGACCGACCTGACGATCGAGGACTCGCCCGGTGCCTACTCCCTGGACCCGATCAGCCCCGATGGGCAGGTGGTGCGCGACGTCCTCACCGATGCCTCAGAGGCCGTCTCCGTCCCCGACGCCTTGGTCGTCGTCGTTGACGCCACGACGCTGCGGCGGGGGATGAGCTTCGTCGCCGAGGCCCTCGCCCTGGACCTGCCCACCTGCCTCGTGGTCACCATGACCGACGAGCTCACGCGGCGCGCCGGGCACCTCGACGTCGAGGCCCTGGGGCAGGCCCTGGGGATCCCGGCCGTGCGGGTGGTCGGAAACCGCGGTATCGGCATGCCCGAGCTGCGCGAACGGCTCACTGAGGTCGCCGACTGGCAGCGCCCGCCGTTGCCACCTCCTGCCACCCCCGGCGAGGTCGCCTCCTGGGCCGACTCGATCCTGGCGGCCGCCGACTACGAGGCGCCTCAGCAGGACCGCGTCACGGCCGCCATCGACCGGGTGCTGCTCCACCCGGTCCTGGGGTCCCTGGTGTTCTTCGCCATCATGTACGTCTTCTTCCAGGCGATCTTCACCTGGGCCGCGCCCCTCCAGGACGCCGTTGAGGGAGGGATCAGCGCGTTGGGGCAGCTGGTCCACGGCTGGCTGGATGACTCCCACCCGCTGCTGGCCGGGCTGCTGGTGACGGTCTCATCGGGGCGTGGGCGCCGTGCTCACCTTCATCCCCAGATCATCATCATGTTCCTCATCATCGCCTTCCTCGAGGGCGTGGGGTACATGTCACGAGCCGCCTTCCTCATGGACAAGGTGATGAGTCGAGCCGGGCTGGAGGGGCGGGCCTTCGTGGCCCTCCTGTCCTCCTTCGCCTGCGCGATCCCCGGGCACCATGATCATGGCCACCCGCACGCTGCCGAGCGCCAAGGACCGGGTGGCCACGATGCTGGCCGCCCCGCTCATGACCCTGCTCGGCGCGCCTGCCCGTCTACGTCCTGCTCACCTCTCTCATGGTGCCCGGGGACGCGAAGATCGGCCCGCTCGGCGCACGCGGCACTGTCATGTTCGCCCTCTACCTGCTGGGGGCGTTCTCGGCGATGCTGGCGGCCTGGGTGGTCAAGCAGCTCACCGACCGCGGCGGAGTGCTGTTGCCCTTCTACATGGAGATGCCTCCTTACCGGCTGCCGCGGCCGCGCACCGTCGGGCTCATGGTGTGGGACGCCTGCAAGGGATTCGTGAAGAAGGCCGGCACCGTCATCACTCTGACCACCCCTCGTCCTGTGGGTGCTGCTCAATGTGCCGATGCGCTCCGAGGAGCAGTTCACCGAGCACTGCGCCTCGGACACCCAGTGCGCAGCGGTGTCGGCCGCGGCGGAGGACCCGTCGTCGTCCACCGTCAAGGGAGACGACGGGCAGGTCATCACCGATCCCGAGGAGCTGGGTAAGCTGCTGGAGGCCCAGAGGACCTCCTACACGATGGACCACTCGTGGGCGGCCAGCGCCGGCAAGGCGGTCCAACCAGTCTTCGAGCCACTGGGCTTCGACTGGCGCATCAACGTCGCGATCCTGTCCTCGCTGGCCGCGCGCGAGACCTTCGTAGTACGCTCGGCCAGATCGCCGCCGCCGAGGACCCGAGCAGCCCAGCGCCCACCTGGCGACCATGACCTACCAGCACGACACCCTGACCAACAAGGCCGGGGAGCAGCTGTTCAACCCGGCCACGATCTCGGCGATCCTCGTGTTCTTCGTCTACGCCCTGCAGTGCATGTCCACGGCCGCCGCGATGCGCCGCGAGACCGGCACCTGGAGTGGCCGGTCATCGCCCTGCAGCTACATGTTCGTCACCGCCTGGGTGATGGCCGCACTGACACGGTTCATCGTCGCCATGCTCATGTAGATGGGCCCGGCCGAGCTGGGGTGCTGCAGGCCGGGCCGAGCTGCACTGGGATGACCCGACACTTTCGACCGAATCTTCATAAACGACGCGGCTCCGGGTCGTTTATGAAGATTTGGTCGAAGTGTTGAGTGCGAGCAAGCGCTGGCGGCACGTGCCAGCACCTGGTGACTCCCGGCCGACCCCACCTCCACCTCCACGGCGAGTGATCGTCTAGGCTCGCGGCATGGCGACTCCGGAGTTCATCGTCTCCCTGCGGCAGAAGATCGGGCACGACATGCTGTGGCTGCCGGGGGTGAGCATCGTCGTCGTCGACGAGGCCGGCCGGATCCTGCTGGGGCGGCGGGCCGACAATGGTCGGTGGGCGGTGGTCTCCGGCATCCCCGAGCCCGGCGAGCAGCCCGCGGTGGCGATCCGGCGCGAGTGCCTGGAGGAGACCGGCGTGGACGTGGAGGTGCTGGCGCTCACGAGCGTGACCGCGGGCGATCCCTTCGCCTTCCCCAACGGGGACAACTGCGTGTTCATGGACATCAACTTCGTGGGGCGGGCGCGGCCCGACGCCGCTTCCCGGGCCCATGCGGCCGACGACGAGTCCACGCACGTGGGTTGGTTCGAGCCGAATGCGCTGCCCGAGCCGTTGCTGGGCTCGACGCCCGGGCGCATTGAGGCGGCGTTGGCATGGCTGGCCGATCCGACGTCGGGTGCCCGCTTCCACCCCGCGTTCTGACTCCGCACCACCTTCCGTCCGGCGGGGACATCCCACGCGTACGGAAACAGAATTCTGTCCCGTACGCGTCGATGGCACCCACCAGTGGCAGAACGTCCCCGACGGCGCGAATGCCCCGACCGCAAGAAAAGGCGGGGACAGCTGCGGTCGGACCTCAGGCACCTCGATGCCGACGCGCCGGAAGTTGTCAGCCTGCTCACTGCCGGGGTCCAGGGGCCTGGCGGCGGTGAGGACGACGTGCACGCCCTCGGGGGTGGTGACCTCGACCTCGGAGGAGTTCCACGGCGTGATGCGCGGGCCGGTGACGCTGCCCGGTCGGCGCTGCTCGCAGGCCGTGGCGATCTCGTCGATCTGGGACAGGACGCAGGCGAAGCTGACGCTCATCGCGGAGCCAGGGGCCGAGGGAGGGATCCTGCGAGGCCGGCACCAGAAGGACGTCCTGGAAGGCCCAGCGGCGCAGATGCACGAGCCGGCCGGGAATGCTGAACAGGGGGAAGAAGCCGAGTACCTCCGTCCAGAAGTCCACCGAGGCGTCCAGGTCCGACGTCGGGACGGTGACGAACATCGGCATCCCGTAGATACCGTGGAAGGGCTCGGGAGGCTGGGCGTCCTCTCTGGGCGTGGGGACCGGACTCATCTCGAATGCGTTGAAGGTGCTCATGCGCGCAGCCTTATCCCTCACGCTACGTAAGGGTCAAGGCCGGCCCGGGCCACTTCTCCGTCTCCTCCCGGCCGACGGGCGAGTGCGGGCAGAAGCCGTCGTCACACCGGCGGCCGGCGTGACGATTCGCTCCTCCCCTGGTGGAGAGATGAATCAGAACGGCGCGATCGCGGAGGCGACGAGGTTACTGCGCGACAACGGCTTGTCACGGCCAAGTGCCCGGCACCAGTCATCAGTGGTGGCCACCGCCGCCCGGTTGAGTGCAGCAGCGCCACGAGTGTGGAGTGCACCGTGCGCGCATCCACCTTTCCCGCGCGGTTGCTCAGGTTGATGGCACCGACGGCGTCTGAGAGCACCTCCGTCGTCAGGCCGATCGTCTCACCCCAGGCCGCTGAGGCCAGGATGCAGTTGTTCGCCATGAATCCAACGAGCGTCACAGTGTCGACACCCTGCTCGTGCAGCCACGCGGCGAGGTCTGTTCCCGCGTAGATCGAACCGCGGTGCTTGACGACGCACTTCCACTGCGGGTTCCGCCGGCGCTCGATGCTCGGGCGGAGGCCGAAGCCCTTCCCGCCGGGGTCGAAGATCGCACTGCCGGGCGGGCCGGCATGCTGCACGCAGACCACGGGGAGTCCGACGTTCTCGGCGGCGTCGAGTGCCCGTTCGATCTGGCTCAGGCAGTCGTTCAGGCGAGGGTAGCGGATGCGCAGCGGCGGGCGGGCGTACTCCTTCTGCACGTCGACGACGACAAGCGCCCGGCGAGGGCTGGTTCGGACCAGTTCATCGGGATCGGTCACGGTGCCTCCAAAGGTGCGCGCCTTGGCGCGGTGGTTGCGTGGTGACACTCAGAATGTGCGATCGGACTGACGCCCACCAGTGGCACGTATGCTCCTTAACGATGGTTTCACGCCAATCCGATGAGGCGTGCCGAGGTGGCACAGGGCAGGAAGTATCCAGGGAGGCCTCATGCATATCGCCGTCTACGCCTTCGACGGCATCACCATATTCCACCTGTCGATCCCCCAGATGGTCTTCAGGACCGTGAGACAGCTGGGGCTGGCGGACTGGCGGGTCTCGTTGTTCACCACCGGCTCCGGAACGACGGCACTCTTGGAGAGCACCGCCGCTCCCGAGGCCGCCGTGAGCACCGAGACTCCGACACCACCAACGCATCGGGAGGATCCGGCAACCTCGCCCTCCTCGCTACCCACTCTCTCCATCCGCACCTCGGAAGGCTACATCCTCAGCGGCCTAGGCGGTCCGGAACTGGCGCGAGAGGCTGACGTCGTCGTGGTCCCGGCATGGTTCGCCGACGGGCGCACCGCTGGAGAGGACCTGTGCTCGCTACTGAAGACTGCGCACGCGCGCGGCGCCGGCGTCGTCGGTCTGTGCCTGGGGGCGATCCCGCTGGCCGAGGCCGGCCTCATCGGCGGGCGCCGGGCGGTGACGCACTGGCGGGCCTTCGAGCCGCTGGCGCGTGAGCACCCGGAGATCGCGCTGGACGAGTCGGTTCTGTACGTCGACCACGGTGACGTCCTGACCTCGGCGGGTGCGGCGTCGGGCCTGGACGCCTGTCTCCACCTGGTGCGCACGCGGCTGGGCGCACAGGCCGCCAACGAGGTGGCGCGCCAGCTCGTCATCGCGCCACACCGGGAGGGCGGGCAGGCCCAGTACATCGAGCGGCCAGTGCCGCAGCAGGCCGGGGACGATCCGATCAGCCGCACGGTGGGCTGGGCGCTGAAGCACCTGGGCGAGCCGCTGCCGGTGGAGCGACTGGCGAGGACGGCACAGATGAGCGCCCGTTCCTTCATCCGCGCCTTCCGGGAGGCGACCGGTACCGCGCCGGCGACCTGGGTGCGCGCCCAGCGGGTGCGCGAGGCGCAGCGCCTCCTGGAGAGCACGGACCTGGCGATCGAGCAGGTGGCCTCGACCTGCGGCTTCGGCAGCGCCGTCACCTTGCGGCAGGCCTTCGCGGGCGCTCGGCACGACGCCGTCGGCCTATCGACGCCGGTTCCGCGCCGATCCCCCAAGCTCACGGACGTCTCAGGCTGTGCCGGTCGGGACATTCGACACGTAGGGCCGCCTTCGGCGTCGAGTCGGGCATATCTCGCGAAGCCCAACGGAAAAACGGTAGGGCTACGCGAAATATGCCCGGCTCGACGCGAGGTGGAACGGACGGGGTCACTCCACGGGCGGCTCGACGACGAGCGGCGCCTCGCCCGGAGCGCGCACCTCGGCGCGGGGCGTCGGCTCCAGGCTGAGACTCACGTGCAGTCGCTGCCCCTCCTCGCCGACGGCGTCGTAGGACAGATGCGGGTTGTCCAGCCCGGTGACCTCGGTGCGGGCGCGCACGAGCCAGGGGTGGCGCCGCCGCAGCCCGATGAGGTCCTGGTGGAGTCGCAGCATCCAGGCGCCCTGCGGCGCGAGCTCGGACGGCGCGGCCGGCAGGGAGGGGCGGACCTCGTCGTCGCCGCCGAGGGTCTCGGTCTTCACCCCACGGAAGGCCTGCTCGTCCCCGTAGTAGACGCTGGGACACCGCCCACGGTCATGAGTAGGACGACGGCGAGCGCAGCCCCACCGGCTCCGACCTTGCTGGCGATGCGGGTGACGTCGTGGTTGCCGACGAAGGTGGCCGGGACGAAGCGATCCAGCAGCTCGTTGTGGCGCTTCAGGCACCAGTCGAGCTCGTAGAAGTTGACGTCGGCCAGTGAGCTCCAGGTGGCCTTCCACAGCTCGTACTGGGTGACGGCGTCCACGGTGGAGGCCTCCACGAAGCCGGCGTAGTCGCCGTTGATGACCTCGCCCATGAACCAGGCGTCGGGGTGCCGCTCTCGCACGGCGGGAAGGACGCTCGCCCAGAAGGCTGGGTCGACGGCGTAGGCGGCGTCCAGGCGCCAGGCGCTCGCGCCGCGGTCGAGCCAGTGGGTGAGCACCCGCACGGCCAGGTCGCGTACCTCGGCGGAGTCGTGGTTGAGGGCGGCCAGGGACTCGATGCCCCTCGAAGGTGGCGTAACCGGGGCCGCCGGCCGCGTCGCCGCTGCTGCCCTCTCCGGCTGCCGCGTCGTCGAAGCGGAAGAGGCTGCGCTCCCCTCCCCCGGCGCGGGCGGCACGGAACAGGGGTGCTCGGTGCCGACGTGCCCGAGCACGTCGTCAAGCATGAGGGACGAGGCCGCGGGCGCGGCAGGCCTCGGCGAGGCGGTCGAAGGCGGCATCGTCACCCAGGCGGGGTCGATGCGCAGGTGGTCGGTGGTGTCGTAGCCGTGGGTGGATGAGGGCGAAGATGGGGCCGAGTGACAGCCCGTTGGCGCCCAGCTCGACGGCGTAGTCGAGCCAGGGCGCCAGGCGATCTAGGCGCGCGGGGGCGCCGGGCTCGGTCAAGGTGCTCCCGGCTCAGGACGGATGGGGGCACCGGTGGCGCCGAGGGGTAGACCTGCCACCAGATGGCGTGATCGATCCAGGCGGGGGTTACGGGACAGCTTATTCCAGACGACTCACTAGTCATGTCTCCAAGGGTGCGCCGAGCCCGTTAGCATGTCAAGGTGCCGTCCCGTACCGATAAGCGCCCACGTCTGCGCATGGACCCCACCGAGCGCCGCGAGCTCATTCTGACCGCGGCGAGCCGCGCCTTCGCGAGCCGCCCGTACGAGGAGGTCTCGCTGGCCGCGATCGCTCAGGAGGCCCATGCCTCTGAGGCGCTGGTGCACAAGTACTTCACGAGCAAGGCCGGCATCTACGCCCAGGTCCTTCAGCGCGCCACCAATGAGCTCGCCGAGCGCACCCGGCAGGCCGACGACGCCCTACCGCCGAACTCCTCGGCGCGCGACCGGGTACGCACCTCGATCCTGACCTACCTGGACTTCATCGCGGAGCGCTCCCCCGGTTGGATGGCCTACCAGATCCTCGCGGGGCACGAGCCGGGCGAGGCCGCCCAGGTGCGTCAGGCAGCCCGTGAGGCGGCAGTGGCGGCACTGTCCGACGTCGTCGGCGGCAGTCGGGGGCACCGCGACGACTTCGCCTTCTGGGGCTACCTGGGTTTCCTCGACGACGCCTGCCTGCGCTGGGTGCGCGCCGGCTGCCCGGCCGAGCAGCGCCACAGTCTGGTCGACGCGGCGCTGGGCTGCCTGGAGGGGCGCTCGGCGACTGGCGGGCATGAGGAGCGGGCGCGGGCCGGCCGACTGCGCCGTCGGACCACAGCGGCTCAGCGCGACCCCGAGCGGGTCGGGTCCAGCGGTCAGAGAAGTGCAGGACCGGCATCCGCTCGGAGACCCCGAAAGAAAAGGCGGCAGGCCGAGACGAGACAGGACGAAGACAGAACGTGGGGCCCACCTCGCCGGGAGGTGGGCCCCACGTCAGCGGCGCGTCGGCGCGAGCCTCGGGCTCAGCGCACGGGCTTGCGGATCTCGGCGGAGAGGAACCAGGCCTGCTGCTCGAGCTTGCCGATGAGGGTCCTCGACGATGCCGGAGGAGTGGGGTCCTCGGGTCGACGTCCTCGTCCACACCGCGCAGGGTGGCGACGACGGCCTCGATGGCGGAGACGATGTAGGCCACGCCCTCGTTGGTGAGGATCTCGCCCTCAGGGGCGGCCGGGACGGTGGTCGCGGCGGCGACGGTGGCAGGGCGGCCGTCGGGGACGGCGTTGATGGCGCGCATGCGCTCGGCGACCTCGTCGAGGCCCTCACGGGCGATGTCGACGACGTCGTCCAGGTTGAGAGTGGATGTCGCGGAAGTTCGGGCCGACGACGTTCCAGTGGATCTGCTTTGCCCACGAGCTCGAGGGCGATGAGGTCGGTCAGGACGCGCTGAAGGTTGTCGCTCAGGGCGGCGGAGGCGGTGAAGGCGAGGTTGATGGACGGGGTGGCGATGGTGTCTGCGTTCATGGCTACTGCTGCTACATTGCCAGTCTCTGTGGGTGTTACCCTATGATTCACAGGCAAGCCAAGCCTCATTTGGAACCGGCGTCCACCTGCGTGGATGCGCGCGAGCCCGCTCAGCCGACCGAGCAGGTATTCGGCTCGCCCGTCTCCTCCTCCTCGGAGGCGAGCCAGCGACCGTCGCCACTGGGCAGCATCGTGTTCTTCGCCGGGATCTGCGCCTTGTTGGTGGGCTCGGTGACGTCATTGCCCTGTGAGTCAACGAAGGTCACCTGCGTCATATCCACGCAGTACGAGACGGTGGCGCTCTGCCCGTCAGCGCTCATGGCGACCTCGGAGACCGCGACCCTGACCGGGGTCTTGGCCCTCTGCCCCTTGCTCTTCATGTCGGCGGCGTCGCTGGTGAGCTGCTGCTGGAGGCTGCCAGTGCTGACGGTCGGCACCTTGCTGGTGTCCTGACCGCCGCCGACCCACAGCCTCCAGGACATCTGGTCGTAGGCGACGAAGTCCTGGAGGATCTTGACCTGGGTGACGTCCAGGCCGGCGGGGATGGTGGTGACGGTGTAGCCCAGCTGGGTATCGGACAGGGAGGCCGCCGTGACGGGACCGGCACTGCCCGACGCCGTGGCGACGCCCGAGGGCGACGACGTCGAGCTGCCTGCGGCACCCGAGCTGCTCGCGGAGGCCTTGGCACCGGGCTTGGAGGTGTTCGACGAGCAGCCGGTCAGGGCGAGCGATCCGGCCAACAGCAGACAACCCAGTGCGGTGGCCCGACGGCGGACGTCGGATCGATTCACGAGGCAGGTCTCGGCACGTGTCACGGGGGATCCTCCCAGTCGGCCGGATTCAAACCGGCGGAAACCAACCCGTCGACACTACCGCGAAGGTCACGAGCACGTCCCGACGTTCGTCGCTGAAAGCCCGCCTTCTGGCTCCGCCGACGAAGGAGAGAGGAGCACGAGCCGAACACCTCTCCACCGACGGGGATGAGCGCCCCCGTCAGGCCCAGGGCTGGCGCTCGGCCCACTCCTGGGGGCTGACGCGGCGCCCGGTGTAGAAGGGCGTGTCCACGCGCACGTGCATGCGTGCGTCCGTGTAGCGCTGGTGGTGCAGGACGCCCTCGAGCCGGTCGAGGGTGTCGGCCTCGAAGCCGAGGATCCACTCGTAGTCGCTCAGGCCGAAGGTCGCCAAGGTGGAGCCCTTGACGTCCGGGTACTTGGAGAAGCCGTGGCGCCCGTGCTGGGCCATCATGCGCGAGCGCTCCTCGGGGGCGAGCAGGTACCACTCGTAAGAGCGCACGAAGGGGTACACCATGACCCAGTCGCGCGGCGCCACCCCGGCCAGGCAGGCCGGCACGTGGCGGGGGTTGAACTCGGCGGGCGTGTGCAGCCCCATGCAGGACCACACCGGCTCCAGGTAGCGGCCCAGCGCACTGCTGCGCAGGCGGTGGTAGGCGTTCTGGAGGACCTCGGGGTCGTCGTCGAGCCACCACACGAGCAGGTCGGCGTCGGCGCGCAGGCCCCCGACGTCGTACCAGCCGCGCGTCGTCACGCCGCAGGCCTCAACGAAGTTGGCGCTCTCCCCCAGGAGCTGCTCGCGCTCGGGCTGGGATGCGGGCAGGCGCCGGGTGAGGCGGAAGACGGAGTAGAGGGTGTAGTGGTACTGGTTGTTGATGGCCTCGAGGTCGACGTCGGTGGCGTCGCGCGGGTCGCGGTGGGGGCGACGCTCCTCGTCCTCGAAGCGGTGCAGGCCGCCCTCGGCAGGGTGTCCGCCGGGGTGGCCGCCGCCGTGCGCGCCATGGCGGTTACCGTGACTGCCGTGCTGCTCGTGGGTGTCGGTGCTCATCTCTTCTCCTTGATCTTCCGGAGCTGCTGGGCTAGAGGCTATCGGGGTTCCGTCGGAGCCGTCAGGCTGGCCGGTCGATGGCCGGCCGATATCCGGTCACGACCCGCTCATGGCCGGCTGGTGGCGGCTGGTGGCCGGCGGCGGGCTCGTGAGCTGCGCCGTCGGCCGGGCGGGTGCCGGGGTGACGGGTATCAGGGGCGGCAGCAGGAGGGCGGACAGACGGTGTGGAAGGGGCCGACGCCGGTGGTCGAGCCGGGATGGACGTCCTCGCCCCGGGCGGCGGCGGCCCGCTCGATGAGGATGTCGACGAGGGAGTCGACGAAGGCCGGGTGGGTGCCGACGGTGGCGGCGCGCGCGTACGGTATCCCCAGGTCGTGGGCGGTCTGGGCGGCCTCGGTGTCGAGGTCGAAGACGACCTCCATGTGATCGGAGATGAACCCGAAGGGGGCCACGACGACGCCCCAGGCCGGTCCGCCAGGGCTGCCGTCGGTCAGGCGCCCGGCGGCCAGAGGGCCTCGAGGTGGTCGTTGACGTCCGGTTCGAGCCAGCGGGCCTGCGGCGGGCCGGAGCGCGAGCAGTGACGAGGTCGGCCTCCACCTGCGCCAGGCCAAGACGGCGGGCGACCTCGGGCACGAGGATCGCGGCGAGCGCCTCGTGCTGGGTGACGTAGGAGATCTCCGTGGACAGGTCCGCGGTGACGCCGGGCTCGCGCTGCTCGGCGGGCTGTGCCGGGGTGAGTGTGTCCGAGCGCCCGCCGGGGTGGTGTGCGGAGTGCCGGCCGGGCCGCCCGGTTTTCGGTCGGGTAGTCGACGTCCGGAACGTCGTGGGCGCCGTCGAGGTCGGGGCTCGGGGCGGAACCGGCCTCCATGCCCAGGGGATGGAGTGGGTGACGAGCACGAGGCGAGCGTCCGCGGCAGCCACCCCCTGCTCGGCGAGCCTGCCGTAGGCCTCGACGATGGCGTCGACGTTGGCCTCCAGCAGGCCGGGGGTGTTGTAGTAGGGGCGTGTCTTGTCCACGGTGAGGTCGACGGGGCCGCCGCCGTCCCCACCGACCCGGGCGGCGGCGTCGGCCTCGAAGCCGTCGCCGGTGGCCCCGTCCGCACCGGCGGCGAGCAGGGCGACGGCCCCGGCCAGGTCCTCGCGGTACTGGCGGCACCCGGAGTAGGAGCCGAAGGCGGCGGTGGGCAGGGCCAGGACGTGGCGAGCCCCGGCGTCGGCGAGCTCGCGCAGGGCCTGGCTGACGAAGGGGTGCCAGTTGCGGTTGCCGACGACGACCTTCAGCCGGGAGCCGCGCTCGGCCAGGCGGGCCTGGAGGGCGTCGCGCAGCTCAGCGTTGCGCGCATTGATCGGGGAGGCGCCGCCGAAGCCCTGGTAGTGGCCGGAGACCTCCACGAGGCGCGAGTCGGGCACGCCGCGGCCGGCGGTGGCGTTGCGCATGAAGGGCAGGACGTCCTCGGGCTGGCAGGGACCGCCGTAGGACAGCAGGAGGACGGCGTCGTAGAGGGCCAGCGGGTCGGTGGCCGGCAGGCTGGCCGGGATGCCGGCCGGATCGGCGCTGAGGTCAGCGGCCGGGTGGGCGCCGCGAGGGGCGGCGGGTCCTGGGCGGGGCCGGGGCCGGCGCGGCGGGCGTTGTGGACGCAGTCCTGTCAGTCATGAGAATCTCCTGTGGTCTCAAGGCCCCAGACGAGCTCGAGGGCCTGGCGGTAGGCCTCCTCGCGGCCCTCCTGGCCGGCGCGACGGGCCATGACGGTGGGCTGGTGGAGGAGTCGGGCGGCCAGGTGATGGAGGGCGCGCTCGGCCCGGGCGAGAGAGATCATCTGCTCGCCATCGGCATCCATGACGACCTCGAGGCCGGACGCGGCGTGGACGTCGCGATGGGGGCAGGCGCCCGCGGCGGCGTCGGCGCTGTTGACGCCGCCGGCTCCGGTTCCGGCGCGCCCGTCGACGGCGGGCACGGCCAGGGCGGGTCGGCGCGCGGGCTGCGGGCGCAGACGCGCGGCCTCCTCGGCGACGACGCGGCCCACCCGGGCGCGCAGGGCGGTGATGAGAGGGTCCATGGCTCGGCCGGCCAGGGTCCGTTCGAAGTCGACGGCCTCGGCGTCAACGATGGCGCGGGCGGAGGCCACCTGCTCGGCCTCAGCGTCGGGGACGGCGTCGCGCACACCGGCCAGGTCGAGGTGGACGACGCCGGGCAGGGCGCCGACCGCCTCGTCGACGTCATGGGTCAGGGCCAGGTCGAGGATGACCAGCGGACGGCCGGCAGCCCGGTCGGCGGCGACGGGAGCGACGACATCGGCGGTGAGGATCGGCCTGCCCATGCCGCGGCACGTGACGACGAGGTCGGTGCGGCTCATGGCCCCGCTCAGGGCTCCGGCGGGGACGGCGCGCAGGTCGTGGCCGGCGGCGAAGGCCTCGGCGCGGTTGGAGGCGGAGTAGACGGCGATGTCGGTCAGGCCGCGGGCACGCAGGGCGGCGACGGTGGCGCCGGCGTAGGAGCCGGTGCCCACGATGAGGCGCGGCAGCCGTCCAGCGGCGGCAGGTGGTCGGCGGCCTGATCAACGCCGACGGCGACGATGCTGCGCCCCTGGCCGGACAACTCGGTCTCGTGGGCCACCCGGCGGGCGGTGGCCGAGGCCCGTTCGATGATCCGCACGAGCTCGGGGCTGAGCGTGCCCTCGGCGGCGGCGGCCTCGGCGGCGCGACGGACCTGGCCGACGATCTGGCCCTCACCGACCACCATCGAGCTCAGGCCCGCGGCGATGGCGAGCATCTCGCGGCGGGCGGCCGCTCCGACCAGGTGGGACAGATGGAGGCCACTGGGAGTCAGGCCGGCGCGCTCGGCCAGGAGGTCGGAGATGGTCTGCCCCAGGTCCGACGGCGCTGCGGGCCCGGACCCGGCAGCGGCCTCCGTCGTGGCGGTCGGGTTGGCGGAGCCTGTGTGGAGGGTGGTCGAGTCAAGGGCGGCGGGGCATCCGGTGTCAGCCCAGGAGTCGGCGTCGACCAGGAGGGACAGGCGGTTGCAGGTGGACAGGACGACGACCCCGCGCAGCGCGGGCACGGCAGCCATGAGGGCCGGCCCCAGCCCGGAGGCCACCGCGCCCAGCCGGGCGACAACGTCGAGGCCCGGGAGTCGGTGGTCGGCGGAGAGAAGATGAGTAGTCACAGCGAGCGCTATTGAAACATCAGTGCAGGGTGCGGGCACAATAGTGGCGTGGCGAGATGGGCTCGGCGTCAGGACAATGCGTCACCACGCTATTTCTGACATCCTGTCATTATCAGAGCAGCACAGAGAATATCGCGTCACTATGCGGATGACTCATCTTCGAGCACGCACACGAAGAGGTTGGTGAATATGTCTCGGATTCAGTTTCCTTATCGCAAGGAAAGCACGGCGTCATTATTCCGCGGACGACAACCGCGATTTCGTCAGCGAACCTTCACGCAATTCAATTGACGCCGGGAAGGCGCGCGAGCCCGGTTCGACCGACCGCGAGGGCGGCGCAGACGGCGGGAGGAGTGGTGAAGGCAGCGGCGCAGGCGGCCGGGGCGACGGCGGCGGAGCCTCCTCGGCGGAGCCCGCGATCCTGGAGGCGCTGGCGGGCCGCAGACCCGCACGCCCGCCCGTGTGGTTCATGCCGTCAGGCGGGCCGGTCCCTGCCGGAGTACCGCGCGCTGCGGGGGCGCGCCGGCATCCCGATGCTGGAGGCCTGCCTGGATCCTGGGCTCGCGGCCGAGGCGACGTTGCAGCCAGTGAGGCGCCACGGCGTCGACGCGGCCGTCCTCTTCTCCGACATCATGGTGCCGCTGCGCCTGGCGGGCGTGGAGGTGCGGATCGAGGAGGGCGTGGGACCGGTGCTGGACACCCCGGTGCGCAGCGCGGGCGAGGTGGCCGAACTGGTCGCCCACCGCTTCGAGGACGGCCCCGGGGCGGGGCAGGTGGGGGCGCTGCGGGTGTGGCGGCGATCGGGGAGGCCGTGCGCCGCGTCGTCGTCGAGCTGGGCAGCCCGCAGGCGCCGGGTGGCGCGAGGGGCTGAGCGAGCGGGCGCGCGCCGGGCTGGAGCACAGCGCCGGGGCGGCGGGGTGGACACCGGTACTCGCCTTCGGCGGGGCGCCGTTCACACTGGCGGCCTACCTCGTGGAGGGTCGGCCCAGCCGTGACCACCTGGCGGCGCGCACGCTCATGCGCCGACCCCGAGTCCTGGGACCGGCTCATGACGTGGTGCGCGCGCCTGACCGGCGAGTTCATCGCCACTCAGGTGCGCGCCGGGGCGGCCGCGGCCCAGCTCTTCGACTCCTGGGCGGGCTCACTGTCACCGCGCACCTACCGCGAGCGCGTGGCGCCCTACTCGGGGCTGCGCGCTGGAGGTGGCCAGGGGCGCCCTCTCCCCCACCACCGGTCGAGCGCCGCTCCTCATCCACTTCGGCACCGGGACGGCCCGGCTGCTGGGGCTCATGCGGCAGGGGGCCGACGCCGTCGGGATCGATGAGCGCATCGAGCTGGGCGAGGCGATCGAGGCGCTGGCCCAGGCCGACCCGCAGGCGGGAACGTGCCCCGTCCAGGGCAACCTCGACCCGGCGCTGCTGGCGGCGCCGTGGCCGCTGGTGGCCGAGGAGGTCGACGCGGTCCTGGCCGCCGGGCGCGCGGCCCCGGGGCACGTGGTCAACCTGGGTCACGGGGTGCCGCCGGCCACCGAGGCGGATGTCCTCACCCGGATCGTGGCGAGGGTGCACGGCTCGGCCGACTGGGAGGCCGTAGCGCTGGCCGGGTGGGATGCCGTCGCGGAGACGAGTGCGAACGCGACAGCGGGGACAATGACGGTCACCGGATCGGGCGCGGGATCGCCAACCGAGGCAACGGCGCAGCGGAGCGCGGGCAGGCCGGACCGGCGCGAGCCCGGTCGGCAGGCACCACGGGGTCCCGGGGGACGGCCACTGGCCCGCACGACGCGTCACCACGGGCAGGAGGGGCGCTGAATGACCACGGATCCGGCGCACCCCGGGGCCGCTGGGCGGGCGAGTGCCAGGAGCAGGACGGCCCCGACCGGCACGGAGCCCGGGCAGACGGATCGCAGTTGTCCTCGACCGCGTCTCCCCCGGTGAGCCTCTCCGAGGCCGGTGGCCGGCCCACGGACTCCGGCAGCCCGCAGACTCCTGCTCAGCGGTGGGACGCGCTCGTCGTCGGCGGTGGGATCGCGGGGCTGACGGCGGCCTGGGACCTGGTGCGCGCCGGGCTGCGACCGCTGCTCGTCGAGGCGCGCGGCTACACCGGCGGTCTCGTCGCGGCCGGTCGGATCGGCGGGGCGCGGCTGGACCTGGGCGCCGAGGGCTTCGTCGTGCGCGGCGAGGCGGCCACCTCGATGCTGGCCGAGCTGGGACTGCGCACCACCGGACCGCACGGCCGGCCGAGGCTCTTCCTGCCGCCCCTGGCGCAGGCCGGTGACGACGTGGGCGGGCGGGCGGAACCGATGACGGAGACGAGTCGCCCGGCTGGGCGCTGCACCGGTTTCCCGACGACGCCTACCTGGGGATCCCTGCGGACCCACTGGCGCCCGACGTCGTGAGCATCATCGGGCGGACCGCCGCCCGGCGGGCCGCGAAGGACGCCGACCTGCCCGGGAGCGTGGGCACGGGCCCCGAGGACCAGCCGACCTGGCCTCCTTCGTCACCGCACGGATGGGGACCGGCGTCCTGGAGCGGCTCGTGCGCCCGATCGTCGCGGGGATCCACTCGGCCGACCCCGCGGACCTGGCCGCTGACGTCGTCGTGCCGGGCCTGCGGCGGGCCACTGCGGAGCTGGGCTCGCTCAGCGCCGCTGTGGCGGCGGTGCTGGAGCGGCGTCGGGTCCGCCCGGGACGGCGCGGGCGGGCGGAGCGTGGACGCGGCCGTCGAGGGCGGGCTGTTCCGGCTCACCGACGCGCTGCGCGAGGCGATCGAGGCCGGCGGCGGGAGCGTGCGGACCCGTACCGGCGCCCAGTGGCTACGGCCGGCCACCGGCGAGGCGACGAGGGCGGGGACGGCGGAGGCAGTGGAGGTGGCCCCGCCACCTGGCGGGCGGGATCGCACCGACCCGGCGGGGGCCGACGCCGTCGGACGAGCCGGTGCCGGACGGCGCCGAGGAGGTCGTGGTGACCGACCGGGTCATCCTGGCGTGCTCGGCCGGCGCCGCGCTGCGCCTGCTGCGGGGCGTCCCAGCCCTGCCCGCAAACGCGACGGACCTGACCGTGCCGGTGGGGGCGCCGGTCGCCCGATTCACGTTGGTGGCGCGGGTGCCGGGGCTGAACAGGGGAGCCGGTGGGCTCGGGCCTGCTCGTGGCACCGGCCGAGCAGGCGACCTCGGGCGGGGCGGTCTGCCCGGCGCGGGCCAAGGCGCTGTCGCACCTGAGCGCCAAGTGGCCGTGGGTGGGGCCGAGCTGCGCGCACTGCACGGGCCGGACATCCACGCGCTGCGCCTGTCCCTCACGGCAGGCCGGTCAGCCGCGCCCGAGGTGGGCTTGTCAGTGGCGCTGGATGATGTGGCCGCCCTGACCGGGGTGCGGATCGAGCCGGGCGACGTCGTCGACCACATGCTGGTGCGCTGGGACGGGACGCTGCCGCCGGTGACGCCGGCCCACCGGGAGCGCACGGAGCGCCTGGAGGAGCAGCTCGCACTGGTATCGGGGCTGGAGGTCACCGGGGCGTGGGTGGCGGGGACCGGGATCGCGGCCGTCGTCGAGCACGCCCGCGCCGCCGCCGGGCGCCTGGTGGGTCCGCATGGCGCATGAGGCGGCCCGCCGGGGCCGGTGCCCTCGTCGCGTTCGTATATTAGGCCGCGAGTTCGTACCCCCAGGGGACGAAGGCGGGCCGTACCGTACGAACGCGACGCCTGGACGAGGCCGGCGATATCAAGGAGGAGATGGGCATGAGCACGCCTGAGGAGCGCAGTCGGGTTCGGCTGGGCACGCGCGGCTCGCGCTTGGCACTGACCCAGTCCGGGCAGGTCGCCGACGCGCTGCGTCGAGCCGCGGCCAACAGTGCGGCCGCCGTCGAAGACGACCATGGTGAGGGCCCCGACGAGCACGGCGGCGACCTGGACATTGAGCTGGTCACCGTGCGCACGGACGGCGACGGCGATCGCACGCCCCTGCGCAGTCTCGGCGGGGTCGGGGTATTCGCGGCCCGGCTGCGCCATGCGCTCCTGGACGGCGAGGTGGACCTGGTGGTCCACTCCTTCAAGGACCTGCCCACCCAGCCGGTCGAGGGCCTGGAGGTCATCTGCGTGCCGCCGCGTGAGGACCCGCGCGACGTGTTGTGCGCCCGCGACGGCCTGACCCTGGCCACCCTGCCCGACGGCGCCCGCGTGGGCACCGGCTCGCCGCGCCGGGCCGCCCAGCTGCTGGCTGCCCGACCGGACCTGGAGGTGGTGGACCTGCGCGGTAACGTGCCCACACGGCTGGCGCGGGTGCGGGGGCTGGGGGCGTTCGGCGTCGGAGCTGATGAGCCTGTCGCGCCGAGCCGGGCCGACGCCGCCGGCGACCTGGACGCGGTGGTCCTGGCCCTGTCGGGGCTGCGCGCCTGGGCCTGGAGCACTGCGCGAGTGAGGTCCTGGACCTGGAAATGATGCTGCCCGCGCCCGCCCAGGGGGCTCTGGCCGTGGAGGCGAGGGCGGGCGCCCTGGAGGCCCGGGAGGGCGGAGGGATCTCAAAGAGCGCTGAGACTGCAGGAGACCCGGAGAACCCGCAGCGCTCGGAGAATGGAGAGGCCGCAGCGAGCTCTACCGCGCTGGCCCGGGCGGTGGCGGCGCTCGACGACGAGCCCACGCGTCTGGCGGTGACGGCGGAGCGGTCGCTCATGGCCCGGCTCGGCGCGGGCTGCGCGGCGCCGGTGGGCGCCTGGGCGCGCCTGCGGGGCGGCGAACAGGAGCGGAGGGAGGACTGCGGCGAGCGCGAGGCCGGGTGGAACGAGACCTTCTGCCGCTATGACACCGCAATGTCCGAACCCCGCCGAGGTGCCGGGTGTGCGAGCAGTAGCCGGCAGTCAGACGGAGTCACCGCGGGCCGGGCCGATGAGGGCGAGGGACCCGCAGTGACGACGGGAGAGCGGACCGGGGTGCTGGGGGTGGACAGCCGCACGGCGGAACGACGTCGAGCCGCTCGCCGCGGGTGCTCGTGCTGCGGGCGGTGGTCACCTCGCTCGACGGCGGCCAAGAGGTCGGCTGCGAGCTGAGCACCGAGCTGCCCGGGACCGCGGGCGGCTCCGACAGCCCGCGTGAGGCCGCAGCGGCGGTTCGGGCGGCGGAGGCGCTGGGAGTCCGAGTGGCCGAGATCCTGCTGGAGGACGGTGCCGGCGATATCGTCGACCTGCATGCCAGCAAACCGCGGCGGGACTGCGGCCATGGCTGAGTCCACCTCACGCAGCAACCCGCTCAAGCACCCCCGGCCCGGCCCCACGAGGCTGCCGGCGCGCCGCTGGCGGGGCGGGTCGTGCTGCTGCCGCGGGTCAAGGAGCGCGACCGGATCGCCTCGGCGCTGGAGCGGGCCGGGGCGGAGGTACTGCGCGCCGCCGTGACGCGGACCGTTCCGGGGGACGCCGTGGCCCTGGAGGCGACCGCGCGGCGGATCGCGGCGGGTGAGGCCGCCTGGCTGGTACTCACCTCGGCCCGGACCATTGAGGCGCTGGCGCCGTATCTGCTCGCAGAAGCCGGAATCGGCTCGGCGACCGGCAACCGTGGCCATCACGACGACTCCGGCGACTCCAATGCCCACGTCGACGCTGCACCTCGCCGCGCCCCAGCGACATCACCTGGGCAGCGCGAGCCCGCCGCAGCGATCTCGCCGGTGCGGGTGGCGGTTGTCGGGCCGGCGACCGCGCGCGCCTGGGCAGAGCTCGCCGGAGCCGCCCCCGACCTGGTGGCCCGGGGCTCGGCCACCGCGCTGCTGGAGGAGCCCGCCCTCACCGGTGGCCCGGGAGCCGCCCCGGGCACCGCACGGCGCCTGCTGCTGCCGGCCTCGGCCCTGGCCGATCCGGCGCTGGGCGACGGCCTGCGGCAGGCGGGCTGGGAGGTGGAGCAGGTGGCCGCCCTACCGACCGTCACCGCCGACACCTCCGAGCTGCCCCCGGGCCTGGCCCGCACCTGGGCTGCCGGCGGCGTGGACGCCGCCGTGCTCACCGCCCCGTCCACGACGCGGGCTGTCCTGGAGCTGCTCGGGTCTCCTTCTCCCGTCACCCGACTCGTGGCGATCGGTGCCACCACCGCGGCCGCCGCCCACGAGCTGGGCCTGCCGGTCGCGGCCACCGCCTCCTCCCCCACGCCCGAGGGCGTCCTCCGAGCCGTCATCGACGCCTCCCAGGCCTCCACCGGCTCCGGATCCCCTTCACCGGAGCCGCCGTGATGACCGCACACCGGCAAAAGTGTCACGATGGGAGACTTTTCATCACCGCCACTGCCCCTTCGACACCTGCTTCTCAGGAGTTTGCCCAGGTCAGAACCGGATACTCGTATGCGTTCAAGAGCCGCGGCCCCCACTCAGGCCGAAAAGTCTCCCAGCGTGACACGAACCGACACCCAGCCACCCGCCCAGCACCAGCGACCCTCACAGCCACCACCCCGCCGCGGACTCTCACCGGCCCGCTCGACCCGCACAATCCCAGTCATCCCAACGGATCTCCGGAGAATCCGTGGGGCGGGAGACCAACGACCACCAGGAGCACCCCATGACCGACGCCCTTCGACCGGCCGCCGACTTCCTGTCGCGCCGCTCCGTCCCCGACCCGCAGGCCCCGACCGTCCGCCCCGCCGCCTGCGCACCACCCCGGCAATGCGGCGCCTGGCGCGCGAGCACGTCGTGGACCCGGCCGCACTCATCCTGCCGGTGTTCGTGCGCGAGGACATCGACGCCCCCCGCCCCGTGGAGGCGATGCCTGGCGTCGTCCAGCACACGCTGGACTCGCTGCGCCGCGAGGCCGCCGCCTGCGCCGAGGCCGGCGTCGGCGCCATCGACCTGTTCGGCGTGCCCGCCGCCCGCGACGCCTCGGGCACCGCCGCCTGGGCCGAGGACGGCATTCTCAGCCGCGGGATCGCGGCCGTGCGAGCGGAGGTGGGGGACGACGTCGTCGTGTGCGCGGACACCTGCCTGGACGAGTTCACCAGCCACGGCCACTGCGGGCTGATCCGTCCCGACGGCCCGCGCGCCGGCGAGGTCGACAATGACGCCACCCTGGCCACCTATCAGGCGATGGCGGTCTCCCAGGCGGAGGCCGGGGCGCACATGGTCTCGCCGTCGGGGATGATGGACGGGCAGGTCGCCGCGATCCGCGCCGCCCTGGATGCCACCGGGCACGACGACGTCGCGATCCTGGCCTACTCGGCGAAGTACGCCTCGGCCTACTTCGGGCCGTTCCGCGAGGCCGTGGGCTCCACGCTCACCGGGGACCGGCGCGCCTACCAGCAGGGACCCGGCCAACCGCCGCGAGGGCCTGCGCGAGGTCATGCTCGACGTCGCGGAAGGGGCCGACATCGTCATGGTTAAGCCGGCCGGCCCCTACCTGGACGTGCTGGCCGACGTCGCCGCCGCCTCACCGGTGCCGGTGGCCGCCTACCAGGTCAGCGGCGAGTACGCGATGGTGGAGGCGGCCGCGCAGCGCGGGTGGGTCGACCGCGAGCGCGTCATCGCCGAGTCGGTGCTGGGGATCGTGCGCGCGGGGGCGGACATGGTTTTGACGTACTGGGCCCGGGAGATCGCCGAGAACCCGGCCCTGCGGTAGATCATGTGACGAAGGCAGGGGCGATCCCAGGGCCGCGGCCACGCACGTGGCTCGCCGCGGACGCACCTCAGATCTCGCGGACTGTACCCGTGACGTCAGTAGTCGAGGTCCAGGGCGCGTCCGCGAGCCCTGGAGGTACTCGCGCTGATGCCACTCATGCGCCATGCCAGTCCGGTAGGTTGGGAGGCAGCCCCGGCCGGTGCGGCGACCCCGCCTGAACCGGCCCCGACCAGCCACATCACCGACAGGAACGCCCGTGTCCCAGCAGCCGCGGCCTGCAGGCCAGCCCTCCAGCACCACCAGCACCACGACCAGCACCGCCCTGTTCGAGGCGGCTCGCGCCGTTATCCCCGGGGGCGTCGACTCCCCCGTGCGTGCCTTCGGCTCGGTGGGCGGCACGCCGCGGTTCATCGCCTCGGCCAGCGGCGCCCACGTCGTCGACGCCGAGGGCCGCAGCTACGTGGACCTGGTGGGCTCGTGGGGGCCGGCGATTCTGGGGCACGCCCGTCCCGAGGTCGTCAGCGCGGTCCAGGAGGCCGCCGCCCATGGCCTGTCCTTCGGCGCCCCGACCGAGTCGGAGACGCTCCTGGCCGAGGAGGTGCGCCGCCGAGTGCCGGCCGCGCAAAGGGTGCGCTTCGTGTCCACCGGCACCGAGGCGACGATGACGGCCGTGCGCCTGGCCCGCGGCGCCACGGGCCGCGACCTGGTGGTGAAGTTCGCGGGCTGCTACCACGGGCACAGCGACGGCCTGCTCGCGGCGGCCGGCTCGGGTCTGGCCACCGGCGGCCTGCCGGGCAGCGCGGGCGTGCCTGCGGCCGTGGCCGCTCAGACGATCGTCCTGCCCTACAACGACGTCGCCGCCCTGGAGGCCTGCTTCGCCGAGCGCGGCCCCGAGATCGCCGCGGTCATCACCGAGGGCCCCGGCCAATATGGGGATCGTGCCGCCGGCGCCCGGCTTCAACGCCGCGATCCGCCGCATCACCGCCGAGCACGGCGCGCTCATGATCCTCGACGAGGTCCTCACCGGCTTCCGCGTGGGCCCGGCCGGCTGGTGGGGGCTGGAGGCCGTCGACGGTTGGGCCTCGGACCTGCCGGTCTTCACCGCCGGGCCCTCCACCGCTGGCGCCACTTCTTCCGAGCCCGCCGACGCCGCAGCCCCCACCTGGCCGGGCGTCGACTGGCGCGAGCGCGCCGCCTGGGTGCCGGACCTGGTGACCTTCGGCAAGGTCGTGGGCGGCGGGATGCCGCTGGCCGCCGTCGGCGGACGCGCGGAGGTCATGGATCTGCTGGCACCGGACGGCCCCGTCTACCAGGCTGGCACGCTCTCGGGGAACCCGCTGGCCACGGCGGCCGGCCTGGCCACGCTCCAGCTGGCCGACGACGCCGTCTACGCCTCGGTGGCCGGGCGCGCCCAGAGCATCGGCGAGGTGGTCTCGGCGGCCCTGACCGAGCAGGGCGTGCCCCACCGCGTGCAGCGGGCGGGTTCCCTGTTCTCCTTCATGTTCGGGCGGCGGGCCGCCGAGCAGGGCGTGAGCGACTACGAGGCGGCCCGCGCCCAGGAGACCTGGCGCTACGGGCCCTTCTTCCACGCCTTCCTCGAGGCCGGGGTGAGCCTGCCGCCGTCGGTGTTCGAGGCCTGGTTCGTCTCGGCCGCGCACGGCGAGGCGGAGCTGGAGGCGATTGCGGACGCGGCCCCGGCGGCCGCGCGCGCCGCGGCACGGGCCCGGGCGAACTGACCGCCCTCAGTGGATCTGGTCCGACGTCGGCGCCCAGAGCCGCCCGCACTCCACGAGGTCTGGGACGTACTGGCCGGAGGTTGTCCGTACTGCACGAACCCCCGCACCGCGTGGAGTACACCCACCTGTCGGCCAGTGGCACCTGACCCTCGTGCAGTACGCCGCCTCGGGCGCGTTGAGGGCTCAGGCCTCTCGTAACCTCTCACGGCCTCCAGGGCGGCGGGGCGAGGGCGGCCTCGTAGGCGGCGACGTCGACGTCGGCGTTGAGGCTGATGACGATGCGCAGCCGGGAGTCGGGGTGGGCCGCCAGCCAGCGGCCGATGGTCTCCAAGGTCACCAGGGCGGCCTGCCGCTTGGGGTAGCCGAAGACGCCCGTGGACAGCGAGCACAGGCCGACGCTGCCCAGCCCCGCGGCGTGCGCGACGTTGAGGACGCTCGTGTAGCACGAGGACAGCAGGCGCCGGTCGCGCAGCGTGGGCTCGCGACCGTCCTCGATGATGGGGCCCACCGAGTGGATGACGTGCTGGGCGGGCAGGTGGTAGCCGCCGGTGAAGACGGCCCGGCCGGCCGGCTCCCGCCCTGACGGCGGGTGGGGTCGAGGTCTCCGCCCAGGTCATGTAGCGGGCGCACTCGGCGCGCAGGGCCGGCCCGGCGACGGCGTGGATGATGTTGTCGATGCAGCGGTGCCCGGGGGCGAAGCAGCCGAGCATCCCGGAGTTGGCGGCGTTGAGGACGGCGCCGGCGCGCAGTCGGGTGAGGTCGCCGCGCCAGAAGGCCACGTTGCGGCCCAGTAGGCCGGGCACGTGGTCGGTGATGGCCAGGGGCGGGATCTCGGTGGCGTCGACCATGCCGCGCTCAGCGGCCTCGGCCTCCAGGAGGGTGTCGAGGTCGGCGGCGATGTCCTCGGGCAGGGCGCCGGGGGCGGGCGGTGAGGAGGAAGTCGAGCATGGTGCGCAGCTCATCGGGGTCGGTGGGGACCGTCGAGTCGATCCAGTCCGTGGCCCCTTCGGGATCTGAGCGGATGAAGGCGTAGACCAGATGGCGCACCAGCGCGTCGCGGCCCGAGGCGCCGACGGGTACCGCCCATCGGGCTCTGACAGCGTGACTGACGTGGGACTCCAACTTCACGCGGGCCATCATAGGATATCAAAACGTGATGTTCTGCCCTTGGCTGGGCGAGCCGGGTAACGACGACGACGTCGCCCGGAAACAGCGGTTCCCGGGCGACGTCGGACAGCATCGGGCCGGTTCAGGCCTGTGCCCCGGCGGCCTCCTCCTCGGCGATCTTGGCCTTGAGGGCGTCCATGTCGAGCTCGCGCACCTGCGTGATGAGGGAGTCCAGCGCGGGGGCGGGCAGGGCGCCGGCCTCGCGGTAGACGAGCACATTGTCACGGAAGACCATGAGCGTGGGGATCGAGGAGATGCCCAGCGCCCCGGCGAGGTCCTGCTCGGCCTCGGTGTCGACCTTGGCGAAGGTGATGTCCGGGTTGGCCTCGGCGGCCTTCTCGTAGATGGGGCCGAAGCGCATGCACGGGCCGCACCAGGAGGCCCAGAAGTCGACAAACGTGATGCCCTCGCCGTGGATGGTGTCCTTGAACTCGGGACCAGTGATGTTCTTGGTGGCCATGAGCGTTCCTTTTCAAGACTGCGGATACTGATCGGTTCCACTGCGGCCAACACGACCGGGGCCCACCCTATTCCTGGCGCATCCGGCTATCCACCTCCGCCGACGGCGTCGAGTGTCCCCGTTCGCGAGAGGAGGACGGCACCGTCCCCGACGAAGAACCATCCCCAGCCGCGACGGACTGGAAGGGTTTAGCATCGAGTCGCACCCGCACGGAAGGAGCCGGTTCAATGACGACCGTCCTTGCCGCAGTCGCCCTCGTCCTGGGAGTCGCGCGGCTGGCCATGTTCATCGCCCTTCACCTCGTCCCCAGCGACTACAACATCGTGCAGCACGCCGTGAGCGACTACGCCGTCGGGCCGACCCGCCGGTTGGCGGCTGCCGTCACCTGGACCTCGGCGGTGTTCTGGGCCGTGCTCGCAGGCGCCGTCGCCCTCGGACCGCCGACGCCGGAGAAGGGCGTGGCACTCTGGCTGGCGGTCCTGGCCGTCATCTTCGCGGCGCTGCCGTTCCCTGCCGACCGACGTCGAGGGGCAGCCGACCACTCTCATCGGTCGCCTTCACCTGGTGGCCGCCATCGCGTGGTTCGCGATCGCCTACTCGTGCATGGGCAACATCGTCCGGCTGCTGACCCCACTCGCGCCGCGGGGGCTGGTGTCCTTCCTCGGGGCGACCCGGTGGGTGACTGCCGCCGCACTCACCGCCCTGGTGATCGCATTGGTCGTCCGCCGCCTGAGACCCTACGCCTTCGGGATCTCGGAGCGGATCTTCCTGCTGGCCGTCTACGTCTTCTACCTCGGCGCCGCGGCCGGGATCCTGCTGGTCTAGCACCCCCTCATCTCATGTCCTCCGATGAGGACGGGGACAATCCACGCGTCGGGGTGCGCTTCCTTCTAGCCGACGACATCCTGCGCGTACGGGTACAGAGTTCTGTCCCCGACGGGGTTAAAAGTCCCCGTGGCAAGACGAATCCGGCGCCCTAGTACATGACTCGCTGACGCGTCCGACGGCGTCATAACCTTTCGCGAACGCGGGTGACGGCCTCCGACCTGGCGACTCCGATAAATTGGACGCCGTGGAGCCATCTGAGGACAATCCTTTCCTGGACAGGCTCGCGTCCGCCCGTCTCACCGCACGCGAGCTCGACGTCGCCCGTTTCTATGAGGACAACCTGCCCGGCGCCGCCCTGCTTAACCTCGAGGAAATCTGCCGCGCCGTAGGGGTCTCCTCGGCGACGGTGGGCCGGTTCCGCGCAAGCTCGGATACTCCGACTTCCGCACCTTGAGCCGCAGCCTGCGCGCCGGCGTGCGCGAGGAGCTGTCTTTACCGGTTGAGCGCCTTAGGCGGATGCACGATGACGCTGCGCCGTCGCACCAGTCCGTCCTTGAGCAACGCGTCGGCTCGGCTCAGGAGGTGCTCTCCGGATGCTCCTCTGCGATCGATACGGAGGCCTTCACCCGCGCCTGCGAGCTGGTCGGCGACGCCGATCGCCCCCTCTACCTGGGCGCCGTCGCCACGGGACGACCCCTCATGCAGTACTTCGGTCTCCTGCTCTCCTACCTCAGAGGCGGTGTCACCATCCTGGACGGCACCGACCACTGGGCGCACGCTCTGGCCGGACTGGAGGTCGACGCCGTCGTCCTCGCTGCGACTTTCGACCGCCACCCGGCTCCAGTCGAAGCCCTGCTGCGCCTGGCAGGCCGACGCGGCGCAACCTCGATCCTCCTGACCAATCGGCGCACCGGGCCGCTCGTGCCCCTGGCGGACATCCTTCTGACGACGCCGCTAGTCACCCAGGAGGCGATGTTCCGGACACGGGTGGTCACACTCGTCGTTCTCGAGGCGATTCTGGACGCGGTGGCGGCCGAGCGCCCCGAGCACCTCCGTGCCGAGACGGTCGAGGAGACCTTCACCCTCATGCGCGGTTACCTGTAGCGGCTCCACCAGCCGGCGAGCTCCGCCTCAGCCGATGCGCCATCGCACCAGTACCGGTGGACGTCTCAGAAGAACGAGCGTTAGTTTACTTCCACAATCCAATAGCATCGTCACTAAACTGACGATCGGCTCCACTCGCTCTTGAGGAGACCACATGCCGACCAAGCCAACCATCGTCACCGACCCCCTGACCAACCGCGGCACCGCTTTCACCGAGGAGGAACGGCGTCGGCTCGGACTCATCGGCTGCTTCCCCTCCGCCGTCGAGACCCTTGACCAGCAGGCGGCTCGGGCCTACGCACAGCTGACCGCCCAGCCCACGAACCTGGACAAGTACGTCTTCCTCGACCAGCTCCACAACCGTAACGAGGTCCTCTACTACCGGGTGCTCACCGACCATCTCTCGAGCTGCTGCCGATCGTCTACGATCCCACGGTCGGTGAGGCCATCAAGAAGTGGAGCCGTGACTACCGGCGGTCGCGTGCCATCTACCCTGTCCGTAGACCGTATTGAGGACGTGCGCCCTCCCTGGAGGGCCTGGGTCTGGGACCCGACGACGTCGACCTGCTCGTGGTCTCCGACGCCGAGGAGATTCTCGGGATCGGAGACTGGGGCGTCAACGGCACCGATATCTCCGTGGGCAAGCTCGCCGTCTCACACGGCAGCCGCCGGCATCCACCCCGAGCGGGCGATCGCCGTCAACCTGGACTGCGGCACGGACAACGAGGCCCTCCTCAATGACCCAGCCTACCTGGGCAACCGTCACGCGCGCGTGCGCGGTCGGCGCTACGACGAACTCATCGACGAGTACCTGTCCGTCGCGGCCGAGCTCTTCCCCCACGCACTGCTTCACTTCGAGGACTTCGGCCCGTCCAACGCGCGCGCATCCCTGCTGGCCAACCGCGAGAAGTACCGCATCTTCAACGACGACATGCAGGGCACCGGTGCGATCGTCATCGCCGCGGTGGTCTCCGGCATGAAGGTCACCGGCCAGAGCTTTGCCGATCAGCGGCTGCTCGTCTACGGCGCCGGTACCGCCGGCACCGGCATGGCCGACCAGATCCACGCCGGCATGGTCCGAGACGGGCTCAGCCCCGACGAGGCGCGCTCCCGCATCTGGCTCATCGACCGGGCGGGCCTCATCACCGACGACATGGAGGACCTGCCCGACTACCAGCAGGCCTACGCGCGACCGGCCTCCGAGGTGGCGGACTGGACCCGCGAGCACGGCAAAGTCGGCCTGCTCGAGACGGTGCGCCGGGTTCATCCCACGATCCTCATCGGCACCTCCACGGACCACGGGGCCTTCACCCGCGAGGTTATCGAGGAGATGAGCAACGGCGTCGAGCGCCCCATCGTTCTACCGCTGTCCAACCCCACCGAGCGGATCGAGGCCATGCCCGCCGACGTCATCGCCTGGTCCGGCGGCAAGGCGCTGGTCGCCACCGGCATTCCGGTGGAACCCTTCGAGTACGAGGGGACCACGTTCACGATCGGCCAGGGCAACAACGCCCTGCTCTACCCGGGTCTGGGGCTGGGGGTCATCGTCTCCGGCGCGAGCCAGGGTGACCGACGGCATGCTGCTCGCCGCCGCACAGGCCGTCGCGAGCCAGGTCGACCCCACCACCCGGGGACCTCCCTCCTACCTCCGGTGGAGAACCTGCGCGCCTCCTCGGCGACGGTCGCCGTCGCGGTCGCCCGCCAGGCCAAGGCCGACGGCGTCGCCACCGCAAGTCACGACAACCTCATCCAGGCGGTTCAGGACGCCATGTGGCAGCCGGTCTACCCCGAGGTCGAGGTCTGAGCCGCCGGCTGACGGGAGCAGAGGGACGGCGCGCGGCCGGGCTCACCGCTCGGACCGCCGCTCTGCTCCCTGGACTCGGGCCAGTCCACTCACGCCGCGGTGGCCACCGTTGAACGGCTCAACGAGCTGCTGGGCACCCGGTTGACGCTGCTGCCCACCTGGTCGCAGGTCACGCTCACCGACGCCGACGGGGCCGTAGCCGCGGTCCAAGCCATCCGCCCTGTGGCGGTGCACATGGGACGCGCGACCCTCATCCAGCGCCGTCTGAGTGCTACCGGAGCCCTGAGCCTCGACGAGCTGGAGGACTTACTGGAGGAGGTGCGGACCCAGCCCTCCAGCCCTACCTGGATGTTCGCCCTGGCGGCGGGCCTCGGCGCGAGCCTGCTGGCCCCTATCTTCGGGGCCCACCACCTGCCGTCAGTCACCCTCGCCTTCGCCGCGGCGGGAGCAGGCGGCCTCGCGCGGCGCGCGCTGGCGGAGCGGACGACAGCAGTCACCCAGACCTTTGCCGCCGCTCTTATCGGCGGCCTGGTCGGCGCACTCGCCGTCCACCTCGGCTGGACCGGCACGGCTCGGCTCGTGGCCGTGTGTCCGGGGATGGTGCTCGTGCCCGGCCCCCAGGTCCTCAACGGCGCCATCGAGATCGCCGAGCGCCGCCACGACATGGGCCTGGCACGGCTGGCGGACGCGGCACCGACGATCCCTGGCCATCAGTGCGGGCGTCGTCGGAGGCCTGCTCATCGGTGGCACCGGCCTGCCGCTGACCGCGACGACCGACGCGATCCCACTGTGGCTCGACGTCCTGGCCGCCGCAGTCCTCACCATGTGCTACCCGGTGTACTTTTCCATGCCGATCAGGACCTTCGGCTGGGCGTTCCTGGCCGGCGGGCTCGCGCACGCGGCGCACTGGGTCGCGCTGACGTGGTGGCACTGGAACGCGCCTGCCTCTCTCTGCTGGCCTGCCTGGTGGCGGGCGGCCTGCTCACGCCGGTGTGCCACCACGGCACATTCCTTTCGCGGGGGCGGGTTTCGCCGCGGTCGTGGCCCTTGTACCCGGCGTGTACCTGTTCCGCGCTGCCGCAGGGACACTGAGCCTGGTGGGAAAGGCACACGCGGAGGCGGTACTGGAGGCGACGGCGAGCGACCTGGCCACTGCCATCGTCATTGTGCTGGCGATGGCAGTCGGGTTGGTGGTGCCCCACCGGATACGGATCCGCCTCGCTCGATAGGGACATGCCGCCCGTAGGGATTAGCGCGACCTCCCGGCGGGGACATCCTGCGCGTACCGGTGCAGAAAACCTCCCCGTACGCGCGGACTGCACCAGTCGGCGAGAAAGGTGCCCCGCCGGTGAGGGCGAGTACGGTTCCGTCCCCAAGCGCCGTCTACCATCGGAGCATGCCGACCGAAGACAGCACGGGCACTCGGCTGCGGGCGTGGGAGCGAGCCACGGGTGGCCGCTGACCGGCGCCGCCGTCGTCTTCCTGGGCGCCTACGCCTGGGAGGTGCTCACCAACGCACAGGGCGGGGCCAAGAACGCAGCCGAGCTGGTGATCGACGCCGTGTGGGTGCTGTTCGGCGTCGACTACCTTGTCCGCCTGGCACTGGCGCCGAACCGGGGGCACTGGTTCCTCCACCACCTACCCGACCTGGCGGTCATTGTCCCTGCCGGTCCTGCGGCCGCTGCGGCTCCTGCGCCTGGTGACACTCGTGAGCATCATGCAGCGCAGCGCCGGCACCGACGCTGCGCGGGCGCATCACCCTGTACACGGCCGGCAGCGCCTCGCTGCTGATCTTCACCTCGGCGCTGGCCACGCTGGATGCGGAGCGCCATGAGCCGGGTACCTCGATCCGAACCTTCGGCCAGGCCCTGTGGTGGGCGCTGACGACGATCACCACCATCGGCTACGGCGACACCGTTCCGGTCTCCACCGAGGGGCGTTTCATCGCGGCGCTGCTCATGATCGGCGGGGTGGCGCTCATCGGCGTGGTCACAGCGACCCCTGGCCTCGTGGATCGTCTCGCTGGTCGAGGAGGAGAACGCCGAGCAGGAGGCGGCCACGCAGGCGCAAGTGGCCGACCTGCAGCAACAGGTCAGTGAACTGAGCGAGCGCATCGACCGGCTTCTGGCGCAACACGACTCGGATCGATGAGGGAGCGCTCCGTCGCCCGAGGTCGTCGTCGCCCGCCACGTAGACGCCGAGCCGGGCATTTCTCGCGTAGTGCGACCGTTTTTCGGTAGGTCTACGCGAGAAATGCCCGGCTCGGCGGGAAAAGACTGCTCAGCCCCGGATCTCGGCGGCCACCAGCTCGGCGAGCTCGACGGCGTTGAGGGCCGCGCCCTTGCGCAGGTTGTCCCCGACGGCGAAGAACTGCAGGCCATGGCCCGGCGCGAAGGCCTGGTCGGCGCGCAGGCGCCCCACGAAGGTGCCGTCGCGGCCGGCGCCCTTGAGGGGCTGGGCACGTCCTGGTAGGTGACGCCGGGCGCCGCCTCGAGCAGCTCGCGGGCGCGCTCGACGCTGATCTCACGGGCGAACTCGGCGTTGACGCTCAGGCCCGTGGCCGGAGAAGACCGGGATGCGCACGCAGGTGCCCGGAGACGAGCAGGTCCGGGATCCCCAGGATCTTGCGCGACTCGTTGCGCAGCTTCTGCTCCTCATCGGTCTCGCCGGAGCCGTCGCCGGCGTCGCCACCGGCCCAGGCCACGGCGTTGAAGGCGATGGTGTCGACGTAGACCTCCGGCGCGGGGAACTCAACGGCCCGCCCGTCCAGGGCCAGGCCCTCCATGTCCTCATTCACGACGGCGCGCACCTGCCCGGCCAGCTCGGCCACCCCGGCCCGCCCCGAGCCGGAGACGGCCTGGTAGGTCGAGACGATGAGGCGGATGAGCCCGGCCTCCTCGTGCAGCACCTTGAGCGCGGGCATGGCCGCCATGGTGGTGCAGTTGGGGTTGGCGATGATGCCCTTGGGCCGCTCGCGCAGGGCGTGCGGGTTGACCTCGCTGACCACGAGCGGGCACCTCAGGGTCCCTTGCGCCAGGCCGAGGAGTTGTCGACGACGACGGCCCCGGCCGCGGCGAAGCGGGGGCGTGCTCGCGCGAGGCGGCGCCCCCGGCGGAGAAGATCGCGACGTCGATGCCCGCCAGGTCCGCGGTGGCGACGTCCTCGACCTCGATCTGGGCGCCGCGGAAGTCCACGACGGTCCCGGCACTGCGGGCCGAGGAGAAGAAGCGCACCGAGCGGGCGGGGAAGTTGCGCTCGGCCAGCATGGCGCGCATGACGCGGCCGACCTGGCCGGTGGCGCCCACGACGGCGACGCAGACGCCATCAGCCGGGCCGGTGTAAGTGTTCACGGGATTGCTCATCGTCCGGTCCCTCCGTAGACGACCGCCTCGGCGGCCTGGGCGTCGAGGCCGAAGGCGGAGTGGACGGCGCGCACGGCCTCGTCGAGTGCGGCGTCGTCGACCACCACCGAGATGCGGATCTCGGAGGTGGAGATCATGTGGATGTTGACCCCGGCCTCGCTCAGGGCGCCGAACAGGCGCGCCGAGACCCCCGGGTTGGAGCGCATGCCCGGCCCCCACCAGGGACAGGATGCCGATGTCGGGGTTGAAGTGCAGGCTGCGGAAGCCCAGCTCCTCGCGGGCGGCCCTCCAGGGCCTCGCGAGCGGTGGCGGAGTCGCCGTCGGGGCAGGTGAAGGAGATGTTGGTCAGGCCCGTGCCCTCGGCGGAGACGTCCTGGACGATCATGTCGATGTTGGCGTCGGTGCCGGCCACGATCGCGAAGATGCGGGCAGCGGCGCCGGGGACGTCGGGCACGCCCACGAGCGTGATCTTGTCCTGGCTGCGGTCGTGGGCGATTCCCGGAGATGACGGGGGCTTCACGTGGTCCTCCTTGGCGGACGGGCGGGGGCGGGCCTGGGCCCGCGCGGCGATGGCGTTGCGGTGGGCGGTGTCGACGACGGCGGCCGAGGGGCCCCGTCGTCGAGTCCGGCGGGGTCTGAAGGCGAGGCGGGAGGCCGCAGGAGGGGTCCCCCTGGGCTCGCCGAGTCGGCAGGGAGTGTCGGCGCTGGCCGGGGAGGCCGGCGTCGCAGGGACTGCCCAGGCGTCGCGGTGTCGGCGGCGACGACGTCGTCGAGCTGGGCAGCCACGACCGAGGGCACGAAGGCGCCCTCGCGGCGGCCGTCGTAGATCCAGGTCCCGGTCTTGTCGGAGAAGGAGGAGCGCACGTGCAGGGGTACCCCGAAGCGGCGGGCGTACTCGACGGCGCGCAGGTGGAGGATCTTGGCGCCGTGGGCGGCCAGCTCCAGGGTCTCCTCGCTGGAGAGGGACTCGATGCGCTTGGCGGTGGGGACGATGCGGGGGTCGGCGGTGAACAGGCCGTCGACGTCGGTGTAGATCTCGCAGACGTCGGCGTTGAGGGCGGCGGCCAGGGCGACCGCGGTCGTGTCGGAGCCGCCGCGTCCCCAGGGTGGTGGTGTCCTCGACCTCGTTGATGCCCTGGAAGCCGGCGACGATGGCGACCGCACCGGTCTGGATGGAGCGGGCCACGCGCTCGGGCAGCACCCCGACGATGGAGGCCTTGCCGTACTTGGAGTCGGTGAGGACGCCGGCCTGGGCACCGGTGTAGGCGCGTGCCGGCACGCCGAGCTCGGTGACGGCCATGGCGAGCAGAGGCCATGGAGATGCGCTCACCGGCGGACAGCAGGATGTCCATCTCGCGGGCGGGGGGCGTGGGTGGTCAGGGCTGCGGCCTGGTCGAGGAGCTCGTCGGTCGTGTCCCCCATCGCGGAAACGACGACGACGACCGTGTTGCCGGCCTGCCGGGTGGCGACGATGCGCCGGGCGACGCGCCGCATCGCGTCGACGTCGCTGACGGACGAGCCGCCGTACTTCTGGACGACCAGTGCCATGGGGCGCTCCTCGGGTCCTGGAATCGGTGCGTGTCTAGCATCAGGGTGCTCCGCGCCGGTGCGGGCGTCCTGGCAGGGGCTTCCGGGAATCTGGAGCCGTCGCCGCGCGGCTCCCACGACGACGTGGCTGGGCCAAGCATACGGTGCGCCGTGTTGCCGACACATCACGAGGCATGCGAGATCACAGCATCAGCGGACCGCTTCGAGAGCGACCCCGGAGCCGCGTCATTTTCGAAGCTTCTGTGATGTTTCACGCGCAGACACGCGGCGGGCCCGATCTGCCATCGCCCATGTCGTCCCCTAGTTCCCGCCCACAGCGGCCCCTGCCGACGACGTAACCTGCTCGTCATGAGCATCGAAGTCTCTCAGCTCACCCGTTTCTTCGGTCGAGCGCCGGCAGTGCGCCAGCTGGACATGTCGGTGCCCGGCGGCTCCGTCACCGGCCTGGTCGGACCCCAACGGCGCCGGCAAGACCACCCTGCTTCTCATGCTGGCGGCCCTGCTGGCGCCGGACTCCGGGACGATCCGTGTGGCCGGCCTGGACCCGGTCACCCAGTCGCGCGAGGTCCACCGCACCGTGGGCTGGATGCCCGATGCCTTCGGCACCTGGGACTCCCTGACCTGCACCGAGATCCTCCTGACCTTCGCCGCCGCCCAGGGGATGGACGCCGACACCGCCCGCACCCGCGCCGTCGAGATGCTCACCCTGGTCCATCTCGATGAGCTGGCGCGCACGCCCGGCCCGGGTCCTCTCCCGCGGCCAGAAGCAGCGCCTGGGCCTGGCCCGCGCCCTCATCCACGACCCCAAGGTCCTGCTCCTGGACGAGCCGGCCGCCGGCATGGACCCGCGCTCGCGCGCCGACCTGCGCGTCCTGCTGCGCGACCTGGCCGCGAGCGGCACCACGGTCCTGCTCTCCAGCCACATCCTGTCCGAGATGGAGGAGATGGTCGACGGCGTCGTCTTCATGTCGCGCGGAACCGCCGTCGCCCTCACCGTCGGACCAGGTCCCGGCCGAGACGGAGGGACCCGACGGCGCCGTCCGCCCGGTCCCCGGTGCGCCGGACCTGGCGGATGCGGGCCCTGGATGCCGGGACGCCTGGGCGAGTGGGCGCACTCCGCGCAGCTGACGGTCACGCCGGAGGGGGACGGGCAGCTGCGCATCCCAGTCGCCGACGACGCGGCCGCGGCCCACCTGCTGCGCGAGGCCGTCGAGGCCGGGGTGGAGGTCGTCTCCTTCGCCCCGCTGTCCGGAACCCTGGAGGAGACCTACCTGGCCCTGGAAGGAGAACGCCGATGACCTGGACTGGTATCCGCACCATCATGGTGCTCGAGCTGCGCCAGCGGGTGCGGGCCACACGCTGGCGCGTCATGCTGGGAATCTGGCTGGCCGTCCTCATCCTGCTGTGCGGCGGGCTGGCGATCGCCGTGGAGACCGCGAGCCCCGGAGATACATCCAACGAGTACCTTCTGGCCCTCTGACGTCGTCGTCTGCTTCGTCCTGGGGATCGGGCTCATCGTCGCCCCCACGCTGTCGGCGACGTCGATCAACGGAGACCGGGCGGACGCGACCCTCGCGCTGCTGCAGGCCACGGCGCTGCGCAGCCAGGAGATCGTCGTCGGCAAGTTGCTAGCGGCCTGGGTCGCGGCAATCGCCTTCCTGGGCGTGGCGGTGCCCTTCCTCGTCATCCTGACGGTCGCGGGCGGCTCGCACTGGCAGGCGCTCGTCGCCCACCTGGTCATTCTCGTCTTCACGTTGGGCGCGGTGTGCGCCATCGGCCTGGGCTTCTCGAGCCTGACGGCGCGGCCCTCGGCCTCGGCGGTCCTGACCTACATCGTGGTGGCCGCTCTGACCGTCGGGACGCCCCTGGCCACGGCGATCGCCTCCTCCGTGGTCACCGGTACGCAGACCGAGGTGACCTACCACGTGGACTACGACAAATCGACCGACGACAAGATCGTCTGCCAGTCAGAACCCGAGATTGAGACCCATGAGGTCACCCGCACCGACCGGATCTGGTGGATCCTGACCCCAACCCTTCGTGGCCCTGGGTGACGCCACCGCCCACGCGCCGCTGCAACCGGCCTCGGCCGTCTTCGGCGCCCCGGACTCCTTCCTGTCCCTCACCGGACAGGGCGTTGACGTGATGCGCAACCCCCAGCCCAGTCGGGTCGTCAACAACCGTTGCGAGGACCGGGACGACTCCTACGACGGCCCCGTCCAGCTCATGCCCTCCTCGGATGACCACGGCCCCGTGGCGAGGCACCTGGCCTTCTGGCCCGCGAGCCTGGTGGCGCTCACGGCTCTGGGGGGCCGGCGGCGTCATCACGGCCAGCAGGCGCCTGCGCGTGCCGGCCGGCAGGCTGCCGCGCGGCGTGCGTCTGGCCTAACCACCTCATCGAGCCGGGCACGTTTCGCGTAGCCTTACCGTTTTTCCCGTTTGGCTATGCGAAACGTGCCCGGTTCAGCGTGCCGTGGGCGGCATCAGGGCCGTCTTCCACCGGAACAGCCTCGCCCCCAGCAGGCCGCAGATCACCGTCATGCCGACGAGCACCGCGAGCGCCGTTCCATAGTCTGTCCAGGACCGGCCGGCCCACATCCCCTGGAGGAGGTCGACCAGGTAGTGGAAGGGCGAGTACCGGGCCACGCGCTGGACGCCCTGCGGGATCTGGCTCTGGGGGACGAAGGCCCCGGAGGTCATCATGATGACGATGAACAGTCCGTTGCCGATGCCTGTGGCCGCGCGCGAGGAGGGGTAGACGGCAGCCAACATGTAGCCCAGCGCCAGGGAAGGCCACCAGCCCCAGGGGCCGCAACGGCCAGGGACCGCCAACGGACTGCCCTGGAGCCGCACCCCGAAGCCGAGGGCTCCCACCAGCAGCGCCAGGACGATTCCCACCAGGCTGATGAGGAAGTTGACGGTCAGGTCGGCCGCCACGAAGACCCGCGGGCTCAGCGGCGTGGCCCGCAGACGAGTCAGGGCCCCGCTCTCGCGCAGCTGGAGCTGGTTGGTGGGCAGGATGATGATGCCGGTCATCCCCACCACGAGGCAGGCGCAGGCGGGCAGCGTGGCGTCCATGAAGCCGCGGCCCCCGAACTGGGGACTGGGGTCATTGCCGAAGAGCACCCCGAGGACGGCCACCAGCAGCGGGGCGAGGATGAGGGTGAAGAACAGGCCGACGGGCTCGCGCAGGGTCGAGCGGGTCAGCATGACGAGCAGGGTCGCAAAGGTTCGGCGGGTGCGCGCGGTCGGCGCGGTCTGCATGGTCGGCGTGGTCGGCGTGGTCGGCATGGTCGTGTCTCTTCTCGGCGCTCGGTTTGTCGGTAGTCGGTTACTCAGCCGGATCTGGGCCGATCAGGCTTCTCTGAGGGCGCGTCCGGTGAGGTTGAGGAAGACCTCCTCCAGGCCCGGCGAGTGGGTCTCCATGCCCTGCACGACGACGTCGGCCTGGGCCAGGTGGGACAGGACCGCCTGGGCGAAGGCGCCCGTACCGCCGACGACGGTCACGGCGCCGTCGGTCCGCACGGAGGTGACTCCCTCGACGTCGGCCAGCGTCCTGGCGCCGGCGCGCTGAGGGTGAGGCGGAGCGTGGCCTGGCCTCCGTGGGCCGCGATGAGGGCCGGGATCGTATCGAGGGCGATGAGGCGCCCGTGGTCGATGACGGCGACCCGGTCGCACAGGGACCTCGGCCTCCTCCATGTAGTGGGTGGTCAGGACCACCGTCTTACCGCGCTCGCGGATGTCGCACGACGTCCCACATGGCCAGGCGCGCCTGCGGGTCGAGGGCGGTGGTCAGCTCATCGAGGAAGAGCAGCTCGGGGATCATGAACCAGGGCCAGGGCGATGAAGACCGCTGGCGCTCCCCACCGGAGAGCCGGGCGACGTCGGTCTTCTCCTTGGAGGCGATGCCGAGGCGCTCCAGCAGCGGGCGCCAGGGCACGGTGTGGTCGTAGAAGGAGGAGAAGAGCTCAGGGCCTCGCCGACCCGCAGCCGGGGCAGGAGCGCGGCCTGCTGGAGCTGGATGCCGGTGCGGCGGGCGAGCTCGGCGGCGTCCTTGACAGGATGGTGGCCCAGGACGGTGATCTCACCGGAGGTGGGTTCGTCGAGGCCCTCGATGCTGGACAGCAGCGTGGTCTTGCCGGCGCCGTTGGGGCCGATGATGCCGAAGATCTCACCATCGGAGACCTGAGGCTGATGTCGTCGACGGCGGTCAGGCTGCCGAAGCGACGGGTGACGTGGGTGCAGGTGACGGCGTTCATCGGGACTCCTGGTTGATGGTGTCCGTCGAGGTGGATCGCCTCAGCGGGAGGGAGGGCTCTGCGCGTCCTCCGCATCTCCTATGATCACACCGTATAACTTGTTTTACAGAGTTCTACCCGCCGTCTTGCGTTGATCTTCTCCTCGTCCCCACCCCTCGAGCCCTCCGTTTTTCCTCAGCCGCCCGGCTCGGTGAAGAAGATCGAGTCCTCGACGCGGCGGCGGCCCTCGAAGGCCCGCCCGAGGGTGACCTCGTCGGCGTACTCCAGGTCCGCCCCCACCGGGCAGGCCGGAGGCGAGCCGGGAGACAGGGCACAGCCATGGTGCGCAGCATGCGGGTGAGGTAGGCGGCGGTCGCCTCACCGACGACGTCGGGGTCGGTGGCCAGGATGACCTCCTCGACCTCACCCGTCCCGAGGCGGCTGAAGAGCTCGCGCACGCGCAGGTCGTCGGGGCCGACGCCGTTGATGGGATCGATGGCGCCGCCGAGCACGTGGTAAAGCCCCCGGTACTCGCGGGTGCGCTCGATCGCGACGACGTCCTGGGCTCCTCGACGACGCAGATGACGCGCTGGTCGCGGCGGGGGTCGCGGCAGATGGCGCACTGCGGGGCCTCGGCGATGTTGCCGCAGGTCTCGCAGAAGCGGACCTTGGCCTTGACGGCGCGCAGGGCCTCGATGAGACGCTCGACGGCGGCCGAGTCGGCGGCGAGCACGTGGAAGGCCATGCGCTGGGCGGACTTGGGGCCCGATGCCGGGCAGCTCGCCGAACTCGTCGATGAGGTCCTGGACGGCGCCTTCGTAGACGGCGGGCATGTCAGCGTCCTTCCTGAGTCACGGTGACCTCTTCGATGACCTGGGCGCCGAGGATCCGTTTGACGACTTCCAGCCCGACGACGCCGGCGTCCTCGGCGTCGGGGTCGTCCTCGCTGGGGGTGTCGTCGGCCAGGGAGTCCGTGCCGGTGTCCTGGGCTGCGGCGCGGGCGGCTGCCATGGCGGCGGCCAGGCGCGAGCCCGCGATGCCCGACGGGCGCCCAGGTGGCATCGTCCTCGGGCGGGGCGCTCGAGGCGCTGAGCTCCTCGGGCGCTGGGCCCCGGACTGAAGGGGCTCGACGGCGTCCCCTCCCAGGTGACGGGGGCCAGGCCGGGTGAGCCGGCGGTGTCGTCGAGGGCGCCAGGCGCGCCCGCGGCCGGCGCCTGTGGCGACTGAGGGGACTGCGGCGGCTGGAACGACTGGGGAGCTGAGGGCCGATGAGGGACGATGCGGCCCCGCCGGGAATCTCCGGCAGGGCGCGCAGACGGTGGACGGTGGCCAGGGCGCCTCGTCGAGCGCCTGCGCGGCGGGAGCGGAACAGGACTGCGCGGGAGAAGCTGAAGCGGCCGGAGCTCGACGTCGAGGGCGGGCGCAAAGCGTGACTGAGGACTGGCGGGGACTGGGCTGAGAGCCGACGGCGGTTTCGCGGAGCGTAGGGGAGGACGCCTCGGTCGCGGGGCTCGCGGGCGCTGGCGAGGCAGGGGAACCGCCGATCGCAGGAGACGACGGCGCAGAGGTCGGCATCGGACTGGGTGGGCACGGTTCCGCGCCGGGGACGGCGACCGGGCCCCAGCCGTCGTCCCGCGTCGGCGCCGCCGGAGGCGGGAGCAGGGCGCTGAGGCGGGCGCCGGGGCCGAGCCGCCGCCAGGGGATCGCGACGGGCCCCCACCCGTCGTCGGGATCGGCGGGATTCGTGGGAACCGCCGACGCCGTCAGGGGCAGCATGGGCGGCGGCCCCCGGGCCGTCTGGGGCGTCGAGGAGGCGGAGACCGCCGGGGTTTCAGGAAACCGCCTGGAACTCAGAGGGCGCAGGACCCGGCCGGCGCCGCGCGCGGCTCGGGTGAGGTCATGAGTCCCGCCCGCCGGGCTCCGGCGCGGCGCGGTGTCCGGCGGGATCGGTGCGCTGAGCGGGACCAGAGGACTCACCGGCACCGAGGGACCCCGAGTCCTCGGCATAGGGATCTCCGCCCCAGTCATCCTCGGCCGGCGGCTCGATGATCGGGGAACCGTCGTCCCACGTGGTGGAGACGGGCCGACGCGCCTGAGCGCGGTCGGCGGGCTCGACGTCGGCCGGCCGGGTGGATCCAGTAGCGGGGGCCTGATCTGCCGGGGTCTGGACGGCCTGACCGGCGTCAGCATCAGCGCCGTGCATCTCGGCGCCGTTGAAGTCCTGCGACTCACCACCATGGGCGGCCGAGTCGAAGGCGCCGGCTTGCGGGCCAGGACCGCTCGGGCCCGCCCCGGGCACTGCGCCACCGTAGGATCCCTGCGGTCCACCGTGACCGACGTCATGGCCGGGAGCGCTCGCACCAGGAGAACCGAGGTGGCCGGCGGGTCCCTGGGGGCCACCGCCAGGTCCGCCCAGTCCCCCAGGACCACCTCCGGGGCCACCTGGCCCGTCGTCGCCGGCGACGATGGCACGTACCTCGAGGCGCAGGCCGAGGGCCTGGTGAAGGGCCGCGGAGAAGATGGGGCCGTGGCCGCCGTTGTCGAAGGCGCCCACGAGGCCGGGCGCGGTGAACAGAAGGTGAAGACGCCCCGGAGACGGTGCCCGGCCGGGAGTTCGGGGCCGACCAGCGCCCAGGTCGCGCGCCGCGAGCACTAGCCGCCTCGAGGACCTCCTCCCAGCGGGTGCGGATCATCTCCGCGTCGGCCGCCTCGCCCCGCCCGGACCGCCTGGAGCACCGACGCTCCCATGGGCCGCAGGGGCCGCGGGGGCCGCAGGCGCGCTCGGAGCAGCCGGGGCGCTCGCCGGCCCGACTCCGCGTGAGGGCTGCTCAGCAGGGCCGTGGGCCGGCGCCGCCGAAGCCGACGGCGCGGAAGAGCCCGGCGCAGCAGAGGCCGACGACGTGACTGAGCGGCTGGCCCCGTGGGACGAGGCGCCGTCGTTCGGACCGTCCCAGCTGACGGCGGGGCCGGCCTGCAGGGACCTGCACGGCTGACGTCGAGCCCTGCGGCAGGCGCTGATGCCGTGGCCGGGGCCGGTGCAGACGCCGTCGCCGGAGCATCCGCTGAAGCACCACCGGACTCGTTCCAGCCGCCCGCCTTCGACACCTGCCCCCAGCCGTCGTCGGACTGGGGAGCCTGCGGAGCCGAGGCGGGCGCAGCACTCGCGGCTCCCTCCGGTCCCCCAACGTTCTCGGGTCGCGGGCCCCCTCGCCGGTCGGAGGCGTCCGCGGAGGCCTGTCGGGCGATCTGGGCGGCCATCTCGCGCCCGGAACCGGCGGGCATGCCGCTGGGCGCACTGCCGGGGGCGCCAGCGCCTGCACCACCGGGGGCGGGCGACGACGTCGGCCCGGCACCTCCCGAGCTGCCCAACCGCGCCGCCCGCGCCCGCGGCGCCACCGGTCGGAGCGTGGCCGGCCGGGATCAGCAGGCGGGCCACGAGCAGCTCGAGCTGGAGTCGGGGGGAGGTGGCGCCGACCATGGCGGTCAGGGCCTGGGCGGTGGTGTCGGCGGCTCGGGAGAGGGCCGCGGCCCCCATGGTGCGGGCCTGAAGGTCCATGCGCTCGAGCTCGTCGAGCGGCAAGGAGCCGAGGGCCGCGCCGGCCTCGGAGCCGGCCAGGGCGATGACCAGGAGGTCGCGCAGGCGGGCCAGCAGGTCCTCGACGAAGCGGCGGGGGTCGTGCCCGGAGGAGACGACCCGGTCGACCACCCGGAAGACGCCGGCGCCGTCGGCGGCGGCGATCGCGTCGACGCACTGGTCGAGCATGGTGGTGTCGGTGTAGCCGAGCAGGGCGACGGCCCGCTGGTAGTCGACGCCGCCGTCGTGCGCCCCACCGATGAGCTGGTCCATGACGGACAGGGTGTCGCGCACGGAGCCGCCGCCGGCACGCACCACGAGGGGGAAGACGCCGGGGCCGATCTCGACGCCCTCGGCCCGGCACAGCTGCCCCAGGTAGCCCTCGAGGATGTCGGGCGGGACGAGGCGGAAGGGGTAGTGGTGGGTGCGCGAGCGGATGGTGCCGATGACCTTCTCCGGCTCGGTGGTGGCGAAGATGAACTTCACGTGCGCGGGAGGCTCCTCGACGAGCTTGAGCAGCGCGTTGAAGCCCTGCGCGGTGACCATGTGGGCCTCGTCGAGGATGAAGATCTTGCAGCGGTCGCGGGCCGGGGCGAAGACGGCGCGCTCGCGCAGGTCGCGGGCGTCGTCGACGCCGTTGTGGCTGGCGGCGTCGATCTCGACGACGTCGAGGGCTGCCAGGGCCGCCGGTGTGAGGTCCCGGCAGGAGGCAGGTGCCGCAGGGGGTGTCGGTGGGGGCCTGGGACGCAGTTGAGGGCAGCGGGCCAGGATGCGCGCCGACGTCGTCTTGCCGCAGCCGCGCGGGCCGGAGAAAGAGGTAGGCGTGGGTGACGCGGTCGGCCCGCAGCGCCGCCATGAGCGGAGCGGTGACGTGGTCCTGCCCGATGACCTCCTGGAAGGCGTCGGGGCGGTAGCGGCGGTACAGAGCGGTGGTCACGGGCCGAGCCTAATCGGCCGGGCCGACCCCGTGCGAGGCACCGGGCGAGTCGGGTGCGCCGCGGCAGCCCACACCCGCCGACGACGCCGGAAGCAGTCCCCGAAGACATCAATGAGGATATGGGCCGAGGAACCTGTCGCCGTTCAGATGGATCATGTGCGTGGGGTCCGAGGCCAGCCACACCTCGGTCTCCCATGCCAGATTAGCAAGGAACCTTCTCATAACGGATCGGTTGGGAAAACAGGAGACATAGATGATCCCGGCTGACGAGCCTGCGAACATGCGAGACAGCTCGCTGTATCGAATGTGGTCCACGGGACCGTGTGTTGATGCAGCCTCCATGAGGAACAGCCAGTTACTGCTGGCCTGATGAACCATCAGGTCTGGCATCTTCCCGTGCTCATCGACCACGACGCCGAGCGAGGCGAGGCGATCGCGTTCGAAGGTTGCCAGCTTATCGTCAGCGTCGCCGACGTAGAGGATCTCACCGCCAGGAACAAAGTAGGCACAGAAGTTCTCCACCATCTCCTTGATGAGGATGTTCTGCCCACCGCCCTTCAACGTGAATACCTCACCGGTCGGCGTCGTCACCCGGGATGCGCGCGAGATCACGGGCAGCCTGGTACTTCACCGTGAGGCTCCCGACCTCCGCCAGATGCTCCTCGACAGCGGGGGCAAAGTCAGGCGTCCCATAGAGCTTGATCGTCAGCAGGGCCTCTGGGTTGAGGCGGTAGTTGTTCTTCGAGGAGTTGGTTGGTCGAGCAGGGTCGTCGTCGTTGTAGAGACAGAATCCTGCGTCGACGAACTGATGCAGGACGAAGCGACGAATGGTCTCTCGAGAGTTCTCAGCGATGGGGTGGCGCAGCGGCCCTCGCATCCAATCCAGGATGTACCGCACCCCCATACGCTCATTGGTGGCGTCGGCCCAGGTACTGCTCTCATCCAGTCCGGCTAGGGCCAGGAGCGTGCGCGCCGAGGTCTCGTTCGTTCGTTTTCGATCGAACTCGAATGCTCGAAGAATATCCTGGGATTCCTGGACAGTACTCATGCAGCCTCCACATGCTCGGCGCCCATCACCTGACGAACGGCGGTATCAGGATCCAGCGTGCTCCGCCCCAGAAGGCGCAGCTGGTCGAGGCTGGGGAACTTCATCTGTCGCAGATCGCCGGCGTTGACCTGAGTATGACCGGAAAACACGCGGAAAAAGTCATCAACCGGCTTTGAGTTCAGCCAGACGGTCAGACCGAGTGCCAGGTCCTCCTCCAACCCACGCCCAAAGCAGTGAATGTAGTTGAGCTTGTTGTCGAAGGCAGGCTGGCGTGCGTCATCCGACCAGACTGCGGCCACGATTCGGCGCTTCTCCTCCTTAGCGGAGAACCTCTTCACCAGCACATAAGTCCCTGCCGGCACCAACACCTTTGATCTCAGCGACTCCGCCCCCCAGAACCACTGGGGCTTCTTGATTGAGAGGCGCGGGTGAAGAATCGCGTTTCCCACGATATTGGCTGGATATACCAGCGGAACGGCATCGCCATCGGGCTGGTGCCGGAGATGCTCGCGGAGACGAAAGTCCACCACGCGCCCCGTTGAAACCGCGAGTCCTAGATCAGCCAACGAGTAATGAGCACACTGCATCCACTCAACAGCATCAGCATCCTCGCGCGAAGCGGGGACGAAGACAAAATCATCAGTGACGACCTGGGAAGCCGAAACATCCCGAGTCATCGCCCTATCACGGTGATCCACCGAGGAGGACAGACGGACGATCGGGGGCTGAGCCCCACGAGTCGCAGCCACGATAATCGTCTCCTGAAGTACCCCCAGGTCACCGAACACCTCTGAGCGCGACTGGAAGGTATGGATGCCATCGATACCGAACGATGCCAGCAGAGTCCGGCGAAACTGCTTGAAATAGGCGCCGTTCATCCAGGAGCGTGGCGTGATCGAGACCTGTTGACCATCAGCACTCAGCAGAAGAGCACCAAGCGCCATAAACCCTGCGTAGATATTGGGAACCGCCACTCCTGCGCTACGCAGGTCTTTGTCCAGCGTCGATCCTGAACGGATCTTGTGGTACGGCGGGTTCTGAATCACCAGGTCGAAGCGCTCGTCGGTATGCAGAGCCCAGTCAACAAAGTCTCCCTTCACCAGAGCAGTGGCAGCACACGCCTCTGTCTCACAGTCCACAAGGGTCTCAGCCAGGACGGGCCATAGGTTCCGGTCCGCTTCAACCGCAGTCAGTGTCACCTGAAGGTCCGGTCGCTCCCGCCGCACGCGATCGACCACCGCGGCAGTCAGCACCCCCGATCCCGCACCTGGGTCCAGGACTCGGAACGTGCCGGACTCAGGCAAACGCGGCAGGTCCGCCATAATCCGGGCGACAGCAACAGGCGTGAAGAACTGCCCCAACTCGGCTTGGCTGGTCATGTCCAAATCAGCCAGGGCTGCCTCGCGTCGAGCGGCAGCACGCTCCAGAAGGTTCATGCGGATCAGGTTACCGGCCACCAACGACAACAATCCGCTGCGCGAGCTCTCGAGAGAACACCGGATGCCACTCTGCCCTCAGAAGCATCTGGCACGATGGGGGCGCTCGTCCGTCGTCGGCGGCAGAAACGGAGGAACCATGACCGTCACCGAGTCGCTCCTTACCCGCCACCGCGCCTACTCGGCCGAGGTCTGCGCCCGGGGCGGTCTGGCGGCCAAGGGCACGCAGAAGGTCGCGGTCGTCGCGTGCATGGACTCACGCCTGGACGTCTTCGCGGTCCTGGGGCTCACCCCGGGAGAGGCCCACGTCATCCGCAACGCCGGCGGCGTTGTCACCGAGGACACGATCCGCTCCCTGACGATCAGCCAGCGCCTCCTGGGCACCGAGGAGATCATCCTCATCCACCACACCGACTGCGGCATGCTCTCCTTCACCGACGACGAGCTCCGCCGCACCCTGGAGGAGGAGACGGGCGTGCGGCCGGCCTGGGCGCCAGGATTCTTCCCCGACCTGGCCGACGACGTGCGCCGGTCGATCACCCGCATCAAGGCCTCGCCTTTCATTCCCCGCACCGACACCGTGCGCGGCTTCGTCCTGAACCTGGCCACCGGCCGCCTGGAGGAGGTCGACGCCGCCGAGGCGTGACCCTCGGGGGCACTGCACGAGGTTGGGGTGCCACTGGCCAGGGATTGTCCGCACTGCACGAGCCCCCGAACCCCGTGGAGTACACCCATGTCCCAGGCAGTAGCGTCCGACCCTCGTGCAGTGCGGCCGGGTACAAGCCGATGGGCGCGTCAGGCCGCCCTCTGCACCGCCCGGGCACGTGAGGACCCCTCGCACACCCGTCAGAGCCTGCTTACCCTTGCTACCTTCCGGTCCTGGGGGATTCACTGGATGACGCCGCACGAGGGGCCGAGCGAGAGACTACCCGATCCGGCCCCCGGTTGCGAACCGGCCCCGACCGACCCCATCTCCCGCACCCGAGCTCGAGGACGCACCCTAGGGCTTGAGGACTGTCCTGGGAGGTAGGTCCTTGAGGCCTGCGGTGCGTCCGTGTGGGGAGCCGATGCAGCAGAACCGGTCTCGCGTGACAGATCCCACCGCCCCGGGCTGGCCCCAGGGAAGGGCGGTCCGATATATTCCTTTCTCGTTGCACACGGTTGTCGCCGCGTGGGCGCCTGAGGGATTCGCCTAGTGGCCTATGGCGCACGCTTGGAAAGCGTGTTGGGTGCAAGCCCTCGGGGGTTCGAATCCCCCATCCTCCGCCACCGCCCCGGGATCTGAGCGATCCCGGGGTTTCGTCGTGGCGCGAGGAGCAGGATCCCGGAGGGCTCGACGGCGCCGAGCTCAGGAGTACTTCTCCTCGAAGTGGCGCTCGAGGGACTCCAGCGTGTGCCCGAAGGTCTCGGGGAGGAACCTGGCGTAGAAGGCGAGGGTGAGCGCGTTGATGACCGCGAAGACGAAGAACGTGTTGCCCTGAACCGCTGCGATGAGGTTGGGGAAGGCGAAGGCCACGATGACGTTGCCCATCCAGTTGCAGAACACGGCCACACCGTTGGCCAGCCCGCGCACCCGCATCGGGAATATCTCAGCCAGCATGAGCCAGAAGGTCGGGCCGATGAAGCACTGCATGGAGAACAGGAACGTCAGCATGAACAGCAGCACCAGGTAGCTCCGGACCGTTGACGTGGGCAGCAGGAACATGAACCCCAGCATCACCAGGGAGACGACGACGCCGGTCTGACCGATGATCATCATGCGTTTGCGCGGCAGCCGTTTAAGTAGGCCGATACCGATGGCGACGGCGACGACGGAGACGACGCCGTTGGCGATGGTGGCGACGAGAGCGGCCTGCGTCCCCAGACCGGTGGTCTCCAGAATCGTCGGGGCGTAGTACATGATGCCGTTGACCCCCGTCAGCTGGGACAGGGCGGCCAGCCCGATGCCGATGAGGGTGATCTTACGGATCCACGGAACCCTGAAGTCGCTCCACGACCCGGACCCGATCCTGGCCTCCTCCTCGACCCGACGGACGATGTCCTCTCCCTCGGCCTCCACCTCATCGGGCATACGGACCTCGTTGAGGACGGCCCACATCTCCTGGGTGCGCCGCTTGTTGGCGAGCCAGCGGGGGACTCGGGCGGCAGGTGGATGCCGATCCACAGCGCAACGGCCGGAACTGAGCAGATGACGAGCATCCAGCGCACACGTGGGCGTGGGGCCATATGACCGCGATGAAGGCGTTGAAGGAGTATGCGAGCAGCTGACCGGTGACGATCATGAGCTCGTTGCGTGCCACCATCGAGCCGCGGATGGCGACGGGTGCCATCTCGGAGAGGTAGACGGGAACCGTGGCACTGGCGCCACCGACCGCCAGTCCGAGCAGGAAGCGGAAGCAGACGAGCACCGCGTAGTTCGGGGACAGAGCGCAGCCCAAAGCAGCAAGAAGGAAGATGACCGCGACGATCATGATGTTCTTCTTGCGCCCATACCGGTCGGACAGGCGCCCGCCGATCACTGCCCCAAAGGCCGCCCCCAGGGTGAGGCTGGACGTGACGATCGACTGCTGGAAGGCACTGAGCCCCAGTCCGCCCTCGGGCGCCCCCTTAGCGAGAAAGGGAAGTGCGCCGGAGATGACACCGGTGTCGTACCCGAAGAGCAGACCACCAAGGGTCGCGATGGTGCGGACGGTGAACAGGCGCTTGTCGACCCTTCTGCGATCCGAGGTCATGACCGCGGCACTCACGGCGCCACCTCCTCTGACGCCGCGATGGAGAAGGTGCGGATGAACTCGTCGAGAGCGGCCTCGGACACGGCCGTCGAGCCGTCCTCGCCGTCACCGGAGGAGAAGGCCTCCATGGCAACGGTGCCGCGGTATCCGACGGCGGCAAGGGCCTTGCCCACCGCGCGGTAGCTGATCTCACCGGTGCCGGGCTGGGCGCGGCCGGGGACGTCAGCGACCTGGATCTCGCCGATCAGCGGCAGGCACTGCACGACACAGCTCGATGAGGTTCCCCTCACCGATCTGGGCGTGGTAGAGGTCGAGGTTCATGCGCAGGTGGGGAGAGTCGACTGCCGCGACGAGGGTACGGGTGTCACTGGCCCGGGCGAAGGGGCATCCGGGGTGGTCGACGGCGGTGTTGAGGTTCTCCAGGGTGAAGATCCGGCCGTGCCGCTCACCGAGCTCGGCGAGGCGCTGGCAGGTGTCGACGGCGCGCAGCCAGTCGCTCGGGCTGGGGTGGGCGTTGGCGACGACTGGAATGCCGCCCTCACCAAGTCCGGTCCCGTGGAAGTTGAGTCGAGGGCCGTCGATCGTCTCCGCGGCCCTGAGGGAGTCCTCCGCGGTGGACAGAATCCGGGCTACCCCCTCGTCAGTGGTGAGGTCACCTTCGACGTAGCCGGTCATGGAGACGATCTCGACGCCGTCGCCACGCCGCGCCGCAAGCGTCTTCAGATCCTTGGAGGTCCAGTCCCAGATCTCCACCTTGAGACCTCGGGCGGCGATGGCGTCGACGCGCTCGAGGAAGGGCTTGTCGAGGTAGATCATCTCGGCGCAGGCGGCGAGCGTGAAGGCGTTGTCGACAGGAACGGTAACGGGGCTCATCGGGCGACCTCTTCCAGGGTGACGGTGCGGGACTCGGAGACGGAGATGATGGCGGCGCGTGCGATCTCCAGGGATCTGACTCCGTCCTCTCCGGTCGGAATGGCGGAGGCATCGGCGCCGCTCCTGATCGCGTCGACAAAGGCGACAAACTCAGCCACGTAAGCGCCATGAAGCAGCTCGGTGTCAGCACGGGCCGTGTCATGGCCGACACCGGCTGGACCGTAGTAGTCCATGTCGCTCGTACGAGTGCTTCCGGCGGTGGCCATGCCGCCGTTGCCGAAGACCTCACCGCGCACGTCATATCCGTAGCTGGCGGAGAAACCGGCCTCTGCCGTGGCGAAGGCGCCGTTGTCGAAGCGGAGGGTGACGACGGCGGTGTCGAGAAAACCGGCTTCACGCGCGTCGGGGCGGATGAGGGCGTCCGCGTGGGCGGTGACCTCAACGACCTCGGAGCCGGGGTTGAGCCAGCGCAAGGTATCGAAGTCGTGGATGAGGGTCTCCAGGAAGATCGTCCACTGCGGGGTGCTGGCGGGGTCTCCGCCGTAGGGGCCGGGATCGCGGGTCAGGGACCGCAGCAGCTGCGGCGTCCCGATGCGGCCGTCGTCGACGGCGGCGCGCGCCGCTGCGAAACCGGGCGCGAGCGGCGGTTGAAACCAACCTGGAGCAGACGCCGGCCTGCTGAGCTGCGGCAACGCACCTCGTCGGCCTCGACGAGATCGGTGGTGATGGGTTTCTCCGTGAAGACGTGCTTACCGGCGGCAGCCGCCTCAACAATGAGATCGCGATGGAGGGCCGCCGGAGTCGTCACCACGATCGCATCGATGTCGGGATCCTGAAGGACACCGGAGGCGTCGGCCTCGGCGCGTGCGCCGAGGCGTTCGGCCAGGGTGGTCGCCGTATCGATACGAGGATCGACGACGGCAGCGAGATGGGCAGCGTGGACATCTCGGGCGATGGCGGCGGCGTGGTGGGAACCGATCCGACCGGCACCGATGAGGGCGACGCGGATGGGTGGGGCGAGTGGCACGATGACTCCTTCGTCATGAGGGCTGCGGGCGGCTTCTGTGTCGCCTTCTGACACAAAAGAGACTATGACGTTCTAGTGAAACTGAACCATTGAAGGTCACACTTCTGCACGGAGAAGTCGACCTAATGCTGTTAAAACAACAGTTTTAGCGACGCATGTCTCGAAAGAACGTTCTAGAATTTTAGGTGTTACAGTCTTCTGTGAGACGGCCGCCGTACACGTGAGGGAGAGCCATGGCGCGAGGACGCAGCAAGCGGGTGACACTGCTCGACGTCGCGAAGGAGGCGAATTGCTCAGTCTCGCTGGCCTCGATCGTCATGCGCGACGCGACCGGGGCGTCCGAGGAGACCCGGCGCCGGATCAAGGCCGTCGCGACCCGCCTGGGCTATCGCCCCGACCAGCGGGCCCGAGCCCTGCGCTCAGCGCGATCGGGACTCATCGGTATCACCTTCGGCGTCCACCAGCCCTTCCACGCGGAGATCGTCGACGGCCTGTATGCCGCGGCAGAGTCCGGCGGGCATGAGCTGGTCCTCTCGGCGGTCGTCGGCGCCGTTGACGACCGCCGGGCCGCAGAGACGCTTCTGCGGGATCGTTGCGAGGCCCTCATCATGATCGCGCCCTCCCTGGGCATGGGACGTCTGCGGGTGCTGGCGGACGAGGTTCCCATCGTCGCCGTCGCACGCCCGCTGTCCTGCCCGGGCGTCGACGTCATTCGCATCGATGACCAGGGCGGCATCGGCATGGCGGTCGACCACCTCGTCGGCCTGGGGCACCGGAGGATCGTTCATGTCGACGGCGGGAGCGCCCCATCGAGCAGCGAACGACGCAACGGCTACCTCGGGGCCATGGAGGCCCACGGTCTGGGAGAGGAGGCGGTCGTGGTCCCCGGGGGCCTCGAACAGTCCCACGGCGTCCACGCGGCCAAGGCGATCCTGGCCGGCGGGGCCTTGCCAACGGCGATCACGGCCTTCAATGACCGGCTCGCCTTCGGGATCATTCAGGGTCTCTTCATGGCGGGCATCAGCGTCCCCGAGCAGGTGAGCGTCGTCGGCTTCGACAATGCTCGCAGGTCGGACACCAGCCTCGTCCCGCTGACCACCATTGACCAGAATCCTCCTCTCATGGCTCACCTGGCGCTGGAGCGCGCGGTGGGACGCGCCGCAGACCGCTACCTGCCCACGCAGCAGGTTCTCGTGCCGCGGCTGGTGGACAGAAGCGTCAACCGGCCCCCGCCTCCTCTGACTCATCTCCCCGGCAAGCGCTCGACTGGTACCTCTCCCCATCGACGCGGCCACCGTCTCCTGCCGGTTGCCCCATGCGCACGAGCCTCTGCCCTCATCGCCTGCCCACTGCACTCCTGCTCGCCCTGAGGCCTCAGCGCCTGTGACGAGGGACGCGGTGAGCACCACCACCGGCTCCTCGCCGTCGAGCAGCGACGACTCATCGACTTCCTCAGGACAATGAGGTCACAGGACTCAGAAGGACTCCGACGACGCCTCGCGCCCTCGTGAAGGCCAGCACCTCGTCGACATCCTGCTCAGCGCCACGCGCCGACGAGCCAAGACCGTCGCCATCGAGCGACCTCAAGGCCAGCGACTGCGTCTCCGAGATCGCCACCGACGACCAGGAGCAGCCAGAAGGTCGCCACCGAGGCGAAGCTGTCGTCGACTGCTCGACGCCCCACCAGTACGAGATGATCGGAACGGCACAGTCCAAGCCTCCACCTTCTCCGAGGGCTCGATACACCATGCCGAGATCTCCAGAGATCTGCGAGCCGTTGGTGACCAGCTACGTGGGGTCGTCCTCCAAGGCCGAGCAACTATCGGTGGCTGGCCCGTCACGCCGTCAGCAGCAGACCTGGGACCAGGGCGATCACGCAGTTCACTGTGCTTCGCCCAGAACTCGGATGATTCCCCATTGAACAATTCCATCAAGAACTCCTAGTCTGTCCCCGTTGAGCAGGAACGGAGGTCAACCGGCAGACGAAAGCTGCCATGCGCGACAGCAGCGGCTCACCCTTGAGCTCCCGTGCACGATAACCGTCCCTGCCTCCCACTCCGGCCGGGTGGCGACCATCCGTCTCTCCGTCTCAGGTCGCCACCCGGGTCCTTATCCCGAGATATTTTTAGCCCGCTCCCGTCCGCGACTCAGAATCCCGCGGAAAACCGGCACAATCCGGGCCAGATCCGACTGTTGCGGTTCGGTACATGCGCACGCTGACCACGCTCCTCGCTCTTCCCCGTCCGCCGCCATTCTCGCCGTGGGGCTGTCCTCCTGCAGCCTGTTCTCCTCAGGCACCACCACCAGCCACCAGGATCTCTGAGGTCGGGAACTGCTACAACACCGTGAGCAAGGAGTCCGGCGGAGACAAGCCGGTCGGCGAGGTCACGGTCGTCGACTGCGCCAAGACCCACACCTGCGAGGTCATGCCCAGACCACGTTCGCCCGACGACGTCAAAGCACGCTCCCCAACGAGGGACTGCGATCAAGTCCCTGGGCGAGGGCTTCTGCCAGGGCGAGGACTTCACCACGTACGTCGGGAGTCGAGGCCAGCAAGCTCCAGCTATCAGATCAGTACCTCTCCCCAGCGCGGACACCTGGGCCAAGGGCGATCGCAAGATCACCTGCGTGGTCAGCTCAGGAAACAAGTCGGAGGTCAAGGGCTCAGCGAAGGGCTCAAGTAGTCGTCACCGAGCAGCGCTCTCAGCGACTGACCCGGCTCCGTGAGCGATGCCGCTCCTCGGCGACATCCGGGGATGACGGCGTCCCATCGGGCCACCGGCCCGAGTCCCGCCAGCAGGTCCTCACCCTGCTCACGCATGCCTGGGACGTCGCTCCAGTTGCCGGTGCTGCCCGCTCAGGCGTCCCCGGCTCAGGCGCCGTCCTGCGCCATGAGCGCGGTGGAGATCATGAGCTTGATGCGGTTGAGCTGGTTGACCTCGCTGGCGCCGGGGTCGTAGTCGATGGCGACGATATTGGCCCGGGGGTAGCGGCGTCGGACCTCGCGGAACATGCCCTTGCCCACCACGTGGTTGGGCAGGCAGGCGAAGGGCTGGCAGCACACGATGTTGGGCACGCCGTGCTCGATGAGCTCGATCATCTCGCCGGTGAGCAGCCAGCCCTCCCCGGCCTGGTTGCCCAGGAGAGCACCGTCGAGGCCTTGCGGGCCAGCTCGGCCGTGGAGGGCTCGATGTCGAAGGTGCCGCCGGCGGCGCGCAGGGCGGCACGGGCCGGGGCCTGGAGCTGCTCGATGAACCAGACGGCCGCCTTCTTCTTGGCCACACTCTCCTTGCCGATGCCGTAGGCGTCCGCCTCCCACTGGGCGGTCACCAGCCCGGACAGGAAGAAGGGCAGGAGCCCAGGGACGGCCGCCTCGCAGCCCTCGGCCTCGATGACGTCGATGACGTGGTTGTTGGCGTCGGGCTGGAACTTCACCAGGATCTCGCCGACGACGCCGACGCGCGGGCGCCGGGGCTCGTCACGCCGGGGCAGGTCGTTGAACTCGCGGACCATCTCGCGCAGGAGGCGGCGGTAGCCGATGCGCCCGCCCCAGGTGGCCGAGCGGCCCTTGTGCTCGAAGTACTCGGCGATGATGCGGTTCCAGCGATCGACGAGCTCCTGGGTGGCGCCTTCGACCACCTCGTAGGGGCGAACCCGCAGCAGGCAGGTGTTGAGGGTGTCGCCGATGATGATGCCCTGGAGCATCTTGAGGCCCATGGTGGCGGTCAGCTCGAATCCGGGGTTGGACTCGATGCCCTGCAGGAGATCGCCGACCGGCACCTGCGGGTAGCCGGCCTCGCGCAGGCCCTTGCGCAGCATGGCGGCGTAGTTGGTGGCCCGGCAGATGCCGCCGGTCTGGGAGATGGCCACGACGCAGGAGTCGGGGTCGTGGCTGCCGTCGGTGAAGGCGCCGATGAGCTGGCCGATGACCATGATGGCGGGGAAGCAGGCGTCGTTGTTGACGTAGCGCAGTCCCACCTCGAGGTCGTCACGGGTGGCGGACTCCAGGAGCTCGACCTTGTATCCCAGGCGCCGCATGAGCGGCTCCAGGGGCCGGAAGTGCACGGGGCTCATCTGCGGCATGAGGATGGTGTGGGTGGCGTCCACACGGCCTCGGTGAAGACCGGGGCTGGTGGCCCCGGCAGCTCCGCCCTCCGACGGCGCCGCCCTCGCCCGTCGTGTCCGACGCCTCCTCGCGCGAGCTCCCCTCTCACCAGCCTGACTGCGCAGATCTTTCGGCGGGGCGCGGTCGTGTCGATCTCGACGGCGTCGTCGACAGGTGCCGTCGGCCTCGCCAGAGCCTCCTCGGTGCGTGGCCTGCCCAGCGGTCTCTCTCCGCGGCGCGGGCCTCGGGAGGCGGCGGCCAGGGAGCGCAGCCGGATGGTGGCGGCGCCGAGGTTGGAGACCTCGTCGATCTTGAGGGCTCGTGTAGACGCCCTCCGGCGGACTCCAGGATCTCCTGGACCTGGTCGGTGGTCAGGGCGTCGACACCGCAGCCAAACGAGTTGAGCTGGACGAGCTCGAGGGTCGTCGCGGGTGGTGACGAGCTCGGCGGCCTGGTAGAGGCGCGAGTGGTAGGCCCACTGGTCGCGCACCCGCAGGCGCCCGGTGACGCCCTGGGTGGCCACGGGCTTGGGGGTGGGCAGGCCGACGCCGGTGACGTCGGACCAGTCGGCGGGTGCCTGCGGGTCGGGCGGGACTCGTCCCAGCCCGACGGCGCAGCGCGGCCACGGCCCGGCTGAGCGCCCCGGTGGCGACGGCGTGCTCGGCGCCGTCGCCGGGTCGAGGTGCCCTGCGTCCGTGCCGGGTGACGAGCCGGCCTGGCGGGCGATGGCGGCCCAGTCGGTCTTCTTGGGCTTCTTGGGTCTGGCCAGCCTGGCGGGGCGCCCTTCCGGCTCAGCCTTTCCCGGGCCTGCGGCCTGCCGACGTCCCCGGTCTCGTCGGTGTCCCTGCGCTCGGCGGTCTCGGCGGCCTCGGCGGCTCGGCGTCGGGCTCGGGCAGGAGGGAGTCCTCGGACAGGACGGCCAGCCCAGGGTGTTGATGACGTCAGGGGACGCCGTGGTTGATCTCGGGGTCGATGTGGTAGGGCCGTCCGGCCAGGATCGATTCCCTTGCGGCCGTTGTCCTCCATCCATCTCAGGGCGCGGCGGCCCTCGGCGCGCACGTCGGCCTTGAAGGCGGCGTCCTCGGCGAAGCCCGCGGCCACGGCCCGGCGGGCCTCGGGCAGGGTGACGTCCCAGTCGGCGAAGACCTCGACGAGCCGCTCGGCGAGCGTGGCAGGGTCGGCCAGGTTGAGGAAGGGGGAGAGCATCCGCACGCCCGAGCCCCCGGGACCCGTGCCCCCCTCGGCGCCGTCGGGTCCTTCCTGCTGCCCGTCGCGCACGGCCTCGACGTTGTTGCGGATGACCTCGGGGTAGGTGGCCACGATCGGGCAGTTGAAGTGGTCGGCGGCGCCCTGGACGAGCTCGCGCTCGTAGAAGACGCAGGGGAACCAGATCGTCGTGATGCCCTTGGCGATGAGGGCCTCGATGTGCCCGTGGGCGAGCTTGGCCGGGTAGCAGACGTTCTCCGAGGGGATCGTGTCCATGCCGGACTCGAAGAGCTCGTGGTTGGAGCGCCCCGAGATCATGACGCGGAAGCCCAGCGAGGTGAGCACCGTGAACCACAGGGGTAGTTCTCGTACATGCCCAGCACCCTGGGGATGCCGATGTCCCCGCGCGTGGCCGCGCCCTCGCGCAGGCGCCGGTAGGAGAAGGCCCGCTTGTACTTGTAGTCGTAGAGGTTGGGCAGGTCGGACTTGGTGGCGCGCCGCTCCTGGGTGGCGCCCCGCTCGCAGCGGTTGCCGGAGATGTGGCGCTGTCCGTCGTTGAAGGTGGTGATGGTCAGCTGGCAGTGGTTCTGGCACAGCTTGCAGGGTGGCGGTCTCGGTGGTCAGGCTGAAGCGGGAGAGCTCGCCCAGGCTCATGAGGCCCGAGGGCACCCCGTCGTAGGAGGCCCGGGCGCTCAGGGCCGCACCGAAGCAGCCCATGAGGCCGGCGACGTCGGGACGCACCACCTCACGGCCGGTGAGCAGCTCGAAGGCCCGCAGCACCGCGTCATTGAGGAAGGTGCCGCCCTGGACCGAGACCCGCTCGCCGAGCTGGTCGGCGTCCTTGAGCTTGATGACCTTGTACAGGGCGTTGCGCACCACCGAGTAGGACAGGCCCGCACTGATCTCCCCCACGGTGGCCGACTCGCGCTGGGCCTGCTTGACCGAGGAGTTCATGAACACGGTGCAGCGGCTGCCCAGGTCCACCGGCCGCTCGGCGTGCAGCGCGGCCTCGGCGAACTCACCGATCTCCAGGCCCCATCGACCGGGCGAAGGTCTGCAGGGAAGAGCCGCAGCCGGCCGAGCAGGCCTCGTTGACGCTGATGGAGTCGATGGCGTCGCCCTTGATGCGCAGGTACTTCATGTCCTGGCCGCCGATGTCGATGACCGAGGTGACCCCGGGATTGAGGTAGGCCGCCGCCCGGTAGTGCGCCATCGTCTCGACGACGCCCTCGTCGATGCGCAGCGCCGCCTTGACCAGGGACTCCCCGTAGCCGGTGACGCAGGAGCGCACGATCCGCACGCCATCGGGCATCTCGCGGTGGATGCGGCGCAGGATCTCCACGGCGGCCGTCACCGGGTCGCCCTCGTTTGCCGGCGTAGTGCTCCCACGATCCGCCCGCGCCCGTCCAGGACGACGGCCTTGATCGTCGTCGAGCCGGCGTCGATCCCCAGGAAGCAGTCACCGTCCCGGAACTCCCGCCGTCCCCGACGCCGACGCCGCATGAGGGCCCCTCGTCGTCGATACCGTCGAGCTCGTCGTCCGGGCCGTCCGGCTCAGGGTCCGCTCTCCTCGGGGGACTCCTCGGTGACCGGCCAGTGGGCCCGCTCAATGTGCGCGCGGGCGTGACGCTCACGGAAGGCCTCCAGCTCGGCGGTGTCCTGGAAGAGCGGACGCATCCGGGAGGTGCCCAGGGACAGGGCCTTGCGGGTGGCCAGACGGGTGGACAGCTCCGAGATCGGCGTCGGCTCGCCCGAGGAGAGCAGGGCGGCACCGATGGCGACGTAGAGCTGGGCGTTGTCGGGGCGGGTGAAGAGTCGACCTGGTCCGCCAGGGTCCGCTCGAAGGCGGCGCGCAGCTGGGGCAGGAAGTGCAGCGGCCCGCCCAGGAACATGACGTGACCGCGGATGGGGCGCCCGCAGGCCAGGCCCGCGATGGTCTGGGTGACGACGGCCTGGAGGACGGAGGCGGCCAGGTCCTCCTCGCGGCGCCCCTGGTTGATGAGCGGCTGGAGGTCGGACTTGGCGAAGACGCCGCAGCGCGAGGCGATGGGGTAGAGCGTCGTGTGGCGCGAGGCCAGGTCGTCCAGGCCGGCGGCGTCGGTGTGGAGGAGCTGGGCCATCCTGATCGATGAAGGCTCCGGTGCCGCCCGCGCAGGTGCCGTTCATGCGCTGCTCGGGGGTGGGGTGGAGATAGGGTGATCTTGGCGTCCTCACCACCGAGGCTCGATGACGACGTCGGCCTGCGGATCGCACACGCGCACCGTCTCGGTCTCGGCAATGACCTCCTGGACGAAGGGCAGGCCCATGAGGTGGCCAGGGACGGCCCGGCACTGCCGGTGACCGCCCCGCGCGACGGCGCCCGGATAGGGCCCGAGCGACCTCGCCCAGCAGCCGGGTCAGCTCACCGCGCACGTCCGCGTTGTGGCGCCGGTACTCAGCAAACACAGGGGACACAGGCGACGCCGACGCCGGGTCAGGCCGAGCACCGGCAGGGGCCTCAGGCGAGTGCTCAGGGAAGGAGAACGAGCTTGATGGTGGTCGAGCCGATGTCCAACCCCATCCGCAGGACTGTCGGCGTGCCGTCGACCCCGGACGCCACCGGCTGCGCAGCCGACCCTCGCGGCCGCGACGGATTCGAGACCTCGCGTACTCTGGAGACCGGATCGGGAACGGACATGCTTCACCTCGGCGAGTGCCTGTGCCGGCCCTCTGCGAGCCGACGACGATGTGGGCTGAGCCCTCACCGTATCGAGCAGACACGCAGCCTCAACGGCGTTGAAATACCCGCCCTCCCCCACCGTCCCCATCACACCTCTTGGCGTCATAACGCCAAAGAGCGCCTCGACGCAGGACTCACACCGACAGCTCTGAACGCTGTTGAATATCGCGTCGATAGACTTATCTAAAAATACGGCGCTCGTCACATCCTCGATGCCGCCGACCCCGACCAAGCGCTGCATTTCCCGGAACTTCTCCATTTTCTGTCGGGCCGGCAGCCGGAGGAGACAGGGAGCACTCGTAATCTCCAGGAGTGACCAGCGATGCCCTCAGCGCTCCGCCGTCGACGGCGTTACCCGGAGGAGCCGGACCCGCCCTCCTCGGTCGCGCACGCCGTCGTGGGCCCCGACGCCGGCCGGACTCCGCCGACGCAGCCGCCCTCCCACGCGAGGCCATCCTGACCGCTGCCCGCGAGTCGTTCCTCGCCCAGGGCTACGAGGGCACGACGATCCGGGCAGTGGCTCGCACGGCCGGAGTCGACCCGGCGCTCGTGTCGTACTACTTCGGCTCAAGGGGGACCTGTTCGGGGCGGCCGTCAACCTGCGGGTGCGGGCGAGCGAGGAGATCGCCGCCGCAGTCAGCGGAGACCTGCGCTCAGCCGGCCCCCGGCTGGTGCGGCTGTCGCTGACCGCCTGGGACGACGCCGCGGACGGCGCCACCTTCCGCACCCCTGCTGCGGTGGATGGCCACGGATGTCAGCGCCCCGGAGGCGATCCAGAACTACGCCACCGAGCAGATCGCGGTCCCCCGATGGCCGGGCTCTCAAGCAGTCGGGCCTATCGGGCGTCTCGGCGCGAGAGAGGGCCACCTGGCCGGGTCCCAGCTGGTGGGGCTGGCCATGATCCGCTACGTGCTGCGACTCGACCCGATCGCGAGCGCGAGCGTCGAGCATCTGGTGGAGGTCGTTGGGCCGACGATCCAGCACTACCTCACCGGCCCGCTGCACCCCAGGTGATCCACTCGGCCCGGACACAGTGCCCGTCAGCGCGACCAGCGCAGTCAGCGCACCACGTCACACCGGACATGCGCATGTATACGTAGACCGTCAGAAGGAAGATCATCAGGATGACCACGAGCAATCCGATGACGGTCAACAACCCGGCAAGTAGAGGGATGATGACGAGCGCCAGCAGCGGCGCGTTTCCCCCTGCTGCATGAGGCGGCGCGAGCGGCCGATCGCCTGTGAAGCAGGAGCAGCCCTCGTTCATGACCACGACCACTGCCACCCGAAGAAGTAGCCGACCACCAAGCCGCCGAGGGGACGAGGGAGGCGATGGTGCTCATAAGACCGACGAGCACAAGCGCGGCAGCCGCGTCGAAAGCCATGGGGACGGCGCAACGAGGGACCGGACCGTCACCTTCTCCCCACGGGCGATCCGAAGCGCAGCAGTGTAGAGACCCAGCGTCGTCATCAGCACCCAGAACAGGGCCGTCGGGATCCCGATCGCGGCAATGAGGTGCACCGTTCTCCTCACCGACCATGCTGACGACTCCGGCCATCAGCGCTCCCATCACCAGGCAGCTCAGCGGTATCCAGGCGATGATGAGGGGTTGGCGAGGTCTTGGACCAGGCCCATTTCACGGCGTCGCCCACCTCGATCTGCGGCACCGGAGGCCGCGCGGGGACCATGGAGGCGGGTGGCTGCTGGTAGCCGTAGACCCCTTCGACACCCGGTGCCGGGGGCACGTTGCCGCCGTAGTAGTCACTGTGACTGCCACCGCTCAAAAGCGCCAGGAGAGACTGAAGGGACTTGAGAATCGGACACGAGATCTTCCTTCGCGGCGGACGAGGATGCGCAGGCCGGGGTCTAACGCGGCTGCAGGGGCGAGGCGGCCCAGCGGGCGCCAGCCCGCCTCCCCCGTCGCCGTCCCGAGTCCGCCCGAGGGACTGCGTCCTCGACGTCGTCGGACTGGAGCCGCGCCATCCAACCGAGGGATCCGGCCCGAGTCACGGGGAAGAGCCGTCTGCTCGGCCGCGCAGTCATCAGGTGCACGGCGGAACGAGGTCAGGGCGGCGCTCATAGTCGAAGTCGGTGGTGAGCTCCCCGTCTCGCGTACTGATTGACAGGAACGCCCAGGTCCAGGCGGCGCCGTCGGCGCGGGTCGTGGCGCCGCGCAGGGGCGACGGCATCGTGAACGAGCGCATCGGGCACGCCGTCCTCCACCCACGTGAGTCGGCGCAGAAGGCCGGTCTTGCGCAGCACCCGGTTGGCGCAGGTGACGCGTTCCCCAAAGCCTCGATCTCGACGACCATCTCAAGCGAGTCGGTCCGGCGCAGCCAGGCGTTCCAGCGGCTCGCGAGCCCGTCGAGGGCATGTGTCGCGGACTCCTCGAAGCCTCATCTGCTCACTCACGCGCATACCTTCCTGTTCTCGGCGAACTCGACTCACGGACTCGGGGACGACTTTCGCTCCCCGGCTCCGTGCCGGGGCAGCGCATGGTTGGAACCGGTCGGTGCCGGCTCAGAAGGTCTCGTACCGAGCGGAGCTGAGGAAGACGCCGTGGCCGGTCTCGGTGTTGCGGCAGGTCATGCCCGTCTCCTCAGAGCTGCACACCCAGGAGCCGTGAGGTGACGGACTGGCCGTACTCAGCCACCTGGGGCGCGGAGCTGTCGCCACGGAATGCGGCGTCCAGCGAGGCGCCCTCGCTGCGGCCGCTGATCTGAGGCGTGTTACCGCTACTGAGATCGAACCACCAGTTGGGCGAGCCCATCGCGCTCTGGCCGTAGGTGCCGTCGGGCGGTAGGACAGGACACCACAGCCCGCGAAGTGGGCGGACAGGTCGCAGCCGATGTTGCCCGACGGAGAGACGATCATGGCGGTCTTCTCCGTGACGAGGGTTGTCGAGACGAAGGACGTGGCCTGCGCCGTGGGCAGCGGGCGCTGCGGCTCGCTGGGAGCCGGCTCGGGGCTGGACTGATTCGCCTTGTCGCCGGAGTTGTCGGCGGGTGCCTGAGTCGGCTGCGCGGGCTCGGGCGAGGGGCTGAGACTGGGGAGCCGCCGGCTGCGCAGGCTGCGCCTGCTGCGTGGTCTGGGTCTGCAGGCCGGCTGGAGCCGGTCGCGTTGCTGCTCGCCTCAGGAGCCTTCGAGGCATCGCCGCCGTGCTGGCCAGCAGCATTCGTTGCGGCTGCCTCAGGGGTGGCGGCCTGCTGCCGGCACCAGTCCCGCTGGCGGCGGGCCGGGGCTCACTGGCACGCGGGCTCGACGGACGGGACTTGGATCGGAGGACTGCGGCGCGGACGACTCGCCTGCGCCCTTGCCCGTGGGGCTCCGGGATGCGAGGGAGGCATGTCCGGACTTCTGCTCGGAGGTCTCCTAGAGCCGGCCGTCGACTGGGACTTGGCGGAGGACGAGCCCGCGGTGCCCTGCTGATTGGCGTTCGAAGCACCACCGGACTGACAACCGGCCAGGAGCATCAGCGGTCGAGTGAGGACAACGAGGGACGGGGGATGGTGAAGCCGCTTCCGGCGGACCGTGGCGGTCATGACTGCGGCATCCTTTCGGTCGAGGTCGGTGCAGCCAACACCGTACTAGAGCCCCGAAGCGAAGGGGAACCGTCTGAAAGTCAGACATGGCGCCAGTTTCCGCATCAGACGACCCTCCTTCCCAGTGAACCACTAGATTTCGTAGAGATAACGCCAATCACAACAAGATGACAAGACGATCGTTCTGCGGACCACATTCCAACTAGTGAGACATATAACGTGCCGGCACGCCGGTCTCGAGGAGGCCGGATCGGCCTCCGCACCGCGGACGAACCGGATGTTGGACCGCCCACGGTGCTCCCCGTGCGCCTCAGGCCGCTTCATTCACTAGGATGTTCACGTGATCTTCAAGGCGGTGCGAGAGGCCCCTACCCGACCACGGGGTCACCACTCAGCGCGAGTGGGCCGTCATCGCTCCCCGACAGATCCGCCTCGCCGATCTCACCACGACCCGCGCGACTCTCGACCTGCGCAGCCTCCTGGATGACGATTCCACCTTCTACGGCGACCTGTTCGCCCACGTCGTCTCCTTCAGGGAGACCCTGTACCTGGAGACCGGGACTGCACCGGGCGCTACGCGCCGCGCTCAGGGACGCACGGCGATCCACGCCCGCATCCTGAAGTCACCGAGGACGGTCCCCAGGCTCGCACCTGCACCGCCGAGCGCCTGACACCAACGGCGACATCCGCCCAGGACCTCGAGGAAACCGCGAGCCTCGCGCGCGGTCCCATGTCACATCGAGCCCACCACCGCCCGGTGAGCGCCATCGTCCATTACCCTGGTTCGCGTGAGTAGTCCCGCAGATCCGCGCACCGAGTACCGGCGGCACATGCAGCACCGTCAGGCCACCGTCATCGGCTCCATCCTGGCGGTCGCATGGTCCTCGCGGTCACCGTGAGCCTCCTGGTGTCGTTGGGCATCCTGCCCGCCTACAACCCGGGCTCTCGCAGCCCAAGAGCACCGCCACCTACGTACCGCAGCCATGCCCGCCGAGCGGAGCCAAGACCGTCGACGTCACGACTCTCACGATCAACGTCTACAACGGCTCGGAGACGGTGGGCCTGGCGACGGAGGTTCAGCAGGGCCTGGAGGAAGCAGGCCTGAAGGTGGCCTCGGCGAGCGACTGGCCCGGGGGCATCTACAACGGCGAGGTCCAGATCCTCTCCTCCAAGAGCAGTCTCACCAACGCCTACTCCCTGGCACAGGGTCTTCCCCTAACTCGACGGTGCAGATCGACTCGAGCCTCGCCGACGACGACTCCACGGTCTCAGTGGTCCTGGGCAGGAGTACCTGCAGAACGCGCTGAAGTCCGACGAGATCAAGCTGCTCGGCGCCGACAAGCCCATCACCGCCCCCAGCGACTGCGTCCCGGCCGACAAGGCCGCCACGAAGAAGTCCAGCTGAGCCGGGACGCCGCCGGGGGCTGGTGACCGTCGATCTGTGACCTCGCCCTTCGTCTCACGGTCGCCGTCGGGGCCCCGATGCAGCGTCGAGGCCGCCCCAGGGGAGGCGGCCGACGGGGAGTGGGCAGCGCGGCTGGGTAGAGCCGGGCCCTCAGCTCGGTGCCGGCAGGGGCTGAGGCCGGGGATGCCTGCTCCAGGTTGGTGCCGCGCAGCTTCGAGATCCCAGCGCATGACGTGGTAGATGCCGATGGCAGCCACCGAACCGAGCGCAATGCCTTCGAAGGTCATGCCGTTCCAGGCCAGGGGTGTAGTTGGCGATGGCCACCACCATGGACACGGCCGCCGTGTTGAGGTTGACGGGGTCGGAGAAGTCGACCCGGTTCTGCCCAGATGCGCACGCCCAGCATGCCGATCATTCCGTAGAGGACCGTCGCGGCACCGCCCAGGACGCCTGCCGGGATGGTGGCGATGACCTCCCCGAACTTCGGCAGCAGGGACGGGCCCAGGGCGGTCAGCGCCGCCACCACGTGAGCGGCGGTGGAGTAGACACGGGTGGCCGCCATGACGCCGATGTTCTCCGCGTAGGTGGTGGTGCCCGAGCCACCACCGGCACCGGCGAGCATGGTGGACAGCCCATCGGCGAACAGGCGCGCGCCCGGTGACGTCGTCAAGGTCCTCGCCGGTCATCGCCGAGACCGACTTGACGTGCCCGATGTTCTCCGCGACCAGGACGAGCACCACGGGGATGAACAGGCCCAGGTAGCTCACGTCGAAGGCCGGAGGGTGGAAGTGCGGCAGGCCCAGGACCGGGGCGTCGATGACCTTGGAGAACTCGACCTCACCGCGCACCACGGCGGTGACGTAGCCGATGAGCACGCCGATGAGAGATCGCCAGGCGCCCGATGATGCCCTTGAACGTGACGGTGATGAGCAGGATCGAGACGATCGTGACGACCCGCCGTCACCGGGGAGCCTGCTTGACGTTGTTCCAGGCCGAGGCGCCAGGTTGAAGCCGATGAGGAGACGATCGCTCCGGTGACGATCGGGGCATGAGGCGATCGATCCAGCCGGCCCCGGCCAGATGGACGACGACGCCCACGAGCAGCAGGGGACAGGCCCGCCGCGATGATCCCGCCCTGGGCCAGGGACGCCTTGTGGGCGTCGATGGGGCCTCGCCGTCGGCCATGTAGCCGGTCACCGCTCCGATGGGGGCGATGAGCGCGAGGAGGGCCCAGGTAGCTGGGCAGGCGCCGGAGGTGATGCCAGGAACAGCAGGTTCCCACTCCGGTGAAAGAACAGCGTGGTCGCCGGGTCGAAGCCCGTCAGCAGCGGCACCAGGGAAGGTGGCGCCGAACATGGCGACGACGTGCTGGACACCGATGCCGATCGTGCGCGGCCAGGTGAGTCGCTCACCGGGGCGACGACCTCGCCCGGAGCGATGGACCGGCCGTCGCCGTGAAGGGCGCCAGCCGCGAGAAGGAGAAGAGGACACGAGTGGTCTCCGCCACTGAGCAATGGAAATGACTGTGTCCCGTGAGAAGCTCCACTCGCGGGAGCAGTCCGCGGGACTGCTCGGCAGGTTCCGGCAGAGCCTGCCGGGACTTCATCATAGCCCCGGCGGGACGGCGCCGATCGGGCGCTCCGAGGCGAGGCACAGCCTGCAGCTCCCATCCGTCTCCTTCGCCGGGACGATGCCGCATCCAGCGTCGGCGGGCATGATGGAGTCATGAGCACCGCCCGGCCCGCACCTCCAGGACAGAGCGCACCGACCTTCTCCCCGGGCTCGGATCAGTACGTCAGACGGCCTCCCGTCAGGATTCGTCTTCCGGGCACCGAGCATCTCAGCCTGCGGAGATCTTCTCCGGCCCGCTGCATCGGCGCCCCGTCCCGTCGTACGGACTCGGGGCCACAGCCTCCTGACTTGCGGGCTGCTGGGCTTCATCCCCCTCGTCAGCGTCGCCGGGATCATCCTGGGCATCGCTGCGCTACGGCGCCTGCGCCACAGCTACGACTCCGGCGAGGGCATGGCCTGGCTGGGGCTCATCCTCGGAACCGGCTTCACCCTCTTCTGGCTCTTCATCGTGCTCTGTGCTGTTCGTGACCTAGGAGTCCCGCTCCTCCGGCCGGTCCCCAGTGGTCCCGTGAAGCCTTTCATCATGGTGACGACGCGCCCCGAGCACGAGGCGGCGCAGGACGAGTACGAGTCCCTTCCTGACCCAGAGCGAGCTGTCGCGCGGCGACCTGCAGCACATCGCCCTGGAGGAGGTCGACTTCGCCTCTCCTTCACCGCGGCCGATGTCTCCGGTGTGCTGATCGGAGCCAGCCCCTACAACGCGGACACGCCGACGGCGGAGAAGACCCGTAGCCAGCAGCATGTCGAGGAGCAGATCCGTGAGCTGCCTCGCGGTGGTCTCAGGGAGGATCCTGCTCCTGGCCACCGGCGTCGCGCTACAGGTCCTGGCCGCCTACCTCGGGACCGGAACCCACGAGGAGTTCGGCGAGAGCTGGGCGCCGTCGACCTGTTCCTGACGGCGGAAGGTCGCGAGGACCCGGTGCTTGCGGACTCCCGCAGGCCGTCACCGTGTTCGCCGGTCACTACGAGGGCGTCGGAGAGGTGCCGCACACGCGACTCTGCTGGCCAGCCTCCCGACTGCCCCGTCCAGATGCTGCGCGTGGGCGGGAACGTCTACGCCTGCCAGTTCAACCCCGAGCTCGACGCCGTCCGTTTCGAGCGGCGCGTCGGCATCTACGACGAGGCCGGATACGGTGACCCGGACGAGAGCGAGACATCCTCACCCAGGCCCGGTCCTCCGGGCGCACGACGCCGGACAGATCATCCGTAACTTCGTCTCCACACTTTGCACGCAACTGAGGTGACAGGGCTCAGGAAATGAACCTTGAGACTCGGGCCGAGATCAGGCTCAGGGGTCCGTCAGCCGACCATCGGGACGCCACGCCATGACTGTACCCATCGCTCCCATCCCGGGCCGCCGCAGGCCAAGGCGGCTCACCAGCAGAACTCGCCGTGGCCGCCCCGCATTCCGCCCATGCCGCGTATGCCGCGTATGCCGCGTATGGTCGCGAAAGCCGACGAACGCGCCGTATGCCGGAGCGGCCACGGGCAGATGCCGACGCCGGCCGGTCGGCCTCCTACGCGCCTCGGGCAGCTCGCGATAACGACCCGAGTCCGTGCGTCAACTCAGCTGAGCACGTGCGTCCCAGGCCAGCGTACCCACTCCGCCACTGGGCTGCCCACAGTATCCGGCCGGCCCGGCAGCGATCACCGCAGTATCAGCCACCAGCCGTACCAGCAGGAGTGCGAGAGCCTGCGCGTACCTGACGCGGAGCGGTGACGGCGCCGGGCTCTCTGCCGGGAATGGTCGAGCCACTCTGGAGCCGCCGCAGGCACGCAGACGACCTCGCCAGAGGCATCGTGCCAGGAAAATGAGCAGTGCCGTGGCGCGGCGAGAAGGCCCGCGGCGCACTCATCATGATGCTCGTTGCCTGCGCCTCAGTCCGTCATTTACATAACTCTCGTCTCACCTCAAAACGAATAGCGATGGTGGATCGTCTTGTTTATCACCGCGATGTTCTCGCGGTCACGCCGGCTAATATGGGCTCACTACTGGATTGCGCCACCTGGTCCGCAATCAGCCAGTCTCCGATGGTTGGACTGTCATTGTGGTTCGGCGAGAACCTTTCCACCGCAACAAGCGGAACCCAGAACAGTTCTCAGCGGCTTGCAGGAGCATCTGCATCACCTCATTATTCATCGTTAGCACTGTTCAGCATCCTCAACGCCCGGATCAACGGCGCCTGAAACCCTGCCAGCATGGACCTCACCACCTTTGGGCGCCTGTCGTCATACCTCAACAATGTAGTTTCGCCCAGAACTCACACTAGTAGCAGGAACGTCAATGCATGGCAAAGCATCAGCCAGTACATCCAATGCGTGGCTCATATGGTCTGGACTGAAGGGGGCATCTCTCTTAGCGCCAGGACTACTTGTTACTGTCGCCTCCTCCTAGCAGCCGCCAGCCCTTCCTGGGAATGCGATCACCCGCAGCAGCATTTTTACCACATCGATGAGCGCCGGTCTTCTCAACCTCCTGACCTCCTCGTTGTTGCGGGTCTATGGGCTTCCCAAGGCGGCGAACATTTCGCCGACCTCCGACGCTCCCTGTGGGAGGTGCTGACCGTCATCATCGTCGGGCCGCCCCTCATCGGGCACCTCTGCTCGCAGCATGTCGCGGTGCCACGGCGCGCTCCACCAGCGGCCTGCAAGGCTCTTAGCAGTCTCGAGCGCCTTGGCACGCTAGCACGCAGAGCCGCTTGTCAGTATCGTCGCCAGCAGCCACCTATGGCTGATGGCGGCCGGGCCCCACCGGCCCTCAGTACCACTGGGATGCACAGGTGTTGTCAGACATGACAGGTGTGTATATCAGCACAATGCCACCATGCGGCAGCCATTCGATCCCACGAGGGCAGGTACTGCCCCTACCGACCCCGCCAGCTCGCAATTCCTACCCAGTCAGTGCAGGTCGCCCTGGGAGCTCCGCCGTCGTCGGAGCACCTTTCACCTCCACCCGCACAGGTTTCGGCATCGCAGCACCTCAACCCGGCCGAAGCACACAATATCCGACATACCAGCCTTACTCAGTTTTCCACCCGGAGTGCCTGATCAGCGGCTATCACAAACCATGGTGCTCTTCCACCCGCTTCTTCATCCTGCCGGAACGATGGTCGGCAGTTCCCGCGTAAGCGCTGGAGTATCGATCCCATGGCGCGGAGAGAAGCTGGCAACGTTGGTGCTGATTCTGACTCACGCGTTTTGCAGACCATACACTTCTTTTCTTTCTGGCAGATCGTCAGAACCAACTGCCAGCTGGTTGGTGGATTCTGCCGATGATATTTGAACTACGTGTCGACCTTTCCTCCAGTCTGTGCCTCCTAGCCATGCGCACCCTTCAGGAATTGCAGACTGAGTATGGCCATGTCGATATGGTTTACCCTAGAGACGATAACACTGACATCAGGCACCCAGAAGATGGTACAGCCACGAGGTATTCGCCGTCCTGACAATATTCATGCTGTTGACAAGGGCAGTTCTTGCGGACACTCTCAATAAGCGCCTCTCCTTCCCGGACAGCACCAGTCACACCAGCTTCGCATCCCGCCAGTTCGTTCTTGTTATCGGCGTTTACATCATTGAGCTGCTTGTACGGTTCGGGCGCGAGCCAGCAGGCAGCATCTCTAGCTCACAGGATCTGGCCTATCTGGTTGAATTCCGGAGGCCTCAGGATCGTCCCTGACCCAGGCCTGGTCGTCACGTTCATCTTCATCTCCTGTCACTGGGCCTGTTCATAGGGGCTAAGACATCGCACCGGTGTGTTCATGATCATTGCTGCGACATCACCCTGACCGCCTACAACTCTGCGATAATTGCTGTCTACGGTGTCCGCACTCAAAACACATACGCTCACTGGCCTTTTCACTGGGGCCGGAGTTCTGGCGATCCTCGTCGTCGGGGCGATCCTCATCGATTCATAAGCGCAGTGGGGCATCACGCAGCACCACTGCGGTTCAGCCGCCCTATATCAGCTGGCCCACATCCAGATGATAGGTAATTGTCCCATACCTGGCGGACACGGGGATCAGGGGATGCTCGGCTGGGGCCGTTGGGGTCACCAACGGGAGAATCGCTCGATGACGTAGACCATGGTGCTCACCCTCAGGGTCATCAGCCGATCGGTCAGATGAACCTCATCCCGTCCCGGTCCTCCTGGCTGTGAAGCACGATCGTCCACCGCCCGTCACGCGTCCCACGAACTGAAGGCCCTCGGCCCGCCATAGCCGATAGCATCCACGCTTGCTGCTGCGATGGCCCAGGGTTCTGCCCAGTCCCAGGCCGACCTGATGCTATGGATGCCGAGTTGCGTCACCAGAGCGGCTGGTCGGAGAGGCACGTTGCATCAATTCGCGACCATGAGCGAATGCACGCAGCGATGTGTGACCGGCAGCAGGTGATCCAGCAGCTCGGCACCCACGTGAACACCTCGTCCGAGGACTACAGCACGACCGATCACCAGGCAGCAGGTACCTTCGCCTGATCTCCCACACCGACGATTTTGTCGCGTCTGGGCCTTCGAGGCTCAGGCACCTCTCGCGTGATGTATGAAAGAACTCGGCTTCAGGGCGCCTTCACACGCCTCGACGTCGGAGCTTTGCCATCGACACCTTGGGACGACGTCGTTGAGCATCGGACTCCCCGGTCGGTGAGCAACGGGCTGCACCGAGATCGTCAGAGGATAGAGGAACTAGTCTCAGGGGTTGGAGGCGTCAAGGTGAAGCAGCAGCCAGGGGCGGCACCACCGAGACTGGTCCTGTTGAACCGGCCACCTCCGGAGACAGGCGAGGGGCGCCGTCGGGCCCCTCTCGGCTGGTGGAATGAGCTCCACTGACTGAAGGTGATGCCGGCGCATCAGAGGGGAGAGGGGGCACCACTTGCCGTCGCCCCGATGAACCGGTGGTGGGGTGACGGCGAGAGGGGCGCTCGCCTCAACCGGAGCCGACGGAGGATCGGAGCGTGGACGACCGACCGAGTGGTGGAAACATGCCGGTAGGCATCGACGACGTCGGAGGAGGCCCAGAGGCGCTGGAACGCTGGCGGGAGTAGCCGGAGGTGGACCGGACCTGCGGGGACAGAGGATGGGGCGGCAGTCCGCGATCGGCACCGCCGGAGAGGGCTGCGGGGCGGCGCAGGAGAAGAGACAGGCGCCGCAGGAGAGGGAGCATGCGGCGCAAAACCGACCGGCCAGCACCGGGTCGAGACGGCAGCCGGGCCGGCCAGATAGGACGTTCCGCACCGGCTGGAGCCTGAGGCTGAAGTATGGGAGGGCCTGCGGCACTGATCCAGCGGAGGGTCGTCGCCTCCGTCTCTGGCGCCGTCTGGTCGCGGCCTCAGGGAACCACGGGCGACGGCACCGTCCTTCGAGCTCGTCTGACGCGACGCGGCTCTGAGCGAGTTCGGCACCGCTGAGCGTCGGCGCCCCTGCTTCGGCGGGCCGACGCGTCAGCAGTCATGGTCGGTCAGACGAGTCAGGGAGGCGTTCCGATCCTCGTCCTGCTGACCCGCCGACGTTCGGCGACCAATCTGAAACGGGAGAAGGATCGGAGAAGAACCGTGCCAGTGCTCGTCCGATCCCGAGCGACCCTGCTGCGGGACCACCACGCGGTTAACACTGCTAGTCCCGCTGTTCTCCGAAACGCGGAACCAGGCTCTGCACCGCGATCACCTGGTGAGCAGGACCGGGGAGCGCCTGGACGTTGAGCGCCAGCAGAGGCACGAGAACGGTGACGACAAGCAGGGGGAAATCGACGATAACGGCGACCACCGCCTCCCGGTGGTGAGAGGGGCCAGCAGTATGAGCCAGCACGCGCTTGGGCGACGCACGGGTGTTGGTGGATTCTCACAGTTGCCCGTCAACGTCGATCAGTCCTGCTGCGATCACGGCCGCTGGGAGAGTCCCCAGGCGGCGAGGCCCAAGATGTCACCAGCCGACCCCACCATGCCGACCGAACGGTACTGAGGAACATCCCTACAGCGGTGCCCGCTGTTGTGAGGAAATATGAAGCGACTACCTCGCCCACGTTCGCGTCATGACTTTGCCGCCGTCGACCCAGAAGCAGGACCAGCACCAGGACCACTGCGCACGGTAACAACCAGCCGCGGCATCAGGCGCAACCCGGTGCGCAGTGAGGACGTAGGAGAAGCACCATGACGCACACGAGAACTGGAGCCCCCATCCCGTCACGCCGCCACATCGCCGCCTGGATCGTCGTCAGCGGGCCGAGCAGCACCAGGCTCCGGGCGATCTCCAGAGCAACTGAGACACCGCCGTCTGATCCACGGACTGCGATACCAGCGAGGAGACACATCCTGAGAGACAGGCGCCTCAGGCTGACGTACAGAACGTCCCATGACTCGTAACTGCGTCATATCCAGCTGCTGGTTGGGGACCCACAGCAAAGCTGGGATCAACAGCCGCCGATGGCCCCACGGCCACGAGCACTACCAGACGGGAACACGCGAGATCCCGCAGCCGGAACCATCGTTCCGACAGAGGCCAAGAAGAGCCAGGCACCAGAACCGCTTCACCGACGCCTTTGGGAACGATCCACAGCACCAGAGCAGCAACTCCCGTTCCACATCGTGAGCAACGCGACCAGCAACCGGGAGTCCGGACTGGAGACGGCGGCAAGGCACCCGCGGCTCCTGCCAGAGAGGGACAGTCAGGCCCCAACGCCTCGCGCACTGCAGGTCTCGCCCGGAGGGTCGAAAGCCGCAGCGACCAGAACCCACCAAGGCGGGCTCGCAATCTGCAACGCGGTCGGGAGCAGGGCTGCGCTGATCATTGGAGGCCAGCCCTCCCAGGGAAAAAGAAGAGAACCGCTACCAGGACGACCGCCGTCCCCCGACCGATGAGCGCAGAACGTTCTCGAGGTCGGAGTCCGTCGCCATGGCTCCGCAGACCGGCTCGAGCCGGCGTCGTGACAAGCACAGCGCCCTCGAGAACGTCGGTTCCCACGGCCGCCTCGGCGTCCACCGGCTCCATCGGCCGTTGTGATGAGGAACCCACTGGGTTGGTGAGCCTTCGGCGGAGTATGAGGCTCACCAACCGACACACCTGCGCGTGCCGCCACATCGAGCCGTTCGCCCTCATGGCGAGAGGGTGACACGGATGCTGGTCGCATTCATCCGAGGATCAGAACTCCGGGGTTGGGAGAGGTTCCGAGGTGCAGACAATCGTGACTCTATCGATACTATGACGTCGCACCCAGTTGGGGGCTTCACTTCGGTCATTTCTCTCGACGCCTGCCTTCCAGCCGGGGACAGCACACCCTCCCCGCCCATGAACACCGAGGAGCAGAATGACAATCGACACTTCCGAGGCGTCGTCACCGAGACGATCGAGCTCAAGGCCCCACCGAACGCCATCACACCGCAGGATGCCAGCAGCTCGCTGACGATGGTGCTGCCGGCTGACGGGGCTCGATGGTCGGTGTTCAGTGGCCATCTCAATAACAACAACACGCGCATGCTGTCGATGGAGTTGGGTATTTATGCTCGATGGTCGTGCTCAACGTGTACCGCCAGATCCATCAGCACCGTAACAGTCACGAACCAGCGCGCGAGTACCTCGGTTACATCTCCGAGGTGCCCGAGGTCCGAGGCGGCCAATGTCCAGCGTCGCACCGCTGTCAGTCATCTGCCTGGAGCCGGAGGCGCTGCTGTACCTGGTTCAGACACGCCAGGGTGAACGGCGCTAGCAGACCACTCTGCCATCCGCGTGCGCTTCCCAGCCGCTGGCGGCAACCATTGAGGCCGAGGAGGCCGGTCTTCACACTCCTGACCCGGTGTGCGCTTCGCAATGCACCGTTCGTGTCCACCCACGAGGTTGATGCCTTCCTTCGGCATCGACTGGGCGCCTCTCACATTGAGGTGTGCCCGTTGAGCGAGGCTCGCGCCCAGGTCCGGCGATGCTCGCGCACATCCTGGCGCTGACCTCCCGAGTCTGGTGCAGTTGGTCGTTCTCACCTCTCAGGAGGCGCCCGGAGTGGGACTGGGTGAAGTGGCGCCCCGCCTGGTCCGACTCCGTGACAGACGCCGTCAGGCCATCACGGCTCGTGGCGCACTCGCTGACGAGCTTACGGACAAGCCCTCGAGGAACGCGCGTAACTTTCCTCCGCTGCAGGAGAGTCACCTCTGCCTCATGTCATCGTCCTGGTCGACGGCGGCACGCCTCCCAGGCTCCCTGATGACGCCGACCGTGGGCTTCAGGGGCGTGACCGTCATTAGCGTATCTCCGAGCGCGCCGAACAGCCCTGGTGCTGGAAACCGCCTGCGCCTGGTCCTGCGTCCCTCCGGCGGTCAACCGGTTCCGCGTTGAGTGGCTCTCTCGACGAGACGGTCCCATGGAACATCGGAGCTCGCAGGACAGGATCCCAGTCCGGCGCTGGCAGATGCCCTCAGTATCAATGGCGCCGAGGCGTCGCCTGTCGCTCCTGGTTACCAGGCGGCAGGAGATCGCCTCCTCGGCGCCAGTGGGAACGTCGATCGAGCGCCAGGAGGACCCGAGCTGTCCTGCGCCTGGGAGACGTGAGGACTTCAACCAGACGCAGTGGTCAGCGCACCGGCGCCGAGCGTCTCAGCGTGCCCGCCGACTCCGGAGGGCGAGCCAGTGGTCCGACATCGAGTCGGCAGAGAACGGCATGGGACCTCACGGTCTGCTCGTGGGAGCCACCGGTTCGGAGTCGGAGGTGCGCACGCTCGTGCTGGCTCTGGCGCTCACTCACGGGCCCGACTGGCCCAACTTCCGTCCTGGTCGACTTGCGGGCGGTGCGACCTTCGCCGGAATGTCCGACCTCCGCACGTCTCGGCGATGATCTCCAACTTGAGAGCGAGCTGGGGCCTGTCGACCGTATGGCCGAGGCGCTGCGCGGTGGATGAACCGTCAGCAGATGACTCCAGCGACGCCGGGAACCGCCAACGTCATGGACTACGAGCAGGATCGGGTCAGGGCAAGCACAACGGTGACCCGCTTCCGGCGCTGTTCATCATCCTGGATGAGTTCTCCGAGCTCCTGTCCGCCAAGCCGGATCATCGACACCTTCGTGACATCGGACGACTGGGACGATCGCAGATGCATCTGCTCCTGTCCTTCAGCGACGGAGGAGGGGCCGCCTGCGCGGCCTCGACTCGCACCTGTCCTACCGAATGGTCTGCGCACCTTCCGCCAGCGGGTCCCGCACGGTTCTGGGCTCCCGACGCTCTACCTGCCTCCCCTGCCGGGGGCGGCTACCCAAGAGCGACACCGAGACGATGACCCTGTTCTGCGCCTCCTACGTCGCCAGCAAGCCCCTGCCTGACGCGCCTCGCGGGCGTTGCAGTACCGGGAGCCGCCAGGCGGCCGGCGTGCTCGAGGCGCCGTCGAGGTTCTTCCATTCACCGCCCAGGACGTCGGTGGAGATCGCCCCTGAGGAGATGGTCATTGAGCGGAGGAGCCCGCTGCCGGAGCCTGAGGCCTCCCGCAGGACGCGGCCTATAGCGACAGCACCACCATGGACATCGCAGTGGACCGGATGACCGGCCACGGGTCCAGGCTCACTGATCTGGTTGCCGCTGCTGAGATCAGCGAGACCTTCGACCTTGTCGCGCCTGGATCTGGTGGTCGACCGCACCTGGGCCTTGACCGCTGGGTCGTGGCGGGCGCGAGGCGATCTCGTGGTGCCGTTGGCGTCACTGACGTGCCTCTGGAGCAGCGCCGAGACGCTCACCGTGGACCTGTCGGGCGCCGGCGGTCGCGTCGCGTCGTCGGCGGCCCCTGTCCGGAAAGTCGACGGCGTTGCGCTCACTGGTCATGGCGCTGGCCCTGGCTCGTACGCCCGCCGGGTGCAGTTCTACGTCATCGACCTGGGCGGACCGACAATGCTGGACCTGCCCACCTCTCCGGGATGGCTACGCGCGACGAGCCCGACATCGTGGCTGACCATGGCGGAGATCGCTTCGCTGCTCGACGATCGCGAACGGTACTTCAGGCGAACCGGATCGACTGATTCAGACCTATCGGCGCGAGCGGTTGCGGGCGTCGACGACGCAGTATGGACGTCTTCCTCATCATCGACGGCTGGGCCACCAAGACCGATTTCGAGACATCTCCATGGAGGTGCAGAACCTGGCATGCGCACTGGCGCTGGTGCACTTCGTTCTGTCCACCAACCGATGGATGGATTCCTGGGGGGCGATCCGCGATGCCATCGGAACCCGGATCGAGCGCCTGCGACCCGGCCGATTCGGGAGATCAACTGGAAGATCGCCCGTCAGGTGCCTGGCAGGCCGGGGCGCGGACTCGGATCGACAGGCTCGCACATGTTTGGCGCAGCCACGCATCGGGAGACCACGACGACCCACCCTGGCACAGGATCCACCATGCCTGCCAGCGGCTCGCCAACGCCCGGCAGGGCGCCTGGTCCTAAGCCGGCGGCTGCTGCCGACAGATCGACCTGACCGAGCCTTGCGCATGGTTCCCGCCGACGCCGGACCTGTCATCGGTATCGACGAGGCGCGTCTGGAACCGGTCACGCTGGCCATGCAGCAGACCCCAGCCTCATCGTGCTGGGCGATGCCAAGAAGGAAGACCACCTTCCTGCGGGCGCTGGCCCGAACTGTCCGTGGCAAGACGCCGGACCAGGTGCATGTTCGCCATCGACCTGCGCTGTAACCCGCTGAGAGATCTTGAGGAGTTTCTGCTCGCGTACCTGTCGGTCCGCGATACGGCCGTCTCCGAGATCAACGACCTCACGGGTTACCTTCAAGGCGTCTGCCGGCCCCGATGTCACGGCTGAGCAGCGCACCGCTCCTGGTGGAGGGGCCGAGATCTATCTCCTCGGACGACTACGACCTGGTGGCGACGAATACGGGTCCAACCCGCCCGCACCTTTCTGCAGCTCTTGCGGCTCAGGACATCGGTCTCCACCTGGTGCTCACGCGCCGCATCGCGGAACGATGCGCGCCATGTACGAGCCGACCGCAGACACTCGCGATCTGTCCACGCCGGGGCATCATGCTCCCCGGCAACCTCTGATGAGGGTCGCTGCTGGGCGGCAGAAGCCGCAGCCCGGTCCGCCGGGCGGGCACGGCTCATCAGCCGCGACGGTGTACGTACTTCCGTATCGCCTGGACGCCACCGGACCATGTGAGGAAGCTATGCCTGCCGGCCCTTCCAGATGCGGATCCAGATGTCGGGACGGTGGGGCGTTATCCTGTTAATATCCTGACGGGTTGGGGAAGTCCTGCATCAGGGTTCTGGTTAGGGTGGGTTTCATGTCTGATCGGTTGGTTGAGGAGCGCTGTCCCAGATTGCTGAGCAGGTGGCTCAGGCGCAGCGAAATAACGAGGGCACTAGCGCGTACGCGGCAGGCCGACCACTGGAGGTTGAGGGCACGTCCAAGGGCGGCGAGGTCACAGTGGTCGACGCCGCTGGGCGTGTGCGGATGTGCGCTTACGGCGGCGGGCCAGGTGCTGAACCCTGGCCAGCTCTCCGAGGCGGTCGCGGAGGCCATACACCGGCCGGCGTGAGCCGCCAGCAGGATCCGGGCGATCGTGACCGGCACATTGGAGTGGACACCGGACTTGGCGGACGATGCTGGAGCCTATGAGCAGATGGCCGGCGAAGGTGGGAGTGACCGACGGAGCCGAGCGGGCCGAGCGGAACAAGAGGCGTGAGACGCCTCCCCGGTCTGGTGTTCCCAGGTAGGTAGGCCAGGTGACCGATACCGCCTGCTCAGGAGGATCTGGCGGGCTGGTGCGGTGCTGACTGTGTCAATGAACTGACGTCAAAAAGTAGGAAGATCTGTCATACTGATATTCGTTGATGGTGGGACGTTGCGTTTGGGTGCTGGGGATTACGGATGCGGTGGCCGCTGGGTGTGGCTCAGGCCGGGACGCCTCCGGGTGCGGCGCTGGGGGACCAGCGCCTGGATGCTCATGTAGCCGCCGTTGTTCCTGCCGGCCTACACGCTGGTGAGAGACCGCGGCGACGCAATGATGGTCTCGGCTGAGGAAGAGAAACTGCGTAACAGCGCCGCTGGTCTGCAGGGGCGGCCACCGCCCTGGAGGGGCGCCGACGCTGACGCTGCGCAGTGCGGTGCCGTACCAGGTGGGGCGTGATCGGTGATGGGTAACGATCTTGTCACCGGAGTAAAGGACTCGGAGAACATCTGGACCAGCTCGCGTCTGCTGGAGGATGGCTTCGATCTTAAGGAAGCGTTTGAGTCAGCATGGGTCGCCGGTGGTCTGGCGGTGGCGGCCACCGCTGACGCCGTGTCGGCTGCGATGGATCCTGGGTGAGGCGATCCGCCGGGCGTGGGTCATTGAGCACCTGGGGGCCTGGAACAAGTGGCTCAACGAATTCACCGGTGACAGTGACGCGGTGGCTGCGGCCGCCTCGAGTGGACAAACATCGCACGTGAACTCCTGCGCCGATGACCTGGAGACGGTGTGCAGGGGCGTCTGGCCAGCAGGAGTCCTGGCCGTGGCGACGTTCAAGTCCCTCAGGCGGGTCGCCGAGCACCTGCGTATGACTGGTGGTGTGGCTGGTGCGATCTCGTGGGTTGACGGGCCTCGGTGATCGGCATGGTACGACCTGGTGCGTGACGCGATCTCGACGTGATCGGCGAGCCTGCTGTCGAGGCGACCATCAGATCACTCGCGGTCTGGCGGCCCTCTGGGGTCAGTCGGTCATCTCGACGTGGTCCATGGGTGACCCGCCTGTCCGGACATCGCCAGCACCGTCCTGTCAGCCAAGAACCTCAAGAACCTGCTGACAAGGCCACCACCCTGCTCGACGACGCCGCGGCCTTCGCCCGCATCCCGCCAAGGCCAGCGAGGCCGTCACCGGAGTGATGGAGGCCCCGGGACTCGCATCCTCCTGAGCCCCAGCACGCTGGCCGGCGCACCGGGCGCTGACCATGGCCCAGGCCCGCCAGGTCAGCGCAAGGCCAGCCCCAACGTCCACACCCCCAAGACCCCAAGAGCACCAAGCCCACGCCTTCCGAGGCCGCCAGCAGCTCGACGAAACCACCGACACCACCAAGCACACCGACGGGCCGCCGAAGCCGCCACCACCGCCGCCACCGCAAAGACGAAGAGCGAGCCGGTAAACGGTACGCCGACCGTGGCGGCGGTCGCGACATCAAAAGGGCTACGCCAGAAGACAATGGCGGAGCGCACATGACGACGACAGCGAAGGAAGGACTGGAAGAATGCCTTGGCGACCTCGACGCTGATGGAGTCTCGGTGAACGAAGTCATCGGTACAAGCGGCTTGCGCGTGTTGGAAGGGGCTCTGCAGGACGCTACTATGACCGACTTGTTCACGTGAGATGGTACCTGGGTGGTCTGGAGTGTAAGAGCGGGTTCATAGCGCACCCAACGAGAGCGGATAACATGGTGTCGCCAGACAACCCGCCGTCGTCACGCTGGACGACGGACGAACATAAAGTCACCGAGGTTCAAGTAAAGGGTTGAGAACAACAATGACGCTTCGCCTACGAAACAAATGGCAAGAACGGACGGTTGAGACTTTCTTCTTCCGCAACTCCACGGAATTCGCCAGCGAGCAACTCGACGTGTATCTGCCAAAATTCATGGACGGGTGAAGCACTTTTCCATGTTAGGTCTGGGCGTTACCTGAAGGTGCATTGATGATGTTCGTCGTCTCCGGCGCGCGCGACGTACATCCAGTGGTGGATCACGGAGGCAATGACCATCGAGATCCGCGTGACTCCGACGACGGCTCCATGAGCGGTACACAGTGGCTCGTGAGCTTGTCACCGACCCGAGGCGTGGACCACAGTGTCCTGGGACAACGGAGGCCCTGGGCCCTACAATATCAGGTCCACCCAGGAGGTCTTCACCGGCGAGCAGGCGGTCCCGTCTTCCGGGCCTACATCGAGGTAACGCCTTACCGCAGCCGACCTGCTACGCAGAATCGAGTCTAACCACCATCACCGTGGCCCGCACCCACGGCGCGGGGCCACAACACCTTCCTGCGTCGTGAACACCCGGCTCCGCCGCTGACCACCACGCCCCAGGCCTTGACTTAAGGAGGCGTTTGAGTCCAAGAGTGGGTCGCCGGTGGCCTGGCGGTGGCGGCCACCACCGCTGACGCCGTGTCGGCTGCGATGGATCCTCTGGGTGAGGCGATGTCCGCCGGGGGTAGCATGGGTCATTGAGCACCTGGGGAGCCTGAACAAGGGCTCAACGAGCCTCACCGGTGACAGTGACGCGGTGGCTGCGGCCGCCTCGACGTGGACGAAACATCGCCACCGAGCTCGAACTCCTGCGCCGATGACCTGAGGCGGTGTGCACGGGGTCTGGCCGGGCAGGAGTCCCTGGCCGTGGCGACGTTCAAGTCCCCAGGCTGGCTCCGATCGCACCTGCGGACGACTGGTGGTGGCCGGTGCGATCTCGGGCGGGCTGACGGTGGCCTCGGTGATCGTGCGTGGTGCCGACCTGGTCCGCGACGCGATCTCCGACGTGATCGGCAAGTTTGCTGTCAGGCGACCATCACGGTGATCACCGCGGGCCTGGCTGCCTCGTGGTCCAGTCGGTCATCTCCGACGTGGCCTCGGGTGACCCGCCTGTCCAAGGACATCGCCAGCACCGTCCTGTCAGCCAAGAACCTCAGAACCTGCTGGACAAGGCCACCCTGCTCGACGACGTCGCCGCGGCCTTCGCCCGCATCCCCGCCAAGGCCGCAGGAGGTTCACCAGGAGGATGGAGGCCCTCGAGGACCATCCTCCCTGAGCCCCCAGCACGCGCTGGCCGGCGCACCGGGCATGACCATGGCCCAGGCTCGCCAGGCCGGCAAGGCCAGCCTCACCGTCCACACCAAGACCCCCAAGAGCACCAAACCACGCCCAACCCCAACGAGGCCGCTGGGGTCAGAGCTCGAACCACCGAACAAGGCCAAGCACACCGACGGCAGCGACAGCACCCTCAAGGGCGAAGGCGACGGAAGCGACCCAATGAGCAGGCCGGTCGTCTTCAATCCCCAAGAACCCAACAGGCTGAGGTTGCTGAGACTCGGGGTACGTCGCTGGCTGCAACCGGGTACTTGACGCGGGGCACTGTCACAGACCGGGAGGTACTTCACTAGCACACCACCCTCGGCACTGGCCAAGTATGCTGCTAAACGAGAGAATAGCGCATCCCGAATTGTATTCGGATGGCAAAGTTGCTGGCCATGTTCCTGACAGCACGTGGATGGGCAAGCCGGATCCGCACGAATGGCAACCGCTGTCATCCAGGGTAAACTCCAGCCTGGCAGGACAGAATAATCGCACCCTTAGGGTATAAGCCGACGGAGTTCATCCGGGAAGGAGATGAAGGCCATGGATGACACCGTGCTGCTGGCGCACCGGCGAGGAAAACCGACCGAGTCAGGGCGTTCCGGAGTTTACCTGGCCGGACTACATCGGCTGGGGGTGGATGATCATCCAAGCGCGGATGGAGGCCGACTGGAAAGGGATATGGAACTATGCCCTACCGCACGCGCACGCCTCGGAGGAGACCGGACCCGCACGAGGCCAACTAGGTCGCCTGCCGGAGTCTACGCGGCTTCTCCTGGGCTTCCAACGGCTGGCCCTGCTTTCCAGGACATGACGGCCTTCCACCCAGCGACCTGCTGGGCGGTGACTCACAAGGCCAGACCCAGCCAGAGTTGCCCGAATGCGTCGAGGCCATGGCCGCCGAGGCGTTATCGCCGGACCACTTCCCCGTGGCGCCTCACTGGAGTCGATTGATGTTGCTCTCATGGGGCGGCCCGGCACCCTGGCGGAGGCACCGCCCTGGGTACGCGGCGAGGTTGTTGGAGCGCTATGACGACTTCCTGGACTACTCTCAGTCCATGATGGGCTCAACAAGATCGATGTCGCCCGCCTACGAAGAGACGATGGTCCAAGCCGACGGTGTCCCCACGCCGTCATCGACCGCGGCAGCCCACCGTCTTCGAGCACGCCCGCCGCGACGACTCAGCCGACGGTATGGGCGATCATCCCATTCAGCGTCAGCCTGAGGCGCACTGCCCGCTCCTACCGCACTGAACGCCCCGCAAGTATGGATTCCGCTAAGAACAATCTCCACCGACTCTGTGGTGCTGGGGCCAAGTCGGCCGTCTTGTTCCAGCACCACAAGTGTTTCCTGTTCCGCCTCCCAGCCAGAGACTGCTTGTCGCAACATTAAATCAACCTGTCCTGCGCGACCTTAAACAAGGTTGCCACCACGCTCATTCGCCTCAGCAGGAACTGAACACACGCGGCGACATTCTTGCAAACCACCACACCTGATGGTAGCAACGCCGTCGGTCAAACAACCGCTCACCAGGAAGGCTACCCGGCGCCTGCGCATCACCGGCGATGTGGCCGGCGCGATCTCGGGCGGACTGACGCCGCCCACTGGCCGTGCGCATGGTGCACGACCTGGTCCGTGACGCGATTCCGACATCGGCAAGATCGCCTCAAGGTCACCATCGGAGTACTCACCGCGGGCCTGGCCGCCCCTGGCAGTGTCCTCGGTCGCCGCCGACGTCACCTCCTGACCACCCGCCTGGCTGGGGAAGTCACCGACGTGGTGACCTCGGCCAGAACCTGAAGAACCTGCTGGACAAGCCAGCACCCTGCTCGACGACGTCGGCAAGAAGCTCTCCGGCATGGCAGCCATGGCTCTGGGTATGGCTCCAGAACGTCGACAACGCCGCCAAGGGCGCCAAAGCACGCCGACGCCGCAGCCGACGCCGCCGGTGCGCGGAGGCGCCGTCCCACCAACAAAGGGCGGCGGCGACGGAGGAGGAACCACCAGGTGGGCAACAAAGATGGTGGCGGAGGAGGTGACGATCCGCCAAGAAGTCCCAGGAGCCACGAACGCGCTCGAACAGCAAAAAATGAGTTACCTGCTGGTAATGAACAAACCACCTCTTCCGACCACGTCAAGGCCCTCAGTGGTTGAGCAAGGATCGCCCGACGGCTTTCAGAAACCTAACGTGGATGATGTTTTGCCAAGCAGGAGAGATTTGGCACCCCGTTGTTTCAGGCTGCAGAGATCATGGGGTCGACGGCCAGCAACTGGCTTCGCACGCAGAAAGACAGTTATCGTTGACCGCAAAGAGCCATACTGGGGTCTCAAGAAAGTCTGCTCCGACTGTCCGGTACGAGAAGCGGATTGGTATGTGACCGACCTGACGGGACGTGGATCTTCCGCGCAGACGGAAGTGTGGACTCCCCAACTAAAGCTCGCAACCAATGACCCAGCCAATAGAAGGGCACCACCGGTTGACATTGATTCCATGATCGCGAGATTCGGTCGGCTCGACTAGAGTTAAATGATTCGACCAACGTTAAAGGTCTTCACCTTTGAGGGTTAGGAAACGAATTTGGAAAGCAATGCTAGACCCGAGGACATTGAAGGCACATACCGCCGAAGGATCACTGAGGATACTGTGCGTCGAGCACGTAAAACCCTACTGGTACCGCGCTTTTCCGCACGACGGGCGTGTTGACGAAATGATATCCCTGCCCAAGATGTCATCGAGCAAAGAGAGGCAGACGTTGCTCAACAGCGCCGGAAAACTTCCTGGTGGACGTACTGATGAGATTGATGACTTCAATTCTGTGACGGAGCTGCATCGTTTGTCGCAGACGCTGCGTCAAGTACAGTGATTTCAGCCTGTCATCGTTATCTTGACTATGATATTGCTAATTCGGCGAAGGGACGATGAGACTTCCGGACGCGCTTGATAGCGGAAGACTGCTGCCAGCGCCGCAGCCGGTGTTGAACTGATGCCGGCGGAGGAGACTAACGTGGCTGCGCGTCGGGCGTTCTGGTTGTGGTACCTGGATGAGGCGATCCTGGCAGTCCTGCCAGGCGGATCGCACCCGGAAAGTTTGCACCACCCAGCCTGCGGACGAGCACCACCGACCACCACCAGGGCTGCCCTTCTGACTCGGCCCCTGCGGCTTCGCGCTCACTGGAATAACACCTCCCCGCCCCTGATCCTGCATGCGCCTGGATCAGGCAGCGGGGACACTGCGTGCACGGGGCGTCTGGCCGGGCGGAGTCCGTGGCGGTGGCGACGTTCAAGTCCCAGGCCGGCTCCGCATCGCACCTGCGTATGACTGGTGGTGGCTGGTGCGATCTCGTGGCTGACGGCCTTCGGTGATCGTGCGCGTGGTGCACGACCTGGTGCGTGACGCGATCTCCGACGTGATCGGCGATGCTGTCGAAGGCGACCATCACGGTGATCACCGCGGTCTGGCTGCCCCTGCGGTCCAGTCATCTCCGACGTGGCCTCATGGGTGACCTGCCTGTCCGGGGACATCGCCAGCACCGTCCTGTCAGCCAAGAACCTCAAGAACCTGCTGGACAAGGCCACCACCCTGCTCGACGACGTCGCCGCGGCCTTCGCCCGCATCCCGGCCAAGGCCAGCGAGGCCGTCACCAGGAGGATGGAGGCCTCGAGGACCTCGCGTCCTCCTGAGCCCCCAGCACGCGCTGCCGGCGCACCGGCATGACCATGGCCCAGCCTGCCAGGCCGGCAAGGCCAGCCCACCGTCCACACCCCCAAGACCCCCAAGAGCACCAAACCACGCCCCAACCCCAACGAGGGCCGCTGGGGTCAGAGCTTCGACGAACCACCGACACCACCGTTCACCGACGAGGCCGCCGAAGCGCCACCACCGCCACCGAAAGACGAAGAGCGAGCCGGTAACGAGTACGCCGACCGTGGCGACGGTCGCGACATCAAAGGCCGCTACGCCAAAGGCAATGGCGGAGCGCATGGTACGACGACAGCGAAGCGCAGGCCTGAGCGATACACCAACGACCTGAGCCGTGAAGGCGTGGCCGTTAAAGAGTCATCGAGTACGCGGCTTGCGTATTAAACATATAAAAGGGTCCGCAGGACGCTACTATGACCGACTTGTTCAACGTGAGGATGGTACCTGGTGGCCTGGAGGTAAAGAGCGGGGCCTCATATGGCACCCAACGAGAAGCGGATAACATGGTGTCGCCAGACAACCCGCCGTCGTCACGCTGGACGACGGACGAACCATAAAGTCACCGAGATCCACGTAGAGAGTTCCAAAACAAGAGATATTTCGCTCGCGAAACGAACGAGGAGCGGCCCAGAGAAAGTTTCTTCATACCGCAGACCCGCAGGAGTTTGCGAAGGGTGGCAGAGCCTCACTTCCCTAAGTTTCTGGACGGAAGTACGTTCTCTATTATGGTGTGGGCTCTCCTGGGGAGCAATGCACATTGATGACGTTCCTCGTTTGTCTCCGGCGCGCGGACGTACATCAGTGCGGTGGGATCCACGGAGGCGATGACCATCGAGATCCGCGTGACTACACGACGGCCCTACGAGCAGTACATGTGGCTCTTAGCCTGTCACCGACGAGGCGTGGACCACAGTGTCCTGGGACAGCGGAGGCCCCGAGCCCTACCATCAGGTCCACCCAGGAGGTCTTCACCGGCGAGCAGGCCGCCCCGTCTTCGGGCTCACACGAGGACAACGCTTCAACACCAGCCGACTCTGCCGCAGAATCGACGTCTAACCACCACATCACCGTGGCCCCGCCCACCAGCGCGGAGCCGCATAGTCTTACTACGTCGTCAGGCCTTCCCCGACCCCGGATGCCACCCCGACTGATGCAATCAATTAGCCACCAGGCGTTTGGCTGCGCACCTCGATTGAGACCATCCAGCAGTCCTGACCGGCTGAGCACAGAGGCGACTCTACAAGAGCCGACCAGCAAGCACCTCACAGACCACCTCTGACGGTGGGGGCCGCGCCCTGACTCGACCCCACCGCTCAGCCAGACTCGGTGGCTGCGGCCGCTCGACAGGAGGAACATCAGCACCACGCTGAGCTCGTGCGATTGTGCACGACCAGAGCCGACGCGATCGCTGACGCGATCGGCGGCTGCTGTCGAACGCCGGCCATCACAGTGATCACCGTGGGCCCGGCCATCCCGATCAGCATCCTCGTCGCCGCCGACAACAATGTGTCACAAACAACCCCGCCATCAAAAATGGACGACGGACGAACCATCAAAGTCACCGAGATCCACGTGAGAGATCCAAACAATGAGACGCTTCGCTCAAGAAACTATAGGAAAAGGGCCAGTTGAAATCTTTGAGATTCCAGACCGGAGGAGTTTGCTGGCTGACATTGCGCGAAGCCTGACCTCCCTGTGCCAGTGAGAATGTTTTCGCTATTGTAGTGTAGGCTCTTCCTGAAGGGTGCGGCACATTGATGACGGCGTTCCTCCGTTCCTCTCCGGCGCACGCGACGTACATCCAGTGCGGTGGATCCATTTCGAGGCAATGACCATCGAGATCCGCCGTGACTCACGACGACCCTGCCCACTCACGTGGTGGCTCGCGAGCCCGTCACCGACAGGGCATGGACCACAGTGTCCTGGGACAACGAGGAACCCCGAGCCCTACACCATCCGTGGGTCCACCCCAGGAGGCAGGGCCTCACCCGGCGAGCAGGCGCGCGCGTCTTCCGGGCCTACATCGTGAGGACGCCCCACCACTGCCGACCTGCTACGCCGATCGGCAGCGTCTGCCACCACATCACCTGTGGCCACCCGACGCGGGGCCACTGCACCTCTCCACACTCGTCGGCGCACAGCCTCCCCGCCACGCTGACAAACAACCCCACACAGTCCATCTTGGGGTGCGTGGTGTTTTCTCGACTGGGAGAGTTTTCTTCCCCTGAGTCGATAGAATAGATCCCATGCCAGCACCAGCACAGAGTCCTCGGGACCGACGTCGAGCGCCGGCTAACGACCGACAACGTGTTGAAGTCTGCGGACTCGTTACTACCACGGACGGCACAATCACCAAAAGGCTTGGGACGCCAAGACACAGGAGGAGGAGACAAGGCCCCTACCAAGGCAAGGGCCCTGAGTTCCTCATGAAGGGTTCGACGATGAGATGAGGGTGTACGGCGAGGCGATAAGGTCGTCGGGCAACCCTGTCTCTAGTCTGACCCTGGTTACCAACACGCCGGAGTCTGTAGAGTTTCTTGGTCAGCGCGCCCGAGATTCTCGCTCCCGACGTCGAGCGCACATCCAACTGAAACCATAAACCTAGAAGAAATGAACTAAAATGGGCGTCAGGTATCTTTATACCACTCTCAACTCAGGGCGCGTTATCGCCGATACATACACGTTCCTCCGCGAGGGAAAGCGGCACTGGCCAGACTGCAAAACAAGGTCCGTGGGGTCCGCCGATCGCGAGACCGACGTGAAATTCTGCTCGATCCGATGGGGCGTCGACGATTATCAGCCACTTCAGCGACGGTCAGTACTCATATCTGTCGGTGGGCTGATCTTGAGAGGCCGCCGACATTGCCGTTTGCGTCGATCACTTCAACCCGGACCCCAGCCTGGTGCTGTGGTTCACTACGAACGTCTTCGACGGGCACACGGTCCTGACTCTGGCATCACGTCCCAGCAGGTCATTGATCAGTGGGTGGATCATCGCAGCACGACCCTATGCGGAGTACCCGAGTACCTCTCCTGACAACTCCACCAACACCGGTTCATACATGGCACCGTCCCAGTTCCGGCAGACAGCAGAAACGACCCACTCACCACTACTGATCGACTACAACAACCAGACGTCTCCCTACTGCAGAGACCGGCCCACCGCAGTCGCGCACCAGCGTCCTCGTTCTCCAGCAGTCAACGACGCCAAGGGAGCCAAGCACGCCGACGACGCGGCTGACGCCGCTGTAAGGACTGACGGCGCCGTCCCACCCAGCAAAAGGCGGCGGCGACGGAGGAGAGACCCCACCAGGCAAGGGCGACAAAGATAGTGGCGGAGGAGGTGACGATCCCGCCAAGAAGTCCCAGGAAGCCTTCGACAGGGCGAAGGAGGCAAAGGAGGGTCTACCCGATAAACGAAAGTTTGACAACAAGGCTGCTTCGTCTGACCACATATAACTCTCAGTGGATGGGGCGCCGACCGCTCCACCTGGTTTCAAGGCCCAATGTTGAGGATGTAATAGCTAAACAAAAGAGATCGGACGACGTGGAAAATCGAGAGCAAACGACCACGGCGTTGACGGCAAATACTACGCATCACACGCAGAGAGGCAGTTGTCTTTGACCGCACGAGCCGCAAATCGGAGTCTCGAAAGCGATGTGTCCTGACCGTCAGGGTATTTTGCTAAGTTAGCGCAACATGAAAGGTCGAGACTGGCGACTCACCGACCCTGACGGAAATGGATCTTCGTGCCGACGGCACTGTGGTTAGCCCTGCGACTGCGAGCAAGGATGAACTTTTAAGAGGAAACCAAGATGATTAATATGGATACCGTGAATCGGAGATCGTGCGGCTCATGCTGAACTTGAGTCGAAAAGATAATAGTTAAAGGAATGCTTTCTCTGGGGCTCGCGCCGCATCTGGAAGGCAATGCGCAGAGACGCCGAAACAGGTCATCACCGGCATCGAATCGAATTGAAAATTCTGTGCACACGGCAAGTTCAACACTACTGAATCAGGCCTTTCCTGACGAGAGAAGTTGAAGAAATGCTTTCTTTGAGCTCAAAAGATTAGGTCGAGCGTCAACTTGACGTGGAAGAAGCCGAGCGTCTAGGCGATCTTTTCTCGTGGATGTGTACGATAAGGTTGAGGACACAACTCCATAACTTGCAGCCAGCAGTATTTGTCGCCGACAGCTGCCGTCCATGCGGTCAGCTCTGCAACGCACCGCAACCCTGAATATACGTATCTGATGATACTTTAGACGACGATGAGCCCTGCCGAACTACTTGAGACAAGTTATACGTGCGCTAGTGCAGCCGCTGGGGCTTTGAACTGGCGTATCGAGGACACCGACGTGTCCACACGCCGTGCGTTCGGTTGTGGTATCTCGATAAGGCGATCGGCTGTCCTTGCCGCTGACCCGCCGGGAGACACTCGCACAACCCGACCGGCAACGAGCACCTCACTGACAGACCCACCGACGGTGGGAGCACCATATCCGACTCGACCCCCACCGTTTTGCACTCACCAGAACAGAACCTCCCCGTTGCCCTATACCAACTCTTCGCAGTGGGTAAATGTCTCGCTGATCCTCACGTCGCGAACGACGTCGTTCTTGCGTGAGCTTCGCTCCTGAGAACAGGATGACCGTTGTCCAGTAGGATCCAAAACCGACAGCGCCTCTCATCGGGAAAAGCGAGACTGAAGACCATGAGATGACACCGCTGGCGCGCCCAGTGAGGAAAAGCCGACCGAGTCAGGGTGTTCCAGGGGTGGATGTGGCCCAACTACATCGGCTGGGGCGCGATGATTAACCAAGCGCGGATGGAGGCCGACTGGAAGGGCCTGTGGGACTCACGCCATACCGCACCTGCACGCCACGGAGGAGCTGTGGCCCGCGCCGAGGCTCAGCACTGGGCTTCACGTCTGCCGGAGTCCTACCGAGGCTTCCTCCTGGCCTCCAACGGCTGGCCCTACTTCTTCCAGGACGCGACGGTCTTCTCCACCTCCGACCTGCTGGGCGGCGACCTACCTAAGGCCGGCCAGACCCAGGGCTCAGGCTGGAGGGAGTGCGTCGAGGCCATGGCCGCCGGAGGCGATTATCGCCGCTAAACCACTTCACTGTTGTCGCCTCCCGAGAATCTATTGAGATCGCTCTCCTGGGGCACGGCACTCCAGCGGAGGACCGTCTCCTGGGTACGCGGCGAGGTCATGCAGCGCTATGACGACTTCCTGGTACTACCTGTCCATGATGGAGGCTCAACAAAGGCTCGACACCGCCGACCTCAGACAAGATTAGGCTGCCCTGATAGTCACCTCATCGCCCGTCCCGGCATGTGCACCGTCCTCGAAGAAGCCCGCCGCTGCGACCTGTAGAACGCGACATAAGCGGCTCACTGCACTCGGCCTAGCCTGAGTCCGCCTTCCCCGCTGCCGGGCCGCATCACCCCCACAGATATATGGGGTGCCTGCTGAGTCAGAGAGAGCCCCTCCATCCTCGTGGTACTGGGACCAAATCGGTTCCTGCGACTGCCCCAGCACCACGAATCTTTCCATACCCGCTCCCAGCCAGCAGACTGCTTGTCGCAGCCTTTAAGCCGACTTGTCTTGCACGGCTCAGAGACGGTCGTTGCGTGACCACGTGCGAGCCTCAACAGGAACAGAGCGTACCCACCACCCGCCACAACAATCCTTACCGCCAAGCCTGGCGGTAGAAACTACGTCATCGGCCAGGAAACCGCCCCTACAGGAAGGGCACACCCAGCACCTGCGGATGACTGGTGGTGTGGCTGGTGCGATCTCGGTGGGTTGACGGTGGCCTCGGTGATCGTGCTGGATGGTGCACGACCTGGTCCGTGACGCGATCAACGACGTCTCCTCCTGGGTCACGCACCCTGGCCAAGGACATCGCCAGCACCGTCCTGACAGCCAAGAACCTCAAGGAACCTGCTGACCAGGCCCAGCCCCGCTCGACGACGTCTGCGGCGACTTTCGCCCACATCCCGCCAAGCCAGCAGCCAGCCACCTTACAAGGGTGACGGAGCTGCGGAGAAACCGATCGAAGTGGGGCAGAAACAAGCGCGCGCGGAGGCCGTTCCTGACGTAGGCATGCGAGGGCGTCAGTCGACGACATTCTTGATATCATTCCCGACGACCGGATTGTCTGGCACCCAAAGGAAGAGCGCGATGGAATTAGGCTCAAGCCCCATCGTAACGGCGAGCAAGTCATTTTGAACCAGGCAAGCCTCGGACTAAAAGATCCACTACACTCAGGGCCCATGTGTCTGAGTGCCAGAGGACGAAAAAGTCTGCTGAGTTCACTGGTGACACCTGAATTAGTGATTGAGTCAGTCGCTGTTGCTGTTCATGGGAACTGAGGCGGAGACGAGTGGCCGAAGCATTCAATGCCATGAAGGACAGAGAAAGGGTTGAACGACGATGACGCCGCCGTTGCTAGAACAACCAGGGATTCTTATTCAATTAATTAACGACGGATGATCGAGGGTGCTAGTGGGGACCTAATTCACGTGAACCTGTGCCGCAGGCGACCCCTGCAGGTTCTCAGACGATCACCCAGAAAAGCTTCTGACATGGATGAGCCGGACGGCAGAATGCTGATGATGCAACAACAGAGGGGAAAGCGCCCTCAGGGGCACCTGAGTGCAGGGCTGGTTCTGATGGCTCAGCATGAAGGCGCGACTGGTATGTCACAGACCGAAAGGGACATTGGTGCTCGCGCTGATGGTTCGGTAACTAGGGAGAAGTGACGCTGTTCAACTCAGAGTTGATAGTGGATTGAGAGGGCTGTCGTCGCATGACTCGACGTGGATGCTGAGCGCTCCTACCGCCGCAGCACGGAGGTGAAGATGCTGTTGCGTCGTCCTGCCCTGTGGGGCGAGGCCTCCCCCGGCGACGACAGTGCCAGGAGATGCTGCGCCTAGGGCTCAGGGGCCTAGTCGACGGCAGCGAGACACCGACGTGTCCGCACGCCGTGCGTTCTGGTTGTGGTACCTCGATGAGGCCGTCCAGCAGTCCTTGCCGGTGACCCTGCCTGAGACACTCTCGCGCAAGCCGACCGAAGCACGCACCTCGACTGACAGCCCCACTGAGGTGGGGGCGAAACCCTCCGACTCCCGCCCCACCGTTTGCCCAATGGACTCCAACACCACGAGTCTTTCTGCACCCGCCCCAGGCGCAGGGGACCACACGACCGCCGAGGTGCCCATCGGCCACGCGGGAGAGTGCAAACCGGCGCTCCTCATTGAGAAAGGAGACTGAGAGCCATGGCTGACACAGCCGCTGACGCTCCCGAGCAGACGAGTCAAGGGTGCGGGAGTTTACGTGGCAGGGACTACATCGGCTGGGGGTGGATGATCATCCAGACGAGGATGGAGCCGACTGGAAGGCATATGGAACTACGCCGCGGGCACGTGCAGCCTCAGACGGGCCATGGCCCAAAGCGAGGGTCAAGTGGGCTTCCGCCTGCGGAGTCCTACTGAGACTTCCTCCTGGCCTCAACGGCTGGCCCTGTTTACCAGAACATGACGACCCTCCACTCCGTACCGCTGGGCGCGCCTGCAAGGCCGGCAGACCCAGGCTCCAGACGGACGAGTGCGTCGAGGCCATGACCTCCGAAAGCGTCATCGCAGCAGACCACTTCCCTGTAGGCCGCCTCACTGGGTCAATTGACGTCGCCTATGGGCCGCGCCGGCAGCCCCCATCCTCGAAGGGCCCGCCGCGACGACCTGTAGAGACCGAAATAAGCAAGTCTCCGCACTCGCGCCAGCCTGAGGTGCACCGCCTTCCCCGCTGCCGCCGCACATCACCCCACTGGAGTACGGTGCCCGCGCTGAGGCCAAAGTCAGCCCACCGCTCCCAGCCATGGGGCTCACGGCCTGACTGGACTGCCGCGGCCAGCACCTCCGACAGACGAACGGCGACAACGGCCCCAAGAGTTTTCGTGCCGCAGACTCCCGCAGAGCTTGCGAAGCGGGTAGCGATGAGCCTCTCTTCCCCAAAGTTCCTGGACGGAAGTACAGTGTTCTCTATTGCGGTGTGGGGGTCTCCTAAGGGGGTGTCAGCATTGATGATGTTCCTCGTCCCTCTCCGGCGCGGGCTACGTATATCCAGTGCGGTGGGTCGACGGAGCGATGACCACTGAGATCGCGCGACTCACGAGGTACGACCTACCACCAGCCGATTACTGCCGGATCAGCGTCTAACCACTGACGCACCAGCAGACGCCGTCGGACATCACGCTCCGTCACACTGACAAGCAACCCTCACCGCCGTCGGAACCCGGGAAGCGAAGACCACCAAGACCGAAGCAGGGCCTGCATGAGATGCGACTGCCCAGAAAATCTTAATGGAGGTCAATATGCGACAGACGCCTACAAAAGCGCTTCCTCGCCCTGGCCCTGAGCGCAGGGATTCTGGCCACCGGACTCACTGAGCTCACCGACAGCCGTCGCCGCAGAGCGGTAGCAGTCAGCACATCCCGCACCGAGGCCAACAGCACCGGCGATGCTGTCCCGACGATGGTTCGATCGTCTCAAGCAGCAGTTCGCGGGGCAAACCGTCAATACACGGAAGCAGACCGGAGGCGCCAGAAAGGTTCCTACAGCAGCTGCGGCACTAACATCACGCCGAAATAGGGTCGTCAACCTCTGCGTTCCAAGCGCTTGATGTGACATTGACACAATGTGACGAGGGTCGCTTTATTGACCCCATCCAATTTTC